>JAABUX010000181.1_pt1 | contig 110953 bp, 93 predicted proteins | sample 5561851 | NCBI WGS metagenome assembly JAABUX01 (sample SAMN10711883, study PRJNA513361) | rock metagenome | isolation source: Antarctica rocks | place: Antarctica: Victoria Land, Richard Nunatak red sandstone | collected 2016-01-03
ATCCGAGAATATCTCAAGCATCATAACGAGCAGGCAAAGCCGTTTGTCTGGACGGCTACGGCGGACTCGATTTTCGCCAAATTGTCTAAGCATAACCGCGCGAACTCATGACTCAGCACACTAGCACTGGGCGCGCTACTGGCCCTCTGGTGGACGTCTCCGCGACGGACCAAAGCACTCGATGACCGCCTCGCCATCGCATTCTTCGTTGCCGCTGCGACGCTTATCGCGTGCACGATCCCGTTCGGCGGGGCGCGCGAGGGACCACTTAGTCGAGCAACGCGCATCGACGAGGCGCTATGCTGCTTCGCCGGGCTGCTGGTCTACGGGACGTCACACCGCGGCGCGCACGCGACGGCGTTTCTACGCTCTCGCTTCGCAACGGTAACGGCAGATTTGAGTTACTGCCTCTACCTCATCCACGTTCCGCTCATCGACGCTTACGATGGCATTGCGACGCGATACGCGCCCGCCGTTTTCTCCCGCGCTCCGCTCGAAGCGAACCTCGTCCGCGCGGTCTGCGTTTCACTTGCGGCCTACGGCATTGCAGCGATCTCACGCCACTATCTCGAGCTACCCTTCATCAACATGGGCCGCGTTCCATCACCGTCGCGAGCAGCGTCGACCTAATCTATCCGAGACGCGTCGGCTTCCGCTGAGCTCCTCGGTAATGGGTTACCATATCGCGCGGCTGCACGAGAAGCTCGGAACGCCGGCCATAGAAATACACGCTCGAAGCTCCATCCGTCGCGTGCTGCGGATTGGCGAACCGATCGATGACCATCGCGACCGGCGTCATCAGCAACCGTATCGCACTCGAAACGCCGCTAACGGGTACTAAGCTCCGGATGGCTTGCGCGACGGACCACGAAAGCTCGGTACCGACTCCCGCAACGACGCCGGATTCGATCATCTCGAAGCGCCGGAATAGCCAACGATGGCCGCTCTCCGTGAAGCGCGTAAAGTCGAATGGTCCCTCATGCACGTGCTGCAAGAACGGCGTGTCGGCGTAGACGATGCCATTCGTTCGAAGCACCCGGTGGATCTCAGCGACGACTCGCGCCGGATCCAACACGTGTTCAAGCACCGCTTGTATGACTACGGCGTCCACGCTGGCATCGGCAAGCGGTATAGCATGCGCGTCGGCGACGAATTGCGTGACACGCGACGGAAAAACGTCGAAGGATAGTACCTCGAGCGACGGATCGTCGTAAAGCTGCTGTAAACCGCTCCCAACCGTGCCGCCGCCAACAATAAGAACGAGCGGCCGGCGATCTTCGGGCGACGAGGACAGGTCGGACGCGATACGGCTCGAGATGCGGGGCGCGACGGGATTGCCGACCGCTAACTTCGCAAGGAGCCTTCGAGCCAGCCCGGGAGCCGCATCGGAGGACGGCTCGATCGACGACACGTCTACGATCGAGTCGGTGGCGTCGATCAACACGGGCTGATCCCGGAGCCGGCGAAATCCGACGCTCGAAAAGTCGCATGACGGCTCTGCGCACGCTTCACCGGAAGCGGTCAACCGTGCGCGACAACGAGGGCATCTGAGCAATTCGGCAGCGTCTACGACGGAGAGCAACGGCATCTTACATCCTCTACTACATGGCGTGTCTTCGGACGTCTAAATCGAGAGCGGCCTGCGTTATTTGCTAACCTGCGGCGATGTCGGTCTCGTCATCTCATCGATCGAGTGGTGGCGAGTATTAGCGACGCGCAACACCGAGTGCCACACCGTGCGCGAAGCCAATGCGGGTCCTAATAAACTTCGGGGCGGTGCCAGCATATTCGTCACCCGGAGAAATGCGCGGGCGCAAATCATGTCGCGGTGCGCAGCTCGGAGAAACGCGCTGATGTAAGCCGATCGCGCTCTCCAAAGAAAGCTGTCTCAGTTTGCCCGTGAAAGGCGTATGTCGTTCGTGGCCACGACGGACCATGCCGCGTCGATGATGCGAGAGGCACGGGCAAAGAACCGCCGCGCTATACGCCCTCCGCCGCCGCGTAGCACGTCGCGAAGTGCGAGCGCCTCGAGTGCGGCAACCGACATGCCCTGGCCATACATGGGATTAAAGGCGGCGAGAGCGTCACCGGTGATGAGATAGCCGGCCGGAAACTTTCGCAGACGCTCATAGTGCCGTCGGACGCTTGCCGGAACGTGGTAAGCGAACGCCTCGCCGGCAGGCTCCGCGCCGCGAATCGCGTTAACGAGCGCCGGGTGCTCGAGTGAAGCCGCGAATGCGATAAAACCCGTTAGGTCGAGCGGCGCCGGCGCTTCGAAGTGCGAGAAGAGCGTTACTAAGAACCGTCCATCTTCTTGTACGAACGCCCCGCCGCCGCGCCGAAACGAGGCAGAAGGCGCGACGCAGGCCGCGAGACCGCCAGCGACCGTCGTGCCGCGACGCAAGAACGTGCGCGTCGTGTATCGTAAGCCGATCTCGATGCGCTCCGACACCGGCCGCGCATAGCCGAGGCCTTCAAGCCATCGCGGGCTAAGCGACCCGCGGCCGCTCGCATCGACGGTTAACTCGGCCAGTAACGTCTCCGTATCCCTATCCGTGCGCACCCCCAGTATTCGTCGGCCGTCGGAAACTGCCACGAGTTCGCGAACCATCGTTCCCTCGACGAATCGCACGTTCGTCATGCGTCGGACTCTCGCCCGTACGATGCTTTCCAAGCGCGGACGTCCGATGCAGCAGCACTCGATGCCACTCGGGCCGCGGCGCAACCATGCGCTTTCGGCGAACAAGCTTACGTCGAGGGTCGCATCCGCGATCGATCCGCCGGCGGCTCGTAATTCCTCGCGTATGCCCGGGAAAAGCGTTTCCAGGGCCGCGAGGCCGCCGGCAAGTAATGCGTGCGCGTGCCGGGATTGCGGCACCCCGCCTCCATGGCGGCCGTCTTCGCAGAGCACGTCACGATCCAGCACGAGCACCTCGTCGAAGGTATCGGAAAGGACGCGCGCCGCTAGCAGACCAGCTACACTCGCCCCGATAACGACCGCTCGTCGACCCGTCTGCGACGCCACTTGGTCCGACCGCCTAAAACAACTTGGGCTGACGCCCGGCCCCGACATCCTCGAGACCGAGATGATGCAACGCCGGTGCCGTTACTTTTCGACCCGTCGCGGTTCGGAGGACGAAGCCGATCTTGAGCATATACGGCTCGACGACGTCTTCGAGCGTCTCGGCGTCTTCCGTGAGCGTCGCCGCAATGGCCGCGATACCGGCCGGGCCGCCGCGATATTGTTCTGCAATCGTGCGCAAATACGCGCGGTCGAGACGATCGAGGCCGCGTTCGTCGACGCCCTCGCGCAGCAACGCTTCGTCCGCCACCTCCCGCGTGATCGACCCGCCCGCGCGCACTTGCGCATAGTCGCGCACGCGGCGTAAGAGCCGGTTGGCGATACGCGGCGTGCCGCGGCTACGGCGTGCGATCGTTTCTGCGCCGGCGGCGTCGATCGGCACGTCGAGCAACGTCGCGCTTCGCGTCACGATTCGTACGAGATCTTCGTCGCTGTAATAATCGAAATGGTAATTGAGCCCGAATCGCTCGCGTAGCGGCGCGCTCAACATGCCCGCGCGCGTCGTTGCCCCTACGAGCGTGAAGCGCTCGACCGGAATCTTATACGTCTTTGCGAACGCGCCGCTATCCATAACGATATCGACGCGGAAATCTTCCATCGCCGGATATAGAAATTCTTCGACGACCGCGCCGAGGCGGTGGATCTCGTCGATAAACAGCACGTCGCCCGCTTGCAGCGACGTGAGGATGCCGACGAGGTCTTTCGGCTTGTCGAGCGTCGGCCCCGAGGTCGGCCGGAGTGCGCGGCCGAGATCGCGGGCGATGAGCGACGCGAGCGTCGTCTTGCCGAGGCCTGGCGGGCCGTAGAACAGCACGTGGTCGAGCGGCTCGCCCCGGCGCTTCGCCGCGTCGATCGCGATTTTGAGGTTCTCGACGACGTCGCGCTGGCCAACGTAGTCGTCGAAGGTGCGCGGGCGAAGGCTTGCGCCAACAAACTCTTCTTCAACCGCCGCCTCCGGCGCGACGAGCCGCTCCCCTGCATCGGACGGTCCGAGCACGACCCGCCGTCCGCGCGTTTCTTCCATGTCAGCGGACTTCGCTAAGCTTCAAGCCAGTGCTTCGTCCGGATGGGAACCCAGGTCTCTCCTATCTGCCGGGGACGCTACCGACGAAGAGCGAGCGACTCAAGGCCGTCGGAACAAAGCCGTTCCGAATTGGTCGGCGATTCGAAAAGAGAGTGAGGGCGCGATGCAGCGCATCGTGACCCGGCGAACGACGAAGAAGCGGCGGAAAAGGCGGGACGGCGACTGGTGCGGGAGTAAATCAGAGGCTCCCGAATATGGCAAAGGTCCGCGGTGCGCCGCCGCTATCGCGTATTACGCTGCTTCGCGATCGCGTCGATGATTGGCACACGTTCCCGTTCAACGTCCGGGCCGTCGCAACGCTCGACGAGCTCGACGTACGCGAACGCGTCCTGTTCTTCGTCGGCGAAAACGGCAGCGGAAAGTCTACCTTACTGGAAGCGATCGCACTGAGCTGCGGCTTCGGTCCGGAGGGCGGGACGCGAAACCTGTCGTTCACGACGCGCGTGTCGGCAGCTCCGAGCATCGACGATGCGGACGCTCCGACGAAGCGCCTTTCGGAAGCGTTACGGCTATCGTGGACGCGGCAACGGCAACGCGACGGCTTCTTCCTACGCGCGGAGAGTTTTCACAATTTCGCGAGCGAGCTCGATCGGCTCGAGCGCGAACGCAGAATGGGTAGGAGCTACCTCGCTCCATACGGCGGCACGTCATTACACGACCGCTCCCACGGCGAGTCGTTCCTCACCTTATTTCTCGAACGCTTCTCCGGACGAGGCCTATTTTTGCTCGATGAGCCGGAGGCCGCCTTATCCGCGGCACGTCAGCTCGCTTTGATCGTGCGGATGAACGACTTGCTAGCGGACGACGAGGGAGCACAATTCGTGGTTGCGACGCACTCGCCAATATTATTGGCGTTTCCCCATGCGCAAATCGTTTCATTCGACGGCCCGCGTATGCACGAGATTCCGTACCGTCAAACCGACGCTTACGCGATCACGCGGCGATTCCTCAGCGATCCCGACGTCGCGATACGACGTCTACTCACCGATTCCGACGAAACACGCTAAGGGAGGTCCGCGACTACGCTTTCGTTACGACGCTTCGAGCTGCCGGTTCTTGAGGCGATACACTTCCGCCAGCAAGCTCTCGGCGTCGCGAATCGCGGGCGATGCTTCGAGCGTTTCGGCGATCATCGCTTCTGCTTCCGAGCGCCGATATTCCAGCTGCAGCAGCACCATGAGCGCCTCTTCGGCGAAGCCGGGAATCGCGTTGGGCTCGCGCGGCTCGGCATCTTGGATGAGTAAAAACTTTGCGACCTTGCCCTGCAACTTCGCGACGATATCACGCGCCTTTTGCTGGCCGATGCCGGGGAGCTTGACGAGAAAACCGTGATCGCCCGCGTCGATCGCGCGCGCGATGCGGGCCATCGGTTGTGAGAAGGCGCGGGCAGCGGTTTTGGGGCCGATACTAGCGACCGTAATGAGCGACTCGAAAAACTCGCGCTCGATCGCATTGGTGAATCCGAAGAACGCGAAGCGGCCGCTATTGCCTTCGAGCGTAAAGGCGGGATGGATTTCCAGCGTCACGCGTTCGCCGAGCGCCACCGGCAGCTTCTCGGCGACGCATGGCGGAAGCACGACGTCGTACGCCAAGCCGTTGACGTCGAGCACGACCGACGCTGGCGTTCGCTCGACGATCTTGCCGGCGATGCGCGAAAACATCAGGCGATGCCCGCGCGTGCGAGATTGCGTTCGGCGCGATCGATGTTGGAAAAGGCGAGTGCGAGTGCGAGTGCGTCGGAGACGTCGTCGGGCTGCGGCGTAGTGCGCAGCGCCAGCTGCAGCATCACCATGCGCTTTACTTGCTCCTTGCGTGCAGCGCCGGAGCCGGTCAGCGCACGCTTGACGTGCGAGTGGACGAGATGACGCACACCGACGCCGCACGCGTCGGCGGCGAGGCAGAGCACACCCCGCGCGTGACCCATCAGCACTGCCGTCGTCGGATTCTTGTAGGCCGTGAAGAGCTCTTCGACGACCATTACGTTGGGCCGCGTCGCACTCAGCACGGCGCACATGCCCGCATGCAATTCACCGAGGCGCCGTTCCAGCGGCGCGCGCGGCGCCGGCTGGATGATCCCCGCTTCGACGATGCGCGCGAAGTCCGTAGCGCAGTCGATAACGCCGTAGCCCGTGACACGCAAGCCGGGATCGACGCCGAGGATGCGCATTATTGACCGCTCGGCGATACGCCGCTCACGAACATCATGACGGTCTCCCCCGGCGGCAGAGCGGTATTCGCGGCCGGTTCCGTACGCGCGATCGTCCCTTCGGTGCCCTCTTGCACGTAAGCGAGATTGCCGACCTTATAGCCGGCGCTTTGCAACGCTGCTTGCGCGTCGGCGGGAGACTTACCGGTAACGTCGGGAACGACGCCCGGCACGACGACCGATAAACGGACGGTCTCGGCTTTCTTACTCTGCGTATCGGGGGCCGGATCTTGCTTCACCACGCTGCCCGGCGTCGCGCCAGCATTCGCGTCGACAACATATTCAACGCCGGTCCGCAGGCCCGCGGCTTGCAGCGCGGCCGTCGCATCCGACACACTCCGGCCGCCGACGTCGGGAACGCGCAATTGCGGCGGACCGGCGCTGACGGTGACGCTAACCATCGAATCCGGATCGACGTTCGTTCCCGCCCCCGGACTCTGCGACATGACGACGTTCGCCGGGACCTGCTCGCTCTGATCGCGCTCTGCGACAGTGACGCGCAGATTGCGGCCGCGTAATTCCTTGGTCGCATCGGCGAGCGTTTCGGAGGTGATGTCGGGCACTGCGACGGGCTGCAAGCCGGCCGAGACGACGAGCGCGACCTTGGAACGCACTCTCACCGACGCACCGGCGCCTGGCTTTTGCTCGAGAATCGTCCCGCGCGGCGCAGCATCGAAGCGCTCCGTAACATCGGGCACGAGCTTGGCTTCGCGCAAGTACCGTTCGGCGTCGCTGCGCGAATACTCGCGAACGTCGATTAGCTTGACGAACGGCAGACCGTTACTGACCACAAGCGCGACCGGCGCGTTCGGTGCGATGCGGGCGTTCGGCGGGGGATCTTGCCGAATAACGCGGTGCGCCGCGACGGTTTCGCTTGCAGCGCTCGTTACCGTAAAGCGCAGACCGCTCGCCGCAAGCCGGCGCTCCGCATCGTCGACCGTCATACCGACGACGGAGCCGACGGCAACGGCTTGCGGGCGGCCGATGAGCACAGTCGGCAAATTTGCATAGTATCCGGCCGCGATCGCGGCCACCAGCGCTATTAGCGCTAGCGCCAAGAAAACGTATTTTGGTAAGCCCCGCCCGGCGGCGGCCGGAAGCGAACTCGCCGGCACGTCGGCCGGCGTGTCGGGCGGGCGATCGGGAAATGGCGATGGCCGCGGCTTGAGCGGCGTCACGGTATGGCGTATGGGCACGGTGGGCGCGCTCATCGCCGCAGCGTCGGGGCGCTCGCGCGCTTCGCGTAGCGCTTTGGTAACGTCGAGCGCCGACGCGTAGCGCGCGGCCGGGTCCTTTTGCATCAGCCGCGACACGATGCCCGCCACCGCCGGTGCGATCGAGGGATCTTCAGCGTCGACCGACGGCACCGGATTCGAGACGTGTTTGAGTGCGACCGTGACCGGCGATTCGCCCGTGTACGGCAGTTTGCCGGTCAACATCGCATAGAGCACGACGCCGACGCTGTACAGGTCGCTCGCAACGCCGACTTCGTGCCCCTGCGCTTGTTCGGGCGACATGAAGTAGACGCTGCCCATCACCATGCCGGGCTGCGTAATGCCGATCGTCTGCGACGTCATCGCCCGCGCGATCCCGAAGTCGGAGAGTTTGACCACGTCGTCTTTGGTGACGAGTACGTTGGCCGGCTTGACGTCGCGATGCAAGATGCCTTGCCGGTGCGCGTAGGCGAGACCGGCGCAAATCTGAATGCCGAAGTCGATCGCCACGGCTTCGGGAAGCGGCTTACCGCCCTCGAGCATCTCGGCGAGTGTCGCGCCGTCGACGAGCTCCATTACGATTAAGTACGTGTCGCCTTCGCGGCCGACGTCGTAAATGTTGACGATGTTCGGGTGCGAGAGCCGCGCGGCGTGCTGCGCTTCGGAATAGAAGCGCGAGACGAAGTCGGCGTCGGCGGCCAGCGCATCCCGCAGCACCTTGATCGCGACCCGGCGACGCAGCACCGTATCGACGCCGGCGTAAACGATCGCCATGCCGCCCTGACCGATGCGGCCTTCGAGCCGGTATCGCTCCGAGAGATTGCGCTCGATCACCGTTGCAATACGTTAGCGCTCAACCGCTACGTCCGAGCGCGGCGGCGATGACGCGGCGGGCGATCGGCGCGGCAACTGCCCCGCCATACCCGGCATTTTCGACCACGATTGCGACGGCGATGCGCGGAGCCGCGGCCGGAGCGAACGCGACGAACCATGCGTGCGACGTTCCCGCAGGATTCGTCGCGGTCCCCGTTTTGCCGGCGACTTCGATCTCCGGCAGCGCAGCGGCGGTTCCCGTGCCGCGCTGCACGACGGCGACCATCATGCCGCGCAGCGCGGCGGCGGATGCTGCTGAAAGCGGCGTGGCAAGCGGCCCGGCCCGCTCGACCGGACGGTCGTGGCCGTCGCGCCGAATTGCCTTCACGACGAAGGGCCGGGGCATCGTGCCGCCCGACGCGACGGTCGCGGCGATCGTCGCCATGCGTAGCGGCGTGACCAGCAGATCCGCCTGGCCGAAACCCAGTTGCGCCAGCACACCCGGTGTCACGGACGCTCGCGCCGGCAAGCGGTCCCGCTCGACCGGAAGTTCGAAGCCAAGCGGTCGGCCGAGCGTCCAGCGGGCGGCGGCGGCATACCAGCGCTCGACCCCGAGCCCCAGTGCGATGCGCGCAAAATCGACGTTACTCGAGAGCGCGAAGGCGCCCGTGAGATCCTGCGTGCCGGTCGCTTCCCCTTCATTATCGTGTACGACGAACGAGCCGATCGCGAGGTCACCGGGATCGTACCAGGTCGAGTCCGGACCGATCGTGTTGGCGTCGAGCGCGGCCGCGGCGGTGAAGATTTTGAACGTCGAACCGGGCGGATAGAGCCCGTCGAGCGAGCGGTCGAGCAGCGGGCTGCGGCGATCGTTTACGAGTGAAGGAAACTCCGCATCGAGCGCTTCGGGGTCGAACGTCGGCACGCTCGCAAGCGCGAGCACCGCACCGCTTCGAGGGTCGAGCGCGATGCCGGCGGCACGCGGATAGGCCGCCAGCGCCTCAAACAGCGTCCGTTCGATGCGCGGCTCGATCGTCGTCACGATCGTCGCGCCGCGGACGGCGGGCTCCGCGCGCCGCAAACGCAGCAGCGTAGCCAGCTGCGCGAACGGATCGTTCGGCATCGGGTGCGCCGCGAGTTCGCCGTCGAAGGCCGCTTCCAATCCCGCCGTTCCATAACGGGCCGAGGCGTAACCGACCGCATGCGCGAGCGCGCCGCCGAGCGGATAATTCCGCCCGCGCGGCGTCGAGCGCGCGAGCACCTCGCCGTTACTTGCCAGGATCGCGCCGCGATAGGCGTCGAGCGATCGGATGCGCGGGTTATAGGGGCTCGCCGCGATGCGGGGCGCCGCGGCGACTTGCACCCAAAGCTGGCGCAGCGCCAGAACCGCGTACGCGACGAGAAAGATGCGCACGAGCCGCCCGATGGCGCGATTAATGGTCACGCGCTCGGCCCGGCCGCGCCGGTCAGGCGGCGGGTGCCGGGCGTTCGCGCAGGACGGTCAAGCCGTCGTCGGTGCGCACGGCGAGGTACGCCGTGCCGTCGCCGTCGCCGATTGCGAGATTCACGAGCGCGCGCATGCGATCTTCCGGCAAGTCTGCAACCGAAAGCACCGGTTGCACTTCGAGTTCGACCAGGAGCCCGGGCGCAACGTACGCCGCCCGCGGCAGCGTGTCGAAGAACCGCTCCTCGTACGCTCCGTCGTGCCACGGCCCGCGTTTGCCGAACACGGTCGCATGGAAATCCCAGGCACACAGCTGCCGCTCGTTCCATACGAAGTCGTCCCGTACGCACATCCGGCGGCACACGGCGCATTGCGTCAGCGCTGCGACGGGATGCTCGATGCCGTCGAGCACGTCTTCGGGGACGTCTTCGGGATTGACGAGCTGCGATTCGAGAATGCGCTCGGGTACTTCGGCGTGCCAGCCGACGCGTAACAGCATCTCGAGATCGCGCACCGACGTAACGAACGCGCGCTCGTCCTCGGCGGGAAACGTCGAGTCGACCCAGCCGCCGATATTGTCGGCCGCCAGGTTGACGCGCTGCCATCCTTCGCCGAGCACCACCCCGACGGGCGTCCACGCCAGCGGCACGAGCCACGCCGTCACTTGTCCCTTCTCGGGACGCAGCGACGAAACGAAGGCGAGCGTGCTCGCATTGCCGCCGATCACGTACACGCGGCCGTCGCGCGCCGGGGACTTCGATTCGGAACGTTCCATCGCCGGGCAGACTACGGACGAGCGTGCGGCGGGGCCTTCGCAAAAGAACAAAGCGGGGTCGAAGCCGAACCCGTGCGTCGCATGCGCATCTTGATCGTCGAAGACGACGAACGTATCGCGGCGCCCGTCGCCGACGATCTGCGCCGTCAGCGTCACGTCGTCGACGTCGCGCACGACGGCGCGAGCGGGCTCGAGTACGCGCTCGGCGGCGCGTACGACGCGATCTTACTCGACGTCATGTTGCCCGGCGTCGACGGCATCGAGATTTGCCGCCGTTTGCGTGCCGAGCGTTCTGACGCGATGATTTTGATGCTCACCGCCCGCGATGCCACGAGCGATAAAGTGGCCGGGCTCGATGCCGGCGCCGACGATTACTTGGTGAAGCCGTTTGAGTTGGCGGAGCTCTCCGCGCGCTTGCGCGCGCTGCGGCGGCGACAGACGCCCGTTCGCGAAAACGTGCTGCGCAGCGGGCCGCTAACGCTCGATCCAACCGAGATGCGCGTTCGCATCGACGGACGACCCGTCGCGCTCACCCCGACGGAGTTCGCCCTGATCGAGACGTTCATGCGCGAGCCGCTGCGCGTCTTCTCGCGGTCGATGCTGCTCGAAAAGATCGCCTCGCTGGAGCGCTCGCCCGCCGATGAGTCGATGAAGACGCACATTGCGAATCTGCGCCGCAAGCTCGCCGGCGGCGGCCTAAACTACGATCCGATCGAAACGCTCTACGGTAACGGCTACCGGCTCTCCGAAGCCCCGTGAACGACGCGTACGACGTCCACGGACTCGAGCGGCGCCTCGCCCTCGGCTACCTCGGCGCGTTTACCGTAGTGCTCGCCGTCTTCGCGCTCGCGGTGCATTTGGCGTTCGTCTTCGACATCGACCGGGACGTTTCGGAACGCTTGGCGGTGTTACTCGCGCAAGGGCGCCTCGCCGTCACGACGCACCACGGGAAGCGCGAGATCGAACCCGAGGATGTCCGGGTCATCGATCTGCAGCTCGAATCCGTCGTGTGGCAAAGCCGCGGCGGACGGCCGCTCGCGCGGGTGGGAAACGTCGTCGACCGCGATGCCGCGTCCGGCACGGATCGCTTGGGCGATACGACCGTTGCGGTAACCACGTCGCGTGCGGCCGATCTGCGGGCGCTCGCTCGCGTGGATACCGGGCTCGCCGTCGGGATGGTCGTCAGCCTGATCCTGGCCGGCATCGGCGGCAGATACTTCGCGCTTCAGGCGATCCGCCGCGTGGTAGCCACGATGCGCACGCTGCGCGATTTTACGGCCGACGCGGCCCACGAGTTGCGCGGGCCGCTGGCAGCAATCGGCGGGAACGCCGACGCCAGCCTGCGCGATGCAGGCGACCTTCCGCCGGCACATCGGCGGCGGCTCGAGACGATTGCCGGAACCGTGCGTTCGATGGCCAGCACCGTCGAAGACCTGCTCCTCATCGCTCGGGCCGAGCGTCCGCTTTCGCGCGACCTCTATGCGATCGGCCTTGAGGAACGCGTACGTCAAGCGGTCGATGCGCGGCGCGCGATGGCCGCGGCGAAAAACGTCGCGCTCGGGTTGCACGTTTGCGACCGCGCCCGCATCTACGGCGATCCCGCCGAGATCGATCGCGTGCTTGGCAACCTGATCGACAACGCCGTGCGCTTCACGCCGCCCGGCGGCTCGGTCGACGTGGCGTGTGCTCCGGAACGAAGCGGATTTGCGGTGCGCGTGCGCGACAACGGCGTCGGCATCGCGCCCGAAGATTTGACGCGCATCTTCGAACGCTTTTGGCGCAGCGATGCCGTGCGCGGTCGCGATACGGGCAGCGGCCTCGGCCTCGCGATCGTGCGGGCGCTCGTGCGACGCCACGGCGGCGACATCTCCGTTCGGAGCGTTCCTTCAGCCGGCAGCGAATTCGTCGTGTGGCTACCGCATCGGCCCCCGGCCGCCGGCCTTCACGAAATCTCGACGTAGAGCGAGTAGGATGGCGGTCGTGGTCGCTCTATGAACGTCGCGCGTTTTGCGCTGGACAACGCGAAAGTCCTGATCTTCGCCACGCTCGTATTGTCGGTGCTCGGGGTGCGAGCCTATCTCGTCACGCCGCAATCGATTTTTCCCAACATGAGTTTTTCGAAGATCGACATCGTCGCGGACGCGGGCGATCTTCCGCCCGACCGCGTGCGCGTCGCCGTCGCGCTGCCGCTCGAAACCGCGCTGCAGCAGTTGCCGCACGTGCTGCAGGTTACGGCAACGTCGAGCCAAGGATCGGCCGAGATCGTGGTGACGTTCGATCCCGCCACGGACCCGCGTGCGGACCAGCAGTTCGTCGATCAAGCGATATCGCAAATCCGCTCGTCGCTCGACGGCATCAAGAACGTCGAAGCGAGCATCGTCAACCCCAATAGCGAGCCGGTCCTCTCGTACGCGCTCACGTCGAAGACGCTCTCGCAAGCGGTGATGCGGACGTTCGCGGTTCATCAGATACAACCGAAACTCGTCGGCATCGAGGGGCTCGGCCGCGTCCTCGTAACCGGCGGTCCCGATACCGAATTTCACGTCGACCTCGACGCCGGCGCGCTCGCGCAGCACGGACTGGGTGCGCCCGACGTCGCCAAGGCGATCGCCGACGCCAACGCCGTGCGAGCCGTCGGCGTGCGCGAATCGTACGCACAGAAATACGCGATCGTCGTCGATGCCGGGCTCAAGGACCCCACCGCCATCGGCAACGTCGGCGTGCCGGATAAAAACGGCGCGGTCGTTCCCGTTTCCGCCCTCGGACGCGTAGCGCTCGGCGTGTCGCCGGTTACGTTCCAGGCATCGTACGACGCAGCGCACGCAGTCGTCATCAACGCATATCCCGTGGCAGGTGCCGACACGGTCAAGATGGCGCGCGCCTTCGACGCGCGCATGACCGAGATCGAACGTGCCCTGCCGTCCTCCATCTCGGCGCACGAGTTCTGGAATCAGACGACGCTGGTCGTCGAATCGCAGAAATCCCTTCGCGACGCAATTCTGCTGGGCGCGCTGCTCGCGGTCGTCGTCATCTACTTCTTCTTGCGCAGCTATAAGTTGACGCTGGTCGCGGCGGCGGTCATCCCCGTAGCGATGGCGATTGCCGTCTTCGCGTTGCAGTTAGCGGGCCAGACGCTCAACCTCATGTCGGTCGGCGGCCTCGCAGTCGCGGTCGGGCTCATCATCGACGATGCGATCGTCGTGATCGAAGCGATCGAGCGAACGATGCGCGAGCATCCCGAGTTGACCTCGCGCGAGGCGATCGCACGTGCGGTTGGTCAAATCGGCGGGGCGATGGCGGCATCGACGGCGACGACCGTCGTCGTCTTCCTTCCGCTCGGACTGCTCACGGGGGTGACCGGCTACTTCTTTCGCGCACTCGCATTCACGCTTGCGACGTCGCTCATCGTCTCGCTCGCGCTCGCGCTTTTCATCGCACCGAACATCGCCCAGGCGCTCTTCTCGCGCGGCGGCGTGCCCCACGATGCGCACGAACGTCGCGGTCCCCTCGCGCGCTACGACGGCGTCCTGCGTTGGGCGCTCGGACACCGGCTCGCCGTGTACATCGGCTCCGTAGGCGTCCTCGTCGTCACGTATCTTCTGCTGTCCGCGCTTCCAAGCGACTTTCTGCCCAAGATGGATGAGGGCCAGTTCGAGATCGCCTACACCATGCCGACGGGTCTCGCGCTGCCGCAGACCGACGCCGCGTCGTTTCGCATGGAGCGGCTCATCACGCAGGATCCGGCCGTCGCTTCGGTCGGACGTCTAACGGGAGTCGACTCGAACGGCGTGTCGCCGACGCCGCAGAACAAAGGCCTCCTCCGCGTCCGTCTCGTGCCAGGGGGCCGGCGAAGCGGTTACGAGGATGTCAGCGCGCGGCTACGCGATTCGTTGACCTCGCAGATTCCGTCCGCGACGTTCGACTTCCATCAGATACTCGAGGATCTGATCAACGATCTTTCCGGCACGCCACAGCCGCTCGTCATCAGCGTGCGCGGACCCGATCTGCCGACGCTCATCGCACTCGCGAAGAAACTGACGGACGACATCGGGCACGTGCACGGCGTGGTCGATCAGAGCCCGGGCGTCACGTACAACAGTCCCACGCTACGCCTGGCACCACGCGACGCACGACTCGCAGCGCTCGGCATCGCGCCGGGCGATCTCGGGGACGCGGTCGCTGCGGTATCGGGCGGCTCGGTCGCAACGTCGGTCAGCGCGCCGAATCAAACGGTCCCCGTGCGCGTGTCGATCGCCGGCTCGAATGCAGCCGGCTCGAGCGGATCGAGCACCGACTTCGGCGCGCAAGCGCTCTACGCCAAGGGCGGCGCGACCGCGCTCGGCGATCTGGCGGCGGTGGATCCGACGTCGCTTGCGGCCGACGAGAACGACGAGAACGGTCAGCGCGTGGTTCGCGTTACGGCCGGCATCGAAGGCGCGAACCTGTCGTCCGTGATCGCGAACGTGAAGGCCTCGATCGCCCGTCATCCGCCGCCGCCGGGATACACGGAAGAAATCGGCGGCCAATACCTCGCGCAGCAGGCGTCGTTCGCGGAGTTTTCCAGCGTGATCGCGATCGCCGTCATGCTGGTGTTTTCGGTCGTCCTCGCGACGTTCAAGTCGTTTCGCTTGCCGCTCGTCATCTTGACCGCAATTCCGCTCGCCTTGATCGGCGTGGCGCTCGGCTTATTCGTTACGCATTCGGCGTTCAACGTGTCGTCGTTCATGGGACTGCTATTACTGGTCGGCATCGTCGTGAAGAACGGCATCTTACTGATCGACGTGGCCAACCGCCGGCGTATCGAAGGCGCGACGCTCGACGAAGCGTTGCTCGCCGCGGGGCGCACGCGTCTGCGACCGATCGTGATGACCACGCTCGCGGCCATCGGCGGCTTGCTCCCGCTCGCATTCGGTTTGGGCCAGGGAAGCGAATTGCAGAAGCCGCTCGCGATCGCCGTTATCGGCGGCCTTTCGACCGCGACGATTTTCACGCTCGTGGTCATTCCAGTCTTGTACTCAACCTTTATGGGCGATCGCCGCGACGGCCGCAACCGCCTGGGCGGCGACACCGCACGCCAGCACCGCACGGCCGGCCTCGAGGAGCGCGCGGCCGCTGCAGCGCCGCCGGTACACGCGTGATCGCCTTGCTCGCAGCGATTGCCGGTTTCGCCAACCTAACGCCCGATGCCGCGCAAACGGCGGCTCTGTCCAATTCGCCTGACGTCGCCGCCGCGCGCGCGAGGGTGGAACAGAGCGCCGCGCAGCTTGCCGCGACCCGCGACGTAATCGCGCCATCGCTGTTATCGTCGTACGCGCAAGTGCCGCAGGGGAATCCGCCCGGTCCGGCCATCACCTCACGGCTCGTGACGGTCGGACTGCAAACGACGATCGCGGATTTCTTAGGCTATAGCGCGAGCGTGCGTCAAGCCGTCCTCGCGCTCGCCGGAGCGCGGGCGGACGCCGACGTTGCGGTGCGCTCGGAGCGAATCAAAACCGTCGGTCTATATTACGACGCGCTGCGTAACCGCGGCGTGGCAGAGGCGCGCGCGAGAGCGCTGCAGCTGGCGGAGCGCGCCCGCGACGCGGCGCGAACCCGCTTCGCCGCAGGCGACGCCCCGCGTCTCGACGTGCTGCGTGCCGACGTTGCCGTCTCCAAGGCGATTGCGGACTTCGAAGCAGCTCGCGTCAACGACGAGAACGCTACCGAAGCGCTACGCGTCGAGACGGGCGTACCGGACGCCACAGACTTACAAGCAATGCGTGACGACGCCACGTCCGCACCTGGGACGGTCGCCTTCGATACCGCTGATACCACGGCGCTCGCGGCAGCCCCGGTATCGGCGAACGCTGCGGCGGCGCCGTTGGTCAGTGCGCCATATCCGAGCGTCGCAGCGGTGCGCGATGCGGCGCTCGTTACGCGTGCGGAGATCGTTTCCGCCGATGCCGCCGTAAACGCGGCCGCGGCGGCTCGAGCGGTCGCGCGGACCGGCGGCCTGCCCGCAATCGTCGCGTCGGGCGGCTACACGAGCGGCACGGACTCGGGCGTACAGATCGGCGGGCCGTCGATCAACGTATCGCTCACGCTGCCGATCGGCGGCGCGAACACCGCACGCGTCCGTGCGCAGAATGCCCAACTCGCCGAAGCACGGGCGCGGGCGTCCGGCGCGCGCCGCACGGTGCTGCTCGAAGTAACGAGCGCGGCTCGCTCCGTCGCGGCGCTCGAGCGCGCGGCCGCCGCGTCGTCTCGCGCCCGCGCCGGAGCCGATGCCGAATTAGCGGCGGCAGAGCTCGGATACCGCAGCGGCGCGTCTTCGAGCTTCGAGCTCGCCGGTGCGCGCGACGTCGATACGCAAGCCCGCGTCGACGAAGTCTCAGCACGGTACGATTTGGCGAAGGCTCGCGCCACGTTGCGATTGGAGATCGGTCGATGACGGTCCGGCGTCTTCCCTTGCCGCTCGCACTCGTCGTTGCCGTCGTGGCATTATTGGCGCTTCTGGCATGGCTCGTTTTTCATGCAGGCATGCCGGCACCCTCGGCCCCAGCCGCCGAGGCTCCCGGCGCCGACGTTCCATCGGTGTCGCTGGTCGCAGCTCGACTCGGCTCGATTGCTGAAATCGTCTCGGCGCAAGGGCGGGTCGGTCCGCCGGCCGGTAGCGACGCGAAGCTCGCGTTCGCCGTGCCGGGCCTCGTGCAGAGCGTCGACGTGCGCGTGGGCGAACGCGTCGTCGCCGGGCAAACGCTGGCGCGACTCGATCCGGCCGTGCTCGCCAATGCCGTCGCGCAGGCGCGCGCGGACGATGCGGCCTCGAGCGCGACCTACGCCAACGGTTCGACTGGTTCGAGCGCGGCGCATACCGCCGAGCTCAAGCTGCAGGCCGCACTCGCGCATCGCGATGGATTGCGACGTGGCGGCGAAGCTGCGCTCAGCGACGCGATCGCAGCCGAATCAGCGCGGCGACAAGCGGCGCTCAAGGTCGATACCGATAAGCGGGCGCTGACGCGCACCCAGACGCTTTTCGCCGGCGGCGTGTCCCCACGCAAAGACGTCGAAGCGGCGCGCGCGCAGCTCGACGCCGACGTGGCCGACCAACGGAGCGCGGACGCAAAGCTTGCCGCCGCGCGCGCCGGCTACTCGTCCGCGCTGCGTCAAGCCGATGCCGACCTCGCTCAAGCGCAGAGCGACCTTGCGTCGGCGCGCGCACAAGGCGGCACGAACGCGGCGCAACGCGACGCGGCGCGAGCGAAGTTAGCCGCGGCGGAGCAAGCGCTGGCGTCGGGCACGCTGCGCGCGCCGGCCGACGGCGTCGTCGTCAGCATTCTCAAGCATGCGGGCGAGGCGGCCGATACGACGACGCCCGTCCTCGATGTCGCGCCGCCGTTCGATCGCCAGATTACGTTATCGGTGCCCGGCAGCGACGTGCGCCGCATCGCCGTTGGGAATGTCGTCGCGTTACAACTCGTGCGCCAGCATCGCACCTCGCAAGGCCGCGTGGTCGCCGTCGTCCCGGCGGTCGATCCGACGTCGCAAGCCTCGACCGTCGTGGTCGACGGATTGCCGCCCGGCGCGATCGCAGGCGAAGCCGTCTCTGCACGAATAACGGTCGGCCGTGCCGGCGGGATCGTCGTTCCAAGCAGCGCCATTGTGACCGATCCGCAGACGAGTAAGACGGTGGTCTTCGTGCGTACGTACGATCCCAAGCAGCCGTTCGATGCACGAGAGGTCACGGTGCGTACCGACGACGGCCACTCGGCGGTCCTCGACGCCGGCGTGAAACCAGGCGAACGACTCGCGGCTCAAGGTGCCTACGACCTTCTCGCGCCGGCGGGCGGTTAACGAAGTCACGAAAGATACGGAGCGCCCAAGAGCGTACACCACTACGGTGCGGCGTCGACTTCGGTGCGTCTCCTTTGCACGCCTCGCAGTGGCGCTGCTGGTTACGTGGTTTCCGCCCATTACTGCCAAAGCGGTGGCAACGCCGAGCGATACGTATCCGGCGGCCGTCATCGCCACGCCGCCGAAGCTATCGCTCGACTTCGGCGCGCCGCCGTGGGATACGGTCAAGCCGATCGTCGGATTCGAAACGCTTACGACCCATTCGATCGCGCGCTACCCGACTACGGCGCGGATCGTCTTCGACGCCTCGAACGTCTACGTGGCGATTCACTGCGAGCAACGCGGCGCGCCAATCGTCGCGACGCAGACCACCAATAACATCGGCTTTGGTCTGGACGATTTCGCGGGCATTGGGATCGATACGACGGGCAACGGCCAGGCGTACTATTTCGAGGTAACGCCGAGCGGCGTACGATACCAGCAGGCGAGCGAGTCGAATCGTTACACGCCCGTCTGGACGGCATTAGCGCACGGCAAGAGCGGCGACTGGGACGCGCTCCTTGTCGTGCCCTTCAGCGTGTTGCGGACGCAGGCGGCGGGCGTGCAGCGGTGGCGCGTCAATATCGTCCGTCACATTGCATCGCTAAACGAAAACGAATCGTGGGCGTACGACCCGCTCATGGGCGATAACGGCGCGCAAAACGATTTTCCTCGCTTCGGCGACGCGCGCTTTTGGCCATATGTCGCCGGCATCAAAGTTGCCGGGCGCACCATCCGGCCGCAGCCGCGGGCGGAGGTGTACGCACTTGCCAGCGGCGGCGGCGACCGGCATCTCTACCAGCAGGCTACACAATTATTCGCTCCGCAGGGCACGCGGAATCTCGGCCTCGACGTGAACGTGCCGCTCACCGGAACGCTCGCTTTTGTGGGCGCGCTCGCACCGGACTTCTCCAACGTCGAAGTCGATCAGCAGACGATCTCTCCACAAGAGTTTCGACGTAGTCTCACGGAGTATCGGCCATTCTTCGCACAGGGCGCCTCGTTCTTCGATCCCGTTTCGCAGACGAGCATCAACGCAGCTCCCAACACGATCTTCTATTCGCCCGGCATCGGCCCGTTCTCGCGCGGCGAAAAAATCGAAGGCCGCATCGGCAATCAATCGGTCGGCTTACTCAACGTTGCGGGACCGGGATTCAACGACACGGTTCTGGCCTATAAACACTCGTTGCCGGACCGGACTTTCGGCTATTCGTTCGATGCGGTGTCGGCCCACCATCAGCTCGGCAACTTGACGGCATACTCGGCAGCCGGCAGCGACGTATCGTACGACGCAACGGTATCGGGACGCAATCTGCGCAACGGGCTCGTGTATGCGGCGGACTACGGTGCTGAAAACGGAACGGCGGTGCCCGGCACGAATGCACGGCTCGCCTATAAGAGTGAGAACGTTCTCGACGTCCACAAACAGAACTACGAGATCTTCACCGAGTACCGCGACATCGGTCCCAAATGGAACCCCATCGACGGATTTACGAACGTCGCGGATATTCGCGGCCCCGGCGGCTTTATCGACCTCAACGGGAACCCGCCGGCGAAGAGCCCGCTCAAACGCGCGGAACTCTTCGTCTTCGCCGACCGGCTAACCGACGGATCGGGAGCAGTCCACCAGGCAGACTTCAACATGAACGCAGATCTTGTTTTTCGTAATCTGCTCCACCTTAGCGGCGGCCCAAATTTCAGCGCGTTACGGTTTTACGGCAATGGCGCATCGCTAGTTGGCTACGATTCGGGCTACGTGGGCGGCGTAACTGCGCCGTTCACGCAGCACAACTTCAACGTCGGCTACAAAGATGGGACGCCGACGCCGTTCGACGTTACGACGTCGTGGGGACCTTTCGAAACCTTTAACGCCGACGGGACCCTGCGACCGACGTACTTACGGCAATACAGTCTTTCGACGTCGCGACCGCTCGGGCGTACGTATACGCTCGGGCTCGAGTTCGATGGAACGCTCGAGGCGTTTCCTGCACGCTACGCCAACTTGCGCGCTTACGACGGTCAAGAGCTGCGGCGCATTTCGCTCGGCAAAGCGCTCGGCGCGGAGTCGAATTTGTCGGTGTCGCTTCGTTCGATATCGGGTAGCGGCGGCTTCGCAGTACCGGGCGTGAACCTAGCCGCGAGTTTCCACCGCCGCTTCTCCAGCGCAGGCGAACTGTACGTGAACTACGGAACGCCGGCCGCACCCGCGACGTTGCAGCGGCTCATCGTCAAATACGTCTTTCGCGCCGGAAGCGGGGCCGGCACGTAGCTCTCCGACGGACGCAATCCGATCGCGACGGTTACGAAGCGGGAAATATCCACATCGGCGGTTATTTCGACACGTCGAGCGTGCGTGGGCCCAATATCCATCTCGCGACGTTCGGCACGACTGGGCCCGGCACGGTCCCGATCGTTCCAGAGCCCGAGTATCGCGGCTGCAGCGGTGCATCGCTTGGCTTTGAGATCAATTACGGCATGGCAGCAACGCCGTGGTTATTACTACACCCCGGTGCGCAGTACGTCGTCAATCCGAGCGGCCGCAAGGATCTCGGCGACGCCATCGTGTTCGGGCTTACGACCGGCATAACGTTTTAGCCATACCGCCGATGCCGCGTAAATCGAGGTGACGCTCCCAGGCCCCAGCTCGCTGCCCATTGCCGAGCAGGTCGTTCGCGGGCCAGCTTCCGGCGCGGGACCGTGGCCGCCCGTCGGGAATCCCAGCACAATGGCGATAGAACGATCCTACGCAGTCGTCCTCGAGCCTGAAGCCGAAGGCGGCTTTTCGGTGCACATCCCCGCGTTTCGTGGCGCCCATACGCAGGGGGAGACGTACGACGAGGCCGTAAGCAACGCTCGCGACGTGATCGCTCTGCACATGGAAGTTTTGGCTGAACGGGGCGAAGCGATTCCCCCCTCCGACGTTGCGACTACGGTCGCTGTTACGCTGCCGTTACCGGCGGCCTAGCGCACTCGCCTCCCAACGCCGACACAGCGGCCAGACGCTCAAGATTGGCACGCTATCGTCCATCCTTAATGACATCGGCATGGGCGCCGACGAGTTACGTGAACTCCTTTGAGACGGGTTTCGTGGCAAGACCGAATCGAGGTCGTGCGAGGCCTGCGATTCGATGCCGTCATTGCGGTCTCGGCGCCCGGTCTCCTCGATGACGAATCGGTCACCATCGACGGCGTCGATCAGGCGAACGTTGTAAACGTCACGAGCGGCAGTTATCGCCGCAACCGAAGCATCACCGCAACGCTGCTTGGCGGCGATATTCTTGAAGCGATCGCGGTGGGCCGGCTTCGGAGGCGAGCGCTTCGGCGAGCGCGCGCGCAGTGTCGAGGCTCGTAAGACACGCGACGCTCGATTCTACGGCGGCGCGACGGATGCGATAGCCGTCGTTGTCGTCGCGCGGGCCGGCGGCGTTGATGACCAGATCGACTGACCGCACGAGAATCGCATCGAGAATGTGCGGCGGACCCTCGGCGATCTTGTTGATTCGCTCGGCCGCGATGCCGTGCTCGCGCAATACGGCGTGCGTGCCGCCGGTGGCGAGAAGCGTGAATCCAAGATCCGCGTAGCGGCGTACCACCGGCACCGCTTCGCGCTTCTCGTCGTTCGAGATGGTGACGACGATACGCCCACGTGGCGCGCCGGCATCGGCGGCCGGAATGCGAATGCCGGCGGCCACGAACCCTTTGCGAAGCGCACCGGCAAACGTGTCGTCGATGCCCAGCACTTCACCCGTCGATTTCATCTCTGGGCCCAAGATCGTCTCGACGCCGCGCATTTTTGCGAACGAAAAGACAGGAACTTTGACGACGACGAAGGGCGCGTCGGGAAGCAACCCCGTGCCGTAGGGCATGTCGGCCAGCCTCTCGCCCAGTGCCACGCGCGTCGCCGCCGCAACGAGATTGACGCCGGTCGCTTTCGAAATGATGGGCACCGTGCGGCTGGCACGCGGGTTGGCTTCGATGATGTATAGGCCACCCTCATGGATGACGAACTGAATGTTGATCAGCCCACGAGTCGTCAGCTCATGCGCGATCGCTCGCGTGACGTCGAGGATGCGCCGTTGCATCGCGACGTCGACAGTCTGCGGGGGGTAGACGGAGATCGAGTCGCCTGAATGAATGCCCGCGCGTTCGATGTGTTCGAATATTCCCGGGATCAGGATATCGGTGCCGTCGTAGACGGCGTCGACCTCGACTTCGAGCCCGCGCAAATATCGGTCGACGAGTAACGGCGCGCCGGGCGTAATCGGCGGCGCACTCTGCACGTAGCTCGCGAGTTGGCCCTCGTTATATACGATCTCCATGCCGCGGCCGCCGAGCACGTACGACGGCCGCACGAGGACGGGGAATCCGAGTTCGCGAGCGATCGTTCTGGCTTGCCGGAACGAGGTGGCGGAGCGCCCCTGCGGCCGCGCGACGCCTAGGCGCTGCAACGCAGCGTCGAACTTCTCGCGGTCTTCAGCCATGTCGAGACTGCGGCGATCGCTTCCAATGATACGTACGCCGCGGTCGCTCAGCTCTTCGGCGAGGTTAATGGCGGTTTGACCGCCGAAAGCGAGCATCACGCCCGTAGCCTGCGTCGCATCGTACGCCGCTTGCACCTCGTCTGCCCCGGGCGGCTCGAAGACGAGCGTATCGGAGACGTCGAAGTCGGTAGAGACGGTCTCCGGATTATTATTTACGACGACGGCGGAGCGCCCGGCATCGCGCAGCGCCCATGCCGCATGGACGCAGCTGTAATCGAATTCGATCCCTTGTCCGATGCGGATGGGCCCGCTTCCGACGACGACGACGGCTTCGTTCGCGGGTGGCCGCATCTCGTCGCGCTCGAAACGCGACAGATAGTAGTACGGCGAACGCGCGGGGAATTCAGCGGCAGCGGTATCGACCATGCGGAACGCCGTCCCGTCCGCGATGCCGTCGCATACGTCGTTGCGCGCCGAAAGCCGCGCGAGCGAACGGCGTGAGTACCCGTACGTGAGCGCGAGGGTAACGTCTTCGGTCGGCGCGCCGTCGCGCAGACGCCGTTCGAGCGCGACGAGCTCGGCAATTTCCCACAACCAAAAGGGATCGATGGCCGACAGCGCGGCGATACGTTCGTGTGGGACGCCGCGACGCAGTAATTCGGCGACGCCGAAGAAACGCTCGTGGGTCGGCGTGACGAGCAGCGCCTCGAGATCGTCGTCGCTCCACGTTTCGAGTGGTCCCGTCACGGTGTCGCGGCCGAGATCCAAGCCGCGCAGCGCCTTGACGAGCGCGGCGGCGAACGTGCGTCCGATTCCCATCGCTTCCCCCGTCGATTTCATCTGCGTCCCCAGACGCGTATCGGCGCGCGGAAACTTGTCGAACGGCCAGCGCGGAAATTTCACCACGACATAGTCGAGCGTCGGCTCGTAGGCGGCCGTGGTGACGCCCGTAACCGGATTCTCGATACGATCGAGCGTCATCCCAAGCGCGATCTTCGTCGAAATTTTCGCAATCGGGTAACCGGTCGCTTTCGAAGCAAGCGCCGAACTGCGCGAGACGCGCGGATTGACTTCGATGATATTGTATTCGCTGCGCGCGGGATGCAGCGCGAATTGAATGTTACAGCCGCCCTGCACGTTGAGCGCGCGAATAACGTTCAAGCTCGCGGTGCGCAGCAGGTGATATTCGACGTCGGAGAGCGTCTGCGACGGCGCGACCACGATCGAATCGCCCGTGTGCACGCCGACCGGGTCGATATTCTCCATGTTGCAGACCACGATGCAGTTACCGGCGCGATCGCGCAGCACTTCGTATTCGATTTCTTTCCATCCGAGCAAACTCGTCTCCACGAGCGCCTGGTGGATGAGCGACGCGCCGAGCCCCACGGCGAGCGTCTCGCGCAACTCCCGCTCGTCGCGCACGACGCCGCCGCCCGTACCGCCGAGCGTATACGCAGGGCGCACGACGAGTGGATAGCCGTAGCCGTTCGCAAAAGCGACGCCGGCTTCGACGTCCGTAACGACGGCGCTCGGCGGCACGGGTTCGCCGATCGCAATCATCGCGTCTTTGAAGCGCGCGCGATCCTCGGCGAGCCGTATCGTGTCGATCGGCGTACCGAGTAATTCGATGCCGTAGCGTGCCAACACGCCCGCCTCGTCGAGCTCGACGGCGAGGTTGAGGCCGGTCTGGCCGCCGAGCGTCGGCAGCAGGGCGTCCGGCCGTTCGCGCTCGACGATCGCTTCGACAGATGCTGCGGTGAGCGGTTCGAGGTAGACGGCGTCCGCAATCTCCGGATCCGTCATGATCGTCGCCGGATTCGAATTGACGAGCACGACGCGGTGGCCTTCTTCCCGCAGCGCCCGACACGCTTGAACGCCGGCGTAGTCGAACTCGGCGGCCTGCCCGATCACGATCGGGCCCGAACCGATCACGAGCACGTTACGGCGAGGCACGACCCGTCCGATACCCCGAGCGGCGCAGCGGCGCCTGCGTTACGATGCGGACGACGTGATTGGCCGCGTGTCTTCGCCGAGGTGCCGGCTCTTCCACAGATACAACCAGAACGCGCGACCGGCGTGTTCGCCGTATCGTTTGAAGCGCCGCTCGATCGTGCGGTCAGCGACGGCTTTGCGTCCGGCGAGCTGCGCGTATCGCGGACGCGTCCACGAGTCGAGCACCAAGCGCGAACCGCGACCGAACAACATCATCGCATGCGCCGCCGCATACGGCCCGACACCCGGCAAGCGAGCAGCGCGCGCACGAGTTCGTCGTCGGGCAAGTCGCTCGGACTTGCCGCGCGCCACGATTCAAAATCGACGGCACCCGAAACGTCCGCCGCGGCGATGGCTCTCAGGTAGGCGCCGCGATAACCGGCGCGCACGACGTCGCGATAGAACGGCTCGTCTACCGCCGAAAGCTGCGAGGCGGTGGGAAAAGCGCGCCCGCGCCAGCCGCTCGCCGACTCCGCAGCGGGCGTGCCGAGATGCGTGACGAGGGCGGTTATCATTCGCTCCGTCGCCGACCACGAACAATTCGTCGTGCAAATCGTGCGCACGACGTCCTCGAAGGCGGTCGGCGAGCGCAGGAAGCGTCCGTACCCATCGCGTGCGAAGGCGAGATCGGCGTCGCCGGCGATCGCGTCGTAGAAACCCGAAAGATCGAGGTCGAGCGCGAACATCGCGCGCACCGACGTCGCAATCGCCCGTAACGCCGCGGTGGGCGGCCGGCGGCCGCCGATCTCAACGGCGAGCCGCGGTTGCGGTGGGGGCAAAGCGGTGATGGTTAGCGCGTACGCCATACCGGAGGGCACGAGCACGGTCGTGGTCAGCGACGTTTCGCCGGGGGTTATCTCGTTCGGCGGCAGCCATGCCAGCCCGTGCGAGCCAAGCGTCGCGCGAAACGAGACGGCTTCGCCGCCCGCACCCACCAGCGGAATCGTCAGGTCGGGCGCACGAGGCGGCATGCCGCGACGTTGGGCGTAGGCGCCAGGCGTCCTCGCGAGAAGCGTCCCGCGTGGTCGTCCCTAGCTGGGTACGAGAGCGGCGTGGCAGTCATAACGCCCGAAATCGAGCACGCTCGCTCCGCGGGCCTCCGCTACGTCGACGACGGCATCCCAGGTATCACGCGCAAACGCACGCGCGCGGGTTTTGCGTTCTTCAATCCGGACGGCAAGAAAATTACCGACGCAAGTGAGGTCGCGCGCATCAAAGCGCTGGCGATTCCGCCGGCATACGAACACGTCTGGATTTCCCCGTTCCCAACGGACACATGCAAGCCACGGCACGCGACGCCCGCGGTCGTAAGCAATACCGCTATCACAAGCGTTGGCGCGAAGTCCGCGACGCGACGAAATACGACAAGATCGTCGAATTCGGTTCTCGCCTTCCCGCCTTACGCGCCCGCGTCGGCACCGATTTAAAACTCGCGTGTATGAATAAGGACAAGGTCATCGCGACGGTCGTCCGGATGCTCGACGATACGCACATGCGCGTCGGCAACGAAACCTATGCGCGATAACGATTCGTACGGCCTCACCACGCTGAGGGCGCGACACGTGCGCATCGAAGGCGACAAGCGCATCCGTCTCAATTTTCGCGGCAAGAGCGGCGTCGAACACCAATTGACGATCGACGACAAGCGACTGGCCAAGACGGTGATGCGCTGCCGCAATCTGCCTGGCGAGTTATTGTTTACCTATTTGGACGACGAGGGCGCGCCGCAGCCGGTGCACTCCGAAGACGTCAACGCCTATTTGCGCGAAACGATGGAAGGCGAATTTTCCGCCAAAGTGTTCCGCACGTTCGCCGGAACGGTCATCTGCGCAACGCATCTGGCGAAGGCGCCGGCGGTCGAGACGCTTGCCGAGGCCAAGGCGCACATCAAACATGCCGTCGAGTTGACGGCTAAGCGCCTGGGCAACACGCCCTCGGTCTGCCGCAAGAGCTACGTCCACCCGGCGGTTCTCGATCACTATACCGACGACCGCCGGCTCGACCTGCCCGACGCGCCGGTAACGCCGGGCCTCGATGCCGACGAAAGCCGGGTTCTCGCATACTTGATGCAACTCAAGCATCGCGACGAAAGCTACGACAGCGCGAAGCGCGTCAGATTACTGCAGCGCTCCGTACGAAGCGCGAGAGCAACAGCGAAGACCGTGCCCTAACGCGCAGGCGCCGTTACATTTAGCGGACTTAAGCCGCCGAACACGACGTTCGGCATCATGAGCGTGGTCGCGGCGGTGCGCACGAGTATCGAGGCGGCGTCATTCCCGAACGGAGCCGACGGCGATACGGGCGATACATAAGACAATGGCGGCGGACGAAGCGGCATCTGCGGTCGATGAAGCGGCATCGGCGGCTCATACGCTGCCCGGCCCATGTCGGCACGGGTCTCGGCTGCCATTTCTTGGAAGTCACGAACCATCGCTGCTTGGTGCTCCCTATCGAGCGCGACGATACGCTGGGCTTCCTGCGACGATAGCGCGGAATCGAGCCGACGAATCGTGCCGTCGAGATCGGGGTTCGGCGCGACGATTAAGTCGCTTACGAGCTGGCTCAGCAGCCGGCGATGTTCCGGGGTGACGGCGTCTAGCACCGTTCGCCGATAAGCGCGCTGTTGGTCGACCATGCGGCTGAAGTCGGCGATGTGCCGGCGCATCGTTACGAACATCGAAAATTGCGGCGTAGTGCCGGGGCCGGACACCGTCGCGCTACCTCGACTCATGATGACGTTCGCGGGCAGCTCGCTTCGCTGGGAGGTCGACCCCGTAGTAGGCGCAAGCGTCGCAAACGGCGTCGCAGTGGTCGATTCGACGGCCGCATCCGGAACCTGTGCAGCCGTTCGATGCGATGCCGCAGCGAACGCGACGACAAAAAGGCTGGTTATTACGCCGACTTTCCACATATGTGACGCACTTGGCCCTCACTTGTGGCGCTTTCCTTCAAATCAAGCCGCACGGTGCGGCAGTAACCGCCAAACGACGCAAAGAACCGCCGTGCATGAAAGCAGCTTTGACCTTCTGCTTCGCGTTGCTGTTGTCGACGCTGGTCGCAGGCGTTGCGCGCGCCGGGACGACCGGTGCGTTAATCGGCCGCGTGCTCGACGCAGCGACGCGTGCGCCGGTGGTTAATGCGACGGTAAACGTCGTCTCACCGTCGCAGACGGCCTCAGCGACGACCGATGCATCGGGCGCCTTTCGCTTCATCTCGCTGGCGCCCGACACGTACGTGCTTAGCGTGCAACGCGCGGGCTTCGATCCGGCATCGGTGTCTGGCGTAACGATTCAGGCCGATCAGTCGCAGACTGTTCCGGTGGCATTGGTCAAGACGCTGCGTACGATCGGCAAAGTCACCGCTAGAACCGCGAGCGATCTCATTAAACCGGGCACGACCAGTGACGTGTATTCCGTCAACGCAGCCGGGAGCGAGGCCGCGCATGGCCTAGGCGGCCCAGGCGGCCTCGATTCGGCGTACGGATCGATCGCTTCGGTGCCTGGAGCGTACGTGCAGCAAGGCCAACAAGGGTGGTTTCAGAGCGTCAGCATTCGCGGCGGCGACATCGATCAGGTCGGTTACGAACTCGACGGCATACCCGTCAATCGCGTCTACGATAACGCACCGCAGACCATGCTATCGAATCTCGGTCAGCAAGAATTACAAGTGTACACCGGCGGAACGCCGGCAACGGCGGACGCCTCGGGCATCGCCGGATACGTCAATCAAGTCATCCGCACCGGTACGTATCCGGGCTTCGTCAACGCGGACATCGGCGTCGGTGCGCCGTCGTTCTATCATAAACTCTCGTTCGAAGCCGGCGGCGCTACGTCGAATCGCCTGTTCTCATACTACATCGGACTTGCCGGCGCGAATCAGAGTTACCGGTACGCGGACCAATTCAACGGCGTGTCCGACCCGAAGTTATACTATCCCGTGTACTTTCCGGAGGGGCACTATAACCTCTACGACGGCACGACCGGACCGCTGAATTTCGCGCAGGGACCAACCTACGCGATCGCCTCGACGTACGACCGCGAGAACGTCATCAATCTGCATGCCGGGATCCCGCACAAGGGCGACGGCGGCAAAGACGACGTTCAATTGCTATATCTCACGAGCGACATTTATGCGAACCTGTATAGCTCGATCAACGATCAGGGCGGCCCCAAGAACGCAGCGAACGCCGTCGGCATCGGCGGAATCGACACGACCGGCAACGCCTTCTGGCACGACGGCTACGTCTACGACGGCAAGCTCTACGCACCCGTCGACTCGAGCAAGGTGCGACCGTATTACTTCTTCAACTCGCCGGCGGCGCGCGCGTTCGACGCGCGCATCCCTGACAACAACGGACGCGACTTCGACGACAACGGCGTGTCGCTGACGAAGCTGCAGTACCAACGCAACTTCGATTCGCGATCGTACTTGCGGCTCTATGGTTATACCGAATATTCGAATTGGTTCAACGGCGCCGTCGCCAACCAACAGTTCGCCAACTACTACGGCGGCTATCTCAACGACTACGTGCTACCCAGCCACACGTTCGGCTTCAACGCCAGTTTTTCGGACCAGCTTTCGGATAAGCACTCGCTATCCGTTACCGGCTCGTACACCGCGGCACAAGTCTTGCGCCGCTTCACGTACGGCTTCCCAGGCAATACGCTCAATTACGCTTTTACGAATCTCGTCGACGCGAACGGGTACTGTTACGATCCAGCCAGTCGCAGGCAGGCCAGCTGCTTCAGTACGGCGCCCGGCGTTCGCGGCACGTTTCCGTCGGGGCCGCCTAGCACGCCCGGCTACACGCTGCCGACCGGGACGCTGGCCGTCACGACGCCCTCGGGCGCACCAGGCACCGCAACGTGGCTCGCAACCGATGCCGGCTTCAGGAACACGCGGCTCAATCAGGTGTCGCCCGCATTTACTGCGGGCGCGGTGACAGATCAATGGCGGCCGAACGACCGGCTGACGTTCACGCTGGGGGCGCGTTTCGAGAACTACGACAATCGGCTCGCCGATACGACGGGCGGTCCGGCACGCGCATTCTGGTTCAAAGCATACAATAACGAGAACTGCTACTTGCCGGGCGGTGCCGCACCGAAGAGCGTCCCGATCGGCACGACTGTCGCCGGCGCTACGATCACGGGCGCGAGCCCGGCACTATGCGCCGCACTCTTCGGCCCCGGCTACACCCAGGCGAATCTAATGAACCGGACGCAGGCGAACGTCGTATCGTCCATCTTCGAGCCGCGGCTCGGGGCAACGTACGCACTCGGCGGCGATACGGTCTTACGCGGCTCGTTGGGCGTGTATGCGCGGCCCGTCAACACGTCGTGGCTCCAGTACGATGCCTACAATCAAGATTGGCTTCGTTCATCGGCGGATATTTTCTCACGTCGGGATACAACACGCCGATTCACGAGCTGCGTCCGGACACCTCATACAATGCCGACTTCTCGCTCGAGCACCGCCTCCACGGCTCCGACGTTTCGTTCAAGCTGACACCCTATTATCGCTCGACGAAGAACCAGCTGCAGCCCGTGCCGATCGGCGTCGGGGGAACGGTGTCGGGCTTCAACGTCGGTCAACAAACGTCGTCCGGCATCGAGTTCGCGCTCAAGAAAGGCGACTTCGGGCGGAACGGTCTCGCGCTGCAGTTAGCCTATACCTACACGCACAGCCGAATCAAGTATAAGAACTTCCCCTCGGGAACCAACGTCATCGACGGCCTCAATCAGTACATTCAAGAGTATAACTCGTACACGTCGGCGTGCCGGACCATCACCGCGGCCAATGCGGCGACGTGCGGACTTGCGCCGGGGACGGTGAACCCGAACGCGGTGCCGTCATTCGCGGCGGTCGATCCCAACAAGGTCGCGACCACCGTCGCCAATCCATACTACAGCCAGACTGTACAGCCGTTGTTCGACCGTAACGGTTCGTACACGACGTACGATCAAATTCCGCAACCGTTCACCGGCGAAAGTGGCTACGAAACGCCACATGTCGCATCGCTCATCGTCAGCTACAAGCATAACCGCTACACGTTAACGCCGAGCCTAACGTACAGCTCGGGCTCGAAGTACGGCTCGCCGCTGGCCTATCCCGGCTACGTGCCGACCGGCTGCACGACGCTAGGCGCCGTCGGCACGAGCGGCGGTACGGCAGTCGATCCGAAGAAGTGCACTGGCGCCTCGGCGGTCAGCGGCCTTGGGTTTATTCTGACGCCCGACGCCTACACCGGTAAGTTCGACACGCTCGGCGCCTTCGACGAGCCGCAGCGGCTGACGATGAACTTCGCAGCCTCTTACGAAGCCACCAAAAACGTGAAGTTCGTCGCAACGGTTACTGGTCTCGTCGACACGTGCTTCCAACGGGGATACCCATGGGACGATTCACACGTGTGCGTCTACTCGCAGCTGCCGTCGGGCGGTAACGGGCTCGGGCCATCCGGCAACTTCCTGTCGGCAGCGGCGACGCCCGTTCAATTCAAGTATCCCTACGCGGTGTTCAACAACAACTTGAACACCGGCTTCATCGGAACGACGATCCCGCTTCAGGCATCATTCGATCTGCAGGTCAAACTGTAATGAGGACCTTCGTACGGCCGTCGGTCGAGCGGGGCGCTATGACGCTGCCCGCTCGGTATTATATAGGCGACGACGTCTTCGCGCGGGAGCGAGAGCTATTCGCTCGCTCGTGGACCTGCGTCGGACGTCAGGAAGCCATCCCCAATTCCGGCGACTACCTGCTGGCCGACGTCGCCGGTGAAAGCCTCATCGTCGTACGCGACGACGGCGGATCGGTGCGGGCGCACTTCAACATCTGCCGGCATCGCGGCACGCGCATGTGCACGGAGCCGCAAGGCCGTTTCGGCGGTTCGATCCAGTGCCCGTATCATGCATGGACGTATGACTTAAATGGAGCGTTACGAGCGGCGCGTTCGATGGAGGGCGTCGCCGGCTTCGAACGCGGCGACTACCCGCTCGCGTCCGCCGCCGTGGACGTGCGCGGCGGGTTCGTCTTTCTCTCGCTCGGCGCCGGCGCGCCGCCGCCCAATCCCGTCGAAGCCTTAGCGGAACGCTTCGCCGATTGGGAACTTCCGACGCTGCGGGTCGCGCGTTCGGCGCGCTACGATTTGCCGTGTAATTGGAAGCTCGTATTTCAAAATTATTCAGAGTGCTACCACTGCGCGCTCATCCACCCGCAATTGACGAAACTGTCGCCGCCGGATTCGGGCCGCAACGACTTCTTCGAAGGGCCAGTGCTCGGCGGCTACATGACGTTACGCGACCGTACGAGCAGCATGACCACGACGGGCCACACGTCACGGCCGCCCATCGGGCGGCTCGGCGGCGAAGAGCTGGAGCGCGTCTACTACTACACGCTCTTCCCGACGATGCTCATTAGCTTGCATCCCGACTATGTGATGACCCATCGCATTCGGCCGATCGGGCCCGCGCGGACCGAAGTCGTGTGCGACTGGCTCTTCGCACCGTCGACGATGGCACGCCCGGACTTCGATCCGACCGACGCCTTCGATTTTTGGCATCTCACCAACCAGCAAGATTGGCACGTTAGCGAACTATCGCAACTCGGCATCGCATCGCGCGCCTACCGGCCGGGGCCCTATTCCGACGCCGAAGGGCTCCTAGCGGCGTTCGATCGCCACTATCTGGCCGCCATCGGCGACTGAGCGGAACGCAAATCGGCAAGCGCGGCGTTAGCGGCGCGCTTGCCCGGGACGCCGGTAACGCAGCCGCCTGGATGCGTCGCGGAGCCGCAAAGATATAAGCCCTTAAGCGGTGCGCGCACCGCAAACCGACCTTCGAATACCTGTCCCGGTAACAACTCACCGTGGAAGATATGACCCCCTTCGAGCCCGAAGCGCTCTTCGAGGTCGGGCGGGGCCAGCAGTTCGTACGCTTCGATTGCGCCGGGAACGTTGGGTGCGTATTCCGCCAATAACGCGACGATCGACCGGGCCGCCGATTCACGCTTTGCCGAAGTCCACGGACCGTCGGCGCGTTCGTACGGGAAGTATTGCGCGAAGATCGATAAGAGGTGCTTGCCGGGCGGTGCGAGCGTGGAGTCGGTCGGCGTCTGCATGTAGCACTCCAGGAACGGACGAGCCGGTGCGCCATCGCGCTTCGCTTCTTCGAACGCGGCCTGCATCGCATCGATATCGGGCGCGATGAAGGTCGTGGCGCGATGGTGATCCGCGGCACCGTGCGAAGGCCGTGCCGAGAAGTTCGGCAATTCGGCGAGCGCGATATTCATCTTGAGCGACGGTCCGTTACTTTCCCAGCCTCGCACGCGAGTAAGGAACGCGTCGTCGAAGTGTTCCGCGCCGGCGAGTTTGAGGAACGTCGTCTTTGGTCCGGCGTTGGAGAGGACGAAGCGAGCGTCGATCTCGGTACCGTCGGCGAGCGCGACGCCGTCCGCGCGCCCGTCGCGCACGACGATCCGCTCGACTGGACTGTCGCGACGCACCTCCGCGCCGGCGGCCCGGGCCGCGCCTTCGATCGCTTTCGAGATCGCGCCCATACCGCCGCGGACGTAGCCCCACGCGCCGGTCACGCCCATCGCATGACCCGAAACGTGATGCGCCATCACGTAGCCCGTCCCCGGATCGCGCGGACCGCGATTGGTGCCCGTGATGCCGTCGGTCGCGATCATCGCCTGTAAGACCGGCGTCTCGACGAAACGTTCGGCGAACTCGGCGACCGAGCCGTCGAACACCGCGCGCGTCGCCGCGTCGAAACGTTCGAGCGACGGATGCTCGTCCATGAACGATGCGAACACCGCGTCCCCGATACGGTCGACCGCTTCTTCGTAGGCGCGGTGGCCGGCAACGTCGCGTTTCGAGAACCGGCCGATCTCGCGCGCGTTCGCCTCGACGTCGCTCGAAAGCAGCAGCGACCGGCCATCGAGCAGCGGCGTGAAACCGGACGGATCCTTACGGTAGGCCGAATACCCATGCGCCGCAAGGTCGAGCTCCGCGATCACGTCGGGATGCAGCAGGCCGCAGACATACGATGCGGTCGATACCGTCCAGCCCGGCCACGGCGCCTCACTGACGGCCGCGCCGCCGACCACGCCGCGCCGCTCCAACACGAGCGTCTTGACGCCGGCTCGCGCGAGATAAGCAGCGGCAGTAAGGCCGTTATGTCCCGCGCCAATAACGATCGCATCGTACGTCATGCTCGCCCCTTTCATCGCATGCGGCCGAAACGACGTGCCGCATACCGCTCCATCGATGCGTTACGGTGCGACTCGAGCGCACCCTTTCAGTGACTAGAAGTGAGGCGTGACACTTTTGAAGCATTTCTATATCCGGATCGAAGGGCCGCTTCGTCTCGCCGGCGCCCACGAGACGGACGAGCGCATTGATGGTGGGGTCGTTGCGCGCGGCGCGTGGGTGCCGGATTAATGATGCCTCGGCGACAAGCCAGCGAAGGCAGTAATGCCTCTCGCAACGCGATACTCGCGAACATTCGGCATTTCGCCATGGAAAGTCGCCGCCGTCACGTCAGCGATGTCCGAATCGTCGCATTACGTAACACCGGACTGTCGAGGATCGGCAGTCCCTGGATACTGCGGCCGCTCGCCGGAACGCGCGGCCAGTGCGTGGTGCAAACGACGCTTACGATCGCACCGGACTCTACTGCGTCGGTTCATTCGGTAACGAAGTCATCGATAAGCCGAGAAAGTGCTTCGGGCGCCTCTTCTGGGACCCAATGCCCGCATCGCGCAACGACCTCCGCGCGTACATTGACTGCAACGCGCTCGAGCGACGGTCCCCAATTTCTGCGAGATGGTGTTTTTATTGTCTGCGGCATCTTGCAGCCACGTGCGATAGTATGCAAGGTAACGGCCGAGCGCGCCCGGTGCCCGATAGCAGCGCAGGTACTCCTCGGCGTCGTCACAGGAGATTGCCGACGGATCGTAGTTCGGGGATGTCGGGATGCATGTGAAACGCAAAATGCCACAAGCCGCCCCCCTCTGCGAAGTTCAAGCCGAATTCTTCGAAGCCGGCTCCGGCGAGCATGACGTCGACAACGGCGAGATGCGACACTTCACCACGATGTTGCGCCGCATACGCGTAGGCCACAGCCGCGCCCATATCGTGACCAATCAAACGAATCGAGCCCAATCCAAGCGAAGATACCAAACCGTGCAGGTAATGCGCGAGCCCAGAGTCGCCGAGGCCCGGGAGGTTTGGGGCGACCACTGTATACTTTCGTGCAAGTCTCGGCATGACGTGCCGCCACGCGTTATGGGCTGCTCAAACTTTTAGAGGACATGCCGGGCTCGTCGGCCTCGGACCTGAGTCGGCGCGTTTTAGTTTCGCAACAGGCGGCCGCGAAGCTTACGGCTCGCTTGGCGGCACAGGGGCTATTCAGCGTCGAAAGTAGAGCAGTAAACGCCGGGTGCGTCACCTCCACCTCACCGCAAAGGGGCAAGCGTCGTGGCTAAATCCGACCGAATCGTCAACGGCTGGGAGAAGGCCTTTCGGAAGCGGCTTCGAGCAGAAAACACCTCGAAGTTTCTCGCCTATCTGGATCTTGCTTTGGATTTTTTCGGAAGCCATCACATCGAACCGTAAGTCATCGTACGATCCCAATTGCGTCGAACGGATGAAAGATCGTCGCTCACCCGCTCCGTCGTAAAGCTCGTCCGGGGCCTATGGTGCCAGGCGCTCGACGCGCCAGCCGGTCCCGTCGCGCGTGTAGGACAAACGGTCGTGGACGCGATTGCGGCGGCCTTGCCAGAGCTCGAAGGCGCGAGGGACGATGCGATACCCGCCCCAGTGCGGCGGCCGGGGGACGTCGGCGCCGGCGAAACGCGCGTCTTCTTCCGCCATTCGCGCCTCGAGGTAGGCGCGGCCGGAAACGACCGTGCTCTGCGGCGATGCCCAGGCGCTGAGGCGATGACCGCGCGGGCGGCTGGCAAAATACGCGTCGGACTCCGCCGCGTCGAGCCGCACGACGTCGCCTTCGATTCGGATTTGCCGCTCGAGCGGCGGCCAGTAAAACAATAACGCGGCGACGGCGTGCGACGCGAGGTCGTGCCCCTTACGGCTATCGTAGTTGGTGAAAAATACGAAGCCCCGCTCGTCGTATCCGCGTAAGAGGACGATGCGCGCCGACGGACGTCCGTCCGCGTCGACGGAGGCGACCGTCATCGCATTTGGCTCGATCAAGCCTTCCGTCGCGAGCGCCTCGTCGAGCCAGCGCCGAAACTGTTCGAACGGATCGCCTGCGGCGACCGTCTCGTCGAGGCTGCCACGATCGTAGCTCTTACGCGATTCGCTAATTGCGACCGGATCGCTCATCGCTCGATTCGCTCCCAAGACGTATCGCCGAGCCGCGAAACACGCTCGTAGGAGCCGTACTCGTGGCGCGTCGCTAAGCCGAGATGCGTTTGCATCGCCGCGAGAGAACCCGGCGCGTTCTCGAGCGCGTTGAGCGCTGCTTCGTGTTCCCAGGCCATTAAGAAGATGACCCGCGCGCCGTCACCGCTGGTGTAGGTTTCGCCGCTGACGAACCCTTCGATGGGCACGCCGAAACGCTCGTAGTAGTCGTGCAGTGCGGCGATTAGGCGCTTCTGCGTCTCCGCATTCGTATCGAAGCGTTGGATCGCGAAGAACGATGAATCGATCGCGTCGCGGTCGGCAGCGAGGCGGTCCACGAGCCGGTAGTTGCGCCCGTCGGAGTTTCGCGAGCGCCACTGAGCGGCTTGCAACAAAGTCGCCTGCGGCTCGCGTTGCGCCCAGTCTTCGGGCCCGTCGTACCGCAACTGCGCGGCGACGCCGCCCGCGTCGGAGCGAACGTACAGACAACCTTGGATGAAGCCGTCGCCCTGCGACGCACCGCCCAAACGGGTCGCGAGGTCGCTCGACACGCCGCGCGCGCCCGACGCGTCGAGGTCGTAAAAGCCGAAGAAGGTTTGAGGCATGCGAGGCGGTTCGTACCCCGAGCGGGTAAGCCCACTCGGCGTATGATCTCTCACGACGATATCTGCGAGATTCCGTTGTTCAAGATGCTGGCGCCCCCGCTACGCGATCGACTCGTCGCGCGCGCCGCCGACATCCAGGTGCCGGCCGGAGAGTGGATCGTCCACGACGGCGACCCGCCGTTCTTCTGGGCTCTGTTGAGCGGCGAAGTCGAGTCGATTAAGTTGATCGCGGGCGCAGAGCAGCGGATCAGCTCCTTCGACCCCGGCGAGTATTTCGGCGAGGTGCCGCTGATGCTGGGAACGAGCGCCTTGACCAGCCTGCGAGCGACGCGGGCGTCCCGGCTCATGCGCGTCGATCCGACCGACTTTCACGCCATGGTCGGCGAATCGACCAAGGCCGCGGCGACGCTCGCGCAGACGCTGGTGCGCCGCGTCAACTTCATTCGCCATGCCTACGCGTCGGCCGACATGATGCAAGCGACGATCGTCGGCGGACAATACGATTTTTCGTGCCACGATATCCGCGAGTTTCTCTCGCGTAACCAAATCGCGTTCGAATGGCTCGATCCTGAAGATCCCGTCGACGCCGAGGCAATTCCGCACGACGTGCGCAACGCCGAGCACCCGATCGTCGTCTTCTCCGACGGCAGCACGCTCGTCGATCCCGGCATACGGGAACTCGCCGAGCGTCTAAAACTTCAGACGCAGCCGACGGCCGATTGTTACGACGTCGTCATCGTCGGCGGCGGACCGGCGGGTCTTGCCGCGTCGGTGTACGGCGGCTCCGAAGGCTTGCGCACGATGATGATCGAGCGCGAAGCACCCGGCGGGCAGGCCGGCACCTCGTCGCGCATCGAGAATTACCTCGGCTTCCCCGGCGGCGTGTCGGGAGGCGATCTTTCGAGCCGCGCGCTGCTGCAGGCGAAACGCTTCGGGACGGAGATTCTCGTCACGCGGTCGGTCGAATCGCTGCGCGAAGACGATAACGGTTACACGATTCGGCTCGACGGCGGCGACGAGGTCTATACACGCTCCGTCGTGGTCGCGACCGGCGTTGCCTGGCGCAAGCTCGATGCGGACGGCGTAGAACGACTGACGAGCCGTGGCGTATACTACGGTGCGTCGCGTACCGAGGCGCTCGGGTCGCGCGGCAAGGATGTTTTCCTGATCGGCGGCGGCAATTCAGCCGGGCAAGCCGCAATGTTTTTCTCGAGCTACGCTCGCAGCGTCACGTTACTGGTGCGCGGCTCGTCGCTCGACAAGAGCATGTCGCATTACTTGATCGAGCAACTTGCAACGCGAGAAAACATTGCCGTCGAGACCGAGACCGTACTCGCCGCCGCTCGAGGCGGCTACCACCTTGAACGCATCGTCACGCGCACGGGCGACGGCGAAGAGCGCGAACGCAACGCCGACGCACTCTTCGTCTTTATCGGCGCGGATGCCGAGACCGATTGGTTACCGCCGGACGTTCAGCGCGACAAGCACGGCTACGTCCTTACCGGCCGCGACATCCGCGATTGGAAACTCGGGCGCCCGCCCTTTCCGCTCGAGACGAGCGCGCCCGGTATCTTTGCGGCCGGCGACGTGCGCAGCGCGTCGGTTAAACGCGTGGCCGCCGGCGTCGGCGAAGGCAGCATGGTCGTCGCGTTCATCCATCAATATCTCGAAGCCGCCGCCGCGTAAGATTAGAGCTGCGCGCCGAAGCGAGATTGGTGCCGACGTGCGTCGCGCCGCCCGGCGCGCGCGATCTGCGAACAATCGGTCGCAATCAAGGCGACGCTTTGGCTGGAAAATCGACGTCGTTTCCGTAGCGCTTAAGCGACAGGGCGTTAAGACGATGACATGGCCGGATGATACGGATCTGTTCGAGCAAGAACAGTGTAAGCTCGAAGCACGGAGATGAAGTGCTCCTCGCGGTGGCCACCACCGCAGTGCATTTTGGTGCCCGGCGATCAAGCCGCCGCCGCGTAGCGTCTCCGTTACGATCCGCCTGCGTCGCGCAGGGAAGACCGCAACGGCCGCGCGACGCGGCCGGCGATGGAGACGACCGCCGCGCCACGCGGCGGCTCGGCCGTTTCGGGTGCCGCGCGCTCGGTCGATGGCGACGCAAAGATGCTACGTCCTCGACCGGCACGCTTCGCGGCATAGAGCGCCTTATCGGCGCTTGCGAGTAACGCTTCCGGGTCGATCCCGTCGCCCGGATATAAGCTCACGCCGATGCTCGCACTCACGCGGTGTGCACGGCCGTTGACGACGATCGGGTCGGAGAAGGCGGCGATAAGGCGATCGGCGAGGTCTTGGGCGGCCCGGCGGTCGGCTTCGTCCGTCTGCAAGACGACGAACTCATCGCCGCCGAAGCGCCCGACGGTATCGCTCTCGCGCACAACGCCGCTCATGCGATGCGCGGCGATTTGCAACACGTGGTCGCCCGCATGGTGGCCGTACGCATCGTTGATCGCTTTGAAAAAGTCGAGGTCGAGGTAGTGCACGGCGAACGAACGGTCGTGGCGCTGCGCCGCGTTGACGAGTTCGGCCAGACGATCCGAGACGAGGACCCGGTTCGGCAGCCCGGTCAGGGCGTCGAAGAACGCGAGCGAATCCAGCCGCGCCTGCTGACGATCGCGTTCGATACTGCTGTCGAGCAGCGCACCCACGAGCGACAAGAATTCCGCGTCGCCCCGCGCTAGCGGCAACACGCCGCTCGAATCTTTGGTGAGCAGGAGTACGCGCTTCGTCACCTCGCCGCGGTGCATCACGACGCCGGCGGCGCTTCCGATACCGAGCGTCGACGGCGCGTCGCCTTCCCAGACGTTACCGCTGCGTTCGACGGCCGTTGCGAGAGCACCGAGCGAGGTTGTCGCGGACTCCGTCCGTCCTGCCATGCCGTACGAGGCCACGACATCCACTCGTTCGTCGACGAGCTCGACGACGTGTGCGGCATCGTAGCGCAGGCGGCTCGCCACGAGCTCGAGCGCGCGCACGATCTGGCTTTGGGGCGAATCCGCAGCCGAGACGGCGATGCGATACAGTTCGTGCAGCCGTTCCCCGAGTTCTCGGTTAAATGCTCGCGCTTCGACGAGCGCGCGAACGTCGCGCGCCATGCCGACGACGCCCGTTATACGTCCGTCGGTGAGATTGGGAAACAGCGTCCCTTCGATCGGTATCGACTTGCCGTCTGCATCGATGAAGTTCACTTCGAGGTCGGCCGGTTCGCCCGCCAAAGCGCGCGCGAACGCCGCTTCCATGACGGCTTGCAATTTCGAGCGCGGTAAGTTCGCGATAGTGCCGGCCGATGGCGGCCGATCCGTGACCGCCTAACTCTGCGCTCGCCAAGTTACCGCGCAGAATCGTGCCGTCGGAAGCGTAGAATGCGATCGCGTAGGGGTTGTTGCGGTACAGCCAGACGTAGCGGCGTTTGCTCTCCGCCAAGCGTTGCGTTGCGAGTTCGGCGGCGCGTTCCGCCGGTACGACGACGGTGCGGAATACGAGGGCGACCGTCGCGATGAAGACGATCAGCGATACGAATAGAATCGCGACCAAACGTTCTTGCGCCACACGACTGTGCTCCCGGCGCATCTTCACCGCACGATCGAAGTGGTCGGTGAGCGGCACGCGCATGCGCCGAATCGTCGCAAAAGCCGCGGCATCGGAGGGATCGCGCTCGAGCACGCGAGCGGCGGCAACGTACCGGTTGAATTCCCGGCGCAGCGGCGTCGTGCCGTCGGCAGCGAGCGGCCCCGTTCGCATATCACTGCGTGCCAGCAGCTCGTCGCCGGCGCGATAGCCCGCCGCGATCGTGCGGTCGAGCTCGGCTCGCCAACCCGGTTCGGGCCGGCCGTCGTGAGCGGTCGCGACCAGGTAGGCGATGCGTTGAGCCCGCGAACGTTGCGTACCGCTCTCGTCGATGACATGCGCGACGTCTAGCTGGGAGGCGAGCAGCGCGGGGAGCAACGCGGCTTGCGCGATCGCGAGCAGCGCCAGGAAGAGGAACGCCTGTGCTGGCCGCGACCAGTTACGAGGATGCCAGTGTGCAGACGCCATTCCAAGAAAAGTCATCGGCATGGCTAGCGCGCCGGCGAGCGCAACCGCGGTGCGGTCGCGCACATCGCATCTTGGTGTATCACGGAAAGCGGCCCATGACGAGACCCGTTAGAAACGTTGTGAGCACGAGCACGCCGCCGAAGAGCGCGAACGGGAAGCTGCCGTCGACGCGCGCGCGCTCCCAGACGGTGGCGTAAGCCAGACCACGGAAGACGTCGCGGAGCGCGCCGGCGTCGCTCGCTCCGACGTAGCGTCCATTACCGCTAGCGGCAACCGAGCGCAGAACGTCGACGTCGAGGCCGGCCAGATCGCTCGTGCCGGGAATCACGTCGCCCGCGCCCTCGGCGCTGCCGATGCCGACGGTCTCGATCCGGACGCCCCGGCCTCCGACGTTTTGTGCGGCACGCAGCGGCTCGATGCCGCGATTGTTGACGCCGTCGGTCAACAGTACGATGGCGCGGCGGCCGCGCGGCGGAAGAATCCTCGCGGCCAGTTCGAGCGCATCGCCGATGGCCGTAGCGCCGTCGGGCGCGGGAACGCGATCGAGCGCGTCGCGCACGGCCGTAAGGTCGGCCGTTGGCGCCAAGACCTCACTGGCAACGCTTGCAAAGGTGATGAGGCCGACGCGCGTCCCGGCGGGGACTGCGTCGACGAAGGCACGCGCGGCGGCGGTCGACGCCGCAGCCCGGGTTGGGCGAAGGTCGGTCGCGCGCATGGAACCCGAGGTATCGACGCATAGGACGACGGTCGCATCGCGCGATGGGACGCGGGTGACGAAGTGCGGTCCGGCAAGCGCGAGCGCCAGCGCCGCAGAACCGGCGATCGTTCCGGCCGCAAGGAACGCCCCGGGTAGCCGCGGCGCGCGTAACGCGTCGAGTGCGAAGGCGAGATTCGAGTATGCGAAGGCCTGCGCCGCGCGCCGGCGCGCCGACCAGCGTACGAGCAACGCTACGAGCGCCGTAACGAGTGCAGCGGCGACGAGAGCGAGCGGCTGGTCGAAGCTCATCGTCGCACCGGGGTCATACCGGTTGCGTAAGCGGCCCGAGCACCGTTGCGGGAACGGCCGAACGGTCGCCGACGATCTTCGGCGGGATGAGCGTAACGCCCGACGTCGTAAGAATGTCGCGCCCTTCTTTCGTGAATAAGAATGCGACGAACGCTGCGGCGCCGTCGGCATTTCGTGCGGCGGCCGGTATCGTTAGCGCATAGACCGAAAGCCCGCCCGTGCGTTTGACGCCGTCGATGGTGACGCTGGCGGTCGCATAATGGGTAGCAAGCGCAGGATCGCCGAGATTGGCGGATGCCGGCAATTCGACGTACGGCATCTTGCGGGCGATCGCTTCGGTGGCATACAGAAACGCCGCGTCCAACGTTCCCGTCTCGAGACGCGCGAGTAGCGTTTCTTCCGGGAAGATCTGCGATGCGTTGTCGTCGTCGCCGAGCAGCTTGCTCGCGAACGTCGCATTCGCGTCGCCACTGAGTAACTTTGCGGCGACGATCGTGCGATACCCCTTGGGGTCGACTTTGGGATCGGTACGGCCGAGCTTCAATTTCGGCTGAAGCAGCACGTCGGTGAGACGGCGACGGCCCTGACCCACCGCTTCGAACGAATGCGCGAACGTCGACGTTGGCGCGTAGCCGACGACGATTCGCGTCGCCGCGAACGTCGCGTACCACTTGACGATCGCCCCCGTCTCGGTGCCGAGCAGACCGTCGATCGCCTTCGCATCTGCGCTGACGAACACGTCCGGCGTCCGTAGACCGCTCTTGATGAGATTGGCCAGTGCGAGGCTTCCCTTCGCCTCGCCGTCGACCGTGATGCCGCGCTTCGCCAGCGCCGGCGCGAGCGAACGTTCGACGACCGTTACGAGCGAGCCGGCATAGAGCACCGTCACCGCATTCTCCGCTAGCGCCCGGCCGCCGCCGGCCGCCCCGAATGCCAATAACGAACCGGTAAATAACGATCGCTTCATCGACTTGCGAATTCGCGCTCGCGCACGCTTCCTCTTCCCGTTAATTAAGCGAAGCGCAAGGCCGCGGCCAAAGCCGTCTCCGGCGCTCGCGCCGGGTCCAGAAGCGCCGAGCGGATGCCGAGCGCCTGTAGGCGCCCGAGCACCGTGCGCTCGCGCCGCACGACGGCTTCCCGGTAACGCTGCCGCGAGCGCGCGTCGACGTATACGCGTTCGACTCTGCCGCTTTCCGCATCGCGCAGGCGCGTAAATCCCGCAAGCGGCAAGCCGTCACGCCACGGATCGCCGATCACGAGGGCCGTGACGTCGAAACGCGCGGCCGCAGCCCGCAGCGGTTCGTTCCAATCCGCTGCAAAAAAGTCGCTCGCGACGAGCAGCCGCGCGCCTCGCGGCATTGCCGCTAGCGCAATCTGCAGGATCGCGGCCAGCCGCGTCCCGGCCGGATCGGTCGCGCGGGCGCAGATCGCCGCCGCGATGCGCCCGCGCACGCCGCTAAGCACGAGCGGAACGGCGCCGGCGCGCATGCAGCGGTCGTCGTCGCGCCCCGCGCCCCACCACAGCGCCGCGGCGGCACGCGCCACGTCGTAATTCGTGCGCGTGCGGCCGACGAACATCGAATGCGACGCGTCGAGCGCGGCGGCTAGAACGAGGCCCACGTCCTCCAGCACCACGCGCGTTTGCAAGGCGCCCGCCCGCGCGGTCGCCGCCCAATCGATCCGGCGTGGATCGTCGCCTAAGACGTAGCCGCGGAGCTCGGCAAACTCGTATCCGTCGCTACGGCGCAACGAAGTGCCGGCCGCCCCACGCACGTCGGCCCGCTTTCCGGCCAGTAGCGCGACGCGCAGCCGCGCGCAAAATTGTGGCGACATCACGCTACGGCTGCAAGTCGAGCGTCGTGCGCGCGGCGCGGCGAACGGCCGCCTCGCCGAACGGAAACGGCACGAGCGAACCGGCGAGCCAGCGAGAAGCGAGATCCCTATAATGCGGCGAGCCGGGCTCGCCGGACTCGCCCTGTGGGATGACGATACCGCCGGCCGACCAGTTGCCGACATCCCAGACGGCACGAAAGCTTTGGGAGTTGGCCGGTGCCTGCACGTGTGGCGAATACGCATCGCCGAGTCCCGGGAATCGCACGCCGTTCCAAGCGGAGAGTCCAAAGGCCGCCAGCGGATGCTGCGCAGTACGTGCGCCGACCTCGCTCCACGTTGCGTCGAGCGTGCCGCGCGCGTGCATCGCCGCGAGGGCTTCGTCCACCGACGCGCGCAAGAATGCGGGATAGTCGTCGCGCGGAACCCAACCGCGCGGACGGTCGCGCAGTGCCCGCATCAGCGCGACGAACGCAGAACCGGCATCGCTAAGCAAGTAACGCCGCGCGAGATCCGGCGGCATATGCATGCGAACCAGACGTTCGGTCGCCGCTCGCCGAATCGCATTGACGTAGGTGCCGGCATGCGATTGTGACGTGAAGCGGCCGTCCCAAGCGGCGAGCGCAACACGCACCCGTTCGCGATCGCGACCGCGCGCTGTAACCGGGGTCGCAAGCGCCGCTGCCACGGTATCTGCGAGCTCGCGTTCCACAAGCGACATGGTATCCGCTTGGATGGCGGAAAACGTTTCCGGGCCGATACGCTCTCCGCGCGTGCGAAGCATCGCGGCGATGCGCGCGGCGCGATACGGCGGCGAGAACGCGGCACTTAGGCGATACGGGTATCCTCGGCCGTACGTTCGCGCGTTGGCCGTGAAGGCAACGGTATCTCGCGAGGCAGCGATGTGCGGCAGCCGTGCGAACGACACGCCCTTAGCCGGCTCGGCGCCGCCCTTGCCGTCGCGCACGGCGAGCCCCCATGCGTCGTCGAGCGGTATAGATCCGGCAAGCATGTAGCCCGCTTCGCCGCGATCGTCGGCGACGACGAAATTCTCCGGCGGTCCGGGATAGCGCGACAGCGCACGAAGTGCCGCCGCCGCCGTCGGTGCGCGATCCAGACCATCGAACGCTTCGAGCGACGAGCGGCGATCGAGGTCGGCCGTCCAAGCAGCGGCGAGTTTCGACGAGCCCTCGTCCTGGAAGACGAAGCCGTGACGCGTCCGGAGATATTCGCGTTCTACCGCCGGCGCAAAACGCACGCGGATCGTCTCGCGCCGGACGCTCGCCTGCAACGTACGCGCACCCGCCCGATACGTGCGCGCACCGGTAAACTCTTCGCGAAAGACGCGGACGGTCGCAACCGTGCCGTTCGTCGCACCCCACGCAACGTGTTCGTTGTGCCCGAGCACGATGCCGGGAGCACCGACGAGCGTGGCGCCTGCGACGTGCAACCCCGGCGCTTGCAGTTCGGCGAGCCACCACACGCCGGGCATGCGTAATTCGAGATGCGGGTCGTTCGCGAGCAGCGCGCGGTGCGTCGTCGTTCGGTGCGCACCCGCGGCCATCTCGTTACTGCCGCGCGACGCGTGCGTATCGTTCTGCGCTACCTCGAGCGGCGAAGCATTGGGATACGGTAGGCCGAGCAGCGGCAACGGCGCGACGGGGGCTGGGGCCGTGGGGGCGATCGGCGCGTCGTACTTGGGATCGCTAATGGAAAAGAACGCGTCGCGACCGCGCGGTCCCGTCGCGGCAATCACGGCCGCACGGGTCGCGACGTCGCCCCAGGAGTCGGTGAGCGCGAGCACGGTCGAAAACGACGCGACGAGCGAATCGCGTGCCGTCCACGGCTCGGGACGATACGCGAGCATGCGAAACTCCGGCGGCAGCGGACGCAGGCGTATGGCCGCATTAACGCCCGCAGCAAACGCGTCGAGCGCTCGGCGCTCCGTCGGCGACGTGCGCGCGAGTTGGGCGTCGGCGATCGCGCGCACGTCGATCGTGCGCGAAGCGATGTCGGTTGCAAGCGTCGGCCGGCCGAGAATTTCCGAGAGCCGCCCGTAGACCAGACGGCGATACAGGTCGAGCTGAAACAAGCGGTCCTCGCCCTGCAGAAAACCTTCCGCGAGGAACAGATCGTCTTCTCGCTGCGCTCGCACGTGCGGAATGCCGCGTTCGTCGCGAACGACGTGCACGGGGGCGTGCACGCCGAGCCCGGCGATCGTGCCCGCGGCTTGACGCCCGCCGGCGATGACGCCCACATACACGTACGTGGCGAACGCGACGACGAACGCGACGGCGGCAGCGGCAGCGAACGCGACGAACGCACCGGCGCGCCGCAGCGTCACTGCCGCACGTGCTCGAACAGCGTCGTTTCGAAGACCTGGCGAGGGATGCTCGCCGGAAACTGGTAGTCGACGAAATCGATCTCGAACTTCGGAATCGTCGTGTCGAGTCCGAAGTGCAACGGTTCGTCGGCTACGATCTGTTGCACGTAGCTACGCCCTTCGAGCGTTACATAACGCACCGTCCAGCGAATGCCGTCGTAGGGCTTGGCGTTCAGAATGCCTTGCACGTCGAGCCGCAGCGTGCGATTCGTCGCCGCATCGATCCACACGTCGCGTAAGCGGTTGATCTCCGGATCGCGCACGGGCGTTAGCCGGATATGCCGGGCGGACGTTCCACCGACGACGTCATCTCCGACGTAGGCGATCGCATAATTACGTGCGTTCGCTTCCACGTGGCCGATCTCGCGCAGGTCGCCGGGCGACGGCAAGGGCGTGGGGCTCGTGCCGGGCGCGGGCGTTGCAGCGCGGGCCGGCGCGCGGCCGCTGATGCCGAAGTTCGACGTCGGCGGGAGGCGTGGCGCATCGACGCGGATAGGCTCGGCGTCGGCGTTCGTGTCGAAGATTTTCACGCCGAAGATCGAGAATGGAAAGCCTTTCAGGCGCCGGTTCTCCGCCTCGGCATCGTGGATTCGCTCGAGCACGAGCACACCGTCGGCGGAGCGGTTGGAAGCGTCCCACCACGTGTCCACCACGTGGTTACCGCCATGCAGATAACGCACGAGCGCGCCGTAACGCAAGAACGGCACTTCGGCGTCGAGCGCCCAAGCGCGCCGCGTCTGTAAGAACAGACGCTCGCCTTCGGGATCGGGCGCGGCCGTTGCTGAAGCGGCCGGCGGAGATGGGGAGGGAACCGGTGCGGCGCCGGTCAGGGCTGCCGCGGCGAGCAGCACGGCGCGGGAGCAAAACATCCCGCCAGCCGTTCGACCCGGCTAGCTTTTCGCCCCCGGACTATAGGCCTCGGTAATCTCTCGTCGCGCGAGCGCCAGAGCGTCGGCAACCACGGTTTCACGGTTGTAACTGCATCGGCACCGCAGCGCCGAGCAACCGTCGCCCGCATGAAGCGACGCGCCGTGGTGGCAATAGTCACAAAGTACGAGCGAATCCATCGTGGCTTAGACCTCGGTGCTGCGCAGAACGCTCCCGGGGGCCAGGTTCGAACACGTAGGGCGACGTGCCCTTCGAACTCCGGCGACGGATACGATCGGGCTTGGCGGGAAAGGGAGGCTACCCCGCACTGCTCGCGAGACTGGATCGTGGATGCCATGGCATTCCAAGGCGCAATTTTCGATGTCGATGGAGTGCTCGTCGATTCGCCGCACGAACGTGCGTGGCGCGAATCGTTCGAATCGCTCATGGAAACCGAATGGGCCGACGTCGCGGCGCAGACGTCGTACGTGCGCGGCTCGTTTACATCCGCTCTCTACCAACAGATCATGGCCGGGAAGCCGCGCATGGCGGGCGCGCTCGCGGCACTCGAGCATTTCAGTATTCCCGATGCACCGCGGCGCGCCGAGCGCTATGCAGACGCAAAACAACGACAGGTCATCGCGCTCATCGAGGCGGGAGAATTCACGGCTTTTCCGGATGCGCTTCGCTTCATTGTCGCCGTAAAGAACCTCCGCATTCCGGTCGCCTGCGCGTCGTCATCGAAGAATGCCGGCTTGTTTCTCAAGCAGATCCGGCTCGACACTACACCCGCAATTGCGTTGATCGACATCTTCGATGCAAACGTTGCCGGCCGTGACTTCGCTCGTGGCAAACCGCATCCGGAGATTTTTCTGACCGCGGCACGAGAGCTCGGCGTCGATCCGAGTTACTGTTTCGTCGTCGAGGACGCATCGAGCGGCATCGAAGCGGCCAAGGCGGGTCACATGGCGGCTCTGGGAATCGCACGGCTCGGCGACCAGGCGCTACTGCTGGAAGCGGGCGCCGATCTCATCGTCACCTCGCTCGACGATATCTCGGTCGAGGGAGTACGCGAGGGCCGCCTGTCGAAAACGGCTTGATGACCGACGTTTGGTCGCTCGCATACGACCGTTTCGAGCCCGCCCGCGAAGGACTGCGCGAAGCGCTTTGCACGCTCGGCAACGGCTATTTCGCGACGCGCGGCGCGCTCGCCGAGGCGCATGCCGACGACGTTCATTATCCCGGAACATACGTCGCCGGTCTGTATGACCGCGCAACGACGCACGTAGCCGGACGCGACGTCGAAAACGAAGATCTCGTCAACGCACCCAATTGGCTTCCGCTTGCATTTCGTATCGAAGGCGGCAACTGGTTCGACATGCGCAGCGCAGCCGTGCGAGAGCATCGCATCGAACTCGATTTGCGCACGGGCGTCCTTACACGACGTCTGATATGGGACGACGGTGAGCGGCGAACTTCGATGCTGCAACGCCGGCTCGTAAGCATGAAGGACCCGCATTACGCAGCCATCGAGTGCTCGTTTACGGCGGAGAATTGGTCGGGTACGATCGACGTTCGCTCCGGCATCGACGGCTCGGTGACCAATGCCGGCGTGAAACGGTATCGCGATCTCAACGGCAAGCATCTGCACGTCGTCTCCGCAGAGTGCACGAGTCCGCATACGACGACGCTCGTAGCCCAGACGAACCATTCGCACGTCCGCATCGGCGTCGCCGTCCGCACGCGGATCGCGAGCGGCGACGGCGCCGACGGCGCGACGCGCACGCTCGAAACCGGTTCCGAGACGATCTCGCAAACGCTGAGGATACCATTGCGGCGCGGAGTGACCGTAACCGTCGAGAAGATAGCCGCGCTATATACGTCGCGCGATCGCGCCATTTCCGACGTCGGCGAAGAAGCCGCCGCGGCCGCCGAACGCGCCCCGGGGTTCGAGGCATTGCGCGGCCGTCATGCCAGCGCGTGGGCCGGTCTGTGGGAGCGATTCGACATCGCGCTCGACGCCGGAAACGCGTGGGCCGAGATGGTGCTGCACTTGCACGAGTTTCACTTATTGCAGACCGTCTCGCCCAACACGGTCGGACTCGATGTCGGCGTACCGGCGCGCGGCTGGCACGGCGAAGCGTATCGCGGACACATCTTTTGGGACGAGATGTTCGTCTTTCCGTTCCTGAACTTTCAGCGCCCGGTGCTCGCGGAGACGCTGCTGCGTTATCGTCATAACCGGCTCGACGCGGCGCGCGCGGCGGCCAAGGAGGCGGGCTACGCGGGCGCGATGTTTCCCTGGCAAAGCGGGAGCAACGGCCGCGAAGAAACGCAGCAAGTGCATTTGAATCCGACGTCGGGCCGCTGGCTTCCCGACCACTCGCATCTGCAGCGCCACGTCAACATCGCCATCGCCTATAACGTATGGCAACACTACATGGTAACGGGGTCGATGCAATTTCTGCGCTTCATCGGCGCCGAGCTCTTGATCGAGATCGCCCGCTTCTGGGCGAGCCTGACGACCTTTAACGAACGACTCGGCCGTTACGAGATTCGCGGCGTGATGGGGCCCGACGAATACCATGAAGCCTATCCCGATAGCGACGAACCGGGTCTGAATAACAACACCTATACGAACGTGATGGCGGTGTGGGTGCTGCAACACGCGATGGAGGCGCTCGATGCGCTTCCGCCCCACTACCGGCAAGAGCTGATCGACGAACTGCTCGTGAGCGACGCCGAACTCGCTCGTTGGCGCGATATCGAGATGAAAATGCTCGTCGTCTTCCACCGAGACGGCGTCTTATCGCAATTCGAAGGATACGAGGCACTGCCTGAGTTCGCTTGGGACGCCTATCGCGAGAAATACGGCAACGTGCAGCGGCTCGATCGCGTGTTGGAAGCCGAAGGCGACTCGCCGAATAATTATAAGCTTTCGAAGCAAGCCGACGTGCTGATGCTGCTGTTCGTCTTGCCGCGCGAGGAGTTGCGCGGGTTGATGCGGGGACTCGGGTACGAAGTCACGGACGAACAGCTCAAACGCACGGTCGAATATTATCTCGCCCGCACGTCGAACGGCTCCACGCTGAGCAACGTCGTGACGACGTGGGTGCTCGCGCGCACCGATCCCGAGCAAGCCTGGGCGTTTCTCAATACCGCGCTCAAAAGCGACATCGCGGACGTGCAAGGGGGCACGACGGCCGAAGGCATCCATCTGGGCGCGATGGCCGGGACGGTTGACTTCGTGCAACGCCGCCTTACCGGCATGCGCGCGCAAGGCCGAACGCTACGCTTCGATCCGGCGATGCCTTCCAAGGTGACGCAGTTGCGCTTCAGCGTACATTACCGCGGTCACCGTATTGCGGTGAACCTGGCGAACGGCAACATGACGCTGGCGTCGCGGCCCAGCACCGCGCCGCCGATTGCGATCGCCGTGCGCGACAGTACGGTCGAGCTCGCGCCGGGCGAGTCCGTCGACTTTGCGCTGGCCGCCGTATGACGGCGGCAAAGACACTCTTTCACGATGCGCCGGCTTTTCGCTCGCGTGCGCCACACGGTGCATTATGCATCGATTTCGACGGAACGCTCGCGCCGATCGTCGACGACCCCGAGCGAGCGCGCCCCTTCGACGGAGCGTCTGCCTTACTGGAACGGCTGGCTCGCTCGTGGTGTGCCGTAGCACTGATATCGGGGCGGCCGGCGACGTACCTCGCGCAGCACGCTCCCGCACGCGGGGTGCGGTATCTCGGGCTGTACGGCTTACAAGAGATGCGCGACGGAGGCGCCGTCGTCGACGGACGCCTGCACGAAGCGCTTCCGCGAGTGGAGGCAGCCGGCATCGCGCTGCGCGATGCCGGCACCGTGCGCGCGTCGGGTGCGCATCTCGAAGACAAGCAGTATTCGATCGCGGTGCACTTGCGCCGAGTCGCGCAAGCCGACCGCTGGATGGAGCCGGTCGCCGCCATCGCGCACGACGTTGCGTCGCGTTACGGCCTCGAAGTCATTCCCGGCAAACTCGTCTGGGAATTGCGTCCACCCGTGCCCGCCGATAAGGGCGACGCCGTCCTCCGGGTCGTTAGCGAGAGCGGCGCGCGCTTCGTTACGGTCATCGGCGACGATCTCGGCGATCTGCCGGCGTTCGAAGCAGCCGCTCGCCTACGCGCGGAGGGCATGGAGACGCTGTGCGTCGCGGTGCGCTCCGACGAAGCGCCGGCAGAATTACTCGCACGCGCCGATCGCATCCTAGACGGACCGCTGGCCGTTCGCGACTTCCTCCACGTCCTGGCCCCGGTCGACGGAGAACCATTATGACCGCACCCGGCCAAAGCCAGGACGAGTACCAGTCGCCCGGCACGGTCGTGTTGCTCGCATCGGTGGCGGCGCTCGGCGGCTTCGTGTGCATCTGTGCATCAAGGAAAGTAAGGGCCGAGAGCTCGAGGATATGACCACCGCGACATAAGTGGGCGTCCGCACGACGCGGATACGCCGGTCGAGCCGCGCTTACGCTCGGAAGGTGACGAAGTGCTCGGCTTCCAGCTCGATCGTCGGGAAAGCCGCCAAACGAAACGACGCCGTAGGTGATAAGGGCGTCATATTCACGTAACGCTCGTTCGCAGGGCCGTTATAGTGCTCGACGATTCCTCGCTTCAAATCGACAATTAGGTAGTCTGCGATTCCGAATCGCGCGTAGAGCGGCAACTTAACCTTTCTGTCCTTACCAATAGACGTTTCGGCGATTTCTATGACGGCAAAGATTTCGTCTGGTTCGACAGCGCTTGCGACGTCTCGGGCAACGCTGCGCGATAAAATTGCAATGTCGGGCTGGGGCTCGTCGTGCAGACCGAGTGGAAACGATCCCTGTCCCGACACGATGGCTCCATTGCCGAGCGCGACATTGAGATACCGGACCGCTTGGGCCTGCACGAGCCAGTGCCGCTTGCCTATCGGACTCATTGCGACGATCTGTCCACGCAATAGCTCGACGCGTTCCCCATCGCGCAAAATGCCGGTCTCGAAGAGACGGTGATACTCCGATACCGTAAGCTTACGCACGTCGTATTCAACTGCCATGTCACTTACCATCACGTTCGTCGGTCTTCGTGAACTGCGTGTGAGCGATTCGCGTCAGGAGATCGCGGCGTGCTCGCGTTCGCGCATGCTGAGATCGCCGCCGTGTTGCTCGGCGACGCGCGCCGCCATGGCATAGATCGTCAGCATCGGGTTCACGCCGCTGGCTTGCGGAAACAGCGACGCATCGGCCACGAGCAGGTTATCGTAACCCCATACCGCGCCGTTTGGATCGACAACCGAGGTTTTGGAATCGGCACCCATGCGGGCCGAGCCCATTTGATGGGCGGAAAAGAAAATCTGCCGGTTGGGACCGTAGCCGAGCCGACGTAAGCGCTCGGCGAAGGCATCGCGATAGGCGGGCGTCCACTGCGCGCGCTCGATATCGATCGGGACGGTGTGCAGCGTCGACACGCGCGTGGCGCCGCCTGCGAAGGCGATGTCGGCCATGCCGACGATGCCGGCCAAAAGGTTAGCGCCGTCGTGGGCGGAGACGCGATAGCGGATGCGGCCTTCATCGTCCGGTTCCATGCGGCCGGGATCGCGGTCGCGCGTAACGGCGATCAGCGTCGCAACGTTGCGAATGCGCTGGACGCGTGCGGCGTGGTCGCGCTTACTCGTCCACGGAAGTGCGATGCCGTTTATGCCCGGGTGCATCGGCGCCGCCTCGATCTTGGGGCCGTAGTTTCCGGAGCGATAGTTGTACGCATCGGAATAGGCGCTTTGCATCGGGCCTTGCCAGCCGTCGATCGTGTGAGGATATTCCGCCGCAACCGCGGACACCGGATGTAAGAATAATCGGCCGAGCTGCGGATGGCGCACGCCGCTGCGCGCGAGGATCCCCGGCGTTCGCAGCGATCCTCCGGCGACGACGAACGTATCGGCGACGACTTCGAAGCGCCGCACGTCGCCCTCGGCGACGGTCTGCGTAACGGCCACCCGTCGCGCCCGCTTGCCTTCGATTACGATACGCTCTGCCTTAGCGCCCGCGTAAATGGCGCCCTCGTCCACGACGTCGGGTAAGAAACGCTGCATCGTCGAGCGCTTCTTTCCATACGCACAGCCGTATCCGCAATATCCGCAGCCGTCGCCGCAGTCCACCGGGGCACTGCGCGGCATTTCGCCCGATTGCACGCCGAGTGCCGCGCAGCCGTCGAGAATGGCACGGTTATTGGCATTGTGGTTATGCGTCGGGAGCATGCCGAGATAGCGCTCGACGTTCTCGTAATGCGGCCGCAAGAAGTCGCCGACATTCGCGATGCCGCTTTCGGCCGACCATTCGTCGGCGATGCGGTCGGGAAGCCGGAACGACGTGCACCAATTTACGGTCGTACCGCCGCCGAGCGTTGCGCCGGCGAGCACCGCGACCGCCAGGTCGTCCGACGCCGTAAGGCCGCCGTCGAGGTAGAGATCCTTCATCGAAATCTCGCGTTGCGTCATGGCCGCAGCATCGAACGCCTGCCCCGCCTCCAGCACGACGACGCGCTTGCCGGCGCGCGCAAAGGCGCTGGCGACCAGTCCTCCGCCCGCGCCGCTACCGATGACGACGACGTCGGCCGATACGCGCTCGCCGTCGCGGGCGGTCGACAGCGGCAAGACCGGACCACCGGTCATGCGATCGGTGCGCGGTCCGGGATACCCGAGCCGTGCCCAAGTCGGATTATCCGAGCCGGGCTCGCTCTCCGCATAGGCCAGAAATAGCGTGAGCCGCTTTAGTGCGGCGAAGCCGGTCCGCAGTTTACCGATGGGCGCTTGCGCGAATGCACGCAAGACGCCGGCTCGCGTCGCCTCGTCGGCTCGCATCGGCAGTGCCAAGAGATCGAGCAGCTGTTCGAGCTCGGCGCGACGTTTGGGGGTGAGCCCATCGATTCCCGACGCGGCGTATTCGGTGACGCGCTCGATCCGCGCGTCCGGCGGCGCGAACGTTTCTACAACGGTGCGGAGGACGGAGCGGCGGCGTGCGTTCATAGAAGCGACCTGCAAATCGAGCCAGTGTAGTTCACGACGTTAGGACGACGGAGGCCAGGTCCTGCGGCGGCGACGATCCCGCTGCGGAACGTCGCGGGGCCACCTGCGGCGAAGCGCGTCGCGCCGGCGGTTTCCCAATTTCCCGCCGATCGCATGGCGGAGTTCTGCCGTAATTGGGTCATGGAGTGCAGGCGAGCGACCGGTTTCGGAACGATCGTGGGCGCTGTAAGTACCATGAAGTAGGGTGACGAAGTGAACGACCGTTCGATATCGTTAGACTCAACGCTACGCGTCTTGTACGCCGGCGTCATTCTTGCCGTCGCTTCGTCGCTCTCGTCCGGTGCCGCATCGACCTCACCGAGATATCCCGCAGCGCGGACACAGGCCGTGAAAGACACGTACTTCGGAACGACGGTCGCGGACCCGTATCGCTGGCTCGAGGATGCCAAGTCACCCGAAGTACGTGCCTGGGCCGCTGCCGAGACGAAGGTCGCGCGCGACTTCATCGATGCCCGGCCGGCGCGTGCAACGTTCAAGAAACGCGTTAGAGAATTGCTCAAGGGCACGACTTTCCGCTTCGACCTGAGCATTCGCGGCACGCATTGGGTCTATTTGCGTGAGACGCCGCCGCAGCAACAGCCTGTCATCATCGCACGGGACGGCGTTGCAGCACCCGAACGTGTCATTTTTGATCCGACATCGATGATGCAGAACGGCACACAACCATCGGTAGAGTCAAGCTTCATATCACCGGATGGCTCGAAGCTCGCGTTCGCGGTGCAGTTTGGCGGCAGCGAGGACGAGACGCTTCACGTCGTCGATACCTCGACCGGGACGTCACGTCCCGATACGCTATCGCATGTCGGGGGCGGTATAAGCCCGGTCGCCCTGTCGTGGGACGAGGACGGCAAAGGCTTTCTTCACACGCAGTGGCCGAAAAACGCCGACGGAACATTTGCGACCGCCGGAATGTTGATCTTCCACCATATGCTCGGAACCGATCCCGCAAGAGACACATACGTTTTTGGTAAGGGACTCTCTGCGCGCGCCGAGTACCAGTTCGCGGCAGCGACCCACGGTGGCGCAGCAGCGATGTCGATCACCGAGGGGGACGGCAATCATAACGCACTATATGTGCGGCGCGGCGCCAGCCCATTCACTTTGATTGCGAAGCCGGATGACGGCGTTGGGAATACGGCCGATTTTGGAGGAGCATTCGTCGGCGACACGCTCATGGTCATCTCGAAAAAGCGCGATTCGCGCGGCGAGGTCGTGGCGATTGGGCCAGGCCAGACTTTCGCGACGGGCAAAACCGTCGTTGCAGCCGGTAACCTCGTCATCGAAGGTGTGATTCCGGCGGCTGGCGGCTTCATCACGCGCGACATCGACGGCGGGGACGGAAGCGCTCGCTTCTTCGCGGCCGACGGCACGCTGCGCCAAACGCTGCCGATCCCGAAGGTTTCCACAGTCTACCCGCTCGCGGCCGATCCTGACGGCGGAGCTGTCATCGTCGGCTATATGGGATACACGTCTCCCGATAAATGGCTTCTATACGACGCGTCGGCGAATACGCTGCAGCCGACGGGTATCGAGATGACCCCGCCCGGCGACTTTTCGAACGTCGTAGCCGAACGCGTCTTCGTTGCATCGCTCGACGGCAAGGTGAAGATTCCGCTCGAAATCGTGCATATGAAGAACGTGAGAACCGACGGAACGGCGCCGACGATTTTGGAAGCTTACGGCGCGTATGGAACCATAACCAGGCCGTTTTTCTCCCCAACCGATCTCGCCTGGCTGGAGCGCGGCGGTGTCGTCGCCGAAGCGATGGTTCGGGGCGGCGGCGAGTACGGAGAGGCGTGGCATCAGGCGGCGCGCCTCGCGACGAAGACCGTCTCCAGCGACGACCTCGCTGCGTGCGCGAAGTGGCTCGGCGCGAACGGTTACGGGAACGCAAAACACATAGGCATTAGGGGCGGCAGCGCGGGCGGATTCTTGATGGGTTTGGCGCTCACACGTAATCCGGAACTTTACCGAGCCGTGAATTCATACGTCGGAATCTACGATCTCTTACGATTTGAATTAACGCCAAACGGAGCATATAACACGACCGAATTCGGCAGCGCCAAGGATCCACACCAATTTCCGTGGATGCTCGAGCAGTCTCCGTATCATAACGTCGCCAAAGGCCGAGCCTACCCAGCGGTGCTTATGACGACCGGCGAAAACGATCCGCGCGTCGATCCGTACAACTCGCGCAAAATGATCGCCCGATTACAGGCGGCTAACACTTCGCCGTATCCGGTCTTCTTGATTCAGAAGTCGGGTGAGGGCCACGGGATGGGCAACGCACTCGATCAGGCACTCGACAACTACGTCGACTGGCTCACGTTTTTCGATAGCCAACTCAAGTAAGGAAATCCGGGCGTTACGGCACCCGCACAGATGCGATCGTCTCTGCAACGAGTCGTTCGGGGTCGACTCGTTCCGTGAGGATGCGGTAAGAAAACGCTAAGCGATGGCGCAGAACGGCGGGGGCATGCGCGCGCACGTCGTCTGGAGTGACGAACGTACGGCCTTCGAGAAACGCGGTCGCGCGAGCGAGTGCGGCCAATGCGAGCGTGGCACGCGGGCTCGCGCCGCGTTCGACGAACTCGTGCGGCAGCCGCGTGGCCGCGACGATCGCAACGATATAGCGCGCCACGCACGCTTCGAGATACACGTCGCGCGCTTCGCGGCGCCAGCGTACGAGATCGTGCGGACCGACGACGTTGACGGGAAACGCGGGTTGCTCGCCACCGAAGCGGGATAGAATCGTCACTTCTTCTTCCGCGCTCGGGTAATCGAGGACGATCTTCACCAGAAAGCGGTCCATCTGCGCGAGCGGCAGGGCGTAGGTGCCGTCGGAGTCGAGCGGATTCATCGTCGCGGTGACGACGAAGGGGTCCGGAAGCGGATACGTCTCGCGACCGATCGTCACCTGACGCTCCTGCATCGCTTCGAGTAACGCCGATTGCACTTTGGCAGGCGCGCGGTTAATTTCGTCCGCAAGCACGACGTTGGCGAAAATCGGCCCGAAGGCCGTCGCGAACTCGCCGCTGCGTTGGTCGAAGATGCGCGTGCCGACCACGTCGCTCGGCAATAGGTCGGGCGTAAACTGGACGCGTTTGAACGAACCACCGACCGCCGCCGCGAGCGCGCGGCAGGCCAGCGTCTTGGCAAGCCCGGGCGGCCCCTCGAGTAGGATATGACCGCCCGCAATCGTCGCGCCGACCAGCGCATCGAGCGTCGCTCGTTGCCCGACCACGGTCGACGCGAGCGCGTCGCGGAGAACCGCCGGCGTCGGCGCTAATGAAGATATGGCAGAGCCTCCGCGACGGCGACTGCGACGTCGTCGTCGCGACAAAATGCGGCGCGCTCGATCGCGCGCAGCGCGTGGAAATCCGGTTCGCTTAGGGAACGGCGGCGCGCGAGCAGGTCGGCAAGTGTCTCATCATCACGAGCGCCGGCTCGCGCGCGTAACTCCGCGCGCACCGCAACGACCCGCGCGCGCGTCGGTTCGCGTGCGAGCGCGGCCACCAGTTTGGCGAATCGCTCCCGCGCAGAATCGTCTTCGATCGCCCTGGACGGTACGGCGGGCTGCGGCTGCGCAACGGGTGCCGGTCCGCGCAGTTGCCGGTATCCCCATACGAGCGCGAACGCAGAAGAGCCGACGACCGCGGAGACCTCGAGTACCGTAGCGATGGCATGCAGAAGCGAGGCGACGACGTCGCTCGGCGCGGGTCCAGCCGCGACGACGGTGACGACCACACGCTCGCTGAGAAATCGACTGGGACGATGGGTTCGCGCATCGACCGCATCGAGTTCGACCGGATCGATGGCCTGCTCGCCCGGTGCCGTCGCGCGCAAGGTAAGCGTTTCGGTGCAGACCGTGCCGTCGGCACGAGGCGAACAGCGGCGTTCGTCGCCGAGTTCTTCGAATGCGGAAAGGTTCGGAAGCGTCACGTTATCGAGCGCTGAGAGCGGCTCCGCCGTATTCGCGAGAATCGTAAGCACGAACGATTCGCCGGCGTGCAAGGTCGCCCGGTCGGCGCTCATGCGGAAGGCCCGGACGTGCAGGGTCGCAAGTTCGGCCGGCGCTGCGCGCAAGCTCGCCGCTACCGCGACGAGTGCAAACGCTACGGCCGCAGCGACCCGAGCCACTCGGCAAAAAGGAAGCGCGCGTCCGCAGGTCCCGGCGACGCCTCGGGATGAAATTGGACCGCGGCGAGCGGCAACGTCCTGTGCCGGAAGCCTTCGTTCGTTCCGTCGTTTAAGTTGATCATCGTTGCAACGAGATCGCTAGGCAATGATGCCCCATCGACCGCATATCCGTGATTGTGCGCCGTGACGATAACCGTATCGTGCTCGACGTCCCGCACCGGTTGGTTTCCGCCGCGATGCCCGTAGGGAAGCTTATAGGTAGTCGCGCCGCACGCAAGCGCGAGGAGTTGGTGACCGAGGCATACACCAAATAACGGCAGTTTGCCGATGAGATCTCGAAGCGTGTCGATCGTGCCGGTCAGGTCGGCGGGATCGCCTGGACCAGGCGAAATGACGACCGCGTCGGGCCGGTGTGCGAGGATCTCTTCCCGCGTCGCGTCGTAGCGAAGGACGGTGAGTCGAGCTCCGAGCGCGGTGAGATCGCGCACGATCGCACGCTTGACGCCGCAGTCTACGATCGCGACGTGCGGCCCGCTCGAATTCCATGCCAGGTCGTGCGAGGCTGCGGTGCCGACCTCAGCGACCAAACCCTTCGTCGACGTTTCGCGCGCGTACGGCACGAGCGCCGCTTCTATGCCTGCGAGCGCCGTGTCGCCTACGGCAAGCGCTGCGCGAATCGTCCCATGTTCGCGCAAGATGGTCACTAGCGCCCGCGTATCGATCCCGACGAGCGTCGGCACGCGCTGTGCGATCAGCCATGAAGCGAGGTCCGTTTCGCTCGCATGATGCGACGGGTGCGCGGCGATGCGCTTCGCGATCGCACCCGACGCGCAGGCGCGATCGTGCTGCGAGGCGCCGCCAGAGACTCCGTAGTTTCCAATCATCGGATATGTGAACGTAAGCAGTTGGCCCGCATAGGACGGATCGGTCAGCGCCTCTTGGTAGCCCGTCATGCCGGTATAAAAGACGGCCTCGCCAAGAGCGAGGCCGTCGTTCCCAATGCCTTCGCCGTCGAAGCGCGTCCCGTCGGCGAGTAAGAGCGAGGCGGGCATCTTCACGAAGTGCGGGCGTTACGCATGCAACCGGCCCAACCCCGCTTGACGGTTCAGTCTGACTGAACGCCGACCCATAAGCGTGCGTGTGAATGCCCACGATGCCGTAGGCGGTCCCCTACAGGTTACCGTCAGGACCGAGCGTCAACGGATTCGGAACGTTGCCGGCCATCTGGTTTTTGAAGGTTGCGATCGTCGAAAGCGCGCCATTGCGGGCCACGCGATATACGGTGCCGGCGCCATAAACAGGCTGCGTGACGCCGTACAGGCTGCCGTCCGTCCCGAAGGTCACGCGATCTTTGAAATTACGGTATAGCGGCGCGACGCACTCGAATATACCGCCCGTCGACACCTTAAATACCGTCAATACCGTCGTGCACGTACCGCCGTACAATTGGCCGTCGGGGCCAACGGTCAAGCGGCCAACGACGTTGCTTCCGATGGCTTTCGGAAGGCTTGCGATCGTGCGATACGCCCTACCGAGCACGACGCGGAATAGAGCCCCATTATTGGTGGGGCCTCCGGTGCTGGTAGCGCCGTACAAATTACCGTCCGGCGCAAGCGTAAAATCGCTATAGGGATCGGTTCCGTCCGCGTTGTTGTCGAACGCATGCACGATGGTAAGCGGGCGCTGGCTCGCGGGAGCGGACGGCGCAGCAGCGACGCCGGGCGTGAGGGAGGCAGTGAATACGAAGCCCACGACGACGGCGCTCGTTTGACGAGCAACACCGGAACGGCGCCAGCGACGGCCGCCGCGGGGAGCCGCACTCGCGGTCCAGGAATAGCGTGGCATGGATTGTCTTGATCTTCGTATCGCGCCCCCACGTCCCGGACGGGCGGAACTCGGCAGCGTCGTCTTCTTGCCCCGATCGATCGACAAGGCTCGCGCCATGCTGCCAGGCGGGTCGCTCGGCGAGTACCGAATGGAAGGCTTCACCGAGGACATGCTGGAGCGGTTGGGCATCTCCGCAGACGACTTCGTCTCAACCGTGCGCGACGCTTCGAGCGACGAGGAGGTTGCGGCTTACGTTGCCCAACGTACCGGCGCATCGGCAATTGCCGCGTGGAACGACTACGTCGTCCATCGCAAGCCCTTCGGCGACGACCGCGCTGCTGCGGTCGCGAGATTCCCGTTCCTCGCCGAACGTCCGGACCTCGTGTACGCGCTCGACGTCCTCGAGGAAGACGACCGCCTCACGTTCGCCGGCCGGTAATGCGCCGCGCCTTGCTCGTCTCCGGCGCAATCGCCGTCTCGTCGCTCGCGCACGCGCCGGCCTCCGGCGCGACGCGCGAGCCGCTGCTTCATCGGTACGAAGCCTTGACGTTGGCGCCCGACGGCAGCCGGCTCGCCGATCTCGAACGCGACGATCCGGCGGTCGACGGCACGCCCGTTCACTCGTCGCTCGTTATTCGCCGCACGACGATCGGCACGCCCATCGAGGTGCGATTGCCGTGCGGAACGTCGCCCGATTGTGAGCCGTCGTCGCCGGCGTGGAGCCCGGACGGCCGGCGTCTTGCATACGTGCTGCAGGCGCCCAACGCCAAAACGCGCACGATCGAAAGTGTCGACGCGAACGGTAACGCGCCGAAACGCCTGCTCGGCTTCGCGGGAACGCTCGACGATCTTCGGTATGCGCGTGACGGCAGCCTCACGGTGCTCGCGACCGCTAACGCACGTAAGAAAGCGGGCGCGACGCAAGTGGGTGCCGACATCGCGGGCGAGATCGGAGCTCGTCCCGACGAGCAGCGCATCGCGCACGTGATCGCTGGAGCGTTGCATTGGGCGTCGCCGCCGAACCTGTACGTGTACGAGTATGATCCGATCCCTCATGGCGGCTTCGTCGGAACGGCGGCTCCGGGGGACGGCGATAATAATTGGTGGATCGCGAAGCTCTACGCGTTTTCGACGGCCGGCGCGCCGCGCGTCGTGTACGCACCGGCGACTCCCGCACAGCAGCTCGCACACCCGCGCGTGTCACCGCGCGGCGACCTGGTAGCATTCGTCGGCGGAATTATGAGCGACTTCGGCTCGACGGGCGGCGATGCGTACGTCGTTCCGCTCGAACGGTCGCGCACAAACACCGCGCGGAACGTTACGCCTCAGCTCGACGGGTCGGTCACCTCGCTCGCCTGGAACTGCGCCGGCGCACGAGTCGTCACGACGGAATTGCGCGGCGCGGAGTTGGCGCTCGTGTCTCGCGATCCGCGCGGCGTGCTGGACGCGAACGCCTTCACGCTGTGGCATGGCCGCGAATCGCTCGCAGCGGCGGACGAGACGCTTGGGGCATCTTGCAGCGCGCCGGCCGTCGCGACGATCCATCAATCGTTCACGAAGGCGCCGGAAATCGCATTTGGATCGCTCGGCGCCTGGCATGACATCACGCACCGCAACGCAGACGCGCACGTTGCTGCGCATGCGAGAAGCATCGCTTGGAGGAACGATGGATACCGCGTACGAGGTTGGCTTCTCACACCTGCGGCGCCGGCAGCCGCTGGGAAGCGCGCGCTCGTCACGGTGATACACGGCGGACCGTCGGCGGCTTACGAGCCGCGTTTCATCGGGCGCGGCACCGTACGAAGCTTGCTAGCTCGCGGATACGACGTATTCGAACCCAACCCGCGCGGAAGTTACGGCTCGGGCGAAGCCTTTACGGCGGCCAACGTTAAGGACTTCGGGTACGGCGATCTGCGCGACATCATGACCGGCATCGATACGGTGGAAAAAGCGGCGCCCGTCGATGAGGCGCGGCTCGGCGTCATGGGCTACAGCTATGGCGGGTACATGACGATGTGGGCCGTGACCCAAACGCGTCGCTTCAAAGCCGCGGTGGCCGGCGCCGGCGTTAGCGACTGGCTTTCGTACTACGGCGAGAACGGCATCGACCGGTGGATGATCCCGTTCTTTGGCGCATCGGTGTACGACGATCCCGCCGTCTATGCGAAGTCCGCGCCCATGACCTTCGTGAAGAACGTCCGGACGCCGACGTTCGAATACGTCGGCGATCACGACGTCGAGTGTCCGATGCCGCAGACGCAAGAATTCTGGCACGCGCTGCACACGCTCCGCGTGCCGACGTCGTTCGTGGTCTACCCGCACGAAGGCCATGGACTGCACGATCCGCGTAATCGTGCCGATGCCAACCGCCGAACGCTAGCCTGGTTCGACCGATACCTCAAACGCTAACGCCGACGACGTTCGTGGTCGCCGGCGCCGGCGGCATCGGGAGCTATATCGGAGGGATGCTCGCCGCCGCAGGCGAGCGAGTGATCTTCGCCGGTCGTCCGCGCGTACTCGAGCCCATCGCGCGCGACGGGCTTACGGTAAGCGACCTCGACGGATCGCGCGTACGCGTTCCGCCCGCGCGCTTCACGTGCGCGTATTCGATTGCAGACGCGGCTCGGCAGTCGGCGCGGGACGACGACGTCGTCGTGCTGCTCGCGGTAAAGAGCCACGCGACCGCTCGGGCGGCGGCCGACATCGCCACGGCGTTCGCTCCCTCGACGCTCGTCGTGTCCTTGCAGAACGGCGTGGAGAACGTTGCGCGCATTCGCACCGCGGCACCGAAGGCCGATGCCGTCGCGGCAATGGTGCCCTATAACGTGGTGTGGGCCGGCGCGACGCACGTGCACCGCGCGACCGACGGCACGCTGTACGTTCAGGACGGCCCCCGGACGGCGCCGGTTGCGGCGGCCTTCGCGCGCGCCGGCTTAGCAACGCGCCGCGAAGCCGCCATGGTGCCGGTCCTGTGGGGCAAACTGTTGATCAATCTGCACAATCCGGTCAACGCGCTATCCGGGCTGCCCATACGCGACGAGCTCAAGCAACGCGATTATCGGCTTGCCTGGGCGGTGCTGATGAGCGAAGGAATCGCCGCGCTACGCTCGGCCGGCATCGTGCCGGCCCGCATTCTAAAGCTCTCGCCGAGCGCGCTCGTGCGACTCCTCGCGCTCCCCGATCCGGCGTTTGCGTTGTTCGCTCGGCGGATGGCGCATATCGATCCCACGGCGCGGTCGTCGATGGCGGACGATCTCCGCCTCGGCCGCCCGACCGAAATCGACGACTTGTGCGGAGCCGTCGTTCGATTAGCTGACCGGCATGGGCTTCCGGCGCCAGCGAATGCCGCTATGACGAAGTTAGCCGGCGCCTACGACGGCAGCTACGTCGAAGCCGCCAGGCTACTCGCAACGTTGCGAGCTGCGCGCGCCCCGTGACTCCTCCAACCGCCAAAAGCGTCGCCTTACGGCTCGCGGCGTTGATGCGGCGCTTCGCGCTCAGGGCCGCGCGACGATTCGCACGATCGCTTCGCTAAAGTCGTTGACGTCGCGTTCGGTCGTATCCCACGCCGTCATCCAGCGTACGACCGATCGTTCGCGGTCCCACACGTAGAAGCGGCGTTCCCGTTGCAACGGCTCGATGGCGCGGACGGGAAGCACACAGAACATCGCGTTCGCCTGGACTGGATGAACGATGCCGACGTGCTCGACGCCCGAGACGCGCGCCGCAAGCCGCCGCGCCATGGCGTTCGCGTTCGCCGCGTTCCGTTGCCACAGGCCGTTCGCGAGCAGTGCCTCGAACTGCGCCGCGACGAAACGCATCTTCGAGCCGAGTTGCATCGCCTGCTTACGAACGAAGGGGACGTCGCGTTCGGCAGAGTGGCCGCGCGGAAATACGATTGCTTCTCCGAACAGCAGTCCGTTCTTAGTGCCGCCGAAGGAGCACACGTCTACCCCGGTGTCGACGAGAAGCGACCGCAATGACGCAGCGAGCGCGACGGCAGCGTTCGCGATGCGAGCACCGTCGACATGAAACAGTAATCCGTAGCGGCGGCACATTGCCGCCAGCGCTTGCATCTCGTCCAGGCCGTATACCGTACCGGCCTCGGTGCTTTGCGAAATCGATATCGCTGCGGGCTGTGCGCGATGCTGGTCGCCGATGCCGGCCGAGGCGCGCTCGACGTCGTCGGCCGTTAGCTTGCCGTCGCGCGTCGCGACGGTGACGATCTTGCCGCCGCCGAACCGTTCGTATGCGCCGCACTCGTCGACGTCGATATGCGCGCCGGCAGCGCAAATCACGGCCTGATGGGGGCGCAGAGCGGAGGCTAGCGCCACGACGTTCGCGCCGGTTCCGCTCAAAGCGAAGTAGATGCGCGCGCGATCGCCGAGTTCCGCTCGAAACGCCGCTTCGGCTCGCGCGGTATACCGATCGCCGCCATAGGCCGGTTCGTGGCCCGCGTTACAAGCGACGACGGCTTCCAAGACCGCGGGATGGGCACCCGCATAATTGTCGCTCGCGAAATCGCACCTCACGTCGCGCCCGAGCGCATGTTCGCGAATTTGCACGGCCGTACGCTTAGGCAATGACGGCGATGGTGCCTCGAGCGACGACGCGCTTCAACGCGGGGCGTCGCCGGTGCGCCGCGCGAGCAGAAACGATCGCGTCGCGTCGTCTTGGGCGAGTCCGATCGCGCGATCGTAATCGCGTATGTCGTGCGTGAGGTGCGCGCGCAGCGCCCAGTACGGCTGATATTGCGCGACGCGCGCGGCATCGAGCGCGCCGAGCGCCGCGAGCCCGGCCGCTTCGCCGTAAGCGCGGGCATGCGCGGCGGCCCGGGACACCGCCGCCCCGATTGCGACGGTCCGCATGACGAGCGCATCATATAACGACGCGATCGCGCGCCAGTCGGCCGGTTCGCCGAAGCGCCGGGCGACGTGCGCGGCTTGGATCGCCGCTTCGAGCGCAAAGCGGCCGGGAACCGGGGAGCGCGCACGCGCGAGCGCGCCTTCCGCATCGGCGAGCATCGGCGCCGACCAGCGCCGCGCGTCTTGCTCGTCGAGCGCGACGTACGCGCCTCGTTCGTCACGCCGCGCATGCCGTCGCGCTTCCACGAACAACACGAGCGCGAGGAGCCCTTGCGCTTCCGGCTCATGCGGCGCCAAGCCGGCAATCGCGCGCGCGAGCCACACCGCTTCGCGGTTGAGGTCGCTCCCGGCGCCGTCGCTGCCCGGCTCTTCCCACGAAAGGCCGAAGGCGGCATAGATCGCGTCGAGCACGACGGCGATGCGTTCGGCGAAGAACGGCGGCTCCGGAACTTCGAAAGCGATCGCCGCATCGCGAATCTTCGTACGCGCGCGCACCAGCCGCTGGCGCATGGCGGCGGGTGACACGAGAAACGCCGACGCGATGCGTCCCGCGTCGATGCCGAGGACGGTGCGCAGCACGAGCGGCGTGCGCACGCTCGCATCGATCGCCGGATGCGCGCAGGCGAAGAGCATCTCCAACCGCTCGTCGGGAAAAGGCGACGCCTGCCACGCCCGTTGCTCCGCCGACGCAGCCGCCGAAGCCAAGTCCACCGCAAAACGTTCTCGCGTCGCGTGCTGCCGTGCTCGGTCCACGAGCCGGCGACGCGCCGCCGTTATCAGCCACGCTTCGGGACGGGCCGGCACGCCGTCCTCAGGCCAGCGTTCGAGCGCACGAGCGAACGCGTCGGCGAGCGCGTCTTCGGCACCGGCAAGGTCGTGAGAGCGGCGCGCGAGATACGCCACGAGGCGGCCGTAAGCGTATCGCGCGGTCTCTTCGGCCGCGCGATACGCTACCTCACGGCTAGACGCGTGCTGCAACCTCGAGCACCGGGCGAACTTCCACGGCGCCTCCCCATGCGGCCGGACACCGAGCCGCCCATTCGAGCGCTTCATCCATCGTCGAAACGTCGAGCAAAAGGTAGCCGCCGAGCTGCTCCGTGGTGTCGGCATACGGTCCGTCGTGTACGACCGGAGCGCCGCCCTCGACGCGCATGACCGTTGCCGTTTCTGCGCCGCGCAGCGGAGCGCCGCCGCGCACGACCCCCGCTTCGCGCAGCGCCTGCGAGTACGCCGCCCAGCCCGACCAGTAACGCTCGGCACCCGGACCGTCGCGGTCGGCGAAGTGATACGGCGCTTCGTAGAGGGCGAGCACGTGGGTGACGCCGTCAGCGCCGACGCGGGCCATCGCCGCAGCCTCGTCCGACGCCGGCGGCAACAGCGGCCGGACTTCGACCGCGCCGCTCCTTGCCGCAGGCGCGCGCTGCGCCCATGTAAGCGCTTCGTCGAGCGACGGCACGTCGACGATAACGAAGCCGCCCAGTTGTTCCTTTGTGTCCGCGTAGGGGCCGTCCTCAACGGTGCGGCCGTCTCCGTTGCGGACGGTCGCGCCGTGCCTGGGCGCTTGCAGCGGAGCACCGCCGACGTTGACGCCCGCGGCGCGCAAATCGGCAAAATAGGTTTGCCACGCCGGCCAGAACTCACTTGCGCCCTTGCCGTCGCGTGCAACAAAGTCGGTATCCGGTTCGTAGAAGGCGATCATGTAGTGCATCGTTTGCTCCTCTTTCTGGCGCGGACGAGCGCCGCGCTACGATACATCGACGGGCGAGCACCGCGCCGTTCGACATCGCCGGGACGGCGCCGGCACCGACACACGGAGAACAGTAATGACCAACCACAAGGCAGCCAATTCGTTTTCGCTCGGCGAGCGCACGGTGAACCGGCTGGGCTATGGCGCAATGCAGCTCGCCGGCCCGGGCGTGTTCGGGCCACCGAAAGACCGCAATACGGCGCTCGCCGTGCTGCGCGAGGCGGTCGCGAGCGGCGTCGACCATATCGACACCAGCGACTTCTACGGTCCCCACGTGATCAACCAGCTCATCCGGGAAGCGCTTCATCCGTATCCGGACGAGCTGGTGATCGTGACGAAGATCGGCGCCGTACGCGGCGAGGACGCGTCGTGGAATCCCGCGATGACGCCGGCCGAGTTGACGAGCGCGGTCCACGACAACTTGCGCAACCTCGGATTGGGCGTGCTCGACGTCGTCAACCTACGATTCATGGGCGACGGACTTGGACCGAGCGAGGGTTCGATCGAGGCGCCGTTTACCACGCTCGCCGAGTTGCAGCAGCAAGGCCTCATCCGGCAGCTGGGCCTCAGCAACGTGACGTCCGCGCAGATTGCGGAAGGCCGCCGCATCGCCGAGATCGTCTGCGTGCAAAACCACTATAACCTCGCGCACCGCGACGACGACGCGTCGATCGATTCGCTGGCAGGCGACGGTATAGCGTACGTGCCCTTCTTCCCGCTCGGCGGCTTTACGCCATTGCAATCGTCGACGCTCTCGGACGTAGCTCGGCGGATCGGCGCGACCCCAATGCAAGTGGCCCTGGCGTGGTTGCTGCAACGCTCGCCCAACGTCTTGCTGATACCCGGCACGTCGTCCCTCGGTCATCTGCGTGAGAATCTTGCGGCGGCCGAAATCGAGCTGCCTGGCGAGACGATCGCCGAGCTCGACGGCATCGGCAAGGCGGGTCGTTCACCGGCTGCGCATTAACCGCTAACGAAGGTGCGGCATCGGCACGGCCATCTCGCCGGCGTTATTGCGAGCGAAGCGCGGCGCGCACGGCCGGCACGATGCGGTCGTAGTCCGCTTGCAGCGCGTCCGCAGCCGCCGTGTGGGCGGCGAACGGCGGTTGGCGCGAGCCGCTTAGCGGCCCTAACGCCGCGATGAGCTGCTCGCGGAGACGATCCGGCTTCGCGATGCTGTCCTCGTCGCGGCGATCGTTCGCCGTAAGCTCGTCGCGCAGGTTCGCTAAGGCGGCTAGCCGTGCGGACTCGCCGGTCGCGCGCATCTTTCGCAGACTCTTCTCGCGCGCGTCGATCTCGTTGAGAAGCGTGTCGATCGCCGACACATCGGCGTTGAGCCGCGCGAGATACGCGTGACGGTCTTGAAGCTGTTGCAACGTCCACGAGCTGCGCGCGTCGGCGCGCAATTCGAACGGCTGCGAGACCGTGCGGCCAGCGCGGGTCAGCCGCACGGAGTACGTGCCGGGAAGTGCTTCGGCGCCCGTTAGCGGACCCGCGTTCTGGACGGTCGTTCCCCGCCAACGGACTGGACCGTCCTCCGTTCCGTCCCAGCCCAGACGGTTGTAACCGGCAGCGTTACTCACCCAATATTTCGTTCCGTCTTCGGTCTGATACGATCCGCTCAGGTGACGCACGGCCTTGCCGTTGGCATCGACGATCACGATCTCCGGACGCTTTGCCGCAGACGCGCGTTGATAGAACGTGATGAGCGCCGGACCCTTGGGATTGGCCCCCACGAAGCGGCCGGTCGGAAGGCTCGCATCGTCACCGGTTTCGACGGGTTGCCACTGGGCGTACGCAGTGCCCGGCCGAATCGGATACAGCACGGCATCGGTCTTCGTCTCGCTCGCCTGCTGTAGCGGCGTGAGATCGTCGAAGATCCAGAACGCACGTCCGTGGGTTGCGACGATGAGGTCGTTCTCGCGAGGCTGAACCTGTAAGTCGTAGACGGGCGTGGCCGGGAGATTAAATTGCATCGACCGCCACGAACGGCCGGAGTCGGGCGAATAATAGACGCCCTGTTCCGTCCCGGCGTACAACATCGCGACGTTCTTCGGGTCGTGACGCACGACGTGCGTCGACGCGATGCGCGGCAGCGCGGCATCGATGCGGTGCCACGTCGTCCCACCATCGCTCGTCGCGAAGAGATAAGGCGCGCGGTCGCCGAGGTCGTGACGATCGACGGCGAGCCAGGCCGTGCGCGCATCGTCGCGCGCAGCCTCGATGCACTCGACGCGTGCATAGCGGGGAAGTCCGGACGGCGTAACATCGCGCCAGGTCGCGCCGCCGTCGCGCGTGATGTGGACGAGTCCGTCGTCGCTGCCGGCCCAAATCGTCTGCGAATCGGCGGGCGACGGCGTTATCGTCAACAGCGTATCGTAAGCTTCGGCGCCCGAGACGTCGAGCGTGATCGGTCCGCCGGACACCCCCTGGTGTTGTTTCTCATTGCGGGTCAGGTCGCCGCTGATCGGCGTCCAGGTCCGGCCGCCGTCGGCCGTTTTGAAGACGATGTTGCCGCCGAAATACGCCGTGTGCGAATCCGCCGGTGCGAACGCGAGCGGCGAGTTCCAATTAAAGCGGTAGCGTTTGTCCCGTAATCCGCTCGTCGACGTAAATGGATCGCGCGGCCAGGGCTCGATGTCGATGCTTTGTTGCGATGCGCGATCGAAGACCGTAAGGACGCCGTCCTGCGTGTCGGTCCAAATCTTCTGCGGATCGGGGATCGAACACGGCCCAGGTTCCATCGCCGCCCGCGATCGCGGTCCAGTCGCGTTCGAGGACGCCGATGCCGTTACGGCTTTGCGACGGGCCGCACCACGTGCTGTTGTCTTGAAAGCCGCCGCATAGCTCGTACGGGTCGGCGTTATTTGCCGCGACGTGGTAAATCTGCCCGATCGCGAGGTTGAGCGGCATCGACCACGAGGCACCCGCGTCGTTGGAAATCGCGACGCCGCCATCGTTGCCGTTAAGAAGCCGTTTGCCGTCGGCAGACCACCAAAGCGCGTGATTATCGACGTGGACGTTCGTGACCGAGTGCTTCCAGGTTCGGCCGGCGTCTTTGGATTCGGAAAGATACATCGAGACGGCGATGACGTGGTTGGCGTTACGTGGATCGACCGCAAGATGCGAGAAGTAAAACGGCCGCTGCGCCGGCATCGTGTCGGTAGAGACGCGCGTCCAGCTCGAACCCGAATCGTCGGAACGCCAGATAGTGCCTTCTTTGGACTGAACGACGGCGTATACGCGCGTATGCCGGCTTGGCGCCACAGCGATGCCGATGCGACCGAGCGGTGCTGTAGGGAAACCGTGTCCCGCAATCCGGCGCCACGTCGCACCGGCGTCCACCGACTTGTACAAGCCGTCTCGGCCGCCGCCGCTTTGCATAATCCACGGCTGCCGGCGGTATCGCCACATCGCGGCATACATCACCTTGGGATCGTGCGGATCGCGGGCGAGGTCCGCGGCACCGGTGCGCGGGTCGAGATACAGCGTCTTGCTCCACGACCGCCCGCCGTCCGTCGTCCGATACACGCCGCGCTCCGGCGTATCGATATACGGATTGCCGAGCGCGGCGACCACGATGTCGTCGGTACGCACCGGATCGATCGAAATGCGCGCGATCTGCGATGTCGCGTCGAGTCCCAGGTGTTGCCAGGTTTTGGCACCGTCGCGCGAACGCCATATGCCGTCGCCCCACGAGACGTCGTTGCGTGGGTTCGCCTCGCCGGTCCCGGCCCACACGACGTCGTCTTTTTTCGGATCGATCGCCAGCGCCCCAATCGCGCCGAACGGCTGTTTATCCCACACGCCCGTCCACGAAACGCCGCCGTCGGTGGACTTAAAAACGCCGCCGCCTGCGGCACCGGCGTAGTACAACATGGCGTCGCGTTCGCTGCCCGCCGTCGCGGCGACGCGTCCCCCCGATATCGTCGGACCGATCGAGCGATACTGCAGTCCCGGATTATCGGTCGGCGACGGCGACGGTTTCCGCGAAGCGACGTTATGCAGCCGCGGCCGCTCCCCGCCGGGCGGCCGCTCTTGCGCGAGCGCCGGGATAACGGCGCCCGCACACATGAGAACGAACAGAGCTTTAGCTATCGTAAACCGCGAAGGCATCGTCGATGGATTTTCCGTTGCAGGGCGCCGACCCTCGCCAGACTTCACCTCATCGCACGAGCAGCACTTTCACCGGATATGCGGCAAGGGCCCGATCGCTCGTGACCAGCGTCATCTCTTCATGCAGGGCCTGCGACACGAGTAATCGGTCGAACGGGTCCGAATGGTGCGGGGGTAGATCGAACACTCCAAAGCTATGCTGCATCGTTAGTTGCAACGGACGAAGGCCCGATGCTGCAAAAAACGGCGTGAGGAGCCTCGCCGGTGTATCGGCAAGTATCAGCCGCTTTAGCGAAGCCTTCACCGCGATTTCGAACGCAGATACGGAAGACACGAACACACGATTCGTAGGGTCCACGAGCTCGTTCTGTACCAGTCGCGTCATACGCCGAGAGCCTTCGAGCCAGAAGAGCAAAGCGTTGGTATCGAGCAGGTAATTCACGACCCGGAAAGCTTGCCCAGCAATTCGTCTGGAAGCGGATCGTCAAAGTCGTCGTTCACGACAATTGCGCCGCTTTTGAACAATTCTCGCGCGACGCCAAACTTTCGCGGTACCTCTTCGTTCATTGGAACGATTCTCGCGACCGGCACGCCTCTTTTTGTAAGAACGACTGTCTCGCCGCCTACGACCTCTTCTATAAGCGACGACAGGCGAGTCTTCGCTTCGAAAATGCCAACGGATTTCACACGAGCGATTGTAGCATCCTAGTTGGTCAGTTGCAAACCCTTGTTCGTCGGATCGCCAAACTAAAGGCTAGGAGCGCGCAGACGGTCGGCAAATGCGCGGCTTATGGAAACGTTCCCGTGAGCGAACCGCTGATCGTACGTCGCGATGGATCAGTTGCCTATGTGACGCTTGCGCGGCCACACGTCCGTAATGCGTTCAACGCCGAGCTTATCGCGCGACTGGACGCAACATTCGGCGCGCTTTCGAGCGATCGAAACGTTCGCGCGATCGTGCTGGCGGGAGAGGGAAAGTCGTTTTGCGGTGGCGCGGACGTTACTTGGATGCGCGACTCGCTCGCGCTCTCGCGCGACGACAACGTTGCCGATGCTTCGGCCATGTCCCGCATGTTTCGTGCACTCGACCGGGCTCCGCAGCTCGTCATCGCGCGCGTGCACGGCGCGGCGCTGGGCGGCGGTGCGGGCCTTGCAGCGGTCTGCGACGTGGTTATCGCAAGCGACGAAACGATATTCGGATTTACGGAAACCCGCCTCGGCATAATTCCGGCAGTCATCTCACCATTCGTGTTGGCGAAAATCGGCATGTCGCACGCGCGGGCGCTGGCCCTTACGGGTGAGCGCTTCGGGGCGCGGCGGGCGCTTGCCATCGGACTCATACACGAGGCCGTTGCGCAAGCGGAACTCGATGCGGCCATCGAACGCGTCGTTAGCGAGGCATTAGCAGCGGCCCCGAGCGCGGTAGCGAAAGCAAAGAGCCTTCTCGCGCAGGTGTCCGAAGCCGAATATGACGCAACACTCGCTATTACTGCGCAGGCGATCGCGGAGCAGCGTACGAGCACGGAAGGGCAGGCCGGCTTGCGCGCGTTCTTGGAAAAAAGCTCGCCGCCCTGGCACCGAGACGGCCGTGCGTCGTCACCGCCAAAGGCTTGACCGGCCCGGATAACGGCGTGTTTCTTTCACAAGGCAAACGTCTCAGGCTTCGAACGATGCTCGTATCGTTTCGATCGTCGCTTGAAATATGAAACGCGTTTATGCATTATGCGCATCGTCCATCGGCAGCTGCGTCTATGCATTCTACGTGACTGGGACTATTGTTGAGCGGCACGGTCGAGCGTCAACCGCTGCTGGAAACACTGCCAGCGGGGCGTGATCCCGGCGATGCTACTAGACGGCCTGCTAGACTTCGTCATTGCTCCAACGTCGATACTTCTACTTTTGAACGCTTTGCCATACGGCCGCAACGCGACCCTCGAATCCGTCGCACGCAACGTAGCGTTCGATGTGTTCGTCGCCCTGGGCTTCGCATTCGATCAGCTCGCTGCGAGAAGATGAGCGGCCCGGTACTCGCAGGCGGCACAATACGATGACGCTCAGCGCTCGCGTCGCCGATCAGTAATCTTCGTTACACTTGCGTGGGCTGTATTCTTGTTATAGTGCTCCCGGGCTGCGCCCCATGCGGGACGGTCCGGCAATGGAGACTTATGGTTTTAGCCCTTATTCCCAACACACCGAGGTTCTCGCAATGATGCAAGAGCTCATACATACGATAGGCCGTATCGTCGCCCGCCCGGGTCGCGGGCCTTTGCTCGAGGCTGCGCTCGGCGACATCGCGCGCGAAGCGCGACTAGAACCGGGCAATCTTCAGTTCGATCTGTACCGCGACACTTCCGACGATCACGCGTTCGTCGTCGAGGAACGTTGGGCCGACGGCGCATCGATGCAGAACCATGGGACGACGCCGCAGGCCCGCCGGCTCGCAGTTCTCATCGGCGTCCTCGCGCGCGCACCCCTCGAGGTCACGACACTCGAAGCGATCGACGGCGGTCTTCCGGCTAAGAGCGGCGCCTACGCGTAAGCGCCGCGGCGAGCCGCGTTCCAGGTGTACGGAAGATCCCGGATGGCGCCGCTTTCCGAGGCCTCGCCGACGAAGCGCAACGCTTCGAGGATGATGGATCGCTGTAGCGAGGCGTTGCCGGGAACGCCGAAGTGATGACCCATCATGAACGGCACGAACACCGCGCGCGGGGGCCGGCATGCGACGGTAACGTCGCGAGCGACCGAAATCGATACCGTTGGAAGCCCGCGCCGTTCGAGTGCGCGCTGGACCAGCGCCACGGATTGGTGGCAGATTGGTCAAGCCGGGCACAGGAGCACGACGTCCGGTCGATCCCTTTCGACTGCATCGGCCAACTCTTCAGCAAACGTCGTCTCGAAGCGGTGCGGATCCATATTGTATCCGACGAACGAATAGAAGTCGGGTGTGAGACTACCGATCGTACCGTCCTTTACCAATTCTCGCAAGCGCTCGATTGGGAAAATGACGTTGATGTCCCGCCGAGCGCCGGCCGTAGGATACTTGAGCTGATGGATTTCGAGGTCGGAGGCCTGTGCATTTGAAGGGACACGCCGAAATGAGAAATCGCCGACGGGATGGGCAACATCGAACGGAAGTGAGCCCGAGGTCTGGACGCCGGCGGAACTTACGAACGCGAGGCGTGTTTCGTTCAGCGGCAAGGCGAGCAGGGCCAGCGGCACGAGTTCGTTCGTGCGAATCATCGAGCCGGGATAACGGTCTTGAACCGTTTCCCACAGCCCCGGCCGTAATTGGGTCGTCGGATCAGAGCTCGCCATCGTGAATCCAATCTCCCGAACGGCGAATCAGCTCGAGATGTGCGTACAGGAAGAGATGCGCGAGCGTGGGAGTATCGCTCTCGGCGACGGTCCGGCGAACGGCTTCGTATGCGGTCGGCGGCGTATCGATCAACGCCTTGATCGACGCGACGTAGGCTTTATCGATCTCGGCGCGGCCTGCGTTTTCATCCCCGTCCCCCAAATGCAGCCGCGCGTAGCGTAGCAAGGCGAGATCGTCGCCTCGGGCACGAGCGGCCCTTAAGAAGTTAACCGACATCGACGACCTTCGCAGTAATAATGCTTACGGCCAAGCAACGCTGCAGTTGATACATTCGCGGGAGATCACGCGTCTTTGGGAGATTCACCTTGTTCCGAATCCTTACCGCAATTTTCTTCGCACTAAGCGTATCCGCGGCTGCTCAAGCGGCCGAGCCCTCACCGGCACCGGACCATGCGATGGCGGGTCACGCCATGAAGCACGGGACGGCGGGTCACGCCATGTCGGGTCACGGCATGAAGCACGACAAGATGGCGGGTCATGGCATGAAACATGACAAGATGCCCGGCCACGCTATGAGCCATCCGTCACCGGGCGCTTCCCCCTAGCGCTCTGACTATCTTCGAAAAGCGGTCCGCATGCGCGCGTGCGGACCGCTTTTTTTGCGGACGAACTTCTTTTCGCACGGTACGGACTACGCCTTGTAAGCTTTGTTACTGCACCTATGCAGCATCCATGACACAATAACGCTAACGCTCGGCGCCTATAAGCGTGGTCGGCTCCTTTCGGCAACCGCCGGTCGCACGACGCAGCAACGGCGCTCTTATCGCCTGGCTCATAGGTCAGCAACCATCATACGTCCGCCCGGCCTCGGCCGTGCTTAGGAAACATGCATGCTCGGATCGATGACATCCCGCGGGACGCTCGGCGTCCTCGCTTCCATCAACGCGCTCGTACTCGCTATGCCCGTCCCGGGCGACGCACAGAACGTTCCCGTCAGCCCAACTATCGCCGAGGCAGCCGCGAAAGCCGACCCTTGCGGAGGCGGACTCCTCACCACCACCGACCGGCCGACATTCGGAACCAACCCCTGCGTCGTTAAGCAATCGCAAGCTCACGTCGAGGCGGGTTACAAGAATCAGACGAGCTCGAACCCGACGGGTAGTTCGCTCGTCACGTTTCCGAATGCGCGCCTTCGCGAGGGTTTGGCGCATAACGTCGAATTCCTCATCGACGTACCCACAACGCTAACGCGATCGGCCTCGGCGGGACCAACGCCCGATAATTCATTCGGGGACGTTGGCGTTGGTCTCAAGTGGGAGGCCGGCCACGGCAAACGATTCGTGCACGGTCTCGCAGGCGAGGTCGTGTTTCCGGCGGCGACCACGGCTTTCGGTACGGGCGTGCCGAGCTTCAACGGTAGCTACCAGGCCGCATACGGAATCTTGCCGCGGCTCGGCGTCGGTATAACGCTCGGCTTCAACGATTTTGCGACGCCGCTCGCTCAAACGACGATCGCACGGTCCGCGACGTCCTTTCGCAATCCCACGACGCTGGCATTTACGCCGGCATTCGCTGTCGGCGGCTCGATATTCCCAACGACGAAGATCAGCTTGGAAATCGCTCAGAATTCGAGCCAGGCGGCGCTACGTTCGGGCTCGACGTATGGCGACGTTTTCGTTCAGCAGTTGGTCTTTCCGAGCGTCCTCGTCGATGCAAATATCGGTCAACGCTTCAACGCGCTTCCGAACGGGTCGCGGCAACACTACGCCGGCGCAGGCATCGCGGTTCACCTATGAGCCTTCCAGCCACTGGCACCGATTACGGGCGACGTAGCGATTCGCATCACATATCCCTCAAGATCGCGCAGGAGAACGCCCTCGACCGGGCCCGTCGATACGGTTCCCTCTCGCCTGCGCGTAGAAACGCTGAACGAGGCTCCGAACTCGCGCACGACGAGCTCGGTTCCAGAGTTTGTCGCTGGTGCCCGCGACCTTGAGACCGAGTTGATCGACACAGAATCGGAGACCCGCTTGCGTGTTGGCTACTACGACGGCGCAATGATCGATGCCGAGGAAGAATGCGCGAGTTTCCGGCGGTGCCACTTCGCTGCGCCCTTGCCGGCCGGAAAATGCAACGCCGCAGGTACTCGCCTCGCTCCAGCACGACGATCTTCGACCCGTCGGCGCGAGGGCGTGAGCCAGCGTCGCCCCGTCGGTGCCGCTGCCGATACGATAACGATAACGATAACGTCGTGTGTCATGCGTGCATATCTGACCAACGAAACATCGCTGCAGGCGTAAGGCCGATTATAGCCACGTAAAGACTCTTACGATCATGCGCCTCGGCCCCAACTCCGCACGTCGAACATCCATCACGCTACGTCGCGCCGGTCGTATAGCTGGCGGCGCCCACGGGCTCGTCGCGTCGTCCCGTTGGAGCGGTTCGGATCGTCGCCGATCCCGAGCCGACGCCATGTTCCCATAGCTAAGCATATGCCTGCAACCCCCGACCGTAAGCTTTCTTACAGACGGTTTAGCGATTGGCGGCGATGATTGAAAACCTACGCAGTTACCTTTTCATCTTGCGAGGGTGCACGACCATCAGACCAGTAACGAGTCCCATCCATCACGTTGGCCTCGGGCTGACGGCAACGGCGGCGATCGCAGCTCTTGCGGTGGCTTTTGGATCGAGCGCTAATCGCGTCGCGGCAGAGGCGCCGCCATCGAGCATTTTGCCGAAAGACCATTACTCTCTCGCATCCGCCCGTAACGTCGATGCCGCGAGACAGACCGCCATTCTGCCGCTGCATCGCGGCGTGCATAATGGCCAGACGGTATGGTTCATCATGACCGACGCATCGGAGATGGGCGTCGCGCGCGATCTCAACATCATGTATTCGCCCAAGCTCGCGAATATGGCCATCGGCTGTGCGGAATGCGTCCAGACCGTAGCGCTTGAGCCGGTGCTGAAGGATAACAAATTTGCCGAGGCCGTAGTGTCGTTTCCGGGCATCCCAGATTTTTCGCCGGCTCGCGTCTGGAATCCGGGCACTAAAGGCTTTCCCCCGCTAAAAGCGCAGCCGGGTGGTGTAGGCGATTCGAAATATTCGCCGTTCATCCGCATCGCCGGATCCAACGTCGTCTATAACGCGCCCATCGTCGCGGTGGGCAACGGTCCGTTCGATTTCGTCCATCATACGAACACGCAAGATCACGTCATCGCCATGGATACGACGCCCGACTACAACGAAGACGGGCCGGAAGTAACGATGCAGCTCACGCACGGCTACGACTCGGGCCAGCCGATCTTGTACTTGAGCACCGAGGCGTCGGACCCGGTCGCAGCGACGCTCGAGCGAGCGACGTACGTTCCGTTACTGCAAAAGGCACCATTTCTGGGCGGCGACGACTTCATCGGATCGGCACGCGAACGCATCTTCGCCGTCGCCAACGGACCTCGTGCTTCCCAAGCTTCGCCCGCGAATGCAGCAGCCCAAACGGGGCAGCCGCAAGGTTTCACCTACGTGTCGTTGGACGGACACCTTACGGGCGACGCTACACCGAACAACACTGCCTCGATCCGCAGTTCGAACAACATCCAAGGTGACTTCCCGATTCGCAGCGAGCCGCGTCACGAGTTCTCCTATAGCCCGCTCTGGGACGTCCAAGTCGGCGAATGGACGCCGCAAGCTATCGCGCAGGGCAAAGCACACCAACTCAACGACGAAAATGAAATGCTCGCGGCAGTTAAAGCCGGACTCATGACGGGACCGATGGGAGCGAAGTTCGGTTCCGCCGGTTTCGTCGTAAATTGCCCGCCGATCGCTTACATTGCCGAAAAGCCGACGGCCGACACCACGATGACGACGTTCCAGCAGATTCCGTAACGGAACAAACTGCGCGGTATTGCTGCTTACTGCGTCACTGGCTTTGGCCTGTTACAACGAGCGTCAGGTCTCTGACACCACGAAAGGTATCGCTATGACCGAAGCCACCACCAGTCCCAATGTCGCTCCGCGTTTCGCCATCGACAAGGCGACGATCGACACCATAACCGTCGTCGTCGCCCGCATCGCTTTGGTCGCCGCGCTCGGGCTCATCGGCCTCTCGAAGTTCACCGCCGGCGAAGCCGCCGCCATCCAGCCGCTCCTCCAACACAGTCCGCTCTTTTCCTGGATGTATTCGATCCTCTCGGTACAGGCCGTGAGCAACCTGTTCGGCGTCGCCGAACTTACGACGGTCGTGTTGATCCTTTTGCGGCCGGTTTCACCGCGAGCGGCGATGCTCGGTGGCGCCTTTGCGATCGTCACGTTCTTGTCGACGCTAACGTTCCTGTTTTCCACCCCCGGCGCAATCGTCTTTCACGGCTTGGCGGTTCTCGGCGAGCCCGGCGCCTTCTTGATCAAAGACCTGGCTTTACTTACCGCCTCCCTCGTCGTTTTCGGCGACGCCGTCGCAGCGGGTGGCTGGCGCCGATCCGCGATCACGTAGTCCGGCTGGGGCAAGAGCGGCTCACGGCATCGATAACGCTCTGATCATCCGACGCAAGCTCGCTCGAAGTGAAGCTTATGGAGAACGCAGTGTTATTCCAAAATATCGGTGTCGATGGGTTAACGCTTTTTTATCGGGAGGGCGGCATGCCGGACGCTCCGGTCGTCCTTCTTCTCCACGGTTTTCCTGCCTCTTCGTTCCAATACCGCGAACTAATAAGCCAGCTTGCGGACCGATATCACGTAATCGCTCCTGATTTCCCAGGCTTCGGCTTCACAAAAGTGCCCGAAGAACGTCACTACACATACACCTTCGATGCGCTGACGAAGACGGTGCTTGCCTTCACCGAGACCTTAGGCCTCAAACGGTACGCGCTCTATTTGTTCGATTACGGTGCGCCTATAGGTTTCCGGCTGGCTGCGGCCCATCCGGAACGAGTAGTAGCTATCGTCTCACAGAACGGCAACGTGTACGAGGAGGGATTGGGCGATGCGTGGGCACCCATCCAACGGTATTGGAGAGACCCGTCCCCCTCAAACAGGGACGCGTTACGCAGCGCTTTCACACCGGATGCGATTCGATCACAATACACGGATGGCGTTCCGCAGCCGGAAAAAATCGCGCCGGAGAGCTACACGCTTGATGCGGCTTTAATCGCGCGGCCTGGAAACGCCGACATTCAGTTGGATTTGTTTCGGGACTACGCGAACAATGTAACGCTCTATCCCGCGTTCCAGCAGTATTTGAGATCGTTTACTCCGCCGCTCTTAGCCATATGGGGAAGCCATGATGCTTTCTTCGTACCGGCGGGCGCGGAGGCGTTTCGGCGAGACCTTCCAAGCGCGACCGTCCAGTTACTTGATGCCGGGCACTTTGCTCTCGAAACGCATCTCGAACAGATCGTCGAATCGATGAGAACATTTCTACGCGGCACACCCCTCCACGATATAGGTTGTTAGTCGTAGCGTAGTAACGCAGCAGACGTGAATTCGCGGTCCATTAGCTTGGTCGATCCGTTGTGCGACGACTCACGCCCGCAGCGACGTAGGCCGTTCTTCACGAAGTCGCCGTGAACGTCGAAGAAGTCATCGGATCGGTCGTCAGCGTCAATGTCGCGATGCCACGCTTTCGAGATTTTCCTGGCGGCCTGCAATCGAAAGACGTATCGACGCGTTCTTCGACTTACCGGCGACGCGGCATTGCTGCCAACGCCTCTGCAAATTCGCAGCGGAACGCGGGCGCTTCGGATACCGTCGGCTCGACGTTCTCTTACGCCGGCAGGGCATCGTTGCCAACCATAAGCGCATCTCCGGGTCTACGCTTGGGCGAAAGCTGCAAGTGCGCAAGCGGGTCGAGCGTCACGTCGCGCTGGGTAGGGAAGGCCATTGCGCCTGCGACTCGCCGGAACGAACGTGCATCGTTTGCTCCTCTTTCTGGCGCAGACGAGCGCCGCGCTACGATACATCGACGGGCGAGCACCGCGCCGTTCGACAACGCGGGGACGGCGCCGGCACCGACGTGCGGGGAAGAGGCATCACCAGCCGAGGAAATGGCGCTTTCTGTCACAGCGGACACGTGACAGACATTAAACGCTCAGAGGAATCCGTACCGAAAACGCTGCTTGAAGGGACAGGACGCTATGCTCGTACCATCGAGATCGTCGCTTGATAGCATGAAACGCATGTATGTCGCATGCGCATCGTCGATTGGCTGCTGCGCCTTTGCATTCTACGCAACGGGAGCGATCTTGGAGCCGCATGGCAGATGGTCAACGCTGCCGAGCATGCTGGCAGCCGGCGCCATCCGCGCAACGGTCCTGGGCGGCGTGCTCGCCCTCGCCATCGCTCCGGCGTCGATACTTCTGATCCGCAGCGAATCTCCTTGCGACCGCAGCGTGACCCTCAAGTCTATTGCATGCAGCGTAGCGTTCGGCTTCTTGGTGGCTTTAGGATTCGCGTTCGATCATCTCGCAGGTCCCGGCGTTTAACACGCCGATCCGATCACCTGACTATTAGGCCCATCTCGACTATAGCGCAAAACGTACGTACGAGGCTTCGCGAGCCGAGCGAGAACGACACGTCGAATTAGGACGTGCTCGGGCCCGTTGCGTCCGCCGAGCCGCTAAGGATCTCGGGGAAGGCTGTCGGGAATCCGGCGGGACGCTCGCCCTCACTCCACATCGTGTTTCGCTGGGGATCGAGTACTATTGCATACGAGGCGCCATACGCGATGTAACGGCGCGCTTTCGCAATCGTTTTTTCGTACGTATCGCTCGTGGATACGAGTTCGACACAGACGTCGGGAACGATCGGTGCATACGCGCGCTGCTCTTCCGGCGAAAGCGCCTTCCAGCGCTCTCGACGAATCCACGACGCGTCGGGCGACAGAACCGACCCATCGGGCATCGTGAAGCCGGTCGACGAATCGAACACTTCCCCACCGCCGGCGCGGTCGTTCCATGACGAAAGGATGGAAACCAGACGCGCGTTGTGACGCCCGCTTTCGGAATTCGTGGGGCTCATAACGATCGTCCCATCCGCATTGCGCTCGATTTGCCAGCCGGGATTCGCAGCCGAAAAGCGCTCGAGGTCGCCGAGCGTCGTGGGGGGCGGTATCCGGGCGATCATACGCGCTCGAGCAGCATGGCGATGCCTTGGCCGACGCCGATGCACATGGTGCACATCGCACGGCGCACGCCGCGACGTCGCAGCTCGATCGACGCGGTAATCGCTAAACGCGCACCGCTCATCCCGAGCGGATGCCCGAGCGCTATCGCGCCGCCGTTTGGGTTGACGTGTTCGGCATCGTCCGCCAGACCTAATTCCCGCAGAACCGCAAGCGATTGCGCAGCAAAGGCTTCGTTGAGCTCGACGATATCGAGGTCGCCGATCGCCAGAGCGGTACGTTGCAACAGTTTGCGTACCGCGGGGACCGGGCCGATGCCCATAAAGCGCGGCGGTACCCCGGCGGTCGCTGCGGCGACGATACGCGCGCGCGGCTGTAAACCGAAGCGCCGTACCGCCCCTTCGGATGCCACGAGCGCGGCAGCGGCGCCGTCGTTGATACCGGACGCGTTGCCGGCGGTGACGCTTCCACCAGCACGAAACGGTGCAGCGAGCGACGCCAGCTTCTCGAGCGTCGTATCGGCCCGCGGTTGTTCGTCGATGTCGACAGCCGTCGCGGCGCCCTTCTTATTGAAGATCGTCACCGGCACGATCTCCTCGCGGAAACGTCCGCAAGCCGTAGCCGCCGACGCTCGCCGTTGCGAGCGCAGCGCGAATGCGTCTTGATCCGCCCGAGCGACGTCGTAATCGGCGGCGACGTTCTCGGCCGTCTCCGGCATGCTATCGACACCGAACGCCGTCTTGAACGATGGATTTACGAAGCGCCAACCGATCGTGCTGTCGTATACGGCGTGCTCGCGCGCGAAGGCCGTCGCCGCTTTCGGCATAACGAAGGGCGCGCGGCTCATGCTTTCTACGCCGCCCGCAATGCACAGGTCAGCATCGCCCGATGCGATGGCTCTGGCCGCACAGGCGATCGCATCGAGACCCGAACCGCAGAGCCGGTTGACCGTGGAACCGGGAACGCGTTCGGGAAGGCCGGCGAGCAATAACGACATGCGGGCGACGTTGCGATTGTCTTCGCCGGCTTGATTCGCGCAGCCGTAGTACACGTCGTCGAGCGCATCCCAGTCGACGCCCGCGTTGCGGGCCACGAGTGCTGCGATGGGAACGGCGCCCAGGTCGTCCGTGCGCACGTGCGCGAGCGCGCCGCCGTATTTACCGATCGGCGTCCGAACGCCGTCGCAAAGGAAGACGGGTGCCCCGGTCACGACGCGCGCCCGTTCGCATGGAACTGACCGCTTCGAGCCGCTTCTACGAGCAGCGGCGCGATACGCCAGAAGGCCGGATCGCGCGACGCGAAGGCGCGGATCGACATCAATACGTTTGCGATGCCGACGTCTTGAGCGTAACGCATCGGGCCTCCGCGCGCTTTGGGAAACCCGTAGCCGTTCACCCAGACGGTATCGATGTCGGCAGCGCTGGACGCCACGCCTTCCTGTAGCACGTTCGCTCCCTCCATGATGAGCGCGCACACGCATCGCTCGACGATCTCATCGTCGCTCGCGTGTTCGATCGCGACGCCGAGCCGTTCGCGCTCTGTCAGAACCAGTGGCTCGATCTCCGGATCGGGTTGCGGCGTGCGGCTCCCGGCGTCGTAGCGGTAATAGCCGCGCCCCGTCTTCTGTCCGAGCCGGCCGGCGGCCACCAGCGCATCCGGCAGGTTCGTTAGCGAGAACGGCGGGGCGGCACTACGCTTAATGCGCTCTTGTTTCGAACGCCAGCCGACGTCGATCCCCGCGAGGTCGGAGACGGCGAAGACGCCCATTGCAAAACCGAATCGTTTTAGTGCAGCGTCGACACGCTGCGGCGACGCGCCCGCCAGCAGCAAATACTCCGCCTCCCGTCGGTAGCACAGCAGCATGCGATTGCCGACGAAACCGTCGGAGTTTCCGACCACGACGGGAATCTTGCCGAGCCGCCTGCACACTTCGAGTGCGGCTGCGAGCGTCGCAGCCGACGTCTCCGTGCAGCGCACGACCTCGAGCACCTTCATGATGTGCGCCGGGCTAAAGAAGTGCAGGCCGACGCAGCGTTCCGGATGCGCCGCGGCTCGCGCGATCGCGTCGACGTCGAGCGTCGACGTGTTTGTCGCCAGGATGGCACCGGGCCGGCATAACGTTCCAAGACGCCCGAAGATCTCACGCTTGAGCGCCAGATCTTCGAACACTGCCTCGACGACGACGTCTGCGTCGCTCAAGTCACCGTAATCGCTCGTCGGTCTTATACGCGCTAGGCGTTCGTTCGCCGTATCGCGGCCGAGTCGTCCGCGCTCGACCGCGGAGTCGTAGGTCTGCGCGATCGACGTGCCGGCTCGCCCTAGCGCTTCGGGAGACGCATCGAGAAAATGCGTCACCACGCCGGCGTCGGCGAAGGTCATGGCGATGCCCGCACCCATCGTGCCGGCGCCGACGACGGCGGCCGAGTGGAGCGCCGGCTCAACCATGGACGTGCGAATCGACGTCGATGCCGATCGTGCTCGTTACGGGATAACTCTGACACATCAAAATGAAGCCGCGCGCGATTTCATAATCCTCGAGCGCGTAGTGTACGTCCATGTCGACCTCGCCTTCAACGAGCGCGACGCGACAGGTCGAACAGACGCCGCCCTTACACGAGTACGGCAAGTCGAGATGTTGACGCAGTCCCGCGTCGAGCACCGTCTCGCCGCGCTCGATCGTGAACGTTTGCTGGCGCCCGTCGAGCAGCGCGAACGCTTCACAGGCGGTTACGTTCGGCTCATCGGCGACGGTGCGGACGCGCGCGACACCGCGCGGTGCTGCGGCGAACAACTCCGTCTTGATCTGCTCCTTGTCGAGGCCGTGTGCGCTTAGCGACGCGGTCACCGCTTTGGTCATGTCTTCGGGCCCACACACGAACGCGACGTGGACCGTGTCGAGGTCGATCCACGCATCGAACAACGCATCGCATTTGGCTTCGTCGATGCGTCCGTGGAAGACGTCGATGTCTTGCGGCTCTCGACTCATTACGAATAACAGCGCGAAGCGGCCGAGATACCGGTCTTTGAGATCCTGCAATTCGTCGCGGAACATCACGCTCGATGACGAACGGTTCGCGTAGACGAGCGTAAAGCGGCTCTGCGGCTCCACGGCGAGCGTGGTCTTGATGATCGAGAGCAACGGCGTGATGCCGCTGCCGGCGGCGATGCCCAAGTAATGGCGGGCGTTACCGGCGGCAAGCGGGACGTGAAAGCGGCCTTCGGGCGGCGCTACGTCGACCGTAGCGCCGGGCACGAGCGTGCGGTGTGCCCAAGCCGAGAAGCGGCCGTCGGTCACGCGTTTAATCGCGACCCGCAACGGTTCGTCATCGCGCGCCGAACAAATCGAGTACGAGCGGCGTACCTCCTCGCCGTCGAGATTGACGCGCAGCGTAAGAAACTGTCCCTGCGTAAAACGAAAGCGCTCGCGCAACTCGGGCGGCACGTCGAAAGTCACCGCAACGGCGTCTCGCGTCTGAGGTGCGACGTGCTTAACCGTTAGCGGATGGTAACCGCGCGCCTCACGCGCTTCAGTGACATTTGAAATGATCGAACGGCTCCCGACAGGCTCTACAGCGATACAGCGCCTTACACGGCGTCGAGCCGAAGCGGCTGATCAGTTCCACGTCGGGCGACGCGCAGCGCGGACAGCTGACGCTGGGAGCCACGACGTTCGTTATGTCGAGCACGCCGGCCGTGCGCTGCGGCGGCGCAATACCGTAAGCACGCAATTTTTCGCGACCGGCGTCGGACATCCAATCCGTCGTCCACGCCGGCGACAGCACGACGTCGATCCGCACGCGTGCGATGCCGCGCTCACGAAGAACCCGTTGGACTTCGCGTTCGATGACGCGCGTGGCAGGACAAGCCGAATACGTCGGAGTGAGCGACACGACGAGATTCGCCTCGCCGCTCTCCCCGCGCCACGCAACGTCGCGCACGATGCCGAGATCGACGATCGACACGGCCGGTACTTCGGGATCGGGCACGTCGCCCAGCCACTCCCAGACTTCCGCGACGTCGGGCCGGGTTGCGATCACCAGCGTTCGCCCGGTACCGACCGGCGCACGGACTGCATCTCGGCGAGGAGATAGCCCAAGTGCTCGCTGTGGCGCCCGGTCTTACCGCCGGAATGCATCCAGCCGTCCTTCGGTACGGACAGCGTGGCCTCGCCGAGCAAACGTGCGACGTGTTCGAGCCACGGTCCGTGCAGCGCTTCGAGTTGCGTCCCGACGCCCCGGCGTTGCATCTCGGCGTCGAGGTCGTCGGAACGGAAGAGCTCGCCCGTGTAAGGCCACAGGTCGTCGATCGACGCCTGCATCCGGGCGTGGCTGAGTTCCGTACCGTCGCCGAGACGCACGACCCAGTCGCCGCTGCGGCGGACGTGATAGGCGACTTCGCGCACGGCTTTTTGTGCGATGCCGGCAATGCGTTCGCCGCTCGAATCGGCCAGTGCGCGAAGCAGATGGTAATGCCACGTATCGAACAGGAACTGACGCGCGAGCGTTTGCCCGTAATCGCCGTTGGGCTGCTCGACGAGTAGCACGTTGCAGAATGCGCGCGCATCGCGAAAGTACGCGAGATCGTCCTCGTCGCGACCCGCTCCTTCGGCCTCGCCGGCATACGCGAGCCACAGACGAGCTTGGCCGATAAGATCGAGCGCGACGTTCGTGAGCGCGAGGTCTTCTTCCACGATCGGCGCACGGCCGGTCCATTGCGACAGCCGTTGACCGAGCACGAGCGCGTTATCGCCTAGGCGCAGCAGATAGGCGGAGAGCTGCGCATCGGAGGTGAGCGTCGTCATTATAGGTTCTTGACGCCCTCCGGAACCGTGTAGTACGTCGCATGGCGATACGTCTTACCGGACGCCGGTTTGAGAAAGCTGTCGCGTTCGGCCGGCCGGCTCGCGACGATGTCGCTCGAGCGGACGACCCAGACGCTACTGCCTTCGTTGCGTCGCGTGTAGACGTCGCGTGCGTTCTGGAGCGCGATCTCGGCGTCGGGTGCATGCAAGCTGCCGACGTGCTTGTGCGCGAGGCCGTGGGCGCTTCGGATGAAGACCTCCCACAGCGGCCATTCCCCCCGCTGCGGCGTCTCGCCGGTCATGCGGCGGCGACGGCAGACTTCGCGTGCTTCTCGGCGTAAGCAAGCGCCGCTTCGCGAATCCATGCGCCGTCTTCGTGCGCGGCGCGTCGCGTCGCCAGACGCTGACGGTTACACGGACCGTTCCCGCGCACGACGTCGTAGAACTCGGCCCAGTCCGGTTCGCCGAAGTCGTAACGACCGCGCTCGTCGTCCCAACGCAGCGCGGGGTCGGGAATCTTAAGTCCGAGGATGTCGGCTTGCGGTACGGTCTGGTCGACGAATTTCTGCCGCAATTCATCATTGGTAAAAAGCTTGATCTTCCAGCGCATCGAGCGCTCGTTATGCTGCGACGCCGCATCGGGCGGCCCGAACATCATCACGGAGGGCCACCACCAGCGGTCGAGCGCGTCTTGCGCCATCGCTCGCTGTTCGTCCGTCCCGCGGCACAGCGTCGTGACGATCTCGTAGCCCTGCCGCTGGTGGAAACTCTCTTCCTTACAGACGCGAACCATCGCGCGCGCATACGGTCCGTACGAACAGCGCGTGAGCGGGACCTGATTGATGATTGCCGCACCATCGACGAGCCAGCCAATCGTGCCCATATCCGCCCACGTAAGCGTGGGATAATTGAAGATGCTCGAATATTTTGCTCGTCCGGAAAGTAGCGCATCCACCATCGTATCGCGCGACGTCCCGAGCGTTTCGGCGGCGCTGTACAGGTACAGACCATGACCCGCTTCGTCTTGCACCTTTGCCATCAGGATGAGCTTGCGCTCGAGCGAGGGCGCACGCGTAATCCAATTGCCCTCCGGCAACATGCCGACGATCTCGGAATGCGCGTGCTGCGAAATCTGCCGTAGCAACGTGTCGCGGTAGGCTTGCGGCATCCAGTCGTTCGGCTCGATCGTTATGCCGCGATCGATCTTATCGTCAAAGGCGCGCTGCAGCGCCTCGTCGTCGGCGGACGCCGCTTCGGATACTTCGACCATCTGGGTGTACATGTCGCTGTCTTTCCCTCTTAGGCCAGCGCCGCGACGGAATCGTGCGTCTCTTGCATCGCCGTCGACGCGCCGTAGGCGGTCTGGTTCATCGTTAGTAGTTCGTAGGCGGCCACGATCTCGCCATGCTGATTCGTCACCTCGACGTCCCAGCGCACCTCGCCGTATTCCGGCTTGCGAAGCGCCTTCTGCTTGACGGTCAGGCGAACCGCGATGCTGTCGCCAGGTTCGACCGGCTTGAGGAAGCGCAAGTTATCGAGTCCGTAGTTGGCGAGGACCGGTCCCGGGGCCGCATCGACGAACAGCCCGGCCGCAAACGACAGCAAGAGATAGCCATGAGCGACGCGGCCGGGAAAGAACGGGTTGGCTTTAGCCGCTTCTTCGTCCATGTGCGCGTAGAACGTATCGCCCGTGAAGTGAGCGAAGTGCTCGATGTCGTCGAGCGAAATCGTGCGCGGCGGCGTGTGTAACGATTCTCCGATCGCGAGGTCTTCGAAGCGGTGGCGAAACGGGTGCTCGGGCTTGCGGACTTCGGCCGCGCCGCGCGTCCAAGCCGCAGTGAGCGCGGCGAGTGCCGAAGGAGAGCCTTGAATGGCAGTTCGCTGCATGTAGTGATGCACACCGCGCATCCCGCCCAATTCTTCGCCGCCGCCCGCGCGGCCGGGGCCGCCATGGACGAGATGCGGCATCGGCGAGCCGTGGCCGGTGGATTCACGGGCCGAGTCTCGACCGAGGATGAGGATGCGGCCGTGATACGGCGCGAGGCCGCCCACGAGCGATGCGGCGACCTGCGGATCGTACGTGACGATCGACGCAACGAGGCTGCCTTCACCGCGACGGACGACGTCGATCGCTTCTGCCACGGTATCGTAAGCCATGAGCGTACAAACCGGACCAAAAGCTTCCACGGAATGGACCTTGTGGGCCGTTAGCGGACGCTCGCAGCCGAGTAGGATCGGCGACATAAAGGCCCCCGCCTCGGCATCTGCGCCCACCACCTCGCAGCGGCCCGGGTCGCCGAACAGCAGCGTTGCTTCCTCGCGCAGTTGCGCGACCGCCAAACGGACGTCGTCGCGCTGCGAGCGGCTTACGAGCGGGCCCATGCGTACGGATTCGAGCCGCGGATCGCCGATCACGATGGCCGCAAGCGCATCGCCGATCGCCCCCCCGACCGCGTCGTAGTATTCGCGAGGCACAACGGCGCGGCGAATTGCCGTGCATTTCTGACCCGCCTTGGACGTCATCTCGCGGACGACTTCTTTGACGAATAAGCCGAACTCCGGCGTCCCGGGCGCGGCATCGGGACCGAGGACGGCGGCGTTGAGCGAGTCGCGTTCGGCGATGAAGCGAACGGCCTTCTCAGCCACGACGCGATGTTCGCGCAACTTGAGCGACGTGGCAAGGGAGCCCGTGAACGAGACGACGTCTTGCCCGGTAAGATGCTCGAGTAAATCTCCGGTATTGCCGACGATGAGTTGCAGCGCGCCGTCCGGCAGAATGCCGGACTCGACGATGAGCTTGACGGCCGCTTGCGTCACGTACGCCGTCGCCGTAGCGGGTTTCACGATGGCGGGCACGCCGGCGAGGAACGCCGGCGCCAACTTCTCGAGCATGCCCCAGCATGGAAAGTTATAGGCGTTGATGTGCACCGCGACGCCGTCGAGCGGCGTCAGGACGTGGCGCGCCGTGAACGTGCCTTCTTTCGCCAGCCGTTCGGTGCCGCCGTCGAGCACGAAGCGCTCGCCCGGCAACTCGCGCCGCCCCTTCGACGCAAAGGTGAAGAGCGTGCCGATGCCACCGTCGATGTCGAAAAAGTGGTCCCGCTTCGTTGCGCCCGTATCGAAGGAGACGTCGTATAGCTCATCCTTGCGGTCGTTGAGATAGGTCGCGAGCAGCTTGAGCAGCCCGGCGCGGTCGTGAAAGGTGAGCGCCCGTAGGTTCGGGCCGCCGACGGTGCGCGCATAGCGGACCAGCGCACCGAAGTCGAGTCCGGCGCTCGACGCACCTGCGATGATGCGGCCGTCGACGGCGCTCGGGATGTCGGCAAGCGTGCCTACCGCTTCGCGCCAGACGCCCTCCGAAAAACTGCCGAGCTTCGCCGGTTGCTCCACCAACATTGGGTCACCCCCCTTACAACCTACCAAACGGTAAGTTTACTCGAGGCCGCATTTTGTCCTATCGGGTCTTTCCACGCCGTCGCGGTGGCTGTTAGCTTGGACTGCTGGGGCCGCTTTGGACGGCCGACTCTTTTCAACTTGATCGCCGCTAGGAGCGCTCACTACGGATTAAAGCAACGTTCATTGCCCTTTCATTCGGCGCGGATGCGGCACGGACGTAGGCCGCAATTACGCCGCCGCCTGAATTCTGGCGACGCGGTCTTGAATTGTTGCTTGCGATCGTCGCCGTGTAATTAATGCCCGGCTTGCGCGCGGCCCGACGCATTGAGGTTCACCGGCGAGAGCTCTGACGCTACCTCGCGATAGAGATGGCGCATAGCGTCGACGAAGAGCGAGCCGACGCGAAACACACCATCGCCCGACAGTTGCAACGCGGTCCAAGCCGTACCTTGATGACGCTGAACGAGCATGTAGCTTCCGTCACCGGTCGCGTACATTGCGAATTGGTCCGATTCCGCGATCGGCTCGCGGCCCGCTACGACCGACGGATCGATCTCAACGAAGTTCATGACACCCCTCCTTATGACGCGTTTTTCGTTAGCTTCGTCGACAGTCCCGTATGTCGCATAAACGGGACGGCTCGAATGCCGCAAGCGGCGAAAGCGCGTGGTCGCCATGATCGTTCAACATGTCGACGTGAGTGCGGCGCTTCGGCGGCTCGCTATTCCGATTGCCGCGGCGATGGTGGGCGATCAACTGCTCGGTATTGCCGATACGGTTGCAATCGGCGCGCTCGGCACGAACGAGCTCGCCGCTGCGACCGCGGCGACGACGGTGTTCGCGGCGATCGGCATTGCGGCGCAGGGGCTCTCCTCCGGGGTCGGCGTGCTCGGCGCGCAGGCCATCGGCGCGGAGCAGTTCGCGTACTTCGGGCGCATCGTGCGCGCCGCCGCGGTGCTTCCGGTCGCAATAGCGGTCGCCATCGCCATCGGAGCCGCGTTCGGCGGCCGCGCACTCATCGCCGTAATGCTCGGCCCGCTACCAACCGTCGACGCAGGTGCGCAATATTTCTCGCTGCGATGCGTTTCGCTCATCCCCATGGTGCTTAGCGGCGTCGCGCTATCGGCCCTCGGCGCGGCCGGTAACACCAAGATCACGGCAGTCTTACTCGCGCTGATCAACGCTGTCCACATACCGCTTCTTCTCATTCTCGCGCTCGGAACGGGAACGCACCGGCCGCTCGGACTGCTCGGTGCCGGCTTCTCGTCGCTCGTCGCAGAATCGATCGGCGCGGTGTATGCACTGTTCTCCCTCGCACGGCGTCCGCAACTGCAAGCATTCCGCCGGTTCGAACTTGATTGGAGACTCGCAGGTCGCAGCGCGATGCTGGGCCTGCCGCAGGCGGTATACCTGCTGCTCGTCCTCGTCCCCGACGTGGTGATCGTCGCATTTCTCGCACCGCTCGGTGCACGCGACGTTGCAGCATACCGTGCGCTGGCTCTCGTGTCCGACCTGACGCTCGCCGTACCCATCGGGCTCGAGAACGCAACGCAGACGGTATTGGGCCAACGATTTGGAGCGCGCGATGCGTCGGGCGCGCGTACCTTTCAAGCCGCCGCTTCTCGCTACGGCTTGTGGCTTTCGGCGTTAGCGGGAATCGTCGTAGCGTGCGCGGCATGGCCGCTTGCCGCCCTCGTTACGTTGAATGCAGATCTCGCTTCGCTCGCAGCGTTGCCGCTTGCACTTCACATGCTTACGTTGCCGCTGAAGGGATACGCACTCGTGAATCTCGCTCCGATGCGCGCAGCCGGCGACACGGCGTTCCCGATGCTCGTGGGTGCAGTGGCGAGCGTTTCGGTTGTCCCGCTCGCATGGACGGGCGTTACGCTGCTGCACCTCGGTCTCTTCGCCGTCCCGGGCGCGTGGATCGGCGGATGGATCTTCTGGTGTGCGCTCGTCTACGCACGACTGCGACGCTTCGATTGGAGCGCGAGCTCGCTTGTGCCGGCTAAGAAACCGGCGTAACCGCCTATGCCAGCTCTGGTCCGAGCGGTATCGATGGGCCGGGTAGCGCCGCAATTGAGGAACCAACAGAGCGCACCTGGACTGAGGCGAGCGGGTAAGACATAGGCGTTCTCCCCTTCCGGAAAGGATCCGCATGTCACCCGCTTCGCGTAAGAATTTTTTGGCTGCGTCCGGCGCGCTCGCCGCTTCGACGCTTGCCGTATCGACCCTGACGAGTTCAACGCCCGCATATGCACAAACGACCGGCGCCGTGCCCGAAATGCCCGTCCTCCCGCCGCCGGATCAGAAGGCGGATGCCGACCTAAAAGTCGTGTTACAAGACCTGTTATCGTTTAACGAGCCGCCGTTAACGTCGCTCGAGCCACAGCCGGCACGGGAGCTCGCGAGCTTCGCGGACGCACTCCGCGACGTGTTGTCTCGCGAGGGCAAACCGTGCGTCGAACCCGTCGCCGAAATTCGTCATGTCGTTGCGATGTCGCCGGTCGGTCAACTCCTGATGCGCGTGTACAAACCAGCCATCCGCGGACCGTTGCCGGTCGTCGTGTACTTCCATGGTGGAGGCTTCGTGATCGCAAATCTCGATACGTACGACGCTTCGCCACGTAGCATCGCGAACGCCGCGAAGTGCATCGTCATCTCGGTCGCGTATCATCAGGCGCCGGAGCATCCCTTTCCAGCCGCCGTCGAAGATGCATATTTTGCGTATACGTGGGCATTGCAGAACGCCGAATCGCTTGGTGGCGATCCAGCGAAAGTCGCGGTCGCGGGCGAAAGCGCCGGCGGTAATCTCGCCGCCGTGGTTGCAAACGTAGCGCGGCAGCGTGGATCACGGCCACCGATCCATCAAGCGCTGATCTACCCGGTGACGGAATTCGGCATCGTCGACACGCCCTCGAAGAAGATCTATGCCGACGCATTTCCGCTCAACACGCCCGACTTGCAATACTTCGGCAAACTCTATCTCAAGAAGGCCTCCGATCCTTATTCGCCTCTCGCGTCGCCCATTCGCGCCGACCTCCGCGGCGTCGCGCCGGCGACCATCATCAACGCTGAAATCGACCCACTGCGGGATGACGGGCTGATCTACCAACAGGCGCTACAGAAGGCCGACGTCCCGGTGACCCGGACGGTCTATCCGGGAATGACGCACGAATTCTTCGGCATGTCCGCGCAGGTTGCGAAGGCTCGTAAGGCGCGCGATGAGGTGGCGGCTGCGTTGAAGAGAGCATTCGGTACGCGTTAGCTTCGATACATCGGCCACGACGCAAAAACGGCGGGCCCTGCTTCTAGCGGGGCCGCCGATCGCGGCGATGATGGAACGGGCGGAATTCCGGCGCGCCGCCGCTAAGCTCCCGTCAAAAGGGGCGCTAGCTAACATGTCTACGGCGCTCGGAGGCCGTTTATGCTACCGACGCATACGACTGATCGCCATCGGCGTAGCGTTCGTCCGCGCCGCGACGTCTTCAACGGAACGCCGTGGACGTAATCGATCGGCCTACGACGCGGGCGCACCAACAATTCGTCCTCACGCCGTGGTCGGCGCAGCGGGATCTCGCGCCACCGTCGATCGAGCGCGGTGAGGGCGTATTCTTGTACGACGACGCCGGCCGGCGCTATCTCGATCTCGCGGCCGGTCTCGTCGCCGTCAATGTGGGCCACGGACATCCGGTCGTCGTACGGGCGATCGCCGAGCAAGCCGCGCAACTCTGTTACGCTGCTCCGGCGTTTTTCAACTCGAAGCGTGCACGCCTCGGCGAACGCCTTTCGCAGTTATCGCCATGGAGAGAAGGTTGTCGCACCTTCTTCACGACCGGCGGCGGCGAAGCGAACGAAGATGCGATGAAAATCGCGCGCATGGTAACGGGCCGCCCGAAGATCTTAAGTGCCTTCCGTTCGTTTCACGGGTCCGCGCCGGGTGCCGGAACATTGAGCGGCGAGAGTCGCCGCTGGCCGAACGAACCGGGCATGCCGGGAGTCGTGCACTTCTTCGCGCCGTACCCATATCGCAGTCCGTTTTATGCCGACGACGACGTTAGCGAATGCCGGCGCGCGCTCGAGCATCTCGAACTCGTGCTCACGTACGAAGATCCCAAACGCGTCGCGGCGCTGCTCATCGAACCCATCGTCGGCTCGAACGGCGTCATCGTCTATCCGCCCGGGTATCTCGCCGGCCTGCGCTCGTTATGCGATCGTCACGGCATCCTGCTCGTCTTCGACGAGGTCATGACGGCGTTCGGGCGGCTCGGCGCCGCCTTCGGCGCCACGCGATACAGCGTGGTCCCCGACATCATCACGATAGCCAAAGGCTGCACGTCGGCGTACATGCCGCTCGGCGGCGTCATGGTGCGCGAGAGCATCGCCGCCTATTTCGACGACGCGGTGCTCGGTTGCGGTCACACCTACTCGGGTCATCCGCTAGCGGTGGCGACCGCGCTCGCCGTCCTCGACGTCTACCGCGACGAAGATCTCTTCGCACGCGCGCTCGGGGTCGAACGCTGGCTGCGCGAAGGGCTCGACGATCTCGCGCGACGTGTGGCGCTCATCGGCGACGTTCGTGGCGCCGGCGCGATGTTCGCGCTGGAACTCGTGCGCGACCGCGCAACGCGCGAGCCGCTCGTCGTTTGGCAAGGCGCGGACGCGCGGCCGCTGGCGCAGCTCTTACGGCGCCTGCGCGAGCTCGGCGTATATACGTTCGGACGTTACAACGTCATGCTCGTCACCCCGCCGCTAGTAATCACGCGCGACGAGCTGAACCTCGCGTTTGAAGCCATCGAGTGCGCATTGACCGAGCTCGCGGAGACGCTGTGAGATGGCCGTCACGGCACTACGCGACAAAGTCGTTCTTGTTACGCACGGGCTCCGGCATCGACCGTTCGACGTCGCTCGCTTTCACGCCGAGCAGTGTCGAGAGCGCCGGTCACTCTTGGCCGAAGCGCTCGCCGATGCAGGTCTCGAGCCGACCTCGAGCGTCTGCTCGTCTTAATCGAGGTTGAACATCATGTCGCTAGCATAAATGCGACAGGGTCCGCCACGAAGCAGGGGGGCGCACGATTGCCACGAGGTTTGTAACGGTCTGAATATGATCGTCCGTTGCCCCGGCCATCGCGTAGATGGCACCCGCTCGAAACTGGTGTTTGCTGCCCTGGCGCAGCTTGCACGCCACGAATTCGGACGCCGTCGGAAGCCGCGGGTCGCAACTCATGGAAGCCTCCCGTCCAATATTTCCGCCGAGCCGTGCCTGCCAGGAGCTCGGCAACCTTGCTCACGAGGATAGCGAGCAGTATTGGCAATTTCGTTGCGATTTATAATAAGACTTCATCGTTAAGATGCCGATAGATCGTGTAAACGCCTGTTGGAGGTTTTCATGCGTACTTTTATTCCAGTCGCCGTCGCCCGTGCCGGCCTGGCGGCGCTAGCGATCGCCGCGCCGGTCGGAATGCAGCCCGCGGCCGCGTCGGATCATCAGGACACGTTGCAACTCGTGTCGCGCCCGGGTGCAGACATCACCGATCTCTACGTCTTTCCTGCAAAGAACCCGGACGACGTCGCGTTCGCGCTGGACGTACATCCGCTCGTTCCGCGCGGAATGGCCGATACGGTGGCATTCGATCCAGGTGTGCTGTACCAAATCAAGATCGATACGGTGGGCGACCGGCACGCGCATATGGTGCTGCAATTCAAGGCCGAAGGAACCGGCGCGTCGCAGCGGGTGACGTTCTACGGTCCCGGAGTCGCCAAAACGCCGGTGGCGATGGCTCCACAGGCAGGGACGACTACGCTCGGCCAGGCGAGCCAGCTCTCTGGCGGCGTGTCGTTCTTTGCCGGAGCGCGGCAGGACCCGTTCTACTTCGATCTCGCGCAGTTCTTTAAGATCAATCCGGACCGCAACTATAAAAATCATCCGGACGTGCCGGCGCCTTCGGCGACCTGCTTCAATCCCGCCGATCAGGCCGACAATTTCTTGAAAGACTTCAACGTGCTGTCGCTCGTGGTCGAGATGCCGCGCAGAGTGCTGACGACGGCGAGGAATCATGGGCGCATCAACGTGTGGGCGACGACGTCGGTCGCCGATTCGGGCACGGGCGCCTACGCGCAGATCGAACGTTGGGGACGTCCGGGAGTGAAGGAAGCGCTGGAACCGTTCAACCAGCACGACACGAGTAATCGCAGCGAGCCGTACGCCGACCCCACGCTTTCGGCTGCAATCTATCGCACGATGACCGCGCCGAAGCCGGCCGGCGCGGGACGGTCACCCGCCATTGCGTCGGCCTTGCAGCACGTGCTCGTGCCCGACGAACTCGAAGTCGATCTCTCCGCGAAAGGACCCGCAACCTACCTCGCGATCGAAAGCAAAGGCAAGAGCGGCTTGCCGGTCGGCATCGTACGCATTGTGCCCAACGCGGGGCTCAAGGGGCTCAAGAAGTCGCTGCGCAACGGCGCCCGTCTGTTCGGCGGTCGCGATCTCAATAGCCCGGTAATCGATCTGTCGCTCGGAGCGATTTACGGAAGTATCCTGCCGAAGATCGGCCTCGCCGCAGACGACCATCAAGAGACGGCATGCCTCACGAGCGACAACGTCAAGCCGACCGTGAAGACGCTCGACGGCTTCCCGTATCTCCCCGCGCCCGTTTAGCGCCCGGCACGGACGAATTATGCGCGCGTAGTCTTCTCGATCGTTTCGTCGAGACTACGCGTGCCCGCGCCTTGGCGAAGCGCTGGGTGGCGCGCGACGCTACGGACCGTCGCTGACGAAGACGGACCGCCGAGACCGTTGCCTTGCAGCGCCAGTTGCTCCGTAAGGCCGTGCTCGCGAGCTAGTTGACCGCAAAGCCGGATGTGCTCGCGCGTCTCCACGCCTTTCATCACGATGCTGCAGCCCAGACTCCTTACGACGAGCATCACGCCACTCACGATGGCGCGCGCGCGTTGATCGCCGTCGAGCGCGGCAAGCAACGATCCGTCGATCTTGACGACGTCGAGCGGCAACTTCGCCAGGACCGCGAGGCCGGCATTCGAGCTTCCGGTATCGTCGAGCGCGACGCGGTACCCGCGTGCGCGTAACCCGGCGATGCAGGCCAACGCTTCATCGACGAGGGCGATGGTCTCGGTCAATTCGACGACGATGCGGCCGGCCGGTATTCCGGCGGTGCGACTCAGCTCCGAGAGCGCGCGGTCAGCGGCGTCGCCGTGTAGCAACGTCATGGGCGATATGTTTACGAACAGCAAACCGTCGAAGCCCGTCGGACATTGCTTGCCGATGGAGCGCAAACAACAAGCATCGAGTTCGTGTGCGCGGTCGAGCCGTTCCGCAACGGTGGTCGCCTCATCAGGCGACCGGAAATAGCCCTCGAAGGAGGACAGCGCTTCGTATCCCAGCAGCGTACCGCCGTAGAACGTCCAGATCGGCTGGAACGCTACGTCGCCCGCCGACGCGCTTGCAAGGAACCGGTCGAGCGCGACGCGGCGCGCACGCAGGCTCGTCGACGACTCCAGCAGGTGCGGCTCGTACGCGACGATCTTGTTGCGGCCACGATGCTTTGCTTCGTACAAGGCAACGTCGGCGCATTCATGAAGCGTCGCGACGCTCGTGTCCCCGACTCCGGCGCTCGCCACCCCGATGCTTAGCGTGTTACCTAAGAGCCGAGCGGACGCCCGTTTTTGCAATGACCCGAGATCCGCAAGCACGGATGGCAGGTCGATTGCGCGGTACACGACGGCAAATTCGTCACCGCCGACACGATACGCGCGCGCGGTCGCCGGCAAATCGGCAAGCAGCGAACCGACTCCGCGCAGGACGTTGTCGCCGTGCAGATGGCCGAAGCGATCGTTGGCGAGCTTGAAGTGATCGACGTCGATGAGCGCGAGATGACAGGCCTCCTGTGCGTCCGCGTCGGCACGCTCGACGACACCGGCTTGGAATGCGCGATTGTTCCCGAGTCCCGTTAGCGCGTCGTCCAGAGCGGCGCGTTCGAAACGCGCAAGTTCTGCGGCGACGAGTTCGTCGGCTTTCCGGCGATACTCGCGAATGATTCCCCCGCACGCGCCGATCGCCAGCATACCGAAAAACGCGAGCACCGGGAAGCCGGTGGCGACGAAGCGCTGCGTCTTCTGGAGGCGCGCCAACGCCAAGTACGCCGACCGGTGATAGAGCGCTTCCTCGGCAACCGCGATGTGCTCGATGCGATCGTAGGTAGGATCGATGGCGTCGTGAATGGCATCGATGCGCCGCTGGTCGCCGCGGTCGACGGCGCGGAACATCGCGCGCATCGCCAAGACGTACTTGGCATTGGCGTCGAGCAGCGCATCGATTTTGGCGTTGTCACGAACGCTCGATATGGGTCGTAGGCGTAACACGGTCTGCGTCAACGTCGCGACCGCCCAGTCGTGATAATATGCGTCGTGCCGGGCGCGCTCGATGCGATACTTGCGCTCGAGCGTCTCCTCTTCTGCAATCCAGTAACGCGCCTGCTGCCAGCCGTCGCTGAGCTTCACGAGCCGCTGGGTCGCATCGGTGGCTCGCAGCGTGTACGACGTCGACCAGATGCCGAGCACCGTAATGCCGACGCCGAACGCGATAACGCCGGCCCAAGCGAAGCGGCTTGCGAGCCGCGTGCGGGATATCACGGTAACGCACGCTCCATCGTACGGCGCTTTTCGCGCCTACTCGGTCTTCGGCACCCAAGGTGCCGCTACGTCAGCAAGACGGCCGACAAGCGGAGCGATGTGAGCCAGTGACCTCGACTCAGCTTCGACGGTCGGTCCGTCGATGAATCCGTAGGTATCATGCCGGCGCATCTGCAGCGATATTCTCGGTTAGCTTTGCTTTCCGTACCCGTCGTGTGTTTGCTCGGCATCGCCGCAGCGGCAGAGATTCCGCATGCCGCAACGGCGCTAGCGTACATGCCGCACGGCATGTGCTACCTCTGGAACCCGGCGTTGCTCGCCGTGCACATCGGCTCCGATGCGGGGATCGCTACGGCATATCTCACGATCTCTGCGTGTTTGATCTACTTCGTACGACGCCGCGTCGTGCCGTTCGGGTGGATCGTATGGATGTTCGGTGCGTTCATCACGAGCTGTGCGCTCACGCACATCCTCGACATCTGGACGATCTGGCATCCAGTATATTGGCTGTCGGGATCGGTCAAAGCGCTGACCGCCGCCGTGTCGCTCGGCACCGCTGCGGCGCTGGCACCGCTCATTCCAAGAGCCGTGCAGTATAAAAGTCCTTCCCAGACCACCGACGAAAACGCCCGACTGTTGCGGTTCGCCGCCCGAGCCAGCGAAACGCTCGCGGCCAGCACGAGCCTTAAATCGACGCTCGATGCGCTTTGCGACATCGTCGTGCCGGAACTCGCCGAATGCGTCCTCATCAGCCTGGCCGAAGCCGACGGAGCGCTACGAACCTACGCTGCGCGGCTGCCGGCGGGTAGCGAAGAACTCGCGCAGCAATTGTTATCGATCGACTACGCCAGGCGGGACCGCCAGGTAGCAAGCCGCACCGCGATGCGCACGGGAGAAACGCAGGTCCTTACCGGCATCGACGACGCTTACGTGCAAGGCGCCGTGGACCCGCAATACGTATCGCTATTCCAACGACTCCGTCCGCGATCGGCCGTGGTCGTTCCCATGCGTTCCGGCGAACGGGTATTCGGCACGATTTCGATCGTTCGCACGAACGGCAACTATCGTGCGTTCGACGAAGCCGAGGTCGCGTTATGTGAAACGCTCGCAAGCCGCGCCGTCGTCGCGATCGTCAACGCCCGCCATTGGGAAGAGCTAACGCACGCGGCATACCACGATGCGCTTACCGGACTCGCGAACCGTTCGGTTCTTACGGAGCGCCTGGACCTCGCACTCGCGGAAGAACCGCCTGCCAATGGAGTGATGACGGCCGTGCTCTTCATCGACATCGACCGATTCAAGCTCATCAACGACAGCCTGGGACACGCTATGGGCGACCGGTTATTGAGCGCCATCGCGCGCCGTCTGGAGACATGCGTGCGCTCGAAGGATACGCTGGCTCGCGTCAGCGGCGACGAGTTTGCCGTACTCGTTCCCGAGATCGAATCCGAACAGAATGCGATCCATATGGCGCAGCGGATCATCGCCGCGTTATCGCGCCCGTTCCAATTGGGCGAACACGACGTCTTCGCTACCGCCAGCATCGGCGTGGCGCTCGACGCCGGCGCATATCGAAGCTCGGAAGAGATGATGCGCGATGCGGACATCGCCATGTACCGTGCGAAGCTTCTGGGTAAGGAGCGCTTTTCGGTATTCGAGCCGATCATGGGCGACGAGGTGCGAGAGCGCTTACGCCTGGAAACCGAGCTTCGACAGGCCCTTGCGAAGAACGAATTCGAGCTTCATTATCAGCCGATCGTATCTCTGCGCACGGGCGCGACCGAAAGCTTCGAAGCGCTCGTCCGGTGGCGCAACGTTACGCGGGGCCTCGTCCCGCCGACCGAATTCATACCCGCTGCCGAAGACACCGGGATCATTATCGAACTCGGAAAGTGGGTGCTACGGGAAGCTTGCACGCGGATGAAGCAGTGGCAGGCGGCGTATGCCGTCTATCGCGACGTCGGCGTCAACGTGAACGTCTCGCCGAGGCAGATGCGCGACGCGGATTTCCTTCAGATCGTCCGAGACGTTATCGCCGAGACAGGCATCGAAGCGCGGCACCTGCATCTCGAGATAACCGAGACGATGCTCATGCAAGATCAAGCGTGGGCGGTGCAGTTGTTGCACGATCTCCGGGCCCTCGGCGTGCGCATCGACCTCGATGATTTCGGCACCGGCTACTCGTCACTCGCCTATCTCCACACCTTCCCGATCGACACGCTCAAGATCGACCGCTCTTTCGTAAGTCAAGGCGAGGAATGCGTGGGATGCCCGGAAATCGTCCGCACCATTCTGGCGTTAGCGGAGAATCTCAATATGGCGGTGGTGGCCGAAGGCGTCGAGACGGCGACGCAACATCGCGTATTGCGAGAGCTGGGCTGCGCGAAGGCGCAAGGTTACCGCTACTCAAGACCGATGGACGCGCAGCATCTGATGGCCTATTTTTCAAGCGCGGCAGTAGGCTAAAGCATCCGATCGAATTCGAAGGACGCGACGGCCGGAGGAAATTCGTACGAGATGAAATCGTATTCGAGGCCGTCGACGTAGCGGTCGAGCCCGAATCGCAGCGTATCGGCGGTTTTTATCTGCTGCACGTATGCGCGGCCGTCGAGATATGCGTACGTCACCGTCCAGCGCGCGGCGTCGTACGGACGGCCGGCGAACAAACCCTCGACCGCTAAGCGGAGCGTCGCATAATCGGCAGCGCCGATCCACAGATCCCGCAAACGGTAGACGTGCGGATCGCGTAGCGGCGTGAGGACGAGATGATACGCATCGACGTCGTGCACGCGCTCGCTGCCGGCGAGCGCTATGCGATAGTCGCGCGCGACCGCTTCAACGCGGGCTAGTTGACGAAGCGGCTTCGTGCCGCCGCTCGAAGGGGCGGCCGTAGCGGACGCCTCCGGACCGGTCGTGGGTGAGGCCGTCACGACGGGCGTAGCGGGCGCCGCAGAGGCGATTACAACCGTCGAGCGCGGACCGGCGAGCTCAGCAACACGCTCGTGCCGCAGTAGACCGAATGATGCATTCGGCTCGACCAGCGGATCGAGCACCGGAAAGGCATCGGCGTCGGGATTCGTATCGAGCGAATCGGCGTGGGCGCCGTGCGAATGCCAGCGCAGATTAATGCCGATTGCCGTTCCCCGCATGCGCGCCGCTTCTTGTTCGGGCACGACGATGCGGTGCAGGCTCAACGCGTCGTCGCTGCTTCGGAACGTGCCGCGCCACCAATTGTCGTGCACGCGCGAACGCCAGCTGTAGCGCTCGAGCAGGCTGTAAGCGACGTACGGCGCTTCGCGGCGTTCGCGCCACACGTCCTTCGCCCGCTTAAAGATCGCTTCGGCAGTCGGGCGAAAGGTATCATCGGACGGCGACGCAACCGACGCCCCAAGCGGCGTGGCCAAGATGGCCGGCGCGGCGACGAGAAGAGCGGCGAGCGCAAAGCGGCCACGCATGGGTCAAACGTACGACGTTGGCGAAAGAGTTCAGCTCAGAGCCGGGCTGCTCGGACGCACGATGCCGTCACGATAGGCAAAGCGGCCGTCGACGATCGTGGCGAGCACCATGCGCGGCAGCGTCCATCCCGCGAACGGCGTATTGCGCCCGAGGGAGTGAAATCGGGAGACGTCGACCGTCCACGGACGATCCGCGAAAATCGTCACGTCGGCCGGCGCTCCTACGGCGAGCGTCCCGCCGGCAACCCCGAGGATGCGCGCCGGATTCGTGGAGAGTAGCTCGACGAATCGCAACGGCGGAAGGTCGGGAAGCGCCCAGGCATAGGCTCCAACCGCGATCTCGAGCCCGCTGAATCCGACCGGAGCCTCAGCGAGTAATTGCGCCTTCTCCTCGAGCGTATGCGGCGCATGATCGGTCGCGAATGCATCGATCGTGCCGTCTCGCACGGCTCGACGCAAGGCATCGACGTCGGAGGCGACGCGAAGCGGCGGATTTACCTTGGCATCCGCGCGAAACCGTTCGAAACGTGCGTCGTCGAGACACAGATGATGCGGCGTCGCTTCACACGTTAGGGAAAAGCCGTGCGCGCGGCCAAATCGCACGAGCTCCGCACTCATCGCAGTCGAAACGTGCGCGATGTGAAAGGGTTTGCCGGTATCGCCGCCGATCAGCACGTCACGCGCGACGTTGACGTCTTCCGCTAGACCGGGCGACCCGGCCAGTCCGAGTTCGAAGCTTCGCGCCCCTTCGTTCATGACGGCGTCGCCGCGCAGATCCGCGTCCTCGCAGTGCAGCACGAATGCGCCGGGAACGTCGCGCGCGTACAGCGCCGCTTGACGTAAGACGCGCGGATTCTTCACCGCAAAGCCGTCGTCACTAAACGCCACCGCGCCGGCGTCGTGCAAGCGCCAATACGGCGCGAGCTCGATACCGGCGCGCGCGCGGGTAAGCGCGGCAATCGGAAACACGCGGGCCAGGCCGGCCCGACTCGCAAGCCTCAGCACTTCGGCGATCAGCTCCGGCGAATCGAGCGCCGGTTCCGTGTTCGGCATGCACGCGACGGCCACGAAACCGCCGGCGACTGCGGCAGCGGTACCCGTCGCGATCGTTTCTTTTTGCGTTTGACCTGGCTCGCGCAAGTGCACGTGCATGTCGATGAAGCCTGGCGCGACGTAGGCGTTCGTCGCATCGTACTCGTCGGCTTCGTCCGGCGCTTCGAGATGCTCGCTGATCTCGACCACCGTTCCATCGCGCACGAGAAGGTCGCATACGGCATCGAGCCGCTGAGACGGATCGACGACGCGGCCGCCGCGGACGAGTAGCACGCTCACGATTGGAACCGGCGTTTCTTGTGGTCCGGCGACTACCCTCGTTCGCGACTCCAGAGCGGTACCGCCCGACCACGCCGCTTGCGCCGGCGCAGCCCGGCTCGAAGAAAAATCGCGGTCGGTCGCGCATACGCCGAAGTCCAGACGTGTAAAAGCCGATCAATCTGCGGTGGCCGGCGATCCCCCATCGTATGCAACGAAGTATTGCAAGGCAATGGCGAACATGGAAGGGGCGAAACCGTCCGACGGATTCGATCGGATCTACCGTGCCATTAATACGAGCCGGGTATACCGCGAAGCGCTCCGCGCCTCGCGAAACGGGCTGCCGGAGTGGCTCGTGCCTTTCAGTACTATTAACGCCGCTCTGCTGGAACGCTTCGCGACCGAACTTAGCGTCGCAGAGGGCGAGACCATCGTCGACTTGGCCTGCGGCGGGGGAGGCCCCGGGATCTGGATCGCGGAGCGCTCGGCCGCGTCACTTATCGGCGTTGACTTTTCGCATGCGGCGGTGGAGGCTGCGAGGGTGCTGGCTCGACGAAGAGACATGTCGGCCCGTGCACGATTCTTGGTCGCAGACGCAACCGCGACCGGCATTCCGGATGAGTCTGTCGCTGCCGTTATGAGCATAGACGCATTCATGTTTCTCGACGCCGAGCGCGTCGCTAATGAGATTGGAAGACTTCTCAAGTCCGGCGGCGTCGCGGTTGCGACGACGGCAGAGTCGCTGGTCGACCCGTTCGTGCCGACGCTCGTGCGAGACTACCGGCCCATCTTCGAGGCGGCCGGTTTCAGAATCCGCATCCATGAAAGCGTTGCCGGCCACGTCGCACAGCAGCTCTCGCTGTACCGTGCGCTGCTCGAACGAGGTGCCGCGCTTCGAGAGGAGATCGGCGAACCCGCCGACGTCTTGCTCGAAGAGGCTTGCACTGGACTGCAGCGTGCCGCCACGAAAACGGCTCGAGTTCGCAACATGCTGTTGGTCGCTGAGCGGGTGTAATACGTCAACTATCCCGTCCCACGGCTCCAAAGAACTTGCGCCCGTACGCTCGAGACGATCTTGGAAGCAGGTCGATCGAGGCTGAAGCCATCGATGAAACGCCGTCCGATAATTCTAGATCGAGCGCTGGAGCGATGGTTCGCCCAGCCCCCGTGGGCTCTCGCTTGCGGCCGACACCCGCGGAGAGCACTGACCCCGAGCGCGTTCGCGATCTCCGACCCCCTGATGCCCTGCGCGATGAAGACCTTCGCCTGCCAGATCCAGGCGGGATAGTAATCGTCGAGGTCGCGGGTCTTAATGCACGGCGCTTGTACCCGTCGGCGCATCGCGCCCGCTTCGGCTGGCGCAACGTAGGAACGTCGTTGCGATTGCGAGCGATCTGCGAGCTTCCGGGATTGCCGCCTGCGCGAGTTGCCAGCCGTGCGGGACGACGGGCCAGATGCGTAGCTCGACCGGGACGCCGACCGCGCGTGCCCGTTCGGCAAAGCGCACGGAGTCATCGAGTAACACCTCGTTCTTCCCGACGTGAATCAAGAGCGGTGGCAGTCCGGCCAGGTCGCCGTAGAGCGGTGAGACGAGCGGCGTGGACGGATCGACACCGTGCAGATATGCGTCGGCCAGCTTCTCAAGGTCCGCCTCGACGAACATGCTGTCGCGTACGCCGTTCGTGCGGACGGAAGCGCCTGATACGGTCATGTCCGTGGCCGGCGAGAACACGGCAGCGGCGTCCGGCAGGACGGCGTCGCCTGATTCCTTGAGGTGTAACATGAGCGCGAGCGCCAAATTCCCGCCGGCAGATTCGCCCCCAACGGCGACGCGCCCCGGCCGTACACGGCCGCGACGTCCGTGAGCGCCGCGGGATACGGATGTTCGGGCGCCAGACGGTAATTCGGTACGAAAACGCGGATGCCGTGCGCGGCAAACCAGCCGGTGATCGGACGCCGCATCTGGGCCGATCCGGCGATGTAGCCGCCGCCGTGCAAGTACAACAGCGTCATCGTAGCCGGGAAGCCGCTTGCGCTTTCGACGCATTCGCCAGGCACGCCGCCCAGCGTGTACGGCGTGTACGACACGCCGCGAGGTTCCGGCCGTCGAGCTCCATTGAAGACCGCCCGCATCGTCATGACGTCGGCTCTGCCGCCCAAATTTCGTTTGACGCGCCGGCGCACTTGAAATGCCGCGACGTGCGCTTGCAGGCTAGCCATCAGTAATGCATTGCAAGAAAAGCCGACCTTGCCCTTCGGGGGATCTTCTTTAACAAAGATCAGACACCATTCACGCTGCTGCAAGCGAGAACGCTCTTAGCGCCGCCAAAGCCGGCGCGCTATTTTGGCTGGACGAGCGGCGCTGGAGACGGGCGTGACGAGGGCAACGGCTGCGCATTAACGTGGGCGTAGTCAACCGTCTCGATTATTGCCGTGCCGGATACGAGCCCGTTGTCATCCCGGCCATACGCATACAGCAGCGGCTTCTTCGGCGTGGTCATGTTGTGGCTAGCTATGTCGTGCGGCAGGAGACTGTTTCCCGCATATCGCGGAGGCAACGTCCCACGCCCTCGTCTAACGCGGCGCAAACTGATCACGTCGTCGATGAGAAGCGCTGCTCTTTGGGCCTCCGGGGAGCCAATGGAGACCTTGCGGCCGTTTCGTAATGCAAGAGTCACCACGTCGCTGCCATTTACGACCCAGAGTCAGTCGCAGCCGTTCGTTCGAATTGCCAGGCCATTTGGTAACGTTATGCGCTCTGTCACGGCAAACTCGATGTCGGACATCGCAACGCGCTGGCGAAGTGGCCGGATGTCCAGCACCACCGCACCTCCGCGTCGGAAAATGCGATCGTCATGCTCGAGCACACGAGGCCAAAAAGGAACAGCAGTCCGGAGACGGCGAGAGGAGCAAGGGGAGAGACTACTGTGTTAAGCCGATAAAAACCTCGACCCCGAGGACGAGCGGCACGATCACGACTACCTGCCTCTTCGCCGAGACTTCAATTACTCGTGCGGCGCTGCGCCAGCATACGCGGCCGCTTCACACCTTTACGAAGCGCCGCAGCGCCGAATCGACTTCGAGATCCGAATACCCACGATGCGTAAGCGTTTTGATGAAGTCCGCGACCGCCTGACTTAGTACGGCCGACCGTGCCCGCTTATCGGTCGCACCGGCGCCAGGCGCTACATGCGTACCACGACGACCTTCACTGCTTAGAAACCCTGCTTCTTGCAGTTCCGCGTAGGCTCGCGCGACCGTATTCGGCGCGACGCCAAGATCGCCCGCGAGCTGTCGCACCGTGGGAAGCGCATCGCCGGGGTGCAAGTCTCCGCGCTCGATGAAACCGCGCAGCTGATTCTTTATTTGCTGAAACGGCGCGGCGTCAATGTTCGAATCCACCACCAGAAAGAGTTCGTTCACGAAGACGCCTCGTACGCCGCACGCGAAAGGAGGCGGTCGTGCCTCGACACCCACACCCACAGCACCACGCATACGGCCATTAGAAGCGGCGGAAGAGCCCGCTGCACCGGCGTCACGACGGCTAAGCCGCCGTTAACGAAACTGACGAACACGAAAACAGCCGTGACGGCTAACAGCGCGCTCAAGCCCGCGCGCCTGTAGCGCGTGCAACGGTCATGCACGCGCTCAGATAGCGGGTCGCCGCCGGCAAGCTGCGCAGGTGTCGTCGCCAGGCGCCAAGCCACCGCCGACATCGCATAGGCGGATACCCCGACAACAAGCGCGGGAACGAGCTCCTCTCGTAACACGACGTACGGCGCCAGCGTCAGCGGCGAGATTGCAGCCACGGCGACCCAGACGGTAGGCGTGACGTCGGCCACGGCCCGAGGAGTAAGCGATGCCACCCTCCGCTTACGCTCGGATTGCTCCTGCGACAGATCTGCGACATACACGATCACGATCGCTAAGCATAGCAGTCCGTATGATACGACGGCAGAGACCCTATCGAGCGCGAGAAGTATCGCAATGGCTACCGCGACGCTTCCTGCAGTATAACGGGCTAGCGCCGAAACTGCCGCGCAACTACATTGTCGCAAGCCAGAGCACGCATAGGTTGCCGACGTCAGCATCGCCACGCCGCCGACGGTAAATCGCTCGATGACTGCTAGGGTCATTGTACCATGATCCTAACACAAAGCGGCGCGCCGAGTCAACGCTTGCGCCATCACGCGAAACGTTTCACCCTACGTCACTACATTATGGGACAACGATCGTCGACAAGTTATAGCTTTACGATATTCTGTCGTACACACGTGTAACGAAACCTTTCGCCCGGCTTAGTAACGGCCTTTTGAGACCGACCTGTGAGGCGCTCGTCTATTCCTCAACGCATAGACACTCGAGAAGAAAAGAAACGCCACGCCGAATGTCACGCATGCATCGGCGACGTTGAAGATTTGGAACATCGGAAACCAGCGCAACATGACAAAGTCGATTACGAATCCGTAACGAAGGCGATCTGCGATATTTCCGAGCGCTCCGCCGACGATAACGCCGTAAGCGACCTGCGCACTAGTCGATCGCGCTATGAGGTCTCGAGTCGCACAGCCGACGACAACGAGCACGGCTGCTGCCATGCCAATTAAGATCCACGGTTGGTCGCCGAACAGCCCATACGCCCCATGCGCATTTCTGACGTATAGCCACGAGACCGTGCCGGGAATGACGTCGGACCTTACCGGGCGCGAACGTTGCCATCACAAGCCGCTTCGACAACTGATCCACGATTAAGACAGGTAGCGCGATGCTAAGAACTAACCGGAGCGGTTGCCAGATCGGAACGTTAGCGCGGGCGCGCATTCCACGCTGCAAGGATATTGCGTTCGCGTTCGCGCGTGATCCCGGCGACGGAGCCGGATTCGTTATCATAAGCAACGCGGGTCGTCAACCAGGCGCGTGTGTTCCGGATCGTGGCGGAAAGAGGTCTCATTGAGAGGCCGTCCTTTAACGCTCGCTCGACGCTTGTATTCATAAAACCAGGCATTCGGTGCGAGGGACCGATCCATAACGGTAGATCAACCCATCCCGTAAGTCCTTGCCGTTCGAGAAAGCGCTCGTCGATCCACGCGATGTCTGCACGGACGCCAAGTGTCTCGATTGCGGTCCTAGCGAGCATGGCCATTGTCGTGCTCTTCGGCAGGCCGTTGACATCATAGATGCCCGACCGCTCTTCTTCGAGTAGCCGAATCAAAAACGCCGCCACATCTCGCACGTCGATAAACTGGACGTAGCGTTCGGGGCCCCAGGCACTGCGACGTCGCCTCCGTCGGCGAAGCGATCCACCCAATACGTGAAGCGGTTCGTCGGGTCGCAGGGGCCGACGAGAAGCCCTGGGCGCACGATGACCGCTCGGTCATCAAAAACGGCGCGCACCACGTCTTCGCAGCGTCTTTTTGAGGGTCCGTAGTTTTCCGGCTCATCGTCAGCGAGGCTCGCGACGCGTGGAACATACGGAGCCAGGCCGTCTCCAACGACTTCGCCGCTCGCATCGTACACCGAGAGCGAGGAGGTGAAGAGATATCGGCCCGTGGTTGCGAGGTGAGCAGATGAGGCTGCAACGTCGGCTGGTATGTAGCCGCTGGTATCGATTACGGCGTCCCAACCCTCTCGCGGAAGTGCGCTGAGATCACCGAGCCGATCGCCGACGAAGCGCATGGACGCGATCGTTTCGTCGCCAGGCGTCTTCCCCCGCGTGAAGGTTGCCGTCGCATGACCGCGCTCGGTAAGCGCGCGCGCCAGATGCCGGCCCAGGAACTTCGTCCCGCCCAGTATGAGCGTCTCACACCTGTTTGCGCCGTCTACGCCGGATACGCGACGCACGAGCGATGGCTCGACGCTCCCCGCCCATGGTCGTGAAGGCGCGAGGGCGGCGCCGATCGTTCAGTAACGGTTTGCGGCTTGCTTGGCGCAAGAAGTCCCGCCTCTCGACCATATCGGCCAATCGTCTCCCGGCGATGGCCTGTTTCGGCCTCGATCGCACGCAACGAACGTCCTTCACGCAAACGCCTTAGAATGCGTTCGCGCTGCTCCGGCGATATCGCGTTGAGGCCGAAAACTCTATTCATGATTCATGGTTCGATTCGTTGCGGCGCGCCGTCCTAGCGGACGTGGCCGCTTTTCGCGTCTTGCCTCTATCGGCACTTTTCACCCTTGCGATATCGGGAAGGCGTAGAGTCCCGGCGCGGCAACGACGGCCACGCCGGACCATGCGGTAGGCACGATAATATGCGAATCGAATATCGTCCCAACCTCGATCGCAGTAGAGCAACGCTTCTTGACGACACCCGTGCGTCGGGCCGACGACACGTCACCGCTTATCCTACCAACGGAATTCGGCTGCCCGCTCGTTGTGCACGTTCGCGCGAAGGCAATCATTGGCAGCAAGTGGGCGGCGGACGGTGTTCCGTATCCGCCATCACTCGACGTTCAGAAGAACGAACTCTCCATCAAGATCGTGCGACAGGTAGAAGCATACATCGCGCGGCGGCTCGCGGTGTTCAACCTCCCGTTAGCACTCGAAGGAACGGAATTCGAACAGGCCACCTGGCGAGCCGTAACGACGATTCCATTTGGGGCACGTCTGTCGTACGCGGACGTCGCGCGCGCTATCGGCCGTCCAGGCGCACATCGTGCCGTCGCTCGCGCGATGACGAACGTCGCATTCGACTTATTGGTGCCCGCGCACCGTGTTATCGGCGCAGACGGCCGGCTGAAAGGCGCCGATGCCGATTCGATGCGAGGTCGCCTATTAGCGTTCGAGCGTGAAGCGAGGCGAAGCGACAAGCACCGTGACGTGCGGCTATTACGGCAATGAGCGGCACGCGAAGCGACAGTTTAACGCGGAAAAATATCTGAAAATACTCGAACGCGAGTCCCGTCTTGAATTCAAAACGCGCGGCTTACGTGAGCCGAACTTGATGATCGCCGACGGCGCGCACGGGCTCTGGGCGGCAACGACCAAAGCATCTCCCACCGCGCAGCAGCAACGTTGTTGGTTGCATAAGAACAGGAACGTGCTCGATAAGGGTCCCGAGAAGCAGCAACCACGCGTGTTCGAAGACCTCCGGTTGCTCGTAGCTGCGCCGAACGAAAGCGAAGCACGTTCGCGAATGGAAGCGCTTGCACAATCCCTTCAACGTGAGTATCCCAAAGCGGCAGCATGCGCACGGGATGACGTCGATCGCATGGTCACGTTCGTTCGCTTTCCGCAGGCGAGCTGGAAGGGTCTGCGTACGACCAATCCGATCGAATCGATCTTCGCCTCGGTGCGATTACGAACTGATGCCGCGAGACGTCTACGAACCGGAGTCTCGGCGGCCTTTTGCTCTTCAAGCTCAATCAACGACTGTCGACCGGCTGGCGCCGGATCAACGGCATTGCGCTCTCGCCCTTGATAACGCACAGGCTGCGTGACATACTCTCTACGCCGATGCTACGCCGCTAAACGAATGTCCCCGAAGATCGCACGAACTCTCGCCGGAGGAAGTAAATGTCAAGCGATACAGAATTAGTTCAACAGCTCTACGATGGCTTCAACGCGCGGAACATTGATGAAGTTCTTGCAGCGCTCGCCGAGGATGTAGAATGGGCCAATGGGATGGACGGAGGCCATGTTCATGGCCGGGAAGCCGTCCGAGCATATTGGACAGAACAGTGGGCGACACTCAGTCCGCATGTCGAGCCGAAGCAGATTAGCCAAGAACCTGATGGTTCTACGACGGTGGAAGTTCACCAAGTCGTCCGCGACCTAAAGGGTGCTCTGCTACTCGACGAGACGGTTCGTCACGTCTTCCGCATTGAAGGCGGCAAGGTGAAGCGCTTCGATATTAAAAGCGCGTCTCGGTTGTCTTCGATCGTCCACGGAACGTAACCGACGCTCCCGTTTTACTAACGATTCAGGAAGTCGCAATGAAGCAGGTCCCCAAAGCAACCCCTGACCGTCTTTGTCAAGATTTAGGCCGCGATCGGCACTGACGGTTTGGCTTCGAGGGCGGTGAGGCAAAGGCGAAGCCGGTAATAGACCACGGTTGAGAGTTGTC
>JAABUX010000183.1_pt1 | contig 110595 bp, 114 predicted proteins | sample 5561851 | NCBI WGS metagenome assembly JAABUX01 (sample SAMN10711883, study PRJNA513361) | rock metagenome | isolation source: Antarctica rocks | place: Antarctica: Victoria Land, Richard Nunatak red sandstone | collected 2016-01-03
TCTTAAGGAGAATGGAAAGCCTGTACCCCCAAATCGATGCCGCGCTCGGGAACGGCATGCTCGGCGGCCGTCCGCGGGCGTTGGGGTACCTCTAAAAATTGCATGCATGCCCGGCGATCCCGCCACAGGGCTTTCCGACTAGACGCCGATGAGATTCGGACCGCTCTTCCGCGTGGGCGCGAACGGAGCAAGCTTTGCGTCGTCGCCGTTGACGAGCTCCGCGATGAGCTGCGCCGTGACTGGCGTGAGGAGTATCCCGTCGCGCTCGCGCCGAGCGGCTGCGAATCGTTCGCCCTTGGATCCTTAACAACAAAACAACACGGCGTTAATGCGCCTGGCCTACGATGGCGGCCATGAAGTTGCGGATCGTCCGACCCGTCGCACGCGCGTGCGCGCTCCTGGCCCTCACCCTCGCGGCCGGATGTAGCGGCGGCGCGCGATCCGCGGGTGCTCCGCCCGCGCCCGTCGCGGCGGCCAAGGACGCATCGGTTAGTTTCGCGCTGACGACGGAACGCACGGCGCACGCGCTGCCGAGCGTCGGCGGCTTCGGCGGTCACGTCACGCTTCGCACCTCGGTGCCCGTCGCGGGCGCCACGCTACGCGTCGCGAGTTCGACGCAGGCGCCGGCCCAGGCGGCGCTCGCGAAGCGCATCAAGCGCCTCCAGACGGGCACGCTCGCCGTACTATTCTACGCGACGTTCACGCCGTCGGTCACGGTCACGCTTGCGGAACTGCCGAGCTTCAGCGTCGACCTGCCCGGCAACGTGCCCACCGCCGACCGTCAGTTTTTCTACGGCATCTCCGATCCGTCGGTGAGCAACGCCGTCGTCGCGTTCCGGACCGAAGGTCCGGCCGCGGTCGCCGGTTCGACGCTCGCCTTCGACGGCTCGCCCACGCCGCTGACGCTCGACGCCGGGCAGTCCTACATCTTCGTGTTCTATGCGACCACGAACGCGGCGACGGCCGATCGCGGTCAGACGGAGCAACTCGCGCCGGGCGTCAGCTATACGCACGTCGAGCGCCCCGCGGCCGCCGCCCCCTCGTACGCGGTCGATGCGGGCTTCCGCACGACGCTCGCCGCCGCGCAATCGCTTGCCGCCGCGTACGCGCCCGCCGGGTACTCGCCGCGCATCGTTCCGATCGCGCAGCGTCCGACCGATCTGCCGGGCACCGGATCCTTCGGCTATCTCGTGCGCGTGAGCGAATACTCGGTCGTCGACGACGCGAACGCGGTTGCGACCAAACTCAAAGCGGCGGGTCTGACCGCAAGCATCGCCGCGACCAACCTCGACGGTCTCACCCCCACGGGCGGCCCGCTCGTCATCAACATTCTCACGATCGACCCCGGACAATTCCGCGGCACGCTGACGCCCGCGCTCGCGACGGGAATGGTCAAGGGTCTGGACCGCACGTCGAACATCGCCGCGCGCGCGAACGCGATCGCGGCGGTTAACGGCGGCTACTTCGTGATCGGCGAAGCGGACGGCACGCCCGGCGATGCGGCGGGCATCTCCGTCATCGACGGCGAGCTCATCAGCGAGGCCGTCAACGGCCGCACGAGCCTGCTCGTGCGCCCCGATGGCCGCGCGAGCATCGACGCGCTCACGACCCGCGACACGGAGACGTCGAGCGACGGCGCGTCCGCGCCGCTCACGGGTCTCAACCGCAAACTCGGGTACAAGCGCAGCTGCGGCGGCGATGCGGGCGAGGTACCGACCGTTGCGCCCAAGCACGACTTCACGTGCACGCGCGCCGACGATCTCGTGCTCTTCACGCCGAAATTCGGCGCGTCGACCGATGCGGGCGCGGGGTACGAAGTTGTCCTCGATGCGTCGCACCACGTCACCGCCACGAGCGAGACGCGCGGCAGTGCGATTCCCGGCGACGGTTCGGTCGTCGCGGCCATCGGCGCCTCACAGGACTGGCTGCGCGCGCACGCGCCGATCGGCGCCGAACTCACGGCGCACACGGACGTCCTGGGTGAAGCGGGCGCGGTCGATATCCACGACCACCTCGGTATCGTCAACGGCGGTCCGCGCCTCGTGCGCTCGGGTCGCGTCGACATCGACGGCACGGCCGAGGGCTTCGAATACCCGACCGCGATGGACAGCGATTTCTACTACGGCTTCGGGATCCGCCGCAATCCGCGCACGCTCGCCGGCATCACCGCGGACGGCCGTCTCCTCCTCGTGACCGCCGACGGTCGCCAACCGACGTACAGCATCGGCCTCAGCTTCACCGAGAGCGCCGCGCTCATGCAGTCGCTCGGCGCGGTCGACGCGGTCAACCTCGACGGCGGCGGCTCGTCGACGTTCGTAGCCCATGGCCGTCTCATCAACCAGCCCTCCGATGCCACGGGCGAACGCCCCGTCGGCAACGCGATCCTCGTCCTGCCCTAACCGCCCGCAAACGGCCCGCCGCACGCATCGCGCGCGGCGGGTTCACCGTCGTGACGCCGAGCCTTCGGACCCGCGTATCAGACCAGCGCGACGGCGCTCGGCAACGTATTTGCACGGGCCGCCGCGACGCACGCCGCGCGCATCACGGGCCGTCACACAGCGTCGGGAGGAGCGCGCTAGCTAGGGTGCGCTTAGCGCGTAGCGGAGCGAATCGAAGACCCTAGCGCGCGGGCGGGGTCCCGACGCGTATAATGGCCGGCCCGGTGGGGCTGGCTTACGCGGACGCTCGTGCCTTCCGGAAACCTTCGTCGACGTCGCGTTCGACGACGCCGGTTTCCGAGCAATGGTCGCACCACACAACGCGTCCGTTGCGTTCGGCAATGTTAAGATAGCGCCGCGTCGCGATGCGCTTGAACATCACGATATCGGGCCGCCGCGTCCCGATATAGTCGAATTTTTGAAGATCCACCGCGACATCGCCGACCATCTGGACTTTAGACGTGCGCGGGACGCGCTCATCGCGCGCGTGATACGGACAAATCAAGTACGGCGGTCCGCTGTCGTCTCCGCGGCGATCCCATGTTGCAAGCCAGCCGTCGTCGAGTTCGATCACGGGCTCGTACGGCCAATCCCCCGGGTCGATCGCGTGCCCCTCTCCCACCTCGTACGGGCGCGTCCGCGTCCGGATTGGCCCCGTTTCGAATTCCAGGCAAAATTCTCAATCGAGGCAAGGCTCATCGGCGCGACCGTCACCGTTCATCGTCGTCGCCTCGACGCTCGAATCCGCTCACGAAAACCTCGGCGAGAAATTCCGGCTTGTAGCCATAGTTCCAGATGCCGAGCGGCGTCTGCGCTCCACACGCATCGCAGAGATAGTAGTTCCGGCTCTCCGGCTCGGCAAGGATGAGAACCATGTTCGCACCGTAGTGCGAACGTTGCGTGCCGCGACGTCGCCCCGGAGATCCGGGCCAATTGAGATTGTGAGTCTTGGTTGAGATACGATTTGAGAAATTCGACCGGAGTCAGGCCGCCGAGCGTCGAGTGCGGCCTGCGCTGGTTCTAGTCGAAGCGCCAAGCCTCGATCGCCGCTCGGGCGTGGAAAATGCTCTCGATCATCCACGACGACGCTTCATCATGCTTGAATCAGTTCCGCGAATTTGGAATGCGTCACATCTCCATCGATAGCCGCTCCCTCCGCGAGCGCCATGCGAACTACTTCGCGCGCTATGCTACTGATTGCGATAAGGTGCGGCAACGTGGCGATGACCCCAACTGGATTATACCTCTCCAAGCTGAACACCATAATTTCCACGCCGCTCTTTCGTGGTCACTTGAAGATGGCGGCGATGCAACGGTCGGTGCCCAACTAGCCCTGGCCCTAACAGAGTTTTATCGGCATGATTCGCGATCTGCGGCACGTTCTTGGTTCGGCTTGCGCTCAAGCGGCTCACCGATGCAGCAGCGGTCCCGCTGCGCTCTGAACTTGCGGCCACGCTGGCGACGTTATCCGACGTCCCAGAGGGCGCCGCCCGCAGCACTTAAAACGGCAAGTGTGCTCTTGCTGGTTGTGGCAAACCGACGTTCTCGCTACGCCGTGCCTTACGAAGAAAGTGAAAACAGCAGCGCGTATCCGCCCTACCCTATGGTCGGCAGAGCGGTCCAGACGTAGACCGTCCGAACCTTCACAATTGTAAACGTTCTTAGTTTTTATACCACGATCGGCGATGTTCTTACAGGTTGATATAATCTAGTGGTTGTGCAAGGACGACGATGGTGGATCGTTGGTCATCCGCCCATACCGCCTTTGCGACGCGCGGACTCGTTAGGTAGGCGAACGCCTGTCGGATTTCGTCGCGCGTGCAGGCGGTGTGCGAGCCGTGCGATGCCACGTATTCGTCGACGAGCATGATGGCGGCGTCTTCAGTGAGCAGCGGCGCATCGGCTGGTGCATGATAGTCCGCGGCGATAACTTGCGCCGCCCAGCCTGCTTCGAGGAGCGCGTCGCAGATGACGGCGAGCCGCTTGCGGACGCCGTGCGCGCGCGACCATTCGACGTCGGTGAGGGCGTTTGCCGCGAGGCCGGGTGCGAACAGCGTGCGTAGCTCGTACGCGTCGATGCCGAGCGTGAGGACGCGGAGGAGATCGTCCGTCGTCCAGAGGCTCACGCGGTGCGTCTCGCACTCGTCGAGCGTTTCGCGTTCGGCGGCGTAGGCGTTGGCGACCATGATCGCATGTTGGGCGCCGTACTGATCGCGGTACTTCGCGGCTTCGGCGATGTCGGGGCGGACCAGCGGCGTCGTGTTGAGCTTACACTCGAGCATGACGCGGTAGCCGAGGACGCCGAGGATCGCGTCCACGGTGCCGTCGGGATTGGCGTTGTCGCCGATGTGGTTTCTGATTATCGATGAACAGAACCGCCGCGTTGTCGGACGTAAGCTGCTCCGGATAGTCTGGCCTGTGTCGTCATTGATCTTCTCCTTGACCCTTTAGAAACTAGGCAGTATTAGTTGTACGGCGACTGTCCCCACGGCACGGGTGCTCAGCGTCCCGAAAAATATTAACGCGGCGTTTCCAAGAACGCTTCATTTCATTCTGGGATAAGTCGGATGCCGTAATGCTTTGCGATCGCTGAGTCAATTGGCTCAACCTCGATTGCTACGCTCATCGCACTCGTTTTAACACCGTGGTCGACGAGCAGCTTTTCGAATCCGGCCGGCACGAATCCGTGATAAACGCGCGTGTCGTCGACGTCCGCCGCGAGCGTGCGTGAAACGCCTCGGGGGACGAAGACCATTGCGCCCGGATCGGCCGTCGTCTCAGCTTTTTCGCCGATGCGCACGCGCAACCGACCGGATATCACATAGGCCGTTTCCGCTTCACGCTCGTGAATACGGCGCGGAAGACCGCCGCCACGTTGGTAGATCGATTCGACGTTCGTGATGTTTCCCGACGTTTGCGCCTCGTCTGCAAGCACAATCCACACGCCGCCAGCGAATATGTAACGCGGACAGTTTTCCCGGCGTTTGACGTAAGCCGGAACGCGAGGCGTTGGGTCGCTTTGCGTGTCGCTCGCGCATGCCATATTTCTTTCGGAACACTTCGAAAGTTTGCGGATTAGATTGCTCATGATGGGTATCCGGATCAACTGGTATGGGGGCGTCGTCGTAATGTGCAGGCTTGCCATTGTCGAGGACAATACGCTCGAAGCCGGCCGGGGTCACAAAGTTAAATATCCGGGCTTCTTCTGAATCCACTTGGAATCCGTGGTGCACGAACCGAGGAAGATAGACGAATGCGCCGGCCGCCGCCTCGATGCGCTGGTTGCCGACGAAAAACGTCAGCTCGCCGTCGAGCACATAGAAAATCTCGTCTGCATCCTCGTGGACATGCATGGGCGCTGCGATGCCGTGCGCGGAGCGCTCATCGAGAGCACCTACGACGCCGCCAGTTTCGTCGCCGGTGGCCAGTACGCGCCACAGTGTTCCCTGCATCTGGAAAGTACGTGCTTGCGGCAGCTCAATTTTGAAGGCCCCGCCGCTTTCATGGAGACTCATGCTACTGCTCCTGCTTCAAAAGCGAAGTTTGCGGAATTATGGTAAGGCTTGTGCCGGCACATTTGCCACTGCGAATGCCTCGAAGCGCTCCAGCCTGAGGTCGGGATATCGATCGTTACGAAGATCGGTCAGCGCTGTCTGACCGTTTGTCATGTAAAGCAGGTATGCGAGCATCACCCGTTCCTGCGGATCCGCCGCTGCCATAGCCGCGCGCAGATCGGCTTCGGAGCCGAACGAGGCGGGTGTGATGGGACGACCGGTTCGCGCAGCAATGATCTGTCCGGCCTCACGGAACGAGATACGGTCGCCCGCGAAGGCGAACTTGCCAGCCGGCACACTACGGTCGAGCGCAACACGCGCGATCATGCGGGCAGTATCTTCCACACTCGTTAATTCGATCGGCCGGTTACCGTCGCCGTAAAAACCGATGGTGCCGTTGTCGAGGTCGATAGCACCCTTGCCTGGCATGAACATATCCATGAACGCGCCCTGAAGAATGTTGACCTGTTCGAGGCCGACCTCAGCGATACGCGCATCGGCCTTAGCGCGCAGATCGAACATCATATGTTCGCCAGGCGTAGCTTTGAACAAGTCGAGCGCATAGTCCGACGGAAGCATGCGGCGAACGCCGTTGCGCTTGCCGGCTTCGGCAAGGGCAACCTGACCGTCGATAATTACGTCCGGGCCACCCTGAACCGCAGACACGATCACATCTACGCCTTGCGTCGCGCGGTCGAGCGAGACTGCTTCGGCTAGATCGCCTTCAACGAGTTCGGCGCCACGAGCTAGCAGAGGCGCAAGCACTTCACGTCGCGTGACGTCGCGGCTGTTTCGGACAAGAAACCGCACGTGCGCCCCGTTGTCGAGGAGGCGGGAGGCGATGCGGCTACCAAGCATTCCCGTCGCGCCAGCAAGAAGTATGGTGTCGGTCATATGACTTCTTTCATGCTTTATCTCGAGGATTTGCATAGGAAAGTTCGGGGATTTGTCCGGGCGTGAGGAACTCGTGAATAACTAGACCGAGTCGTTCAGTTCTATAAATATACAGAAGCGACAGCGAATCCCCTCCACCTCAATGAAGAACACTAAATTGCCGCAAAATCCACCAACGCGTAGTCGCGGCGGACGGCCGCCGTCGAGCCGCGCAGGCGAGGTCGATTCACGTCTCCTCGACGCGGCGACCACTCTATTTCTCCAGCGCGGGTTCGAGGGCACCAGTTGCGAGCAGGTCGCGGAGTTGGCTCGTGCCGGCAAGGCCAGCCTCTACGCCCGGTTCAGCAACAAGGAGACGCTGTTCGTCGCCGTGGTGCGGCGCAACGTTGAACGCGCGCTTGAGCGCACCGGCTCTGTTCCAGCCGAAATGGTGCTCCGCGACCGGCTCGTCGCCGTCGGCGTGAGCATCATCGAGCAGTCGCTCAGGCCCGACGTCGTTGCGCTTATGCGCGTCATCATCGCGGAGTCACCACGCTTTCCAGAGATTGCGCGCCACGCCAACAACATTGGCTACGAAGCCGGCGTGCGGCGCGTCGCGGAAGTGATCGCTGCACGCAGCTCGGACTCGGTCGACGCGGCCAAGCGGGCAATGGTCCCAGCAGCAAGGTTCATCGATCTCGTCTTCATGCCGCACCAAATGCGTGCACTTCTCGGTGAAGATCCCGATGTGCTGATACGATCAGCACCACGTCAGATCGACGAGGTGATCGCAATGCTTTCGGCGACCGGGCTGCTCGACAACTGGACTTGAGCGTCGGCGTACTAATCACTTTCACGTTGCCCGATCCCAAAGGGGCAACCGACGGACGGTCGCGCTCGCAAACGGGTTCGAAGGCGGTGCCGTTCCACGCGCGCGCCTCGTCGTCGAACGGGAGCGCGCGCGACCGCAAGATCGCGAGATACTGCGCGAGCGGTCCCGCGTTCGCGGCGTCGAGCGTGATGGCCCGGATATCGGCGATTCTCAAGGACGTCGGGCTCGTTACTTCGGTCCGCCGTGGCACGTGGGGTTACTACTCCCTCGCGCCCGACGCGCGCGATCGACTCGACGCCGCACTTGCGTCCGTGCTGCCCGCGAAAGTGCTCGCATGAAAATGCATCTCAATCTTGCGACGCGCGACCTCGATGCGAGCGTCGCGTTCTATCGCACGTTGCTCGCCGCAGAGCCGGCAAAGCATTACGGCGACTACGCGCTCTTCCTGACTGAAAACCCCGGTCTCGAGCTCGCGCTCGATGCCGATCCCGCGACCGATGTGCGCGAAGGTGCCCATTACGGCGTCGTCGTTGAGAAACCCGAAGACGTTGACGCGGCAATCGCGCGTCTTCGCGCGGCGGGCCATGCCGTCGACGTCGAGATGGATGAGACGTGCTGCTACGCCGTTCAGAACAAAGTGTGGGCGACCGATCCGGATGGCCGGCGCTGGGAGACCTACTTCGTCATCGCCGAAACCGAAGAACGCGACAACGAGGCAACGACGTGTTGCACGACGGCCGCAGCTTTAGCGTCCGCGTCGCCGGCCTGCTGCTGAGGTGAACCTGTGGCGGCGTCCGACCGCTGAAACGGTGGGAACCGCGCTGCTGCTCGCTGCCGTGGTTGGCTCGGGCATTATGGCCGAACGCCTCGCCGGCGGAAACGTGGCGATCGCGCTCCTTGCAAATGCGATCGCGACCGGCGGAGCGCTCGTCGCAATCATTCTCGCCTTCGGTCCGATTTCGGGCGCGCATCTCAATCCCGCAGTGACGCTAGTTGATGCATGGCAGCACGGCGTCGCATGGCGCGATGTGCCGGTCAACGTCGTCGCGCAACTCTCCGGCGCGATCGCCGGCGTCGCGATCGCGAACGTCATGTTCGGCCTGCCGCCATTCTTCGCATCGGATCACGCTCGCGCCGGTGGCGCGCAATGGTTGAGCGAATTCGTCGCGACCTTCGGTCTGCTCGCCGTCATTTGGGGCTGCGCTCGAGCCCGCTCCGAAGCGACCCCGTTTGCCGTCGCAGCTTACATCGTGGGCGCCTATCGGTTCACGTCGTCGACGTCGTTCGCAAACCAGGCCGTGACGATCGCGCGCTCGCTCAGTGACACCTTCGCCGGCATTCGTCCGATCGACGTTACACCGTTCATTCTCGCGCAGCTCGCCGGCGCTGCAGCTGCGACGGCGCTGTTCCGCTGGCTCTCGCCAGCGTCTCCCAGCACCGCGGAGGCGGTGCTTCTTCCTCACGTGGTCGACCGTAAGGAGCCGGAATATGCCGTCCGCTAATGGAAAGCCGTTGGTGCTTTTCGTGTGCAAACACAACACCGGTCGCAGTCAAATGGCCGAAGCGTTCCTGCGTCGCTTCACGGGTGACGACGTAGAGGTGGCTTCGGCGGGAACAGTCGCTGCCGATCGCCCCGACCCCGGCGTCGTTGCCGCTATGGCTGAAATAGGCATGGACATTTCTACTGCTCGGCCGAAGTTGCTCGACCCCGCGATCGTGGCGCAAGCCGATCGAATTATCACAATGGGCCGCGACGTCGAAGGCGTGTCGCGCGTCGACGACGATTGGGGCATCCCTGACCCGAAGGGCCAGCCCATGGAACGAGTCCGCGAGATCCGTGATCTCGTATGCCGCAAGGCCGGCGACTTTGCTAAAACGCTTCTGCGGACGGAACTTGGGGCGCAACAACACGCGCTCGAGCTCCAGCAAAAGCGCGGGCGAGACAACGAGCTCAAAGTCGCCCCGTATTAGTTTTGAACCAGCACGCGTGGCGCGCCCGTCGCGGAGATCAAACCCGCGATAAGTACGTCGGATCGAAAACCGCCCGTTCTATAACCGGCTCTGATGCCGTTTCTCATACGCCATATCGAGCGCCCTCAGTTTCACTAAGCGACGACCTAGCGGCTACCTTCTCGAGCAATTCGAGCCCGCGGTGGGAACGCAGCATCATGATCATCGAGACGCCGCGCTTGCGGCTGCGGCCATTGACCGACGCCGACATGGAACCGTACCTCGCCATGGCGGCCGACCCTGAGGTGACGCGGTACGTATCGCCGACGCCCATACCGCGCGCCGACGCCGAAGCGGCGGCTACCCATTATCGCCGGCTGCTCGAGACCAAGGGATATGGCTACTGGGCCATCGAGGTGAACCGCAGCGCGTCGTTTGCTGGGATCATTCTGCTGCAGGACGTGAAGTTTACGGCCGCTTTCACACCCGCAATCGAAGTCGGCTGGCTCTTACCGCGCGAACATTGGGGCAACGGCTACGCCACCGAGGGCGGGCGGGCCGCGCTCGGTTACGCCTTCACCACCATGAAGCTGGACGAAGTCGTCGCGCTCACGGCCGCAAGCAACATTCCATCACAACGCGTGATGCAACGCCTCGGCATGACGCACGATCCGCACGATGACTTCGATCATCCTCACGCTCTCGGCACCTCGCTCCAGCGCTGCGTGCTCTACCGATCGAACGTCCATAACGCGTGAACGCGCGTCCCACATCATGATGATCGTTCCAGAGCGCGCGCGCAATTTACTAAAAGACCTGCTAGGCGAGCGCGGTCATCTCTCGTCTGGCCGGACAGCATTCGCTCCTCGAGCTCGAGCGAAAGTCGGCGCCCCTCCGCGCACTTGACGCGCCCCCGCTTCGTCAGCGAAAACGTTATCCTCCGTGCTCCCGGGCTGGTGCGCCTCGCAACCAGGCGGCCTTCGGTCATCGTGGCGATCATCTCGTTCGCAGATTGTGGCGTGATGAAACAACGCCGCGCGAGCGCAGCGTTCGTCGCCTCTGACTCGGGCATTTCTATTAGCGCCTCCAAGATCGCATACTGTGAAACGCCGATACCCAGTGGCCGGAAGGCTTGGTCCATTGCTGCGCGCAGGGCCGTTTGAACCCGCTTTACGAGGTAGCCTACCCTCGATTCGGTCGCATAACCGGCTCTTGCCATTGAATCAGGTTCCTGATATAGTTCCACCAGGAACCTGATTCCTCAAAAGGAGCACAAATGTCTGCCGCTAGTCTCGTAGGACCTGATTTTTTCGCTTTCGTGGTCGATGACGTTGAATCGGCCGCAACATTTTGGACGGACGTGGTCGGACTACGACCAGCCGCGCACAGCCCACCGGGCACGCACGTGTTTGAGACCAAGCCGATCGCGTTCGCAATTCGGAAGCCGCGTCCGGGCGAGAGCGTCGGTGGCGGGGCCGGGGTAGCGCTTTGGTTTTCTGTTGCCGGCGACATCGACGAGTTTCGGGAGGAGCTGCTGCATCGCGGAGCAGACCCCGGCGACGTCGGTGACGGTCCGTTTGGCCGTATGTTCGCCTTGCGCTCACCGGGAGGGTTTACCGTCACGGTGCACGCCGCCCAGCAGTGAGAAACTGGGTCGGCGTTGCGCGGTGACGCAATTGCTGTCCACTCGCGTCGGAATAACACGCGAACAACGCAATCAGCGCGTCTCGGAGTCTTTCCGTCGCCGCTATCGCGTACTACATTGTCGGCCTCGTCGGCATTGTGATCGCCATTAGCGTTCCCGTCATCGTCGTCTTGACGGCCTCCGCGTGAAGTCGCGTCCGGCATAAGGGTTGCCGCTAGCCCGCGCGCATGAAACCGATCGAGCGGCGCGAGTTCCTCGACGCTGACGCAGTGGTCGGCCGGAAACGCCGCTGAAGAGCGCCGTCATGATGTCGGCGCAAGCTGTGAGCGGCCGTAGTGATAGCCGGTCACCTGACAGTACTCCGGCGCCTTGGGTCGACAAGCTCAGCGACACTCACCGGTGCGACGTCGCGCGTGCCCGCCTTCAGCGATCCCAGAATCGCGCGAATCGCAAGAACGTGCAGCATTAGGGCGAGCGGCACGATGAGAGCTGGGATGAAGGTGAACGGAAACGTGCCGATCGCACTCGGGGCATCGGCCTTGAAGGCATGGATCGCCGGTGAGGTGAGAATGCCCCTAACGACGATGTTGCCGAGCATCGCTATTCCAAGAACGTTCCATGCGAGCGCAACACGCAAATCGAGACGACGTGCAGCGGAGAGCGCCGCGACGATTGGAGCGCTGACGCCGATCAACATGTCGAGATTGCCGCCATGGAAGGTCATCATCGTCGGAAGCAGTCCGGCATGCCACAAGCGATTGAGAAGAATTTCCACGACGAATCGGACGCACTGCGCGCCCATCAACAACCAAATCGGAACGCTCGACGCTATCACGGCCCCGGCTCGCGAACGCGTCAAAAAGATGATGAGCGCGATCGTCGGCAGGAAGACGTACACGATGCCGGGTGGTCGCAACGCGGCGTTACTGAGAATTCCCGCCAAACCGAGCAAGGCCGCGTAGAGGGTCCACGCGATGAGCGCGCCCAGCGCCCTGACCCGGTAGCGTGGCGGCAGAAAACGAACCATCCCCGCCCCGAGCAGTAGCGCGACGATGGCGACGAACCCCACGAAAAACCAGCTCAGTTCCATGCGGCACTCGCTTCCGGTTCGGTTGTCGCTATGGAATTTGGGCCCGCCCGACCCGCCGAAGCCACGGCGCTGCCATCGACCGGTACGTGCTCTGCACGCCACGTCTGCGAATCGGCAGCGAGACGCGGATGCTGCGGCACTGGAAAGTGTTGCTCCCGCTCGAAGCGATCTAAATCGTACGCAGGCGTGAATCCAATGCGCATGAACTCGCCGATCGCGCGGAGCTGGTTTGAAAATGTACGGCGCAGAACGGGATGCTCCGCGTGGCGGCGGACGATGGTCTCGAAGTCCTCCGGCTGCTGCCCGGTCACTTCGTAGACGTGATCGGACGGCGCTGCAATTTCCCACGTGCCGCGCGCATGTTCGGCGATGTACTGGCGCACGCCGGTTTGCTCGAAGGCCTCGAAACCGGATACGCGCATTGCCTTTAGGAACATCCACATCGGCATATCGAGGTGCCGCACCGCCGTCCGAACACGCGTTGCAAGACGTCGGCCATGTCGCGAGCGGATAGCAGTGTCGGCCCCGTCGGGCGGTACGCGCGACCAGCATGCCGAGCGGGATCGAGCAACGCCGCGACTGCAACGCGCGCGATGTCTTCGTTTGAGGGCGGGGCGTTCCGACTCGTGCCCGTCGGACTCGGAAAGACGCCCAAGTGAGCGACAAACCGGAGAACCGTGAGATTGAGATAATTGTCCGCGAAATACCCCGGGTTGATGATGACGTGTGCCGCACCGGGAACCATCGAGAACAGCTGGTCGACGAGCCAGCTCTGCCGTGTAAGGAGCGACGGATGGGCAGGGCTCGCAAGCCATTGGGTGAGCCCAACGATCGCCTGTAGCCGCGCCTCGCGCGCCGCCACTGCGAAGGCCACGGCGCTTTGTACCATATACGGGTGCCACGGCGGGCAGTAATACGCCCGCGACGTTCCCTTCATTGCCCCGAGCAGCCGTTCCGAATCGAATAGGTCGACGGTGACGACCTCCGCACCGGCTTCATAGAGCCGTTCGCTGCGGGCGTCGAGCGAACGAACGAGTGCGCGCACAGGTATGCCTCGACGAAGCAGCTCCGATGCAACGGCGTTCCCCGTTTTGCCCGTTGCGCCCGTTACGAGAATAGGCTCCATGACGTCTCCCTTACTCCTTAGCGGCTAACGATTTCGTGGACGGGCTCACGTATATCTGTATATACAGATGTGTGGTCAAAAAGATTAGGACGCGATCTCGAGCAGTTGACGCGACAGGCTCATCAGCGTTGCCTTCCCAGCACTGCCCAATAACTGGGACGCACGACGCTGGGCGCGCTTCCAGGCGGGTGCGGCTTTCGTGACAAGCGCCTCGCCTTTCGCGGTGGCGCACACGGGTAGGCCACGGCCGTCGGATCCTTCCGAGACCTCTTCGATCCACCCATTCGTTTCCATGACGCGCAGGTTCCGGGTGAGCGTCGATGAGTCCAAGTGCAACAACTTGCCAAGGTCGCTGCGCCGAATCGGACCGCTCTGCGCCACGGTAACAAGCAGGTTCAACTGACTGGCTTTGATGCCGATTGGTCGCAATTCGTCATCGTACATTCCAGTAACGACCCGTGAGACCAGCCTGGCCCGCATCATAAGGCACGAACCCGCCATCTCTTCGGCGACGCGTGACCTCGGTGTGGCTCTCATGCCTATCGATCATTGCATATGCAGGTGTATGCCGTCAAGAAGCACGCGAACGGTAGCGACAGGTGGCGGCGGGTGGCTCGTCACGTTGTCGCTTGCGCGCACGGCGCTCGCGCTCGCGTCGATCGGGCCGCCTGCGCCTTCGTGCGACACCGCGCCGCGCAGAGGCGCGCGGGGAAGCGACGGTGGCGAGTGACTTTGGAACGTTACGCTATTTGTTTCTGCCAGGTCGCATCGGAGGACGCCCCGCCGCTTATGCTCATGCGCCCCACCTGCTCGGTTCCGATTCGCCAACGTGGCGATGACGTGCTCCCCATCCTGCACATGCCGGCTTGCGACGACAGATGCGCACGTCGCGGTAGGAACCCACGACTCCGTGTTAATCGATGCAGTCGCCGAGATGATGCTGAGACGCCACATCGACCACTCGCTCGTCGACTTCGAATTTCTCAAGGGCGTCCAAAATCGAGAAACGTGCGCGCTTGCAACGGACTAGAGCGACGTAAAGCCGCCCAGGAGGGCGTTAGTCGACACCTTCCAATGCTTCACGTCGCAGTAACGCTTCCTTGCGCGATATACCCCAACGATAACCCTTCAGCGCGCCGTCTGCGCCAACGACGCGGTGGCAAGGGACAGCAACGGCAAGGGGGTTCCGCGCGCAGGTGGCCGCGACAGCACGAGCTGAGCCAGGGAGCCCGATGGCATCAGCAACATCGCTGTAAGATCGTCGCTGGCCAGCTGAAATCGCGCTAAGCGCTTTCCAAACTCGTCGCTGGAACGCTGTGCCCCGAATGTCAAGGTCTAGGCAGCTTGCGGATTCGTCGCCGTCCACGACGCCCAAGACGGCTCGGAGATGGTCGGCAAGTGCGGTTTCGTCATTGACCAACTCCGCATGGGGAAGGTCCTGACGAAGTGCACTGATGACGGACGAATCATCGTCGCCCAGTTCGATCGCGCAGATACCCCGCTCACTTCGTGCGACAAGCACACGCCCAAGCGACGAATCCGCTATTGCGTAGCTAACGCGCTCGCCGCGGCCCCCTGCGCGGTAAGCCGATGGAACCATGCCAAGTGCATCGGCCTGATAGGCACGGCTTGAAGAACCGTAGCCTGCGTTCTGTATCGCCTCGGTTACCGACTGGCCACGACCGAGCCCGCGCCGCAACCGTTCTTCTCGCTTTGCGCGTCGGTAGTCCCCGGGTGTTATACCAAGAATTTCGCGGAATATTCGTTGGAAGTGGAAGCGGCTCACCCCGACTGAAGCGGCAATGTCGTCGAGGCGAATCGTATCGTCTGCATCGATCAATGCGCACGCTCGCTCGATTAATCGCTGCCGGTCTGCGTTAGCCGCAACATCATCTGGAGCACACCGCTTGCAGGCTCGAAAACCCGCGGCGCGGGCGCTGTCAAAGTCATCGAAAAATCTGACATTCTCAATTCGAGGCGTCCGGGACGGGCAGCCTGGGCGACACGCGATTCCAGTCGTCAAAACGCAAAAAATAAAATCGGACTCGCGATCCCGGCCACGGACGGCATTCCAACGATCGGCTTGAAGGTCCATCACACTTGGATTCTACAGGCTCGCATTCGAGCCCGCGCTCTGCGCGTTGCTATGACATTTCACACGCATAGACCGGGCTCCGGCCTGGGCCTCGAATGTGAGAGCAAAGACCGGAACGCGTACTGCACCCGGGCCGGCTAAAATCGTGCCATGATCTCCTATCGAATCACCGGCCTACCGGCGACGACCTTCGCTCCTCTTTTCGGGCTTGATGACGCAGCTTTAGCCGCAAAGAGAGCGAAACGGTACATCGTCGATGAGAAGCCTGGTTTCCCCGACCGCGTCGAGATGCGTGATCTTAACATAGGCGAGCGCGCCCTTCTTCTCAACTACTTGCACCAAAGAGCGGAAACACCGTACCGCGCCGCTCATGCGATTTTTGTACGAGAGGGAGCCTTCGAAACGTACGACCGGATAAACGAAGTGCCCGAGGTGATGCGCATACGTCTGCTAGGTTTGCGTGCTTTCGACGCCGGCGGCATGATGCTAGACGCCGACCTCGTTGACGGAAAGCACGTCGAAAATCTTATCGAGCGGATGTTAGGAGCTTCGAAGACCGCATATATTCACGCTCACTATGCTAAACGCGGATGTTTCGCAGCTCGCATCGACCGCGTTTGATACCGCTTCAGCGAAGTGCGCTCGAGCAACTCTGCCAACGTGATGTGCGCGTCCGGTTGGTGCATGACGCAGCGATGCATGCCGATCTTGCCGAGTCCGGCCGCTCCCGCGACCGGCTTTTGCGAGACGATCCAGGCACCCGGGCGCGTTCGAGCGTTCGCGACCGAACGCGGCGGCGTGCGCACGTCTTCGCGATTCATGCGAACGACGAACGAAACGAGCGCCTGCGTGCGCGGGAAGGCTGCCAGAAGGATCTCACACTGGTCGTCAATTGCAGGATTCGCAAGATCGACAAACCCGACGTCGTGCGCCCCGGCGGCAAGACACCGCTCCCGCAGATCCGCGGTATCGAGGATGGTTGGAACGTCGTGAGTCTCGCGGCGCGCGCGATGCGCGATGACGGTGGATGGGGGGTCATACGGACGCTTCCCGTTGATGCTTGGTCATATCGCCCATCACTCGAGCCATGATGCGCGTTCGCAGCGGCCGTGTAAGCGGGGTTAATGGGTAGGTCAGTATTTTGGAAAAAAGGCCAGGCGTAACGGCGCTTTTTCGCCCGAGAGCTTGCAAGGTTTCGCGTGCGACAACGTCCGGCTCGATCGCCGCGCTCATGCGCATGTTGGCCCGCGCTTCAAAGCCGCTGCGCACCGGTCCAGGGGCGGATGCAAGTACGTCAATACCGAGCGGCCGAAGTTCGACGTAGAGCGCCTCAGCTAGGCTTTGCACGTACGCTTTGGTCGCCGCATAGCTCGCCGAGAACGGCACGCCTTGAAAGCCGACGAGCGATGCCATCAGGACGATGCCGCCTCGCCCGCGTCTTGCAAATCGGCGCCCGAAGTACAAACATTCGCCGACCAGCGCACCGCAGTTGACGTCGAGCATTTCAAGTTCGACTCGGAGATCTGCCTCCAGAAAGGGTCCGGACGTTCCGAAGCCAGCGGCAGCTACGAGCAACCCGACGTCCAGATCTTTGCAGGCGACTTCAATCATCTCAAGGCCGGACGACGTCGCAAGATCCGCCACGACGACTCGCGTCTCGATGTCCGAGGATCGAGAAAGTTGCGCGGCGACGTCGTTCAGCAATTCGTGTCGTCGGCCGACGATCACCAGGTTGAGCCCAACTTCGCCGAGCTGCAGAGCCGTTGCCCGACCAATGCCGGATGAAGCACCGGTCACGACCGCCCACGGTCCATAACGGCTTTGGAACTCGCATCTCCGACGAGCTGACATCATGTAAGGGCCCCTGTTGCTACCGCGGCGGGCGGCTGCTTACGAGTAGGAAAGAACAGGGCGACGGGAACCAGGACAAGCGCACAGATCCCCCCGACGAGATTCGCATCTGCAAAGCCGAGCGTCGTCGCTTCGCGCGTCACGAGCTGCGCCATAGACTGCACCGAATAATGCGAGTGTACGAGCGCGGCTATAGCGGGTCGGCTCATATTGATGTATGCAGCCAGATGGTCGAGATGAAATGCAGTCCTGCGATCGACGATAGTCACCATGATCGCGGTCGATAACGACGCTCCGAGTTGCTGAAAGAGCGACAGCATCGCGGACACTTTCGTCGTGTCGCCCGGGGGGACGGCCGAAAGCACGGCCACACTAAGCGGTACGAACAATAAGCCGAATCCGAACCCGCCGATCGCAAGCGCCCATCCGAACGACCAGAAATCTGACGTAGACGCGGTCGCGGCGCTCGACAAGAAGCCAGCCCAGCCGACGAGACCGAAACCGGCCGCCATGATGAACCGTGGGTTGATGTGCAAGCGGGCCATGCAGGTGACGGCAATAGGGATGAACGCCGCAATCGATAACGCGCGCACGAGCACCTGATTGCCGCTTAACGTCGCCGTGAAGCCAAGAATGCTCTGACTGAACTGCGGGCCGAGAACGATCCCGACGAACAGCGTAAAGCCGATGCCGAACGATAATGCGCTACCCATGGAGACAGCTCGTCGACGTAGCATCCGCAGGTCGACGATCGGATGGGGAGCGACGTGCAACTCCCAGACGCAAAACGCCACCGTAAAAATGACGGCTAGCACCGAAAAAACCACGATGCGCATGTCGGCGAACCAGTCATAAAGCTCGCCGCTTTGAAGTACGTATTGAGTCGAACCCAGGCCAACGATCATGAACGAGAGACCGACGACGTCGGCCGATGCGCTTTTTTCGATGCGGCTCCCGCAGCAGCCACCATAGCAAGAGACCTGAAGCGACACCTGGCACCACGTTAATAAAGAAGATCCACCGCCAGGAGAATTGATCCGTAAGGAATCCGCCAACGGTAGGGCCGACGCTCGGACCGACGACGGCTCCAAGAGCTAACAGGGCTCGGCTACGGCCGATTTGCTCCGGCGGAAACGTATCGCGGAGGATCGAACGCGCGATCGTCAAGATGCCGCCGCCGCAGAGACCTTGCAGTACGCGAAAGAAAACGATTTCCGACAGTGATTGTGACGCTCCACAGGCTGCTGATGCCAACGTGAAACCGAGAATGGAGATGACGCAGTAACGTCTGCGACCGAAACGATTCTCGAGCCACGGGACGACCGGCAGAGCAATGATGACCGCGATGAGGTATGCCGTGACGATCCACGAGGCGTCCTCAAACTTCTCCCCAAGACTGCCCTGCATTGTCGGCAGCGCAACGTTCACGATCGTGGTGTCGAGGATCTCGAGTAAGACGGCCAGCATGATTGCGAGCACGATCAAGTTGCGACGCAAACCGTGTTGAACAAGATTAGGCGGTGTGCTAAGAAACCGGTCGGTCTCTTTTATGGGCGCAAAAAAAGGCGCCGAAACAGCCGTGTCGTCCGGCTCCTTGACGACCGCCATCACCTTGTGCCCCGATGGCTTCGGACCGGCCGAGAGCGGAGGCTTTCAAGATGGGCGTGCAGGTGGTTAGCTACGCGTTTCATATGAGCCGGCTCTCGGAGCAACGCCGTGACCATAATCGCGCCTTCGAGCGCCGACGTGAGGATCGAGGCAGTTGCTGCTGCGTCCGCGTCCGGCCGCAATTCGCCGCTCGCAACACCGCCCTCAACGGCCTCCATGACGCGGGCTTGCCAATCCCGCATCGCACTCGCGGCGCGCTTCCGCAGCTCCGTGTGCGTGTCGTCGGCTTCGGTCGCGGTGTTCAAAATAGGGCAACCGCCCTTTAATGGCGGGCTGTCGATCGACGCCGCGACAGTGTCAACATATGCTCGAAGGCGCCCGAGCGCGGTCGTCGTTTTTGCTTGCGCGGTTATACGCCGCACTTCCAACACTCTTACCGCATAGTCGAAAGCCGCGAGGGCCAGCTCGTCTTTACTCACGAAATGGCGATAGAGACCGCCCTTCTCCAAACCCGTCGCGTGGAGAATATCGGCAATCGATGAGCCGGCGAAGCCTTTGACATTGAAGATCGGCGCCGCAGACGCAATAATGTGCTCACGCGTGCGAGCACCCTTCGTTAGCATAGTGTCTTTTTTGAGACCACTCAGTCTTATTCCTTCGGGCAGCGAGCGATTACGCGCAGTCGCCGTCTGACGTTCTCAAAACCGACCACTTTTCGGGACGGCAAAAAGGGTCATGCAACGACGTTAAGTCGGCCCGCGAAACACTGATGGTCTTACAAGGGACTCGATGCAAACCGTAAACGAGGCGGAGCAATCGCAAAGTGCTAGTAATTGCGATCGATACTGTAATTAGGGCGACGTTCCGACTCGAGCTTACTCATCGATGAACGCGTCGCGAAAGGCGTCACCGAGCGCCATCAACGCGCCTCGCGCATATAACGCTTCGCCTTCGCCGGGTTTCAAGATCTCTGCGATTTCCTTTCGCAGCACGCGTTGCCGCTCGCTCGACATTTTCGCCACTTGAGCGTCGCCGCGACGCGAAAACGCGTCTGCCGCGCCAAGTAGGACGGCGGCCCGGCGCGTCCCGCCGGCTACGTGCAAGGCGATGCAAACGGAATCGAGATGGTCGGCAACGCTCGGGCGGTACGTTGCATTCGCGACGAGACGTAGCGCGATATGCGCGTCTTCGCGGGCCGCGTCCACGCCGGACTCGCTGACTTGGTGTCCGACGGCTTGCAGTGCAAAGTCGATTGCGGCCTCAGCGTTGCCGGTTTTTTCGGCCTCGCCGCTGCCCAGCCGGGCGTATGTCAATCCGGCGACGTGGCGATTCAGGCGGAACATCGTTGAGGAGAGGTTTCCGAGGACGCGCATGACGTGCGGCACCGAGCCGCACGTGCGTGCTTCCTCCAGCGCACGAGTAAAATAAGGGAGAGCTTCTTCAAGACAGTTGTCGTGCTCAGCCTTGATGCGCCCGAGATTATTGGTTGCGGCACTCATCGCGACGACATCGTTGGCCGCTTCCGCCGCGCGCAAGTTGTCCGCGAATTGATCGCGAGCAGACTCCATCTCGCCGGCATCCATCCGCGCGACGCCAAGTACATTCAACATGCGTAGCTCCGCACTCTCGTTCTCGCAGCGGCCGAAATCTGCAAGTGCGCGCCTTGCGTGCTTCATGCATTCGGAAAGATGTCCACGACGATAGAGTGCGAGGGCGAGGCCCTCGCTAAGGCGCCCCCGGACGGCGGCCGTCATCAGGTCGTCCTCCGCCTCGAGCGCGCGTCGCAGCCAATGTTCGGCCTCAGCGAACGCTCCGCGCACCTCCCAAAAGTCGATGAGCTGTGCCGACAGCGCAGCGCTCAAATGTAGATTGTAACTCTTGCTGCTCGTCCATTGCAACGCTTCTCGAAGATTCGGCAACTCACGCTGCAAATCACGCATTGCGGCTTCCTGATCCACCGTCCCGAATGCACGCGCTGCCACTTCCGCGGCCCCATGATAGAACAGTGCGTGCCGTAACCTGATCGAACCCTCGAGCGGACTTTCCGCGAGCTTCGTCGCCGCGTACTGCCGAATCGTTTCGAGCATTCGATAGCGTGTGAGCGGTCCCGTGACATCGATGAATAAGAGCGATTTACGTACGAGGTTAGACAACGTATCGGCAGCGGCTTGTTTTGAAATCTCACAGACCGTCGCCACCGCCGCCGTATCGAAGGAGCCCATGAACGCGGCCAGGCATGCGAAGACGACGCGCTCCGGTGTTGTTAAGAGGACGAATCCCCAATCGATGAGAGCGCGCGCAGAACGGTGCCGCGGGATGGTCTGGCCGCCGTCTTCCGACAACGTAGCGAGGTGGTCGTCGAGACTCGCCAGCAGATCCTGTAAAGTCATGTGCGTGCCGCGCGCTGCGGCAAGCTCGAGAGCCAACGGCAGCCCTTCGAGGCGACGCACGATCTCAACGACGATAGGCACCGACGCCTCGGGGAGCGCAAAGTCGTCGTCAAACGAGCGTGCGCGTTCGACGAACATGGCGAATGCCGGCGAAGCGAGCGCGAGTGCGGCCGGGGCTTCCCCTGCCTGCTCGGGCACGGCCAATGTCGCCAATCGAATCACCGTCTCGCCCGGCACGCGCAATGGTTCGCGGCTAGTTGCAAGCACGGTAAATGTCGGCTGCGCATCCAAAAGTTCTCGAACGAACCCCGCCGCCGCTTCGATCAAGTGCTCGCAGCCGTCCAATACGAGCAGGTGCGCTTCACCATCGAGCGCCGATTCCATGAGAATGAGGCTCACCGCTTCGCGAAGCGTCGTTCCGTCGGTGAAGACCGATGTATCGAGAAACGCGAAGTGTGAGTAGGCGCCGCCGTTTCGTCGCGCCCACTCTACCGCAAGTCGTGTTTTGCCAATACCACCGGTGCCGGCCAACGTGATCACTTGATGCTCGGCTGCGAGTTCGGTCAGCCGTGCCAGTTCCTTTTCGCGCCCGAAAAGCGTCGTCCGATATTGCGGAAAGTGGAATCGATCGGAGCGAGCCCGGGCTGATGGCGAGCGGACATCGTCCGACCCTAACCGCAAATGTAATTCTGCAAACAGCAGTTCGATCGTACGGCGGTCGACGGGGACGTCGCGGCTAAAGAGCCGCGAAAGCGTCTTAGTCGATAGTCTTACGCGGTGCGCGAGGTCGTCGAGCGATATGCGGGCGCCGTTGTTTTCGTCGAGTTCGAGCCGTCGATGAGCCCGCTGGACCCGCTCGAAGCCGCTTTCACTGAGTACCACACCGCGTCGGATCGGCCGCTGTTTCTTGGCTGGCATGGCTACCACGTTTAGCGTTGGGAAGGGGGAGCCGGTTTGCTTGGCGGGTGAAAAAGCGGCCATGCCGCTAAGGGTATCCGGCTGCCTGAAGTCCGTCTGCCCATAAATTTGTAGCAATCATCGGTCCCGGCGTGCCCGCGCAGAACGCTTCGGCCGCTCGAAGCATATCGCGCATGGGTAGCCTTATTACTTGCCGGACTATTGATGCATCGTCCCAACAGTCACGATCCGCGCGCATCTTCCGGGCTAGTTGGGCTAGTTGGGCTAGTTGGGCGAGTTGGTGCCGAGCCGCATTCGAACGTGGTAGTCCGTATTCTTTGCCGATGCGTTCGCTGCGGGAAACGTGGCCGGCGGCTGCGAGGACGAAGTCCGTTTCGACTTCAGCGAGTTGTAATGCGTCGGCGACACGAACGGGATCTTGCCATCGACGCGGGCGTGTGATCCGGCCATCGAGCCAATCGACGATCGTGCCACGCGGGACACCGGAAAGCTTGGTAACGAGACCGGGAGTCGCACGGAAACTGGGTCGTTAGAATGCACTTTGAAGCGCCGCCGCCAACGCAAACGGCGCGCCGCGCCCCGCCAGCCAGTAGGCACCGTTTACGCCCTCTTGGTTATGGCACGAGAGGGACGATATTACGCCGTAGCAGCTCGAGCCCGGGACCTGCAACTTGCTCGTTCGTCTCCCCAGGCTTGACATCTACCACGTACCAGCCGGCGTAGCGAATCGCCGCTAGCGACGCGAACGTTTCCGCCCAACGGACCTGCCCCGCCCCGGGGAGCGCGCCGTCGTTGTCCGCAATCAACACATGTCGAAGCCGAGCGCCGGCCGACAAGATCGCACTACTTACGGATGATTCGGTAGTGTGCGCTTGATTCGTATCGTACGAGATCCCCACGGCCGATCCAACGCTCTCCAGCCGATGCAAAATTTTCGCGGTCCCGCCCGAGGCGCCGCGCCCGCTTAGTGCGATGACGACCCCCATCTCTGCGGCTTGTTCACTTAAGCGTTCCAACGCGAGGAAGTCGAGGCCCACGCCGTCCAGGCTGAAAGGGCCGGTCAGAACATGAGCATCGAGCAGCGCGCAACCGTCCAGCAGCGACGACACGTGCCGTTCCGATTCGAACTCATTATGGTCGCCGTTAACCGTCGCTACGAGACCGAAATGCGATAGCCGACGTGCCATCTCACGAAACGTTTGCACATCTGGCACGTCCGGAACGTCGATCTGGACTCCATCGTAACCCGTGCGCGCCATACGTTCGATTATCGCCGACCAAGCGCGATTGCTCGTAACGGTTAATGCCGGTATAGCGATGCTAAAGCGCATAGTCTAGCCTATTCGAACGTGAGCCGCGTGGCAACGAAAGATGCGCACGTTGAGACACTTTAGCGTTCCGCGAAACCAAGCGTCTTCGCTCGCGCATTAACAAAAACAACGCAGAGAATGGATCGGTCGACGCACGTACGGCGACTCATTCTCGCGGCTGTAAGATCGCTGACATTGCTCGGGCCGATATCTCGCTATACTTTTGTTCCTCATTGTTGCGCACGGAAAGAGACATCGCGATGAGTTGGATCTCCGCTGCCAAAAGCCGAAGCGTAGCCGCCTGGGAAGCCGCCCGCCCCGGCATCGTCGCCGGCTCGATCGCCGCAATGACGATGTATGCGTTCTTCCTGGTGCTTCGGCTCGCCGGCGGCGTCCCGACACCCTCGGAGATGTTCGCTGACGCGAGCGCTCCGCTCATTCCGGTAACGCTGTTCGGTTTTCTCATATCCCTCGTCGGCGGATACACGCAACTCAAGATTCTCGGCTTCGCCGGCGTGCTCTTCGGCGCACTCGTCGTCGGCGCGGCCGGCGGCGTGCTCGCCCAGCGGCGCACGGCGCATCGCCCCCGTTTCATCTGGGCGTTTGCGGCGATCTTGTTCGTACTTTCGATCGGCGCGTTTTGGCCGGTGCTCCAAACGAGCTATTACGGCATCCCGCCGCAGATGGCACGGCTCGTTACGGTCGCGGTGCTCGCAGCCGGCTACGCGATCTACGGCACGGTTACGCTGCTATTGCTGCGCGCACAGGCGCCGGAGGACGGCGTATCTCGCCGGCGTTTTCTTACCGGATCGATCGCTGCCGCCGCGGGACTCGTCGGCGTCGGTGCGTGGGCGGAACTCTTTCGCCGGGCATCTTTTCCGTACGACGGACAAACGGTCGAGGGTCCCGGGGTCGGTGCCATTACACCGAACGAACTGTTCTACGTCGTCACGAAAAATGTAACCGATCCGAGCGTGGATCGTGATGTGTGGCGTCTCCGCATCAGCGGCGCGGTCGCGCAACCGTTGGAGCTCGATTATGCACGGCTTACGGCGCTCCCGAGCGTCGTCCAACAAACGACGCTGATGTGCGTCAACAACGATGTCGCCGGTGGCCTCATGAGCAACGCCGAGTGGAAAGGCGTGACACTAGCATCGCTGATCGCCGCCGCTAGACCGTCGAGCGACGTCAAACGCGTAGCCTTTCATAGTACCGACAATTACATCGAGACGATACCGATCGCGAAGGCGATGGAATCGACGACCGTCCTGGCGTATTTGATGAACGGTGAGCCGCTCCCGGCCCGCCATGGCTTTCCAGCGCGCATGCTCGTTCCGGGTTATTTCGGCGAACGCAATCCGAAGTGGGTGGTCGGCATCACGCTCGAAACGACCGAATTCAAAGGCTTCTACGAGCGCCAGGGGTGGGGACCGAATTTCACCGTACCGACGCACGCCCGCTTCGACGTACCCGACTTCTCCAAACCGATTCCGCACGGAACGGTTGAACTCCGCGGCGTCGCATTCGCCGGGAATCGAGGCGTGCGGCGCGTTGAAGTGAGCGCGGACGGCGGTACGTCCTGGAGCGACGCTGCCTTTACGTCACCGTACGTGCCAACCGCTTGGCGATTGTGGAAATACGAATGGCGAGCCACTCCGGGCGATCACCGCTTGATCGTGCGTGCCACCGACGGTGCCGGTACGCCACAAGTCGCCACGAAGCGTCCGACCGCGCCCGAAGGCGCCACGGGGCTCCACGAGGTTCAGGCGCATGTGGTATGAACCGCGGGTGGCGCTTGCGATGATTGCAAAGATTCCTCGTCCCAACGAATGTAAGACGCGCCTCGTTCCGCCATTGACTCACGAGCGGGCCGCAGTTCTGAGTGCCCGTTTCATCGCCGATACGGCAGCACACATCCGCGCCGTCGCAGCTGCCTGCGACGCAACGCCGGCCGTTCTCTATCTCGGAGAATCGACGCCCGAACAGCGTGATGCCGTGTTCGGTCGCGGCATGACGTACATCGCGCAGCGCGGTGAAACGTTCGGCGAGCGCATCGCCTCCGGGGTCGTCGATTTTCTCGCTGCGGGCTTTTGCGGCGTGAGCATCATCGATTCCGACAGTCCGACCTTGCCGTCGGCGTACTTGGATACCGTCGCGCGCGCACTCGCGGTCCCGGGCGATCGTGTGGTGCTCGGGCCGGCCGAAGACGGCGGTTATTACCTGATCGGCGTAAACGCCGTTCATCCCGAACTCTTCGAATCGATCGATTGGAGTACGGACCGGGTCTTTGCGCAAACGCTCGCACGCGCACGCTCGATCCCCCTCGAGATCGTGACGCTGCCCCCGTGGTACGACGTCGACGATGCCGATTCGCTAGCGATGCTGCGCCGCGAGTTTGATTCCGGAGTTCCTCCCGGCGGCTATGCCGCGGAGTACTCGTGCGCGTATCTCGCAGCAATGGTCGACTCCGGACGCGAAGTACTATCGGTCTAATGCGTGCACTCGTCACCGGCTCCGCCGGACTCATCGGTTCACATCTGGTCGACCTTCTCGTGCGCGAAGGCTGGCGCGTGCGCGGCTACGATAACTTCGAACCGCGTACGCATCCGAACGGAAAACCGGTCTGGCTGAATCCGAAGGCAGAGTACGTCGAAGCCGACGTGCGCGACGGCGCCGCCCTCCGCAGCGCGCTTGACGGCATCGATGTCGTTTTCCATCAGGCTGCGTATGGCGGTTTCTTTCCCGAACTCGCGAAACTGTGCGACGTCAACATCACGGGAACGGCGCGTCTGCTCGACGCTATTCGGGACGAACGGTTACCCGTCAAGAAGCTGATCGTCGCTTCGTCGCAAGTCGTGTATCGCGAAGGCGCGGCCGAGTGTCCGGCGCACGGCCGCGTGCAGCCGAACGAACGTGAGCTCTCCGATCTCGAAGCCGGTTCGTGGCCCGTTCGTTGCCCGATATGCCGAGCCGCCGTTGCGAGCAGGCCGACAACCGAGGCAGCTCCCGCTGCCGGTGACTCGCCGTATGCCATCAGCAAGTTCGGTCAAGAACGGCTCGTGCTCAACTGGTCGCGGCAGACCGGCATCCCGGCCGTCGCGCTGCGCTATGCCTGCACGTACGGTCCGCGCCAATCGATCTACAATCCCTACACGGGCATCATAGCAATCTTCTGCACGCAATTGCTCGCCGGCAAGATGCCGACACTCTATGAAGACGGACTTCAGACACGCGATTTCTGTTTCGTCGAAGACGTCGCTATGGCGAATCTCATCGTCGCGACGAGCGACGCTGTGGACGGTTTGGCGGTCAATGTCGGTACCGGCGTTCCGGTGACCGTTCGCCGGATTGCAGAGATCGTGGCACATGAACTCGGCATCAGTTGCTCCCCGCACCTCGACGGCGACTTCCGGCCCGGGGATTTGCGGCATCTCACGAGCGATCTCACGCGCTTGGCGCGGACGGGTTTCGTCCCGCAAATACGCGTGGAGGATGGTATTGCGCGGTACGTCGAGTGGATCAGGCGCCAAGGTGAGATTCGCGACTACTTCGCGACGGCGCAAGCGCGTCTGCGTGACGCGGGCCTCGTGCGCGGCTCGCAATCAGCGAACGGGTAACCGCGTGAGCGCCGTCGCCGTCGTCATTCCCGCGTTGGATGAAGAAGCTTCGATCGGCGCGCTGATCGGTGAGATGCCGCGCGATATCGTGCGCGCCGTGATCGTGGTCGACAACGGCAGCACGGATGCGACCGCCGCGCGCGCACGTGCTGCGGGGGCGATCGTCGTCGCCGAACCGGAGCGAGGCTATGGCCGCGCGGTCGCAGCCGGCATTCGCTCCGTGCCCGAGTGGGCCGAAATCGTCGTCTTTCTCGATGGCGACGGCAGCGACAACCCAACGTCGATCGCGGCACTAGTCGCGCCGATCGAGTCCGGCGCTGCCGATTTCGTCCTCGGGACCCGAACCCGTGGGACGCGCGACGCGGGCAGCCTGAGCTTGCTGCAGATCGCCGCCGGCCGTTTCGCGGGTCTCTGTTTGCGGATCCTTTACGGCGTGGAATTCACCGATATGAGCCCGTTCCGGGCCGTGCGCAAACGATCCCTCGACAAGCTGGCAATGACGGAAATGACCTATGGTTGGAATCTTCAAATGATGATGCTCGCCGCGCGCGATGGTCTGCGCATCCGTGAGATTGCGGTGCATTCGCGCACGCGCAGCGGCGGCGTCAGCAAAGTCTCCGGAAACTGGCAGGTCGTCGCGATCGCCGGGTTCCGCATTTTGAGCGTTCTCGCGCGGACCGCACTGCCGCTTCGGCAGCCGCGCACCGCGCGCACCCTGGAGAAAGTACAATGAGCGATCCCGTCATGGAATTGGCCGGCAAGACGGCTTTGGTCACCGGCGCCGGCTCCGGCATCGGGGCGGCAATCGCCGAACGTTTTGCAAAGGCCGGCGCGCGCGTCGGCATCGTCGTTCTCCACGACGACGACCGCGCGAAGGCGACGCTTGCGGCCGTACGCGCCGCTGGGAGCGACGGCGTCATCGTCACGTGTGATGTCGGCCGGCCCGAAGATGTCGAGAACGCCTTCGCGACGATCGATGCGCAGTTCGGTCTGGTCACGGTTCTCATCAATGACGCCGGCGTCGATGCGCTGGGCAAAAATGTTGTCGATCTCGAAGTGGAAGAATGGGAGCGTGCACTTCGTACGAATCTCACCGGTCCTTTTCTGTGCACGCGCGCATTTCTGCGCCGCCTACAGCCGGCAAATACGGCCGGAAAAATTGTAAACATCAGTTCCGTCCACGAAGATCTTCCGCGCGCGGGCGCGGCGGAATATTGCGCGAGCAAGGGTGGAGTGCGTAATCTGACTCGCTGCCTCGCCCTCGAATTGGCGCCGATGCACATCAACGTGAACTCCATCGCGCCGGGGATGATTCTTACGCCAATGAACCAAGCCGATCTCAGCGATCCCAAAAAGCTGGCCGCCGACGAAGCGACGATTCCGTGGAAGCGCGCCGGCAAAGCTGAGGAGATCGCGGGGCTCGCCTTGTTTCTCGTGAGCAGTGCAGCAGATTACGTCACCGGATCGACCTACGTCATGGACGGCGGACTGATGCAAAACACCGGGCAGGGGGCATGATCGAACTCCAAGGCGATCCCGTTCGGATCGAGATCGACCGCGCCGACAAACTGGCATCCTTCTACACGCTGAGTCCGTACGTTCTACCGATAGCGGAAGGGTTTGCGGTGCTCTTGCGGCTCGTGAACCGAAGCGACGATGCCGAAGAAAAAGTGTCGCGGGTCCACGCCGGCACGAGCCGCGACGGTACGACCTTCGTGCTCGGTGATGTGCCCGTGTTGGAACCAGACGACATGATGGAAGATAGCGGCGGCTGCGAAGATCCGACCGTCGCCGTCGCGGACGGGCAGTATGTCGTTTTCTATTCCGGATATTCTCGCAAGACGCGCGCATCCTACATGCTTAGGGCGACCGGTTCGAAGCTCGAGCGGCTCACGAAACATGGTGTCGTCTTCGCGGACCCTGCGTATCAAAATCCTAAGGAAGCCGCCGTCGTCTCAACGAGTACCGGTTATCGGATGTTCTTCGAATACGCGGCCGACGGGCGTTCCAAAATCGGCGTGGCGGACGCGCCGGCGATCGACGGCCCGTGGACATTCGCACCGACCCCCCTCGAGGCACGCGCGGATTGCTTCGATGCGTATCACATGAGCCCCGCCAGCACGGTACGGTTGAACGATGGACGGGTCGTGCTCTTTTATAACGGATCGACACAGACGATCGCCTGGAGAATCGGCTGGGCCATTTTGAATGCCGATGCAACAGAAATACTGGAACGCAGCGACGAGCCGCTGATCAGCCCGCAAGACATCGAAGATGGCGATACCGACATTGCATTCGCTTCGTCGACCGTGGTCGTCGAGCCGAATGTAGTTTGGATGTACTATTCGGTCAGCGACCGGATTCTCAAACGTCGGACAATGTACGTGCCTGGCGCGCTTTCCGACGCCTCCTGCGGCCAAACGTTCGCAGTCCGCCCCTGACCGGTCGGCGCTCGCGGCTCGTATGCGCCGGACTTCTACTCGCTGGTGTGTGCTCGATCTACGCAATGTGCGCCGTGCCCGGCTTACGCGCGTGGGCAATGCTCGCGTACGCCATAGCGTTCATTCCGGCAACGGCGTTCACGCTCGCGGCCTGGAATCGAGACGACCGCTTCACGCGAATGGCAATCGTGATCTTCGCGCTCGCCGTGCGCGTGCCGCTGGCCGTTAGCCAGCCGCTGTGGTCAAACGATGCATATCGCTACGTTTGGGACGGCCGGCTCGCCGAGCGCGGCATCGACCCGCGCGCCGTAGCGCCCATCGATCTCGCGTTGAAGGCCGAGCAATCGTCGCCTTTGTGGGCGCACATCGATTGGCGATCGATTCCAACTGTGTATCCGCCGCTCGCCATCGCACTCTTCGAAGCGACTGCGCGCGTCGATCCAAACGGCGTCAGCGGAGCGAAGATTCTTTCGCTTGCCGGCGATCTCGGAACGGTGTTCGTGTTGTTCGCCGGCCTCGGGAGGCTGCGGCTCCCGCGCGGGCGTGCCGCGCTTTATGCGCTGCATCCGCTGGTTCTCGTCTCGTTTGCGCAAGACGCGCACGTCGAGTCCATCGCGATTGCCGGCTCATGCCTCGCGATCGCCGGGCATCGGCTCACGCGCGCGCCGGCATTCGCCGTGGCGGTTCTCACGAAGCTCTATCCGCTCATTTTCGCACCGCTCGTCTTCGCGGATGACCTCCTGAGCGCAGGCGCCGCGTTCGCCATCGTGCTCGTCGCGTACGTACCGGCGCTCGTGCGCGGCCATCCGTTCGGTTCGCTCGGCAATTTCGTCGGATCGCAGCAATTCAACGACACGTTTTTCGTAGCGTTGGGTGCGACGGGCTCCGCGATCGTCCTTTTTGGCGTGCTCGCGGGTGCGACGTTGGCGGTTCGGCGCGGAGCCGAGCTCGCGGTATGCGCGTTGGTGGTCACCGTCGCGTATCTGTTGACGACGCCCAACGCGTTGCCGTGGTACGTTGCGATCGTGCCGCCGTTGATCGTGTTCGTGCGTGAACCGTTCGCACGACCGCAGCGCGCGTTCACGGCGGCACTTCTTTGGTGGAGCGCAACGGCGGCTCTTTCGTTCGGAGCGCCGTGGTGGTTTCCCGGCGGTTCGGTTTCCGATATCGGCGTGCGCGTTGTCGAATACGGCCCGCTACTCGCCGTCGGGTTGGCCTTCATCCGCCCGCAACTACGCACCCTCGGGGTTGGACTCACTCGGTGAATCCGCTGCCCGCGCCGTTGTTCCACGTCTGAGGCCGTCACGAATCGGCAACTAACGGCGTATGCGCTCAGGACTCTGCCTGCTGCGGCATACTGGTGCGATATTTACGTTAACGGGCCGCCGAGGCGATGAAGCGTTCGGCGTGCCACAGACGCTTGCAGCGGATCGAATTCTGGACTCAAATGCAATGCGTCGGTAAGATACGAGCGAGCTACACGGATTTTTCCTTGCGACTGGGCGATCAGTCCTGCGTGGAACAATAATCGAGGATCTCGTGTCCCCATCCGCAACGCAGCATGCATTGCGCGAGCGGCTTCCGTGATTTTGCCCGCCTTGAACGCCGTCCACGCCACCGCGTCGGCACCGAGAATGTCGCGTCGAGTCTCGTACTCTCGTTGCGCGAGTCGAAATGCTTGTAGGGCATGTCGATCGTGATCCGCATCGAACATAACGAGTTGGCGGTTATACATAACGCCGTTTACGACGCTCAGATGCCCGATCGCATCGACGAGATCGTATTCACGTTGCGCTGCCGCGTGATCGCCGGCTACCGCATAGACATCGCCGAGCTCTGCTACGAACGTCGGATCTGGTAGCTTTTCGATCGCTGCAGCGTAGTCCGCAATGGCTCGCGCCGGCTGGTGTTCTGCTGCGTCGAGCCGGCCACGCGATGCGAGGGCACGAAAATAGCCGGGATAGACGCTCAGCGCATTTTCATATTGAACGCGCGCGCCCGCATAATCTCCGGTGAAAAAGCCTATATCTCCGAGTTGCCAGGCATACCATGCGACGAGCTCGCGCGAGGGAGAGACTCGCGCGAGTTCGATTGCCAATGCCCGTGAGAAGGACGACTTCGCCGCGTCGTTGGCCCCCCTTAAGAGAGCCATCCTCGCCGTGCGCGTAGCGACGTTCTCGTCTGATTCTCCAGCAACTCTTCGTAAGTGCGCGTAGGCGCGTTCGGCGGCCTGGTAGTTCCCAAGCTCCGCTTCCGCATCGCCGAGCAGAGCGTATGGGGTTCCGTTTCCTTCGAGGTGCGTTAGGAGCTGCGCATCGTCCCGCGCTGCTGCGAACTCGTGCGAGGCAAATTCCGACGATGCACGAGACATGACGCCCTGCACGTTATGGATCGGCGGAACGACGTGCAACGAGCGACGCGAAGCTCGCAGAGCGAGGTCCAGGTCCGAGAACGACCCGGTTTCGCGCAGCCGTTGCAGATAGAACGTCGAGAGACTATTGAGGATGTCGATGTCGTCTGGATTTCTGGCCAGACGCTCTTCGAAGAAGCGTACGCGTTCGGCAAACTGCGATGACGACTCGGCGGCCGGCATTGCGCCCCTGAGTTGGGAGGCCAATGTCGACGCCCGGGATACCACGGAAATACGCGACAGCGAGATTCCAATGAACGATGCGGCGATCGCGATGAACAGCAACGCACGCGTCCAGATGAGCGACGACGTCGGACGGGGACGCGTCGTCAATCGATTACTGCTGGAAGCCGGAGGATTCGTGGCCGGGCGGTAGCGGTTGGTGCGGGTCGCCAACGAATGGGAATTCGTTACGAAACGGGACGTCGTTTTTCAGAACGTGATCGGTTAAGTACTTGCCGTTGTTCAGAAGGGTGAACGCCAACGTCGGGGCGATATCCGCTAGGCGGCGCCCACCATCTTTGAGAAATCCCCCGTCGGCATTCGTACCGCCGCCCGGGCCGCTGTTCGGTACGGTTACATCGAGAACGAGGTAATCACCATGCGTCACCGTTGCGTCGATGACCATCTTTGCGTGCGCATCGTCCGTGCCCATGGCTTTGAGCGTCGCTTCGATCGCCGTCTTGAAGGTTCCCTGGGCGTCCGCTTCAGGATTAGAGGTGCCGAACTTATCTTTGAGCGGCGACGGAATCAAGGCGTTGTTGACAAAGGGGAAACCTTCACGATCGAGGGTCTTGTATTCGCCTGAGCCGACGATCGTGCCGTTGTCCAGCGCGGTCTGGACGGCTTGCCGCTGCGTTGCGGTTTCGAACCCCAGTTTCTTTCCGGATCCCTTGAGCATAGCGACCGGCAGTTCGAGTGCCGTGATGAGCGTGTTGAAGCCGGCATAGATATCGCGTCCACCTCGCTTGCCGATGAGGGTCGGGTCGGGATGGCCCATGGCAACCGATGCCCCAAAAAGATTCGCTCCCGTATCATCCAAGAAAAACGGGTCATCCATGACGCCGGCAAAGAATTTGACGCCGGTTGCCGGGTCCGTCGTTATGACCGGATCGCTCGCTTTCGGCGTCTGCGTCGCGATCGTTGTCGCGGCGTTGAAATGAGTCCCGTTTGGAAGAGTTATCGTCGCCGTTTGCGCCGTGCCTCGCCCGACGCCGGGCGCATAAATGACGTCGATATACTTGTCCGGTTTGGCATTCCCCGTGCTCGTGATCATCCAGCGATAACGGAGGTGGGGATCGAAAATCGACATTCCGAAATGCTCACCGGAAATGACGAAGCCCTGAGTGCCCATGATGAGCACGAGCTTCGAGTTGTCCGCCGGATCGAGAAAGGCCCAATGATCGGTGATATTGGCGCCACGCTCTTGGGTCGAGATCGGCGAATCGATGTGATTCGATGCGACGCTCGAGGTTGGTGGTAGGAGCCAAAGGGCCGTCGCCGCGCATAGAGTCGCGCCGACGAGTAGGGTCGCTCCGAAGTAGCTACGGGTCATGACGCCTCCAATTGCGATTGCGAAGCGAAGCCGTCTTCGCGCGGCCCGTCACACCTACACTACGGCGACCGCCTCGTGTGCAACGCAAGTTCGACTCGAATCGGAAAGATCGGATACTTGTTCGCAAAAATCTGACCGGCTCAGTGAAACCGCGAACCCAGGGCGTCATTCCCATAGCATCGCCCGCGCCCACGCGCCTCCGCACCCCTGCAGTTTCACTGGTGCTGCAACGAACAGCCGCTCGCGCTCATCCATCACGGCGTTGGGAATAAACAGGTCTTCTGTAATGAAGCAGCCGCTGCCGAGCAGCACGCGATGCGCGGGTCCGGCTTTTGCCGGATCATCGTAGCCCCCGATGCTTACGGCGTCGATGCCGACGCCTTTGACGCCGCGCGCGACGAGCGCCTCCGCCGCAGGTCCATCGAGATAGACGTACTGCGTTATAAACTCGGCCGTGTTCGCCCGACGCTCTCCACGGCCGGTATTGAGGAGTACGATCGCGCCTGGCGCGACACGCGGCAACCAGGGCTCCAAGTCGGCTATGCCGATCGCGCTGCCCGCCGGTTTCGCGCGCAGATCGAAGATCACCGCGGGGCCGACGTAGGTCTCTAGTGGGATCTGATCGATGGTCGGGCCGTCGTCGAAGAAATGATAAGGAGCGTCGCAATGCGTACCCGTATGCGAGCTCAGCTCGGACGATTTCTTTATTGACACCCTCAACGCCGATCATGTAGAGCAAGCGTATCTGAACGGGCCGCGGATTCTTGTCGGGGTACTGCGGGCAGTTCGAAAAAATCGGCTGGCTGAGATCGTAGATCCGGGTCGGGGCGTTCATGCCAACGCCTTCGCGGCAAGCGACGCAAACGTCTTGGCGTTGCGGCGCAGGTGGCCCGCAATGTCGCCGCGCCACAACGAACGGGCAGCGACGGCTCCGAGAAAATCTCGAGCACGTACGGCCCCACATAACCAGCGGCATGCACGGCCGCGAGGATTTCCGTCGTCGGAATGATTCCCGCGCCGAGTTCGCGCCGATCGGCGTTGGCCCGCGGCCGCCGCCAGTCACTGAGTTGCACCACGAAGATGCTCTCCCGCGCGCGCGATAACGTCGAGCAGGTTTGGCGTTTGAAAGACGTTCCATGTATCCAGGCAGACGCCCAAGCTCGGATGATCGATACGCTCGACGATTTCCAGAGCGGCGTCGAGCCCCCAAATCGCGGTGTCTGTATGGAACAGCACAGGATTGAGCGGTTCGAACGCGATGCTCATCTTCAATTGGGCGGCATGCTCGGCGAGTTGCGGCAGACGCTCGAGAAGCGTCGTGAAGACGAGTTCGTTGTTTCCGTTTGGCGCCGCGCCGCTGATGACCACGAACGGCGTACGTGGTGGGACATATGGTGCGATGCGGTCAATCGCATCCATAATGTCCCGGACACGTAGCGCCGGATCGAATGGTGAGGGTGCCAGACTATCTGGAAAGATCGAGTGCACCGTCGTCTGCACGGCAACTTGGAGGCCGGACGCCGATACCGAGCGGAGTTGTGGCTCGTAATCCGCTCGATCGAGCTTGAACTCACAGATCTCGATGGCACCGGCCCCGGCGGCCAAATACTCGACGAGATCGCGCTCGAAGGACCAGGGCAACGTCGTGAATTGGCTGATACCGAAGATCACTGGCGTAAGCTCCAGCTGAAGGTCGAACGCACGAAGGCCAGACCGCTGAACCGAAGGGCACTCACGAGCTACCGGCATCCGTTGTTATGCCGCCCACGATCAGGACCCGCACCGGCCTAGCACCTACAACAAGTATCCCGCCGCGTCGCTACGGCGAAAATCCAAGCCGATGCCGGGTCGCGAACGATCGGGGGCGAGCGCGCCCGCAACGGGTTCCGGCGGGCCATCGAAAAACATGCGTTCGATACGCACGTGATCGGAGAAATACTCCATGTGCACGAGCGCGTGCGCGGCCGCTGCAGCGTGCAGGTGCAAGAATGGCGCGCAGTGCGTCGAAAGCGGAACGAGCGCCGTCCGGCACAGGCCGTCGACGGCGAGAAAGCCCGTGAAACCGCCGCAGCGCGTCGCATCGGCTTGCAAGGTGTCGACGGCCTTTGCCTCGAGCATACCGGTAAAATGATGGAGGCCGTACCCATATTCGCCGGCGGTAACGGACATCATCGCCGGTGCCCGATCACGCACGGCTGCGAGGCCGGCGAGGTTTTGATGGTAGACGGGCTCTTCATACCAGACGACGCGACTTTCCGCGAAACGTTCCGCTTGTTCGAGCGCTTCTTTGACGAGATAGCCGCCGTTCGCGTCGACAAACAGTTCGGCCTGATCGCCGATCGCTTTGCGCGCGGCTGCGACGCGCTTCACGTCTTCCTGCGCAGCGCGGCCGACTTTCATTTTCACGCGCGGGATGCCGGATTGGACCCAACCGCTCAACTGGCGGCACAGTTGCGGCAGATCGTATGACGTGAAACCGCCGCTGCCGTAGACGAGCACACTCGTGCGGGCGGCACCGAGCAAATCGACCACCGGGCGGCTCAAGAGCTTGCCACGCAGATCCCAGAGTGCGATGTCGATGGCTGAGATCGCCATCGACGTGATGCCGTCGCGACCGAGATTGCGGATTGCGGCGACGAGCTCGGACCAAATCGATCCGTGGTCGAAAACGTCGCGCCCGACGACGACCTTCGCGAGCATGTCGCGGATTAGCACCGCTGTGGCGGAATCTGCGTATGTGTAACCGATACCGGTGTGATCGGCCGCTTCGATCTCGACGAGGACGAGCGTCGTCGCGTCCCAGACGAGCGTCCCGTCCGATTCTGGACCGTCTGCGGTCGGTACGCGATACGCCGATACGTCGAGGCGCCGTACCGTAGCTGCGGTGCTCGACATCATCGCCGGCCGCTTATTTGCCGCGATGCGGCAGGACGCCGGCCAGCAGGCTTTTCACCGAGGCTCCAATGATGTTCGCTTCGTCGGGGTCGCCTTTGACGAGCGTGGCCATAAAATGCTTTGCTTGTTCGAACGAGATATGCGGCGGAAACATCGTCACGTTCGGATCGGTATACGCTTCATAGACGACTGGCCGGTCCGCTGCGAGTGCGGCGTCCCACGCCGAGCCGACGTCCTCGGGGCGATCGACGCGAATGCCTCGCAGACCGAGCGACTCCGCGTAGGAGGCATATGGGAAATCGGGCAGATCCTGCGAAGCGGCAAATTTCGGATTGCCGGATTCGATACGCATCTCCCAGGTGACCTGATTGAGATCGCGGTTGTTGAGCACTAGGATGATCAGCTTCGGATTCGACCAGGTCTTCCAGTATTTCGCGATCGTGATCAGTTCGGAATTCCCACCCATCTGCATCGCACCGTCGCCCGTCATGCCGATCGCGACGCGATCCGGAAAGCAAAACTTTGCAGCGATCGCGTACGGAACGGCTGGCCCCATCGTCGCCAAACTGCCCGACAGCGAATATTTCATGCCCGTGCGCATGTGCAAGTCGCGCGCCGACCAGTTCGTCGATGTTCCGGCATCGCCGCTGAGGATGCACTGGTCGGGAAGACGTTTGGACAGTTCGGTGAACACGAGTTGCGGATTGAGCGGCTCAGCGTCTTGCGCCGCACGGTCGGCCGTGAGTTCGAACCAGGCCGTGCGCTTTTTCGCGATGGTGTCACGCCATGTTGTATCGGATTTCTGGGTCAAATACGGGAGCAGCGCGCGAAGGGTTTGGGCGCTGTCGCCGATGAGGTTGACTTCGTTGGCAAAGCGCATCGAGAGGTTGCGGCCGTCGAGGTCGATCTGCACGCCACGCACTTTGCCCTCCTTGGGTAAAAACTGCGCATAGGGATACGTCGTACCGATCAGTAGAAGTGTGTCGCAGCCTTCCATCAACGCTGCACTCGGTTCGGTTCCCAACAGCCCGAGGGTCCCGGTCACAAACGGCAGATCGTCGGGCAGCGCGGCCTTGCCGAGCAGTGCCTTGGCCACGCCGGCTTGTAGCGTATTCGCGACCGCAATCACCTCGCCCGAGGCGCCGAACGTTCCCGCGCCGATCAAAAGCGCAACTCGTTCACCAGCATTGAGAATGTCGGCCGCGGCTTGTAGATCCGCGGCCGAGGGGATAACGACCGGCGTTGCATAGCCGATGCCCGAATGGAGCGTGTTGGCCGCGTGCGGCGGATTCTCGACTGCGTCCATCTCCTGGACGTCTTTGGGAACGATGATGCATGTAACGCTGCGCGTTGCATGCGCGATGCGAAACGCGCGATCGACGATATGACGCGCCGCAACGGGGCTCGAAATTTGATAGACGTATTCGCTGGCGACGTCTTTGAACAGATTGGTCAAGTCGACTTCTTGCTGAAAGTTGCCGCCGATCGCGCTCGTTGCTGCCTGACCGACGATCGCAACTACCGGACGGTGATCCATCTTTGCATCGTATAATCCGTTGAGCAGATGGATCGCGCCGGGTCCGGATGTCGCCATACAGCAGGCGACGTCGCCTGTGAATTTTGAATCGGCGGTGGCCATGAAGGCGGCCATCTCTTCGTGACGCACTTGCACGAATTGCAGCGCACCGTCGAGCCGGCCGAAGGCGCCCATCAACCCGTTGATGCCGTCTCCAGGATAGCCGTAGATGCGACGAATGCCCCATGCGTGCACGCGCTTCAAGATAAAATCGCTGACGGTCATGTGTCTTCCTCACACTGTTTTTCGTCTGCTAAAATGTAAATCACTATCGTCATCGGTGTTTGCCCAGAGTACGCTGTCGAAGCGCGCGCACATGTATGCTATCTTACGAATCGGCACGGATATATTGGTGGTGCCTGGTGTATGTCGTGTCTCGCCAAGTAGATATATCGCTCTTTGTAATGGAATCGCATGTGAACGACGACGAAGTGTCCGAAACTGTCCGATCCGGCGAGATTGTCCCGAGCGACGGTGTCGAAGAATTAAAACGCCGCGCCGACGACGCCGCGCATGCCGTTCGCGAAGGCCGCTTTCAGCGCTGGCTATCGCTCGTGGCAGGCGTTGCGAGCGCCGTCAGCGGCCTCGAAGTGGCCTACGAACATTACCGTGGTGGATATAGCCGGCGCGTCATGTATACACCGGTCGCCCTCAGCGCTGCCTTGGCGGTCGCGGGATGCGCCGGATTCGTTTCAGGCCGCGCGGCACGAACGGTTCTCCCGATCGTGTCGCTGATAACCGCAGTCGATTGCACGCTTGGCTTTTACTTTCATGTTCGCGGAATCGGGCGTAAACCGGGCGGCTGGCGACTGCCCGTGACGAACATCATCATGGGTCCGCCTATTTTCGCGCCGCTGCTGTTCGGCGTCAGCGCCTATCTGGGATTGATCGCATCGCAGCTTCGACGTCACGAAACGACGGATCGTCGAATTCCCGGGCCGGGGCATGCCGAGCATTTATTGACGGCCCTCGTGCCGCATGAGGTCATCGACTGGAGTCAGGATGTGCGTGAAGGGCGATTCCAACGCCAGCTGGCGCTGGCGACGATGCTCGCCGCGGGTATGAGCGGCTTCGAAGCGTGGTATTCGCACTACAAAGGCAACTTTCGCTACGCTTCGCAGTGGACGCCCGTCGTCGTCGCGCCGTTGCTCGTGCTGGCGGGCGCCGGCGCGACCGTGCGGCCGCGGACCGCTCACACGTGGTTGCCCGTCATGTCGGCGGTCGCACTCATCGATGGCTCGGCAGGTTTCTACTTTCACGTGCGCGGCGTCTTGCGTCGACCGGGGGGCACCGCGAAATTATTCTACAACGTTATCTACGGGCCGCCGATCTTCGCACCGTTGCTGTTCGCCGCCAGCGGTTTTCTCGGCATACTCGCGAGCCTGTTGCGCAGAGAAGCCCCATGAACGAGTCGAGCGACGATCCGCGAACCGTCGATCCGTTGACGGGAGCCGCACGCGAGACGCTGAGGCAGCCGGGCTATTATCCATCGTTCAGCACGCTCGCACAGCAGCGTTTTTGGGACGCCAAGACGCGGTCGGTGATTCTCACGCGCGTGAACGAGCTTCCGGCGATTCGTTTTTTCGATCCCGTGCAGGTGCGACTGTTGGAAGCGATTTGCGCGCGCATGTTACCGCAAGACGACCGGGAAGAACAGTATCGCGTTCCGATCGTGCCGCAGATCGACAGGCGGCTTGCCGAAGGTGCCACCGACGGGTATCGCTATGAGGACATGCCGCCCGATCGCGAGGCGTATCTCCTTGGCCTAGGAGCGATCGACGAAACCGCGGCGACGCGATATGGCATGTCGTTCATCGACCTTCCGCTGCGCGAGCAAGACGTACTGCTGAGCACTCTTCAGGCTGGACATCCCGGCGATCATCCCATCTGGAAGCGCATGCCGGTCGAACGCTTTTGGATGATGCTGCTCGGCGATTGCGTCGAAGCGTATTATTCGCATCCCTGGGCATGGGACGAAATCGGCTTCGGCGGCCCCGCATATCCGCGCGCCTACATGCGCCTCGAGCACGGCGATCCGGAAACGTGGGAAGTCGAGGAGGTGCGCTACGCGTGGGCGGCCCCGCTATGGTCGGTTTCCGAGGAAACACAGTGAAAGCGCCGATTTTTGGAGCGTTTGGCGAACCGCCGCTCGGATCGCACATGCTCGGTTCGCAGCAGCGACTCGGCTCGATGCGGCGCTTCGATCCGGACGAGGAAGTCGACTTCGCGATTGTCGGCGTGGGGGCGGGCGGCGGCGTCTTGTTGCAGCGGCTCGCGCGGGCCGGATTTCGCGTCGTCGGATTCGACGCCGGTCCGCTTTGGGACACCGAGCGCGATTGGGTGAGTGACGAGAAAGGCGCGCACGACCTCTATTGGAACGACATGCGGATTACCGGCGGCGATCACCCATTGGCGTATGGTGCGAACAACAGCGGCAAAGGCGTCGGCGGCGGAACGGTGCATTGGGCATCCTTCACGCCACGCTTTCACCCCTCGGATTTCAAGACGTACTCGCTCGACGGCGTCGGGGCCGATTGGCCGATTTCTTATGCCGATCTCAAGCCGTACTACGAGTTACTCGAGCGCGAATTGCCCGTATCGGGTCCCGCCTATTTTCCATGGGGTGATCCCCACGGTTACCCATTTGGGCCACATCCGATGGGCGGCGTCGGCAATGCGCTGATCCGAGGCTGCACGAGTCTGGGCATCGGCGTCTGCGCCGGCGGTCCCGTTGCAATTCTGAGCGCTTCGCGCGGCGACCGGCCGCATTGCATCTACCGCGGATTCTGCATCCAGGGCTGCAAAGTCGGTGCGAAGGCCAGCACGCTGATCACGCACGTTCCCGACGCTATCGCCCACGGCGCCGAAATTCGCGCGAACGCGATGGTTTCGCGTATCGTCATGGACGCGCACCGGCGTGCGCGCGGCGTTACGTATGTCGATGCGGATGGCCACGAACGCACGCTGCGCGCCCGGGCCGTCGTCGTTGCGGGCTATGCCATCGAAACCCCGCGGCTGCTGCTCAATTCGGCATGCACCGGATTCGAGAATGGCCTTGCGAACTCGAGCGACACCGTTGGGCGTTATCTGATGGCGCAAGCGGGCAACGTGGTCTCGGGCCGCTTCGACGATCCAGTGCGGATGTACAAGGCCCCGCCCGCCCATGCGCTGACCGAAGAATTCTACGAAACGGATTCGCGGCGCGACTTCGCACGCGGCTTTGCGATTCAAACCGTCGGTCCGCTACCGATCGCGTTCGCAAAGCAGCTAGCGCTTGCGAAAGGTGCCTGGGGGTGGGGCATACGACGCGAGATGATGGATTACAACCACTGGGCAACCTTCGGCGTTCTTGGTGAGATCCTGCCGCACGCCGAAAATCGAGTTCAGGTAAGTGACAAGAAAGACCGCTTCGGAATTCCGATCGCGAAGACTTCGTTTACGCTGCACGACAACGACAAGAAGCTGATCTCCTTCGCCGTACAAAAGGCAAAGGACGTCATGGCCGCTGCCGGCGCACGCGAAGTGATCGAAGAAACCCGTTACGCGCACCTCGTCGGCGCCGCCCGCATGGGCAGTGACCCACAGACATCCGTCGTCGACGGATTCGGGCGAACGCACGATATCGCAAATCTATTCATCTGCGACGGCAGCATTCTGCCGACGCAGGGCTCGGCAAACCCGGGTCTGACCATCATGGCCGTGGCCGCGCGCATCGGCGACTATCTCGTGCGAGAGGGCGACGCGACATTCCGCGCCGGAACCATCGATCGTACGGCGGCGGCCTTTCGCCGGGACCTATCGCCGCCGGATACCTTCGGCCATGGTATGCCCGTCCGATGAAGCGCTCCGCAATGCGAAGTTCGTATGCAAGTCCCCGCCGCAACAGCTACGGAAGGATCGCGAATAATGGCGGCGCGATTTTTCGCGGCTTGATGGGCCCGCTCGACGCGTACGGAAGCATCGGCGTGAAGAGCATGCACGTGTCGCGATAGACGATCGTCATGTTGATCTCCGCGCGGCGCGCGAATCGCGTGAGATGACGGGCGACGTTCGTGGCCGCGTTAACGACAGCCCGCCGGCGGGGTCGCGCTCGGGAGGATGGCCGTGAGGGCGTCGAAGCTCGTGAGCACGTCGAACTCCAGGTCGTAGCTGCGCGATTCGCCGGGCTCGAGGAACGGCAACGTGCCGCGCTTACCCGCTTCGACGCGACCTTCGATCGTGGGACAATTCGCGGGCTCCATCGCCATGACGTACGTGCCGTGTCCGAGCATGCGCCACGTGAAGAAGCCCGGCAATTGCTTGGGGTCGAAGCGCAGCGCGACCCCGAGGCCACGGCCGCCGCGCAGCATTGGATTCCACAGCACGGCTGCGGCGCGTCCGTCGCCACACGCGACCGGCTCGTGGACGAACACCTGCTCTTTGAATCCGGGCTGCGGTGCTCCACCGCGATCCCACACGGCGAGGCCGGCTGCCGCGTCGGCGTCGCGCGGCGTCACGCTCGCATGTGAAACGTACAGACGCGCGTGCTCGTCCAGAATCGGGAATCCGCCGTTGCAATGATAGAGGATCATGTGCGGCCGGCGCGTCCCGGCGTCGTTGGTCACTTCGTCGTGAAGTTGCAAACGTTTTTCGCCGACGTACGCGCGCAAGCGGCGTTCGAGCCGAAAGTTCTCGCCGAAGACGCACGTCTCGCGCATTGTCGCAGCGATTTCCAGAACGCACGCGCCGTCGTCGAGCCAGAGCGTCTGCGAGCGGATTGATTCGGCCGGCGTGGCATTCATACGACCGTGCAGTCCGAAGGTTCCCCACGCGTCGCTGCCCGCCGGACCGAAATTCGCAAGCCCGCACGTCGTGAACAAGCCGCCCACGAACGTGCGCAGGAAGCCATCGCCCTCGGGTTCGTAGAACGACGGCGAAGCGATCTCGTTACACGAACTCCAGCACAGCGGCACGTCGTCGTAGTACGCTCGTGCGACATCGAGTGCGCGATCGACTACCGGCACGAACGATAACCCGCTGCCCGTCCGTACCGCGAGCTCGCGAACGCCTCGCCCGCGGCCAGCGCCGCGTTCGACGGGCGTGATGCCCGCCAGCGCGTCGAACCGGCCGGTATATGCGGCCAGAGCAGTGCGCGAGTATTCGCGACCATACAGGTGCGGCACCGATCGGTTATACCGGCGTCGCCATCAGCGCTCGCCCCCACCGAAGCCGATTCGTCTTCAGCTCGTCCAGCCGCTCAAGGACATGAGGCCGACCCATCGGGTTAATCATCGGAAACGGAAATTCGAGCCGGCCACCCCGAACCCGTCAGCGTGTCGAAATATTTCTTGACTTCCCGATGCGTTATCTCGTAGCGCTGTCGATACGAGCCGACGCACACCTGAACCATCTTCTGTAGGTCGCTTTCGACGTCGTTCGCTGGAAAGCCTAAAAACGCGTGCCCACACGTCTCGACATCGCTGGCCGCGACGATCCCTCCATCGACCGCAGCGCGCGTCAGCGACGCTGTTCGCCACCGTTGCAAAGCGGCCGTTGGAGTAGATCTCAGGACGGTTTTCAAGACACGTAAGCCGCTTCACACGATAAACAGAGCAATCGTTCTCGAGAGGGGGAGGTCGTGCCGATTATCGGGGAGATTGGTTTAGCGGCGTAGCATCGGCATGACTAGTATCTCACGCCGCCTCGGCATTTTCAAGGGTGATCGACTGTATCCGTTGATGCGCCGCCAGCTACTCGAAAGCTGCTGAACGAGCGTGCGTCCCGTTCGTTGTTGTAGGTATAGACGCCATACGAGGCTTGCGGATCGAGCAGCGAAGAAACATTTCAAGGGGACCGTTGCCGTCTGGCTGCCGACGTTGCCGACGAGCAGAACGATTGCACCGGCGCGTCTAAGCGCTTACGACCGCCGCATTAGCAGGCTGCGGAAAATTCGCAGAGTTAGAACCAAAAGTCGGCTCCCGTCTGATTCATGCTATTAAATTCGCGCTTCAACCCACCTATTCGAGCGCTCGCTACATGCCTACGTGCCCGCGGAAAGACGAAGATGACCATCATTGCCGCTGCAATTGCGCGAACTACTCACCCTCGCCTACGGGGTCCTCAAATCCGGCCGCTTCTTCGATCCTCTCTACGAAAACGCTTGACACGTAACACCGCATCTTTTGGGAGGGCCAATGCGGCCGTTGTGGAAAACACAAATCACATCTTCCGTGCAAGCTGAAGCGGTGAGGACGACCTTCGCAACACCTCCTTTTCAGCAGCTGCCTGGTGCCTCGCCCGCGGTCTTTCAGTGGGACCGAATATCGGCTTGGGTATGACTTCAGGTCGAAACGAGCATCTATGACCGGTACTCGTCATGTCGCTTCGCGCGCCGCGGAAGCTGCTCGCGTGGGCGGGACGCGAATCGCGAAGGCGATCGCAAATGGGACGATCGGCGAGAGAGTGTGGTTCTACTCGAACTATCACTGCAACCTCGCGTGTCGCTATTGCCTCACGTCGTCGTCGCCCGCCGTGCCGAAGCGCGAACTCGATGCCGCGACGATTCGCGCGCTCGCCGACGACGCCGTTCGCCTGGGGTTCCGTTCGTTCGGCGTTACCGGCGGCGAACCGTTCCTGCGTCGCGATATGCCCGAACTCGTCGCCGCACTTGCGACTCGGCTACCGGTCGTCGTACTCACGAACGGCACGCTCTTTACGGAGCGATTCGTCGCGGAGCGCCTACTGCCGCTCGCGCAACTGCCCGTCGCGTTACAAATTTCGATCGACGCTGCGGACCCCGCGCGTAACGATCGCTTCCGCGGCGCGGGCTCGCACGCGCGTGCGCTCGCCGGACTCGAACGTTTACACGCGCGCGGAATCGGCAGGCGAATCGGTACGACGGTCGCGGACGAAGACGCTGCGGACTTGGTAGCGCTGCGCGCCCTCGCTACAGCCAACGGCGTTGCCGACGAAAACCAAGTGGTGCGACCGATGATCGCGCGCGGCGCCGCGATCGCGGCGCGGCTGGGAGATGCCGCCGATGCGGCGGACGTCCCGCCAGAGCTGACGATCACCGCCGACGGTGCTTTTTGGAGCCCCGCAAGCCCGACGATTCGGGACGGCCGGCTCGACGTGGGGGAGCGCCTTACGCGTACGATACGGCCTCTCGATCGCGCAGCGCACGCCATGCTCCGTTATAGCGCAACGCTGACCGAGCGAACGAACAGAGTCACTTGAGCCTGACGACGGCGCTCGGTCGAGCGCCGCTACAAGACGCGCGTCGAGCACGAGCGCCGGCGATGCGCACGATGCTGATTTCGGTCGTGACGCCCGTTTTGAACGAGGGAGCAAATCTCGCGATTCGCGCGCGCGACATCGCGGCGCAAGAGGGGCCGTGGGAATGGATCGTCGCCGACGGCGCGAGCACGGACGATTCCGTTGCCATAGCGCAGGCCGCCGGTGCCGCGATCGTTCACTGCGTTCGCGGACGCGGGCCGCAGCTCAACGCGGGCGCCGAGCTTGCGGCGGGAGAGGTGCTGTTGTTCTTGCACGCGGACACCGCGCTGCCGCGCGACGCGTTCGCGCAGATTCGCGCGGCGTTACGGGATCCGGCAATCGTCGGAGGAAATTTCACGTTTGGTTTCGATGACGCGTCCTTCGCCGGGCGGATGCTGGCATTCGTGTACGCGGCAAAACGCACGCTGTTCGGCGTTTTCTACGGCGACTCCGCAATTTTCGTGCGGGCGACGACCTTCCGCGCGCTCGGCGGCTTCGCGCCGTTTGCGATCTTGGAAGACGCGCACTTCGTCGAGCGGCTGCAGCGTATCGGACGAACGCGACGGCTTGCTGGCGTGGTTACGTCTTCTTCTCGACGCTATCGTGGACGCGTCGTGCAAACCGTGATTCGTTGGACGACGATTTTTGCGCTCTACAAATTGGGCGTCTCCCCGCATCGGCTCGCGCGGCTCTACGCACCGCACGGTCTACGGTAAGAGCGCGTCGAGCGGCGGCGGGGTCCCGCGCAGGCCGCGGAAGAGGCGCAGCGCCGCGAGCACGAGCGGCGTCCGCTTTCGCATCACCGCGATGTCGGCCGCTCGGCGCACGCTCAGCGCGTACGTGGGGTAGCCGTGGAGCGTCGCGGAGAGTGCTCCGACCGGCAGCCGTCGCGCGCGCGCGAGCGCTACTTCCGCGATCGATTCGCCCGCGCGCGGACCGACGATCGTCGCGCCGAGAACGCGGCCGCGAGGCGTCGTTCGGATCGACACGAAGCCGGGCTCGGCATCGTCGATGATGGCGCGATCGAGCCGGGCGAACGGAAACGTCTGCACGACGTAGCGTCGCCGGGCACGCCGGAGGTCGGCTTCCGTCGGACCGACGTGCGCGAGTTCGGGATCGGTGAACGTCGTCCACGTCACGGACTCGGCGTCGAAGCGCGTCGGCAGGCGGACGATCGCGTTCATGACCGCGACGGCCGCCATGCGCTCCGCAACGTGGGTGAAACGCGCCGTCGTCGCACAGTCGCCGGCCGCGTAGATATGACGCGCCGTCGTCCGGCATTTGCGGTTTACGTCGACGAGGCCGGCGCGCAGCGCAACGCCCGCACGCTCGAGCCCGAGGTTCTCGACGCGGGCTGTGCGACCGACCGCCACTAAGACGAGATCGGCGCGCACGAGCGATCCGTCGGAGAGCGTCGCGCTTACGATGCCGCCCGCGTCGGACGCCGACCGCACGCGCCGCTCCGTAAGGATCGTGACGCCTTCGTCCCGCAGCGCGCGTGCGACGATGTCGGCGGCGGCGGGGTCGTCGCGTTCGAGGATTCGCGGAGCATCGATGATGACGGTAACGGCAACCTGGAGACGCTGGAATGCTTGTGCCAGCTCGATCGCCACGGGGCCGCCGCCGATGACGAGCATGCGCGACGGCAACGCGGCGATGTCCCAGATCGACTCCGTGTCGACGGTCGGGACGCCGAGATCGAGCGACGCGGGCCGGCTCCCGGTCGCGATGACGATGTGCCGCGCGGTCAGGGTTCGACGAGCGTCGTCGCTGTCCAACGCCAGCGTGTACGGATCGAGGAAATGCGCGCGCGCGCGAAGCGTCTCGACGCCGTAACGCGCGAGGACCGCCGGCGCATCGGCTTCAGCGTAAATCCGCTCGCGAATCGCACGGACGCGCGCGAGTACGCGTGCGCCGTCGATGCGGGGATGGGCCGCGATGCCGAACCGGTCCGCCGCACACGCTTCGGCCGCCGCCGCCGCCGCGCGCAAAAGCGTTTTACTCGGCACGCAACCGTGCCACGTGCAGTCGCCGCCGAAACGAGCGGCTTCGATGAGTACCGTCTTCGCGCCGAGAACGGCTCCGGCTCCGGCTGCGGTCAGGCCGGCTGCGCCCGCGCCGATTACGGCGAGATCGTAGGTCGCACGACTCAACGGGGAACCCATGGGTCCGGCTGCGGCGCGAATGGCAGCGCGAGCATTTTCGCAAGCGTGACGCCCGACTCGGCGCGATACGCGGGGACGCCGACCTCCCCTGCGGCATCGCCTTCGCGCAGCGTGCCGTGCAACCGATCCCAGACGATCAGTCCGCTCGACCAGTTTCCGTGTTGATCGTCGCGCCGCGCGAGATGATGGATGCCGTGCCGCCGCGGCGTCATGATGACGGCGCCGAGCACGCGCTCGAGCGTGGCGGGCAGCTTCACGTTGGCGTGATGGAAGATGACCGACAGGCCGAAGAGCCGTTGCCAGAGCGCGAACTCTTGCGGCGTCACGCCGAGGCCGGCAACTTGAACGACGCGCACGGCCACGGAGAGCGCGATTTCGACGGCGTGGATGCGCAGCGCGGTGCTCACGTCGCAATCGCGATCGGCGTGGTGGACGACGTGCAGGCGCCATAAGAGCGGGACGCGATGCATCGCCGCGTGCCACGCGTAGATGCCGTAATCGAGCAACGCCACGGCGACGATCGCGCGCACCGCACGCGGAGCGCGCAGGCGCGGCAGCAGTCCCCAGCCGCGCCGCTCGGCAACCGCTGCGACGCGCATCGCGAGCGGTGTTTCGAGTAGGCCCGTCGCTGCGAGTGCGAAGCCGCCGAGGACGCCGTTGCGAGCGAGACGCGTCGCGCGCGATTCGCGCGGCGCGCGCGCGGGCGACCGGACCTCCGCAACGAGCAAGAACCCGAGTTCGGCCGCTACCAAGATTCCCGTAACGGCGCTATCCGAAAGGCGTCGCATCGTCGTCCAGTTCGGCTCTTAACCGCCGATCTGCAGCGCTTCCATTTCCGGGATGATGAAGTGATGACGATTGCAGATGGAATGCAAAGCCGCGCAGCATCAGGATTTGTGAAAGTTCGTTTTCGCTGCAGTGCGCTTTCGTACCGACCGGTCGTGCGGCTCGACGCGAGCGAGAATCGCGCATTCCTGCGAACCAGTTGACGATCGCGTTCGTTCGAGCGCCGCGAGCATCGAATCGAACGCGCGCAACTCGTCGATCTTTCGCGCTACCTCGGCACGTTGCTCGGCGATCAAGGCTCGAACCGTCTTACATGGCGCCGTACCGCGCGCGACGTGAGCGACGACGTCGCGTAGATCCTTCGCGTGAAGCCCGAGACTTTGACTCTGCCGTATTGCTCGCACCACGAGAAGTTCGCGCTCGTCGAAATCGCGATAGCCCGAATCCGTGCGCCCCGGGTCGAGTAAGCCGCAACGCTCGTAGTAGCGGACGGCTTTCTGCGTAACGCCGGCTCGTGCTGCAAGTACGCCTATTCGCATGGTACGATCACCTCGTAGCCGAGGGATTCGATCTCGCGTGCCGGCGTCTTTTTCGAGACCCTTTCCGGGCGATACGTCACGATGGCCGCGCCGGGATCGAGGTGCACGCCCGCCGTCGCGACGCCGGGCATGTCGCGTAACGTCACGGCGACCCCCTTCGCACATGCCGCGCAAGACATACCCTCGACCGCGAACCGTATCGTTTTCATTTCGTTAAATCGTCGCCCCCGCATATTACATACCTCGCATATCGGCCGACGTACCGAACCACACCGACCACGACTGATAGAAAAAGTAAGCGGCCGTTCCGAGCAGGAGCCAGCCCCCGCCGATATCGAGAAAGCGGCCGTACCGCATCAGCGGGCGTAAGCGCCGAATCATCGAGGCGGAGAGCGCCACGGCTACCAGCGGCAAGCCGCGAGCGAGCGCGAACGTGCCGAGCAACACCGCGCCGAACCAAATCTTGCCGACGGCCACGGCGCCCAGCAGCACGGCGAGCAGCAACGGCGTACATGCCGGGCAGGCTGCGACGCCGAAAGCGAGGCCGAGCGAAAACGGCTCCCACCAAGGCGCTCCGGTCGCTCGCGCCTCCGGCACCTGCGCGGCCGCGACGCGGAAACGCAAGATCTTCAGAAAACGCAAGCCGAGGACGAGCGCCACCACCGCGGCGAGGGCGTACGAGAGGGCGAGATTGCGTGCGAGGAAACGCGCGACGGCACCGCCGAGGGCGCCCGCGAGCGCGCCGAGCGCCCCATCGATCGCGACCACGGATAGCCCATCACGAGCACGCTCAAGCTCGCGAACACGGCGCGTTGCACGTCGGCATGGCCGGTGAAGACGTAGGAGCCGACGAGCCAGCCGACCAGCGCGAGTCCGGCGACCGATAAGACGATCGGCGTATAGATGCGCAGCACGCGATCGACCAAATGTAAGATACCGGATTTGAGCGCCCGCGCATCCTCGACATGGCGCACGATCTGCTGGAGAAAGCTCGCTTCGCCGATTGCGGTCGCTGCGACCAAGAGCGTTCCCGCTCCGTTGACGGAGCCGCCGATAACGGCGTCGCCGCCGGCCTTTTCGATCGGAATCGGTTCTCCGGTCACGAACGCCTGATCGACCGTGGAACGACCGCTTACGACGGTGCCGTCGACGGGGACGCGTTCGCCCGGACGCACGCGCACGACGTCGCCGATCTTCACGTCGGCAATGCCGGCCTCGCGTTCCACGCCCGCGACGACCAGACGTGCGGTATCGGGCTGAAGGTCCAATAGCCCTTTGACCGCCTGCGAACTGCGCGTCTTCACGACAAGTGAAAGCCACTCGGAGAACAGATGGTACGCGACGACGAGCACGGACACGCCGAAAAAATCGACGGTCGGATATCCGGGCGGTCGCCAGACGAGGCCGATCGTACCGCCGGCTATGCCGGCAAACGCGCCGATCTCGAGCATGACGTGTTGATTGAGAATTCCGCGGCGCAGGGACTGATACGCCATGACGAGCACGTGCGGCGCGAGTCCGAAGACGAGCGTGACGGCGAGCGCGGCGACGATCCAAGGGATGGCCTGCGAACCGGCGTCGTAATGTTTGAAAACGACGAGCGCGATTGCGAGCCAAGCCAATACTCCCGCCGACGCAACGGCGAGTACGACGCCGCGCGGACGTAAGATTAAGTACGCGATGCCGGCCATGCTCGACGTGCAGAACGCCGGTAATAAAAAGAGCCACAACCCGGTAGGATTAGCGACGAGCGCGATCGACGCGAGACCGAGCACTACGGCGGCGAGTAAGCGGCGGCCCTCGCGAACGAGATCGCGTTCTTCATCTTCGAATGGGCGGAGCTTGCGCGGATCCCAGATCGTGTAGCCGATATCGCGTAACGTCTGCAAGAGCTGCAGCGCCTGCTCGTGGGTGAGGCTCACGGCAACGCGATGCACGCCCGGCTCACGGCCCAACGCCTGCTCGATCGTCCCCGTGCAGAGAGAGCAGTGTAAGCCGCCGATCTTGGCGCGGAAGCGCGCGTGGCCGGGAGTCGACGTCGGCTCATCGGCCCAGTACGTCGACGCGGGCGATCGTTCGGTAACGGCGTTCATGAGGTCACGTCGTAACCCGCTTGCGTAATCGCGTCGCGGATGCTCGCCGCGGAGGTTTTCGACGGATCGAAAACGGCGCGGACGGTTCCGGCACCGTGGTCCGCGACGACTTGCGCCACGCCGTCGCTACGCCCGCGCACCGCGCGGGCAATGCGCTGCTCTCAAGCTTCGCAGTGGATGTCGGAAACGTGGAGCACGAGCTCTTGCATGTCGGATCCTCCGGGCCCGGTCGCGGTACGGTCCAGCATAAACCATGACCCTAGGGGGAAGGTCAAGCCTGGCGTGGATACGCTGCGCCCGCGACGAGGCGTTGCACGGGCGAAAACCACGGGAAGCGACGTTCTTGCAGATGCCGGATATCGAATCCGGCGGCGGCCACGGTCGCCGCGGTGTCGCGGTTGAGGTGGCATCCGCCGGCAATTATCCGCCAAGCCGGAGTCATCGCGTCTTGAACGCGGCCAAGGGTTCCGGCCGAGCGAACGTGTTCGAGAACGACGATTTTCCCGCTCGAGTGTAGGACCCGGTGCGCTCGCGCCAGCGTTACGGCTACGTCGTGGACGGTGCACAGTACGCGCGGGAAAACGACGGCATCGACGGAGCCCGCGGGCAACGTGTCGAGCCAGCGGTCGTCCGCCACGCGCAGTTGGATCGTCGCCGAGGCATCCGCGGCACGGCGGCGCGCGCGAGCGGCCATGGCGGGATCGGGCTCGAGGGCGAGCACGTGCGCCCGGCGATCGTAATGCACGAAGTCGGCGCCGGTTCCCGCGCCGACTTCGACGATGCGTCCCGCAAGCGGACGCAACAAGCGTTCGCGCAGCGGACCGAGAATCGAACGCTCGGCTTGCGAGAGGATCCCGTCGTAGAGCGCGCCGTTCACACGAATGTCTTTGGTTCGGCTACCCGCGGCCGTAACCGTGAGTTCGCGACGTTCTGCTCACCGTTCGCGCGCGAACGTATCATTGTGTACATCTTCGCCCTCCTAGGCTTTGGAATGTCGTTTCTGATACGTCGACGCGGCCGCGGGCATTCGGCGCCGTCAGGTAGGGGTTCCGGTTCGGACCGTGCTAACGCGCGGCCCGCACGAGCACGGCGACGCTCGGGATCACGAGGGCGACCGTCAGCCCGATGACGGCCGCGATGGAGATCGAACCGAAGCGCACGCCGCGCCGATCCAACGCCTCGAAGACGACGAGCCGCAGGCCGTTGAGCGCGTGGTACACGACAGCCGCGACGAGCGCAATTTCCATCGGCACGAGATACGGTTCCGCGTAGCTCGCGACGGTGCGGTCGTACACGGCCGGCGCGAACGGCAGCAACGCGATGTCCAGGACGTGCACGAGCAAAAACGCGAGGATGCCGAGGCCACTCGCGCGATGCAGCGCCCATGCCCAGTGGCCGGCAAACGACCACCACTCGAGCGGCTCGCGCGTCGCCACGCGAACCGCGAGCGCCAGCACGATCGCGACGAGAGCGGCGTACGTGACGGTCGCAATCACGACGAGGGCGGCATGCAACACGGCCGCAATCCAGAACGGACCGTCCGCATGCGCGCCTGCGCTCGCGCGCGATACGGCCGCGCCCGCGAACAGCGCGACGACACCGAGCGCGACGAACGCCAGCGCCGCCGCAGCGATGAGCGCGTCGACCGCGCGACGCGTAGAACGCGAGCGCGCTTGCAACGCGTCCCGCACGATCGTTTGTAAGCCCGTCAAGCCGTGCGTCAGGGCGAGCACGAGCAGGGTCGCATCGAACGCGAGCCACGCCGCCTGCGCCCAGCGCCGCACGACGAAAGCGAAATCGGTCTGCGCCGGTGCGTTGAGGTAATGCATCACCGCGAGATGGACGAGCGCAAAAACGAACAACGCGACGCCGCTCGCGCGCAAAAAGAGCCACGCCGTCCGCGCGCCGCTGCCCGAAGGCGCTCCGTTATCGGTCGAGAGCACGTTTACGCAAGAGCACGATCGAGAGTAAGGGATCGACGCCCGCGGGACACACCGTGGCGCAATTGCCAACGCTCCGACAAGCGTACACGCCGTCGTCGCCCGTCGCAGCGCGCACGTGCTCGCTGCGGGCCGCGTCGCGCACGTCGGCGGCGAGCGCGTAGGCGCGATTGAGCGCGGCGGGACCGAGATACGCGGGATTCTGGGCGACGGTCGGACAGGCGGAATAGCACGCGCCGCACGAGATGCAATCGATCTGCTGGTCGACGACGTCGCGCAGATGCGCGTCGGGCCGGACCGCCATCGGCTGTGTCGGCGGCGTCGCGAGCGACGGGTCCGCGGCGACGAAAGCGGGTGACGCCGCGCGATACTTCGAGAAAAACGGCGCCATGTCGACGAGCAGATCTTTGACGATCGGCAGCGAGCGCAACGGCTCGACCGACACACGAGCGCCGAGATCGGCGAGGCGCATGCGGCACGCGAGGGCCTCGCGCCCGTCGATGCGCATCGCACACGAACCGCACATCCCGGCGCGGCACGAGTACCGAAACGCGAGCGGGTCTTCTTCACGCTCGAGAATCACGAACAACGCATCGAGCACGCTCATCTTCGGCGCGCGCTCGACCGTATACGACGCCCAGCGTGCGTGCCGGTCGCGCTGCGGATCGTAACGCCGCACGCGGACGACGGTCGTCGTCACGGCGTCGCCGCCGCCGCGGCGGGCGCGGGGCGCGCGCGGGTGAACGCGACGGGAGTCGTCGCGAGCGGCGCGTTCGCGCGCTGCGCGACGTTGACGAGCCAGTTCGCGTCGTCGCGCCCGGGATAATCGCTACGCGCGTGGGAACCGCGGCTCTCGGTGCGCGCGAGCGCGGCGCGTGCGGTCAGCGCTGCGACCGTCCGGAGGTTGCGCACGTCCAAGGCTTGCTGCCACACGAGATTCCAGCGGCCGTCGCCGCCGACGCCAAGGGCCGCGATGCGCTCCTCGAGCGCAGCGAGGACGTCGAGCGCGCGCTGCAGCCCGCGCGCATCGCGTACCAAACCGACGCCCGTCCACATCGCGTGCTGGATCGCATCGCGAATCGCGAACGGCGAGTCGCAGCGCTCCCGCCGCAGCGGAGCGAGCGCCGCGCTTTGCGCGGCCGCCGCCTCGCGAAGATCGGGTGCGCGCAACGGCAGCTCCGCGCACAGGGCCGCGGCGGTCACGCCCGCGCGGGCACCAAACACGCACGATTCCGCGACGCCGTTTCCGCCTAGACGATTGGCGCCGTGTACGCCGCCGGCATCTTCACCGGCCACGAGCAGGCCCGTACGTGCGGTGCGCGTCGTTGCGTCGATGCGCACGCCGCCCATATGGAAATGCGCCGTCGGCGTGACTTCCACGGCCTCGCGCGTGAGATCGTAGCCGACTTCCGCGCAGCGCCGAACCATGCCGGGAAACGTTTTCGCCACGAACTCCGCACCGAGGTGCGCGGCGTCGAGGTAGACGCCGTTTTGCGGCGTACCGCGGCCTGCCATGATTTCGATATAACTCGAACGCGAGACGACGTCGCGGGTCGAACGCTCTTTGCGGACGGAGTCGTAGCGTTCCATGAAGCGTTCGCCGCGGCCGTTGAGCAGAAACGCACCCGCGCCGCGCAAGCCTTCTTCGAGCACCATGCCCGAGAGGCGCGATGCACCGGCGAGAATGCCGGTCGGATGGAATTGCATCATTTCCATATCGATGAGCTCGCAGCCCGCGCGGTACGCCATCGCGTACCCGTCGCCGACCTTCTCGAGCGACGGCGCGGAATAGGTATACATGCGCGGACCGCCGCCCGTGGCTAAGAGCGTGACGCGCGCTTCGGCGACGACGAATGTCCCCGTGCGCTGATCGAGCAGCAGCGCACCTGCGATCTGCGAGCCGCCAGCATCGTGCAGTAGCTCGACGGCGCGCGTCTCGTCGATAATGCGGATGTTGCGCGCGAAGAGCTGATCGTGCAGTCGGCTGACGATCTCGATGCCGGTGAGGTCGCCGCGATGTACGGTGCGGTCGAACGACTGGCCGGCGAAGGCTTTTTGATGGATCGTGCCGTCTTCGCGCCGATCGAAAAAACAGCCGATCTTCGTCTCGAGCGTGCGCACGATCGACGGCGCGTCGGACGCGAGCGCCCACGCCAGTTCTTGATTGTTGAGATACTGGCCGCCTTCGACGGTGTCGCGGAAGTGACGCTCGACGGAGTCGTGCGGATCGAGCGCGGCGTTGAACCCGCCTTGCACCAGACGCGTACAGCCGCTCTTGCCGACGAGACCCTTCGCGACGACGCAGATCGTCAGCGCCGGATCGGCGTCGAACGCGTGCAGCGCCGCCATCAGGCCCGCTCCGCCGCTGCCTAATATTAAGACGTCGCAGGTCAAGCGTTCGAGCGATTCGGTCACACCGGCGGCACCCCGAGCGATGCGTAGATCTCCGCGAGCCGCGCTCGTGCGCGCTCCGCGACGTCGCCGTACATGCTCGCCCCGCGCGCATCCATACCGACGATGAGCGGACCGAAGGAACGAACGCGAAACTTCCACAGACACTCGGGCATGAGATCTTCCCAGAAGACATCCTCGATCGCTTCGACCTGTTCGGTTTCGACCGACGCGGCGCCGCCGACGATCGCGAGATAGACGCCGCCGTACTGCGCGAACGCGGCCGCGCTGCGTTCCGAAAGCCCGCCTTTGCCGACGATCGCGCGCACGCCGTAATCGCGCAGCAAACCTTCGGTGAAGCGGTCCATGCGCATACTCGTCGTCGTGCCGACGGTCGTCGGTTCGTAACCCGTCGCCGTCTTACGGACGTTGGGGGCCACGTGCAGCAGCGCCGCGCCTGCGAGATCCGCCGGAGGCGGCTGGCCGTCATCGAAGATGCGCTGGTGCGTGGCGTCGCGGATGCCCCACAGGATACCGTCGAGCACGACGGTATCGCCGATCGTGAGCGCGCGAACGTCTTCCTCGCGCAGCGGCGTCGTGAAATGAAATTCGCGCGGTTCAGTAGCCGACTTCATACGTTCCATCGGCGTATACTTTCGCGCGCCGCCGTTCGCCGCGCCAGCACTGCATGTTGACCGCAACGGGGTTGAGGGTGATGTGCGTCCAGGCGGTCTCGATGTGCAGATCGAGCGCGGTGAGATCGCCGCCGAGGCCCATCGGTCCGATGCCGGTGCGATTGATCGCGCCGAGCAGTTCGAGTTCGAGGGCGGCGACGGCGGGATCGGCGTGGCGCTCGCCGACGGGGCGCAGCGTCGCTTTTTTCGCAAGCGACATGCACAGATCGGCCGAGCCGCCGATGCCGACGCCGACGATCGTCGGCGGACACGGCCGGCCACCCGCACCGACCGTCATCTCCATGACGAAGCGCTTGACGCCGGCGAGCCCATCGGCGGGCAACAGCATCTTCAGGAACGACATGCTCTCCGAACCCGAACCTTTGGGGATCATCAGCACGTCGAGATAGTCGATGTCGCGAGAAAACTCGATGTGGAATACGGGAATACCGTCGCCCGTGCTCGTCTGCCGGTTCTCGCGCGTGAGCGGCGAGACGATGCTCGAGCGCAGCGGGTGCTCGCGCGTGACGCGTTCGACGCCGCGCGTCAATGCGTCCATCAGGCGCACGCCGTCGATCGGAAAATCGCGTCCGATCGAAATCCAAAACATCGGGATCCCGGTATCCTGACACACGAGGGTGTGCTTGCGGTCGGAGATGTCGATCGCGCGCAACATCGTCGACATGATCCCGCGCGCGAGCGAACTCGACTCGCGTTCCAGCGCGACGCGCAAGCCTTCGCGAACGTCGGGCGGAATGTCGATTTGCGCTTCGAGATATAACGCGCCGCCCAGATCTTCGAGCGTCTCGTACAAACGGTCGGCGACGGCGCTACTTCGCACGCGTCATACCCCACTTGACGATCGTTCGGCGTTCGACGATCCCGAAGAGCGACTCGACGAGGATACCCAGTATCGAAATCACGAGTAAACCTCCGAAAATTTGCGCGGTCAGTAGGTAGTACCGCGCGTTATTGATGTACCAGCCGAGTCCGCCGGCCGAACCCGCTGCGCCGAAAACTAGTTCCGCCGCGACGACCGTGCGCCAGCCGAACGCCCATGCGGTTTTTAGACCGGTCAGCATGTGCGGCATCGCCGCGGGGATGAGGACGTCGAGTACGAGGCGCGGCCCGCGCAAGCCGAGGTTTCGCGCGACCATCTGCAAGGTCGGGCTGACCGTGCGAAAGCCGGCATCGACGTTGATCGCGACGGGCCAGATCGTTGCGAGTGCGACCACGAAAACGATCGAGGTCGGCGTCAGACCGAACCAGATCATCGCGAGCGGCAAGATCGCGATCGCCGGGAGCGGATTGAGCACGGCGGTCAGGACGGCCAACACGTCGCGCCCGACGATCGAAAAGACCGCAAACGACGCGAACACGAAGCCGAGGGTCGCACCGAACCCGATCCCGATCAACAGCGTGCGTAACGTGATTGCGGTCGCGGCCGGAATTTGGCCGTCGATGAGGTCTTTCCACACGGATTGCAGCACGGCCGCGGGCGCGACGACCAGCAGCGGCGACACGTGCGCGATCGTGACGTATGCCTGCCAGATAGCGAGCATCACAAGGAGCGTCAGGCCGTACCGCACCGCCGTCGGCAGCGTGCTGTAACGCAGCGTTCGAACGGACGGCCGCACGCCCCGCGCCTGCTTATCGATTCGCAATTCGCGCTGTACGACGTCGGGAATGCCTCTCATTCTGTCGCCTCCGCGAGTACGACCTCGCGCCTCGTTTCTTCCGGAGCGATCAGCAGCGAACGCAGGTGATTCGAAAGCTCGGCGAAGCGGCGATCGCCGACGTCTTCGGCGGCCGACGTGTCGACGATCTCGCGAATCTGCGCCGGTACCGCGGACATGACGGCGACGCGGTGGCCGAGAAACACCGCCTCCTGAATCGAATGCGTCACGATGACGATCGTGACGCCGGTCTCGCGCCAGATCGCGTTGAGCTCGAGCTGCAATTGGCTGCGCGTGATCGCATCGAGCGCTCCGAACGGCTCGTCCATCAACAGAATCGCGGGCTCGAGCGCGAGCGCCCGGGCGATGGCGGCACGCTGCTTCATGCCCCCCGATAGCTGGTGGGGATATTTCGCCGCAGCGCCGTGGATGCCGACGAGCTTGAGCATCGCGCGCGCGCGAGAGAGCGCGCCGCTTTTGGAGGTGCCGCGCGCCACGCGTTGAGCGTAGACGATGTTATCCTCGACGGTTCGCCACGGAAAGAGCTGCTCGAAATCTTGGAAGACGACGGCGCGGTCGGGCCCGGGGACGGTGATGGGCCGCCCCTCGAGCGTGATGCCGCCGCTGGTCGGAGTGATGAAGCCCGCGATCGCCTTCAGGAGCGTCGTCTTGCCGCAGCCCGACGGGCCGATGAGGACGAACTTCTCGCCGCGTCCGAAGGTAAAGTTTGCTCGTTCGACCGCAGGATACGCGCCATACCGGATCTCGACATCGCGTCCGCGCACGAACGCTTCGTCGCGTGCGGACGTTACGGCCGTCCCATCCTCGCGCACCGTTAGCTGCCGACGTTGCCGAGATTGGGCAGTTCGATGTCTTTCATCGAAGCGGGAATTTTCGAGAGCAGGCCGATCGACTGCATGAACTTGGCGTACGCCATAAATCCGCGCGGCGTCGTCGAATAGTTCACCTGTTTACGGTCGAGCCAGTCCGCAAAGGTAGCGGCCGGCACTTTATTTCCGGCGTCCTGTGCGAGCAGCTGCGCCGCGCCCTTGCGGTCGCGCCGGATAAAGGCCGTCGCCGCTTGAAGATCTTTCGAAAACGCATCGACGAAATGGGGATGCGCGGCGTAAAACGCGTCGGTTGCGAAGACGCTGTTGAACGTGGTTACGCCGAACGCCTCGACGCTGCGAAAGACGATGTGCGCACCGTCCTGCTGTTCTTGGAATTCAAACGGCGGCGCACTCATGTGCAGTGCGAGTTGCCCGTGCTGCAAGGCCGCGAGGCCTTCGGGGTGCGAGATCGCGAGCAAGTTGGCGTCGAGCGCCCGGGGGTTGCCGAGCTGTTGGGCGGCGCCTTTGCGCAACGCGATCGCCTGAATCGAATCGGGACTCGGGAGACCTATCTGCATGTTCGGCTTGATATCTTTGAGCGTGCGGACCGCGGGATCGCGCGAGGCGAGCCACAAGTCCATTTCGTTGAGCGCCCCGATGAGGCGATACCCGACGCCCCGGTCCCAACCGATTAAAAACGGTCCGACCCCGCCCGCGCCGATCTGAATTTGATTGGCGATGATCCCATCGCGAATGACGTCGCCGTTGGAGAGCACCTTCCAGCTAAACGACGTCCCCGGAAACTGCGTCTCGAGCGTGCGCTGCTCTTTCATGACGATGAGATTCGCGTAGCCGATGCCGGGCTGGTACGCGATCGTCACGCTCGCAGGCGCGTCCGGAGCTTCCGCCGGGGAAGCCCGAGCGTCGCGAGACGGGCTACCGACGAAAGCGAAGGCGATGGCTAGAGCGCAAACGGCGCGCATGAGGCCGCGGTCGTGCATAAACTCAAAATCTCCATCCGGTCTTGAGGCGTCGCGCGAGTGCCAGACACGTTTGTTAGTGAAGCTTCGAGCGCACCGTTAAGGAGTATAGCATGCTTCCAGACCCACTGGGCCGGGCCTTCGTGACCGCATCGCGACGCGCGACCCGGCGGGGGGAGCCGCTTCGGCCGCGCACGTCGCGCCGCTTACGCCGCGGCCGTTATGTCGGGCAACTTGGGTCGCCTCGGCGGCGCGGAGGGCCCACCGCATCTTATGTCCGGGAAGGAACACGCCTACGGCTTGTGGCGTTTCGTAAAACCGAAGAACCGCACAGCATGGCATGGCAACATTTCTCTTGCCGCTTGGCTCCGCGCTCGTTCCCGCTGAAGTGCTACCGCACGGCGCTGACGATTGCGCCGCTGCGCCGATGTTCGCTTGAAAAATCGGCTTTGAAGACCGGCGACAACTCTCACCGTGGGGCGGCGTTGCAGCGCGGACCGTAGCCCTATCGTGCGATAACGCTCCGAGAAACAAACCGTTTGGTTACGCGCGCCCCCAAGACGGGCGCCGCTGCTAAGATAGTACGTCAAGCGGTACGACGGCGAGGACCGTTTTCAGTAAAAAAAATCGAACGACTCGACGACCCAGGCGGCCGTGAGTCCGTAGAGCGTTCGCGGCACGATATCGCTCGCCCACTCCGACGCCGACCACGTGCTCCAATCGGTCGCACCGAGCGCCGTCGCGGAACCTTCGCTCGCAACGAGCGTCGCCGCGCCCAGAATGACGCCGGCAACTGGCCACGGGAGAAACCGTTCCGCCTTCGGACGGATCAGCGCATAGGCGACCCCGGCGCCGAGACCGACGCCGTATCCGAGGAGCGCGCCGAGCGCACGACGGCGGTTCTTCGTCGCTTCGTCGGCGGCGTCTGCGAACGCGGCGAAGCCCAGGCGCGTTGCGAGTTTCGCAATCACGGTCGCGGGCAGTTCGCTCGCGGGCCGGCCCCGCACGAACATATCGCCGTACGAGTAGAGATCGAGCGCAGCCGTGCCGGCGGCACCGGCAAGCAAACCTTTGGAAAGCATGGCGCAGTCGTGCCCGCGCACACCGCTTGCGAAACGACGCCCGCTTAATGCTTGCGTTCGTAATCGATGAGCTGCGGCCGCGCGTAGAGCGGGCCGCCGAGACGCGCGACGGGACGCAGTCGCTCGAAACTGATGCGACCCTTCTCGAGCACGTCGTCCTGCGCGTGCACGTGAACGACTTCGCCGACGACGAGCGAGCCCGCGCCGGCTTTTCCATCGCCGAAATGCAAGACGTGTAAGACGCGACACTCCAAATGCACCGGCGCTTCGGCGATGCGCGGCGGCTTCACGACGCGCGAGGGAACCGGCGTGAGCCCGACGGCCGCAAACTCATCGACGTCGGGTGAAAAGTCTTCGCCCGTGAGATCCATCTTCTCGAGCAGCGGTTCGGTGACGATGTTGATCACGAACTCACCCGTCGCCTCGACGTTCTGCAGCGTATCTTTCTTGTTGCCGGTATCGGAATCGCGCATCGGCGCGAACGTGACCACCATCGGCGACGCACATGCCGCATTGAAGAATGAGAACGGCGCGATGTTGTTGACGCCGTGCGCGCTCTGGGTCGACACCCAGCCGATCGGGCGCGGCACGATGCTACCGATGAGTAAGCGATAGCCGTCGCGCCAGGGAATCGTTCGGGGATCGGTTTCCATCCCGCGCACGCTTCAGCACCCGGGTGACCATTTACTACGCCGGGAAGACTCGCCCATGAAAGCATCCGGGACGTTTACGATCCGCTCGTGGAACGAAGATCCGTACGACGAGATGGACGGCGGGCCTACGCTCGTCCGGGCGTCGGTCGCGACGACGTTTCATGGAGAGCTCGAAGGCGCAGGCGACGTCGTCTACCTGATGATCGTCGCGGCCGATAAAACGGCGACGTTCGTTGGGCTCGAACGCGTCGTCGGCCGCATCGCGGAGCGTTCGGGAAGTTTCGTGTTCTCCGCTATCGGCACGTTCGACGGCACGACCGTTACGGCGGCGTGGTCGATCGTCGCGGGCTCCGGAACGGACGATCTCGCCGGCTTGCACGGCCAAGGCCGCTTCACGGCGCCGCTCGGGACCACCGCTACGTTCGAATTGGAGTACCGCTTCGAGGACGCGTGAGCTCGCGGGCCCGTGCCTAGAACTGTGCGAGAAAGGCCGTGCTGTCGGCCACGGGCACGCTCGCGCGGCTGAAGCGGCGTTCGAGCACGTAGCGGTCGTGCGGCGGAGCTGCGGTGACGATCGCCGCGCTGCCGGCAACGCCCGAACACATAACCGACCCGAGCGCGGCCGGCACGACGGCCGAACGGTACGGTTCTAAACGAACGGGTTCGCCGCGCGCCTCGAGTTCCACGGGACGGTCGAGCGCGAAGACGACGAGCGGCATCCCGTCGAGATCGATTTCGCGGCGCTCGGCGACGAGTTCCACGCGTTCGACCGTGAAGTTCGCATCGTGGACCAGGGTCGAACGTTCGAGTCCATCGAGGGCGTAGCGCAGCGGCGCGAGCGCGCCGCGCCCTCCAGCACGATAATCGAGCACGTCGGCGGCTTTCTCGACGTGCAGTTCGCGTGGCTTTCCGTCGGGCCCGGCGCGATTGTAATCGAAGATTCGATACGTCAGATCGCTCGTTTGCTGCGTCTCGAAGAGCACGATTCCGGCGCCGATCGCATGCATGGTCCCCGCGGGCAGATGAAACACGTCGCCCGCGCGCGCGGGCACGTAGCGCAACAGCTCACCGAGCGAGCCGTCGCGAACGCGCGCCAGATACTCGTCGCGCGAGATGTCGCGATTCCAACCCAGTACGATCGTTGCATCGGATTCCGCTTCGAGCACGTACCAGCACTCGGTCTTACCGACGGGCTGATGCTCCACGCGCCGCGCGTACGCGTCGTCGGGATGGACTTGCACCGACAACGGCTCGCGCGCATCGATGATTTTCGTCAGCAGGGGAAACGGCTGCGCGGGGTCGGCGGAACCGGTGAGCTGCGTGCCGAGCTGCGCGCGCACGTCGGCGAGCGTTTGGCCGGCGTGCGTGCCGTTCTCGATGCGATTGGTATCGAAGCACTCCCACGATTCGCCGATCTTCGCCTCCGGCGCAGCGTGCTTTCCGTAGCGTTCGACGAGCGCGCGACCGCCCCAAATCATTTCGCGCTCGCGCGCCTCGAGCGCGAGGGGATAGAGCGCGCTCACGTACCCAGCAGCGCCGCGAGCGCCGCCTTAGCGACGAGCGTATCTTCCTCGGACGTTCCCGAACTCACGCCGATGCCGCCGATGATTTGCGACTCGACGACGATCGGAATGCCGCCGGCGATGCCGGTGATGTTCAACTGTGCGGCAAGCGCTATGCGCACGCCCATGAGGACGTCGCCGCCCGCTTCATCCGCCGTGGGTCGCCGGCGCCGGGCGGCCGACCGGGCTTTGGTAATCGCGATCTCGATGGAGCCCGGCCGCGCCCCGTCCATGCGCGAAAACGCGAGCAGTTCGCCGCCGGCGTCGACGACCGCGATGCAGAATGGCACGCCCAGCGTCGCCGCGTGCGCCTCCGCCGCATGCACGACGATGTGGCTGCCCTTGCACGAAAGCGCGAGCCGCTCGCGAATGATCGACGCTTCTTCCATTCTCGTTCTTCGTTCGAAACGTGCGGAGCGACGCCTCTGCGCGAGCGAAACGGCCATCGCATGCCGAACGTTCCGGGGACCCGCCCGCGAGGAGAGCCCGCCACGATCGCACCCGACATCGCCTTCCAGCACGCCGCGAATGCCGCTGCCGCCGCGGTCGAGCGCGCGCCTGCATTCGTGACGTACCGGGTCGCGACGCACGTCAGCGCGCCGGCGCTTGGAAAAGCCCGCGACGTCCTGCGCGCCGTGGACGTGCGCACGAGCGACGATCTGGCGGTGCTGCAGGATTTGCCGCGAGGCGCCAACGTGCTCGCTCACGGCTTTCCGATCACGCCGAGCTTCGATGCGCTTTCGTACTTTACGCTTTCGTGGAAAGTCGGCGCGCACAGCGACGTATCGTCGTACGTGCACGACGTCACGCCGCTGCGCTATGCGGAAGGCGCGACGTCGCAGGCCGACGTCGTCGTGTTTCGCTTGCGGCAGTATCGCGCGCAGTATGCGAGCGATTCGAGCGACGCGGCCGGCGGCCGCACGCACGTCGCGCTCGTACCGTTCGATTTCGTGAAGAAAGCCGCCGTGCGGCCCGATAGCACGTTCTACCTCAGCGACGTCGTGATCGATAACGCCACGCATCTACCATCGAGCGTGCGCTACATCGGCGGCGACGACATCGACTTGACCGTCGACTACGCGATGCAGCAAGGTCACTGGCTCGTATCGCACGTGCATTACGAAGAGACGCTGCACGGGCCACTGCGCGTCGGGCGTTTGCGCGTTATCGCCGACGCCGTTTATGACTCGTTTGCATTTCCCGAGAGCGCGCCCGATCCGCGGTTGATTCCGCCACCGCCCACTGCGGCTCCCGCGAGCGCACCGAGCGCGACGCCGACCTAATGATGCGCGCCGCGATCTACACGGGCACCGGCGGGACGGACGTCATCGCGATCCGCGACGACGTGCCGGAGCCCGAATTCGGCAGCGACGATGCGCTGATCGACGTCGCCTACGCGGGCCTCAATCGCGCCGATATCCTCGAGCGCCGTGGGAATTACCCGGCGCCTAAACGCGATATCGTGATCCCGGGGCTCGAGTTTTCCGGGACCGTGCGCACGATCGGGCCGGGCGTCTCGAACGTCGCCGTGGGGGACGTGGTCTGCGGCCTGGTCGCTGCGGGCGCGCATGCGACGCGGCTCGCGACCCACGCCCTCACCCTCGCGAAAATTCCGACCGGCGTTTCACTCCGCGATGCCGCCGCGATTCCCGAAGCGTTCATTACCGCGCACGATGCGCTGTTTGCCCGCGGCGGACTAAGGCTCGGCGAGAGCGTGCTCGTTCACGCCGTCGGCAGTAGCGTCGGGCTCGCCGCCGTCGCCCTCGCGAAGCGAGCCGGCGCGCTGACGATCGGTACGTCGCGCACCGCGACAAAGCTGGATCGCGCGCGCGACTGCGGCCTGGACCACGGCTTCCTGCTCGACGATGGCTGGGTCGGTCACGTTCTCGCGGCAACCGCCGCTCGGGGCGCCGACGTGATTCTCGATTTCGCCGGCGCTTCGACGCTCGATCTGAATTGCAAGGCGCTCGCCACGGGCGGCCGCATCGTGCAGATCGGTACGATGGCGGGCACGCGCGCGACGTTCAACCTCGGCGCGCTTCTGATGAAGCGCGGAGCGTTACACGGCACGGTGCTGCGCTCGCGCCCGCTCGAAGAGAAAATCGCGCTGACGAAAGCCTTCGAGCGCGAGGTCCTACCGCTTTTCCCCCGCGGCGAGTTGCGTCCGCAGATCGACTCCGTCTTTCCGCTCGGAGCCCTCGCCGACGCGCACGCGCACATGGAGCGCGATGCGAATTTCGGCAAGATCGTTATCGAAACCGCCGTCTAAAGAACGGACCGCCGTTGCCCGTGCCGGGCGGCAAGATGTAATGAAGCATTCGCGTGCGCGAATGCTTCGTTACCTGTGGAGAGGGAGAGATTCGAACTCTCGGAACGCTCATCACGTTCGTCCGCTTTCGAGGCGGGTGCCATCAACCACTCGACCACCTCTCCAGGCGTCGGGCCGACGTGGATTATAGCACGGCCGTGAAACGGGGTCCTACCCGACTCTCACGCAGGCGGGCGACCGCGCCGGCTCGCGAAGAAGGCGCGCAGCTGAGCGGCACTTTCGGCTTCCAGAACGCCCCCGTCCACGGCGACGCGGTGATTCGCGGCGACGGAGGCGAACACGTCGAGTGCGCTGCCGGCCGCACCGCCCTTGGGATCGCGACAGCCGTAGACGAGCCGCGTTATACGCGCGGCGACGATCGCACCCGCACACATCGCACAGGGTTCTTTCGTGACGTAGAGCGTCGCATCGGCGACGCGCCACGTGCCGAGCGTCGCCGCCGCGCTGCGCAGGACCAGGATTTCCGCATGCGCGGTCGGATCGGGGCGGCGCTCCTTCTCGTTGCGAGCGAAGAACGTACGGCTCGGCGTGACGAGTAGCGCGCCGACCGGCACGTCGCCGGCGGCTGCGGCTTCGGCCGCGAGGCGCATAGCGCGGCGGATAAAGGCCTCGTCTTCTTCTAGCGGCACGCGCGGCGCGTTCGGCATTCGAACCGTTCACATCTCCGTCGCATCGCCGAAACGTCCGGTCGCCATACTGCAACGACGATGCACGTGAAACTCGGCCCACCCGCCCCGCAGCCGGGAGCGACACCGGCGCACACGCCGGAGCGCAGTCCGGCGATATCGTCGCAACCGTCTCCGATCGCGCGCCGGCAGCCCGTTCCGCCCGTTACGACGATGTGTCCGCTTCGGCCCGACGGTGTCGACTCGTCGGTCCTCATCGGTGTCGCAGGCGTGCTCGGGCTCGCCGTTCCCGTCGCCGGCGAGATCGAGATCGGAGTGGTGCTCGGTGCGCTCGGCCAGGCCGCACTGGCGCGCGGACTTGCGGCCGCACCGGCCTTGCCGGGCGCTGCAAAACTTATCGGTGACGGGCTCGCTCGCAACCCAAACGGGCCGACGGCAACGCTGCACTGGGCAAAGCATGCGTTACAGACGCAGAGCAACCTCAATGCGGTCCGCCCGCAATGAGCGTCATCGTCCACGCCATCGCCGGCCTGATCGCTTTTATCTTCGAAAACTTCGGCGATTCGATCCTGTGCCGGCTTGTGGTACGAGCGCCGTTCGGGAGTCGCAGCGAAAGGCCGGCGAAACGGCACCCTCCGAGTCGCTGTTTGCGCGTCATAACGCGCGCGGCGTGGCCCGTGCGGGCAGAGCGCGCAAAGAAAAGCGGCCGGGAAAGCCGCTCGTCTCTAATCGTGCGCACGGAGGGATTCGAACCCCCGGTCTCAGCCTTCGGAGGGCCGCGCGTTATCCAGCTACGCTACGTGCGCGCGCCGGTCTTCTTTGGGCATCGCCCCTGGAAAGCCTCGAAATCGGCGAGCCGTTACTTCGGTTCGTCCGGCGAGAGCGGCGCGGTCGTCGGCATGTGTTTGAAGAGGTCGAGCTTGTGATCGACCAGCCCCCGGTAAAATTTGCGAACGCAATCGGGATGGCCGAAGAAATAGGTACGCGCGTACGCAAGATCGTCGCCGGACGAATCCGGGACGTAGTGCGAGATTTCGATCTCTTCCATTTGGCCGCGATCGACCGGATGGGGACAAAAATCGCAGGGAATCGTCGACATTGTGCGCTCATACCTCGGTGAAAATAGTGACGTCGCGACGCATATCGCGGAGTCACCCACCAAGGACCCGCATACGCCGGGAAAAGATTCGCATCCTCGCCCGGGCCCGTACGCGAAAACGATCTGACTCGGGCAGGGCTCGAACCTGCGACCTAGGGCTTATGAGTCCCCCGCTCTACCACTGAGCTACCGAGCCGAGTTTCGCTGCGAAACGCCACGCTCTCGCATGGCGCTTCGCGCACATATGCGGTCGGAGGGACTCGAACCCCCAACCTACAAGTTCGTAGCCTGTTGCTCTATCCAATTGAGCTACGACCGCACGTTTGTCCTCGCGGACCCGGTAAGATACCGCGCCCTGTCGGCGTTCCCTTCAAGCGATGCGGCCGATCGCGTTGCTGGTGGAGGGAGAGAGATTCGAACTCTCGGTGGATTTTTTAGACCCACGACCATTTAGCAAACGGTTGGTTTCAGCCACTCACCCATCCCTCCGGGCGTCGGCCACGTTTGCGTGGCCACCGGACGTCACCTGCCGGTCGGTAGCGGACCCGAGCGCGCCAGTTCGTCGACGAGCGCCCCGATGGCGCCGGCGTCCATCGGACGCGCGAAATAGTAACCTTGACCGTGGGTGCAGCCAAGGCGCAACATCAACGCCGAAATGCTTTCGTTCTCGATGCCTTTTGCCGAGACGCCGATATGCAGATGTTGCGCGACCTTCACCGTGGCCGTGATGACGTCACGATGGCGCATGTCTGCGTCGGCATCGCGCACGTAACGGCCATCTACCTTCAGTTCGCCGACATGGAGACGCTCGACTTCGTACAACGTCGCCTGCGTGAATTCGGCGCCGAAGCTATCGATGCTGAGGCGAACGCCAAGTTTGTTGAGTTCCGCGAGCCTTGCCAGCATCGCGGCATCGTCGGTCGACTGTGCGCGGCCGTCGAACTCGAACCAGAGGCGTTTGGCTTCGAAGCGGTGTTTGACCAGCGCCTTCTCGATCCGCTGCACGAGATCGGCTTCGCTCAAATTCGTAACGCTCATATTTATGGACAAGGCGACGTTCTGCGGGCCGTTATTGCGCCAGTCAGCGAGCGTTTCATCGATCACACGTTCGTTAAACTGCTGGATGCTACCGGTACGCTCGGCCTCAGCGACATACGCGGCGAGATCGACGCCCGCTCCGGGCGGACGGCATAGCGCCTCGCATTTGTCGATGAAGCCGGTCGCAAGATTTACGATCGGCTGATAGGTAATCTCGAGGGCCTCGAGAGGTTCGAGAGCTGGCGGTTTCGGTCCAAAAATCGACTGCCAAACTCGGCCTAACGGCATGTGCTGCGCGCGCCCTTTCCGTTCTCTTCGCTGACGGTCATGGAACAGCGGTACGTCCTCGCACCTGCGCTTCGCTGAGGCCGGTCTACGAAAGTCATGAGCATTTCCCTACTGAACGCCGCTTCGGCGTCGGTGACGGCGGCGCTTGCCGAGCCAGGGAAGAATAGTAGTAGCGTGAGACGTGCAGCGGTCCGGCCTCCCTTCGACAAACGGTCCGCGTGATCGCGGCCATTACCGCCGGGGGCGCTGCCGACGATCCATTCGCGCGATCGCTCGGGGTCGCCGTCAAGGCGCTCGCGGTTGTCGACGGCGCAACGCTGCTGGCTCGTTCGATCGCGGCCGCGCGCGGTTGCGGCGCGCAACGCATCGCAGTCATCGGCGGCGCTGCCGTCCGTCGCGAATGCGAGGGCGACGTCGATGCAGTGATTCCCGAAGGGTGCGACGGCGGCGAAAACATCCGCCGCGCGATCGCCGCGAGCGAAGATCAGCCGCTGCTGCTGATGACCAGCGACTTGCCGTTCGTCACGCCGCAGGCCGTCGCGGAGTTCATCGAACGGGCGCGCGGCTGCGATATCGCCCTGCCGCTCGCGGAAGCGAAGGACTACGAGCGAGCCTACTCCGGGGCACCCGATCACATCACGCGCATCGGCCGCGACCGCATCGCTAACGGCAGTATCGTGTATTTCGGAGCGGGCGTCGCTCCGCGCGCGGTCGGCGCGGCGCAGCGACTGTTCGATGCGCGCAAAAGCCTACTGCGAATGGCGGCGATACTCGGGCCGGGGCTCCTGGCGCGCTTTGCAGTCGGACGTTTACGCATCGAGGACATCGAAGCGCGCGGTGCTTCGCTCCTGGGCGTCGAAGTACGCGCGATCCGCAACGCTTCGCCGGCGCTCTGCTTCGATATCGATACACCGGCCGATCTCGCCTACGCTCGTGCCCACGCGGCCCGCCGCTAGCGCGGCGCGCCTCTGCGCGCTCGGCGGAGGCATCCAATTCGTTTGGGGCGCGATCCTCGCGGTGTCGCTCCAAGCCCGCAGCATCGCTCTTGCCGGCCACGACGACGCGGTCCGGCTCTATGCCACAATCGCCGCCAGCGGCGCGTTCGTCGCGACGGTCGTGCAGTTGCTGGCGGGCCGCCTCGCCGACGCGCGCGTGCGCGAGTCGGGCGATCGGCGAGCGTTCTACACGACCGGCGTCGCGTGCGCCATACCGGCACTCGTGTGGTTCTACGCCGCGCCGACGTACGCGCAACTCGTCGCCACCTTCGTCACGCTGCAAGCGGCACTCAATATTGCAACGGGGCCATACCAAGCGATCATCCCGGATTACATCGAAACGGATCGGCGCGGACGCGCTTCGTCCTGGATGGGCGCCTTTGCGTCGCTCGGAAACGCCGCAGGCCTGCTGCTCGCCGGTTTCGTTCACGATCTGCGTCTGGTGGGATTCGCACTCGCGGGCGTCCTGGCCGCGACATATACGACCACCGTAACGCACCTCGCCGGGCGACCGCTATCCGATGCGTCACCGAAGGCGAATGCGAGCCGCGGTTCGCTGCAGCTGCGCGGACCGCTCGGCGTGCTGTTGCTTTCGCGAGGCGCGATCAATCTCGGATTTTTCACGCTGCTCGGCTTCTTGCTCTTCTTCGTGCGCGACGCACTCGGCGTCGCGGCGGATGGGCTCGAAACGCAAACGGCATTGGTTTTCCTGACCTTTACGCTCGCCGCCGTCGCGGGCGCCGTCGGCGCGGCGCGACCCGCGGACCGCTACGATAAACGCCTCGTCGTGACGGTTTCGGTCGCACTCATCGTCGTCGCCCTCGCCGCGCTCGCGTGCGCGCAGTCGCTCCCGGTCGCCTACGTCGCGGCGGGCATCGCCGGATTCGCCTGGGGTGCGTTCGTGACGGCGGACTGGGCGCTCGCGATCGCCGTTTTACCGCGCGGCGCGATGGCGACCGCGATGGGCGTGTGGAATATCGCGACGACCGTTCCGCAAGTGATCGCACCGCTCGCGACCGCGCCGCTCGTGGCCTGGCTGGAAGCGGCGCACGCCGGCGCGGGACCGCGCGGCGCGATCGTGCTCGCACTCTGCGAATTCGCCGCAGGCGCGGCATTCATCTGGCGCCTGCCGCGCGTTTAGCCGGAAGCCCGGGCAGCGACGCTGCGCCGCTCGAGCAGCGTAACGATGCGTTCGGCGACGCGATGCGCGGCATCGGGATGGCGTAGCACGTCGATGCGCTCGGCGAGCTCCGCGCGACGCTCCGGCGACCCGAGCACGGCGGTAACCGCCGCCGCGAGTTGCGCTTCACCCGTGGCGCGGATCGCCGCCTGCCGCGACACGAGATACCGCGTATTTCGCTCTTCCTGGCCTGGCAACGGCTTGACGAGCACCATCGGGACGCGCGCCGCGAGCGCTTCGGACGACGTGAGGCCACCGGGTTTGGAAAGAAGAACGTCGCAGGCGTGCATGTAGTCGAAGACGTTATTCACGAAGCCGTGCACGCGCAGCGGATACGCCGTCGTTTCGGCAGCCGCAATGACGCGGCGTTCGAGCTTGCGGTTGCGGCCGACGATGACCACCGCCGCGAGCGGCCGCTCGATACGCCCGAGCGCGCGCATCATTTTCTCGAGGGGTCCGATGCCGACGCCGCCGCCCATAATGAGCACGACCGGACGATCGCGCGGCAGATCCAGTTCGGCGCGTAACGCGTCGACGGGAAGCCGCGGCGTGGCGAAGCGGGGATCGACGGGAATGCCCGAGAGAAGGATACGCTCGCCACGCACGCCGCGTGCGAGTAGCGCCCGGCTCATCTCGGGCGTCGCGACCGAGTAGGCGTCGATATTGTTGTAGATCCAAAACGGGTGAACGACGAAATCGGTGACGATCCCGACGACGGGAAGCTCGGGATCGAACTGACGCTTGTACTCCGACATGACGCCGCATGGAAACGCGTGCGTGCAGACGACGAGATCCGGTTTGTTGTCGTCGACGAACTTGCGCAGATTCGACGCCGTGTATTGACTGACGAAGCGTCGGAACGCCGGCACGTGCGTCGCGCGTTCCGCACGATCGTAAATATAGCTATACACCTGTGGGACGGTTTTGACCATCCCGATATAGCCGTCCGCGACCACCTTCGAGAAGATGCTCGCAGCATATTTGTACGAATCGACGGTTTGCGATTCGATCCCGGGATCGAGCGCGGCGAGCGCCGCGCGGACGGCTTGCGCCGCCGCGGTATGGCCGACGCCGACGGCGGCTGAGAGAAAGAGAACGCGGCGCGGCTTCACCCGAGGATGCCGCTACGCCGGGTGTCCGTTCTCCTCGGGTGCCGACTCTTCGGCGAGAACGAAAAAGTCGTCGAGAATCTCCTGAGCGAGTTCGTCGTTGTCGATCAGCTTGCCATTTTGGTCGGTCACGACGAATTCGTCGGCTTCCTCGCTATACGCGACGGCGAACGCATTGTTCTCGTCGTCTTCCACGATGCCGACGATCTCGAATTCGTACTTTTTGCCGTCGACGGTTTCGATGACGAGAACGTCTTGTAACTCGACTTTGCCTTCGCCGACGCGCTCCCCCGTCGCACCATTATTTGCGTCGATCTCTAACCTCCCTTGGCTTCCGCCCCGCTAATGCAGATAGCGAGCGACGTTCGCGTTATGTTCCGCGAGGGTTCGTGCAAACGCACTGCGACCATTCCCCATATAGACGTAGTAAAGATAATCGGAAGAAGCTGGCTGGAACGCCGCGTCGAGCGACGGGCGCCCGGGGTTGGCGATCGGCGTCGGCGGCAGGCCGGGATGCTTGTACGTGTTGTAGGGGGAGTCGCTCGCGAGATCCGCATAGCTGATCGTCGTCTTATGTCGCGCGAACGTGTACTCGATCGTCGCATCGACCTGCAGCGGCATCCCGCGCCGGAGGCGGTTATAGTAGACGCCCGCCATGAGCGCCCGCTCGCTATCGGCTTTCGCCTCGCGTTCCACGAGCGACGCCAGTGTGACGATTTGCGGAATCGAATAGTGCAGCGTGCGAGCCCGCTCCACAGCATCGCGCGGCAGCGCCGCGCGAAATTGATCGGTCAAGATCTTGACGACGCGCGCCGGCGACGCCGCCTTCGGAATCAGATACGAATCGGGAAACAGGTAGCCCTCGAGCGTCGGTGTCTTGCTCCCGCCGAACGCGAGCGAATCGTGAAAGAAGACGCGATCGAACGTTCGCGCATCGCCGAAGCCGTGAGCGGCAAGTGCCGTCGCGATTTCCTTGGCGGTGAAGCCTTCGGGAATCGTCACCCATACCGCGATCTGCTGACCGCCGTCGACCACCTGCTGGAGCACCTCGCTCGCCGTGTGGTGCGGCGAGAACCGGAATTCGCCCGCTTTCATCGATGCTTGCTCTCGGCGCAGACGCGCGAGCAGCTCGAATGCGGGCGCCGAAGCGACGACGCCGTTTTTGGAAAGCAGTCGCGCGACGTCGTGACCCGTGGCGCCCCGCGGGATCACGAGCGACACGGCGCGCGCCGGTAAGCTTCGATCGAGCGCGACGCTCTGCCGAAACCAGAGCGCGCTCGCGGCGATTGCCGCGATGGCGAAGACGAGCAGCGCGGCGCTCGCTACGAAACGGCGCACGCCCTACTCCGCGTTCCGGCGCCGTCGCGCGAGATACGAATCGAGAATCAGCGCGGCCGCGAGGCGATCGACGACGCGTTTGCGATCCTTACGCGAGACGTCGGCGGAGATAAGCGAGCGGGTTACTTGCGCGGTCGTCATGCGTTCGTCGACGCGCTCGATCGTGCCGTCGAACGCGCGTGCGAGCACCGCGACGAAAGCGTCCATCTTCTGCGCGGCGATGCCGCGTTCGCCGGAGAGCGAAACCGGATCCCCGACGACGAGCGTCGTCGCCGCATACTCGCGCGCGATCTGGAGAATCGCTTCGAGATCCTCGTGCAGAGAAGCGGTTCGCGTCAAGGTGCGCAGCGGCAACGAAAACGATTCACCGGGATCGGAGATTGCGACCCCAATTCGCCGCTCGCCGACGTCGAGTGCGACGATCACGCGCGCTCAGCCATGGACGAGATCCTCGAGTAGCTTCGTCGCTTTGGGACGACGGCCGAGATGCCACGTAACGAAGGCATCGACGGCGCGCGCGGCCGCCATGGTCGCGAAGGCCGCCGGTCGCAGCGGCCCGTTTTTAGGCGCGCTCAAGCCGCGAAAATTCGCGACGTCGTCGCAAGCGAGCGCGAGTTCCGCCGAACGGTGCGGCCCGCAGCGTTCGCAGGCCAATCCGCCCGCTTCGAGATCCGCCCAAGCCGAGATATCGTCGAAGGCTTCGCCGCAACGCACGCAGGCGTCAGATTCCGGCGCATATCCGAGCATCCCGAGCAAGCGCAGCTCGAAGCGTGGAATGAGCTTCGCCGGATCGTCCGCACGTGCGAGGGCGCGCAGCATGCCGCGCAGCAACGCGTATACGTCGGGCATCTCGAGCTCGACTTCGCAAAACGAATCGACGAGTTCGGCGACGACGTGGGCGGTTGCGAACGCACCCGGGGCGACGATCGAGCGCCAATGTTCGCACTCGATCGCGGCGCTCGTGATGATATCGAGACTACGGCCGCGATGCATCGTCAGCGCCGCCTCGGTCACGAATTCCAAGCGCCCCGCGAGCTGGCTCTTCGCACGCCGCACGCCCTTGGCGACCGCATCGAGCTTTCCGTACTCGCGCGTGAAGAGCGTGAAGATCTTATCGGCCTCGCCGAGGTTGCGCGCCCGCAACACGATGCCGCGGGTCTTATACGCACGCTCCCGGCCGCTCACGGCAGGACGAAACCAGCCGGTAGCAAGGCAGCGATCGTCGTCGCTTCGACGCCGCCGGGCGTCGTGTAGAGGACGCGCATTCGCGCACCGAATTCCGCGAGCACTTGCCGGCACGCACCGCACGGCGGCGTGGCGACCTCGGGGGGCCCCGCGATCGCGATCGCATCGAACGCCGAACGTCCGGCGGCAACGGCCGCGAAAACGGCGCTTCGTTCGGCGCACATGGAAAGTCCGTACGATGCGTTCTCGACGTTCGCGCCGGCGACGACCGTCCCGTCCGTGCACGCTAATGCCGCGCCCACCGCGAAGTGCGAATACGGCGCGTAGGCGCGCTCCCGCGCCTCGCTTGCCGCACGGAGCAACTCGTCGTCGGTCATGGGCTAGACGCGTTCGGCGTCGAGGGCGATTTCGGAGGTCGAACCCGACGTCTCGTGCGCTTTACCGTTGGTGTAGACGTTGACGGTGATGATGCGGCGGCCGCGCGTCCGTGCGATGCGCAAACGGACGTTGTGACCCGCGTCGATCTCTTCGCCCTCGTGCGGCAAATGGCCGAAAAGGCCCACGGTGAGCCCGCCGATCGTCTCGAATTCTTCGTGCGGAAGATGCAGGCCTAAACGTGCGTTGACGTCTTCGATATTCGTTCCCGCATACACGTGCGCTTCGTCTTCGGACACGATTCGGATCGCTTCTTCTTCGCCTTCATCGTGCTCGTCACGGATCTCGCCCACGATCTCTTCGAGCAGATCTTCCATCGTTACGAGACCGGCCGTGCCGCCATATTCGTCCACGACGATCGCGAGCGAAAACTTTCCGCGCTGCATCTCGCGCAATAATTCCGAGACGCGCTTGGATTCGGGAACGAGCGTGATCGGGCGCATCAGCGAGCGGATCGGCGTCTGTGCGAGCGTCGCGTTGGCGAGCGAAATCAAGAGTTCGCGGTCGTGTACGACGCCGATGACGTTATCGATCGCTTCGTCGTAGACCGGCAGTTTGGAGTAGCCTTCGGCGATAACGAGATCGAGCGCGCGGCGCGCCGATGCGTTGACTTCGATGGCGGACATATCGGGGCGCGGCGTCATGACTTCGCGCACGATCGTATCGCCGAACTGGATGATCGAATGGATCATCTCGCGTTCTTCTTCTTCGAGAACTTTCTGCTCCGCGCCGACATTGACGATGTTGCGGATATCGTCCTCGGTCACGAAGAGACCGTTCGCCGCGGGCGCCACCCCGAAGAGCCGGACCACGCCGTTGGTGAAAAACAGAAAGGTCGCATTGACCGGACTCATCAGCCAAGCGACGCGTTCCAAGATCGGCGCGAGCCGGACGGCCCAGCGTTCGTTATTGGCAACCGCGATCGTTTTCGGAATGATCTCGCCGAAAGCGAGTAAGAGCACGGTCATGATAACCGTAGACCACAGCGCGGGATTGGGAACGCCCGCCCGCACGAACAGCAGCGTCGCGAGAGAATCCGAGGCGAGCAAGACGATGGTATTGCCGATGAGAATCGAGGTGAGGAAACGGTTGCGGTCGTCGAGCAGCCGCATAACGGCCGCGCTGCCCTTCACGCCGCGCTCGACCATGCCGCGCGCGTGGAGGCGCGAGAGCGAAATCAGGGCCGCTTCGGAGCCGGAAAAAAACGACGACCCCGCGATGAGCAGGAGCAGCGCACCGATCTCGGGCCAGTGCGAGCTCCAAGCGTCTACAGTCATCGGGCGAACCGGGCCAACCAGAGTGGGGCGTACCGGAGGTTCCGATGCGAGGCGCGCGGAGCCGGTAGAGGGTCGGTGTCCAAATTGCCGCCATTATACCATATCGTGGGAAGGGGTCGCCGGGACGATTCAGGCGTGAACGAGGTAGAACAGTGCCGCGCTCACGCTCGAGCCCAGCACCGCGCCGAAGGCGGCCTCCGAAAAGCTGTGAATACCGCCTTCGACGCGGCTCTGGCTGACTAAAAACGCAAGGAAGAACGCGAGCAGCCCCACGACGAGCGTCCCGCCCAGAAGCGCGATGATCGTCGCCCCCGCGAAGGCCAGCGCCGCGTGGCCCGAGATCGCTCCGCCTTGGAGCGGCGAGCCGCGGCGGCCCGCGAACGCTTTGGCGAAAATCGTGAGCACGCCGACGATGACGAGCGTGACGAACACGTAATTGCGCGGAATGCCGGCGACGGCGCTCGAGACCTTGGCACCCGACGCCGTTACACCCTCGTAGAATGCGAGATAGCCGACGATGACCGCCCCCATCGAAACCACGAGCACCGCGCCCGCCGCCGCGTCCTTCGCGATTTTCGCCAGCGGATGATGGGCGACCGTCATGAGGTCGACGACGGCTTCGATAGCGGTATTGACCAGCTCCATCGCGATGACGAGCGCGATGCACAGCACCACGATCGAGACGTACGAGCGGTCGAGGCGTAAGAAAAGCGTCGCCAGAATCGCAAGCGAGGCCACGATAAGGTGAACGCGCATATTGCGCTGCGTGCGCGTCGCATACAGAATGCCTTGGAACGCGAAATCGAAGGCGGCCCAGACCCGGCTATCCTGGACGCGTTTGACGCTCGGCGGCAACCGCACGGGATGCATGTGGGCTGACGTTCGGGCGGCCGCCCGGCCCACCCCTGGCGTTAGGCGGAATCGTACGGCCAGGCGAGCCTGATCGCCGCGGCGAGCCGTTTTTCTTCGCGCAGCATGCGTCGCCGTTGCTTCGGTTCTTCGTGATCGTGGCCCAAGAGATGCGCGACGCCGTGCACGAGCAATCGCTCGATCTCGTCGTCCAGCCGCGCCTCGTACCCGGCGGCCTGCCGGACCGCCACGTCGACGCTGATGATGATATCGCCGAGCATGATTTCGGGGCCGCGCGCGTCGCGCTTCTTCGGCGCGGCGAACGGCTCGTACATGGGAAAACTCAAGACGTCGGTCGTGCGGTCTTTTTCGCGATGCTCGCGATTGAGCCGCCGCATCGCGGCGTCGCCGACGAACGTCAACGACAGCGTCGCGGCCGGCCGCCCGGTCGCTGCGAGCAGCGCACGCGCCGAGCGCTCGATGCGGCGGATCGCGATGCGATGCTTGCGCGTCGAGTTACGCACATAGATCACGCGCGGGAGGCGGCGAGGCGCGCATACGCGCCGACGATCTTCCCCACCAGCGGATGGCGCACGACATCGGAACCGTCGAGTTCGACGAGGCCGATATCGTCGACGTCGGCGAAAAGCGCCGGAACGTCGTGTAAGCCCGAGCGTACGCCGCGCGGCAGATCGACTTGCGTGATATCGCCGTTGACGACCATCTTCGAATTCGCGCCGATGCGCGTGAGGAACATCTTGAGCTGTTCGCGCGTCGTGTTCTGCGCTTCGTCGAGGATCACGAACGCGTCGCTGAGCGTGCGGCCGCGCATGTACGCGAGCGGCGCCACTTCGATCGTGCCGCGTTCGACGAATTTCGCGGCGACTGCATCGTCGAGCAATTCGCCCAGCGCGTCGTAAAGGGGACGCAGATAGGGATCGACCTTCTCTTTGAGATCGCCGGGCAGGAAGCCGAGCTTCTCGCCCGCCTCGACCGCGGGACGGCAGAGCACGATCTTGCTGACTTCCCGGGCGCGCAGCGCGCGAACGGCCATCACCATCGCGAGAAACGTCTTGCCCGTCCCGGCGAGACCGATCCCAAAGGTGAGCGTGCAAGCCGAGATGGCATCGACCAAACGGCGCTGACCTTCGGTGCGCGGCCGAATCTCTTTCCCGCGTTGGGTCGTGAACAGCGTTTTCGGATGCGCGGACGGTTTCGCATGGGCGCTCGACTCACGCGCTGCGAGGACGACGTCGTCCGGCGTGAGCTGCGCGCCGCCGTTCACGGCTTCACGCATGCGCGCGAGGATCTCGCTTGCGGAGTCGACGGCGATCGCCGAACCGCTCAGACGCAAGCGGTCCCCGTCGAGGTTGACGACGACGGGAACCAGCCCTTCGAGCGCGGTGAGGTTGCCATCGAGATGGCCGCAAAAGTTTAACGGATCTCGCACGCCGGCGAGTTCGAAGACTCGTTCCGTGCGCGCGTCAGGCAGCGTAAATTCTCCGCATGTATCATTTGAACGCCGCGCGGAGGAAAAGGGTTCTCGTCAGCGCCGCTGCGACGGCTCTCGCAGGGCAACCGGCGGCGCCAGCGCTTCGGCGAGGATCAGGCCGCCGAGCAACGTCGCGCCCCCGGCAAAGGCGGCCAGCAGCGGGTTGGCCGCGACCGGCCGGGCCGTAACGGCAACCGTCTCGACGACGCGTGTCGGAAACCCGTCATCGGCATCGGCCCGCAAGCGGCGCGGCGCCGGTGACGGTCCGGGCCGTGGCGTGGAAGGCGCGGACGCCGCAAGCGGCGCGGCCGTCGGCCGAGATGGCGGCTGGGGTCTCGCCGGCGGTCGCGGAGGCGCGGCTCCGGCGAGCCGCTGCTGTTCCGCTGCCGCCGCGCGCGCCTGGCGGAGTTGCTGCGCGATGCGGTCCGCCAGAAACCCCATGATGTCTTCCACCGCTATTGGCCCGGCGGTTTGGGCGCTTGCGTCAACTGCGTGCTCGACGCTTCGCTCGGCGTGACGCCCGTGCCGATCGCGCTACGCATATCGGTATCGGCTTTGAGATTATTGAGCTTGTAATAATCCATCACGCCGAGATTGCCGTTGCGGAACGCTTCGGCGATCGCTTGGGGAATCTGCGCTTCGGCCTCGACGACTTTGGCACGCATCGCCTGCGTCGATGCCTTTTGCTCTTGCTCGGCTGCGAGCGCGCTGTATTGACGTTCGGCCGCCTTCGCCTGGGCGATGCGGCGATCGGCTTCGGCTTGCGAGGTTTGCAACTCCGCACCGATGTTTTTCCCGACGTCGACGTCGGCGATATCGATCGACACGATTTCAAAAGCCGTACCGGCGTCGAGCCCCTTGGCGAGAACCGCTTTGGAGATGCGGTCGGGATATTCCAACACTTCTTTGTGATCTTGGGCGGCGCCGACGGCGCTGACGACGCCTTCGCCGACGCGGGCGACGATCGTCGGTTCGCCGGCGCCGCCGACGTACCGGTCCAGATTGGTGCGCACGGTGATTCGCGCTTTGACGTTGAGCTGGATGCCGTTCTGCGCCACGCCCTGGAAGATCGGCGTCTCGATCACGCGCGGGTTGACCGATTGCTGCAGCGCTTCCAGGACGTTACGTCCGGCCAGATCGATTGCGGACGCCCGCTGCCACTCGAGCGGAATCTCGGCCCGCTGCGCTGCGATCATCGCGAGCGTAACGTTCTCGACGTTGCCGCCTGCGAGATAATGCGATTGCATCTGATCGACCGTCAGCGGCAATCCGGCTTTACGCGCGCGCACGAGATTAGTAACGATGACGCCCGGTTGGATGCCGATGAGCCGCATGCGGATCAGCGACGTGATCGAAAGCGGCACGCCCGCCGCGATCGTTCGAATCCAGAGTCCGAGCGGAAAATAATAGAAGAACAGTATCAGGCCCAGCAGGATCGCCAAGACGATCACGGCGCCGGTAAAGCCACCCACGAGCATGCTACCTTTCCTCGGTCGAAACCGGTGTGACGAAGACGCGCGAACCCTGCACCCGAGTGACGCGCACCGCCGAACCCGCGGGCACGAAATCCCCCTCGGTTAGGACGTCGACGCGTTCGCCGTCGACGCGCGCCACGCCGGCCGGCCGCAGATACGACGTCGCGATTCCGGTGAGTCCCAAAAGCGCCGTGAAATCGCGACTCGCGACGTAGTCGGGGCCCTGAACGCCCGCGAACGTAATGCGCCGGAAAAATGCGCTCTCCGGATAGACGCGCGTGGCGAGCACCGTGAAGATCGCGGAAAGCACGATCGCAATCGAGATCGCTTGCGCCGCGATGAAGATGAAGGAAAGCCCGAATGCGAGCACGACCGCGGCAAAGAGTGCGATCGCCCCGAGCACCCCCGATATGCCGTGCCCCGGGAAGACGTGTAACTCGAAGAGCAATCCGACGACGCCCGCGAGCGCAAGCGCGATGACGATGCCGTCGGAAAAGCCCGCATAGACGTGCGTTCCGAAGAAGAGCGCGAGCGACGTGACGCCCAGGAGCCCGGCGATGCCGTGGAGCGTTTGCATCTCGACGATGAGCCCGAGAACGCCGAGCGAGAGCAAAATGCCGCTGACTTCGGGCGACGTCGCGAACCGCGCGAGCGTCTCGCCCCACGTGTAGGCGGCATGGGTGACCGCGCCGTGCACGCCGGCAAAAGCGAGCGCGCCGTCGAGCGTCGGCGAGATGGCATCGGCGAAATGCGCGCGCTTCGCTTCGTCGGCCGTAAACGAAAGGATCGCGCCCGATTTTTTATAGGCGGATGCATCGACGCTCTTGTCGACCATCGCGGCCGCGAGCGTCGCGTCGCGATGATTGCGGGTCGCCGTCGACGCGAATTCGGCCCGCAACGCGCTGACGTGTTTCGGATCGTTCGGAATGGGTTCTGCGGCACCGATGCTCGCCCCGGGTGCCATGACGATCGTATGGGCGGAGAGCGAGATCAACGCCCCCGCACTATACGCCCGCTGCGAAATATATGCGATCGTCGGAACTTTCGCTGCGAACATCGCGTCGCGAATCTCGAAGGCGGCGCTGACGAGGCCTCCGGGCGTATTGACGTCGAGCACGAGCGCCGCCGCATGTTCGGCGTCGGCTTCCCGCACGGCGCGTTCGACGAGATGGGCCATGCCCTCATCGACGGTTCCGGAAATCGGCACCACCACGATGGGCTCCGAGCCCCCCGTACTCGCAGCACGGGCGAAGCCCGCGATGCCCAGAAGAGCCGCGACCGCGAACGCCACGAGCCGCACGATGCGAATCATATATCCGCTTACTCGCCCGGGCCCGCAAAGTTCCGCGGGGTCACGCGAGCGCTTTGAGTTCGTCCATGACGACTTGGCGAATCGTATTGCCGTCCGCTTCCGCTTTGAGCTTGGGCATCAGGAGCTTCATTGCCGCACCTTGCGTACGTTCCGCGGCAGGCAGCGTTTGCAACTCCGCCCGTACGATGGCGCGAATGTCGTCGATCGACTTCTGCGCCGATAGATAGGCGACGAGGATTTCCCTCTCGACGCGCTCTTTAGCGGCAAGTTCGGCGCGACCGGCCTTTTCGTATTCGCCCATGGAGTCCGTGCGCTGTTTGACGAGCTTGCGTACGACGTCGAGCTGATCCGCTTCCTCGAGTTCGCGTCCGGCCTCGATTTTTTTATACGAAAACGCCGAGATCGCCGAGCGCAGCGTATCGAGCCGGACCTGTTCTTTGGCCTTCATCGCTTCCTTGAGGTCCGAAGCGATGCGTTCTTTGAGCGTCACGTATCTGCTGCTCCGCTTGAAATGGTGAGGGCGCCGTTTTCGGCGCCCTCGGTCTGCAGTGGTTAGGCGCGCCGTTTGCGGGCGGCGGCCGACTTCTTCTTCCGGCGAACGCTCGGTTTCTCGTAATGCTCGTGTTTACGAGCTTCGGCGAGAACGCCGGCTTTTTGGGTGGCCTTTTTGAAGCGCCGCAGCGCACTCTCGATGGTCTCACCTGGTGCAACGCGTACTTCCATAGAACAACCCTCCCCTCAAAGCCCGGCGCAGCCGGTAAAATGACGAACGCTCTCGCGTAAAGACGAGAACAACCGCATGAATGTACCACAGGACCCGTCGAGCGTCAATTACGAAGTCTCACGGCGTTGCCGGCCCGATTCGGACGATTCCCTACGACTCGCGCCTTCGTCGCCGGCACCGTGAGCGGTGCGATCGTCTCGGTCAACGTGTCCGAAGTGCGCAGTCAGACATACCTGGGCAAAACGGTGACCGTGGCGGTCCGGGTGCCGGTTCGCGGCGTCAACCTGCGCGGTGACGACCAAGCCGACCGCGGCAACCACGGAGGCCCGGACCGCCCGAGTTACGCCTACGCGCACGAAGATTATCGCTGGTGGGAAAAGCGCCTCGGCCGCACCTTGCCTAATTTGGCGAGAACCTCACCATTGCGGGGATCGATATCAGCGGCGCGTTGATCAGCGAACGGTGGCGCGCCGCGCGATGACGATGGACGATTCCGGATTCGTCGCGAATTCGCGCAAGCGGGGCGACGTAGCCGCTCACGGCTTGACGCTCGAGATCATGTTTCGCATCTTTATGTTCGAACGCAACCGGCTCGCAGAGCTACTCGTGCCCGAATTACCGGCGGCGTGGCGCGCCTGGGTGCTCCGTCACTTGGCGGACCGCTAAGGGCTTACACGTAGCGGGTTCGCTGCAAGGCGACCAAACCGAGACGCCGTCCAGTTGCGACGACGTTCATCCCGGCGGCCATTCCAGCGCCCGCCCACCGAGCACGTGCAGGTGGAGGTGGTGGACCGTTTGACCCGCATCCACGCCTTCGTTGACCACCACGCGGTAGCCGCCGGGGCACGCCGTTTGTCCGGCGCGCGATGCCAGCGCGAAAAGTTCGCCGACTTCGTCGCTCGGCGCCGCATAGGTAAAGTCGCTCAAGTTCGTCGCATGGCGCTTCGGAATCACGAGCAGATGCGTGGGCGCCTGCGCGTTAAGGTCGCGAAAGACGAGCGCATCGCCGCTACGTTCGACCTCCGTCGCCGGAATCTCGCCGCGATAGATCTTACAGAATACGCAGTCGTCGCTCACGAACCGGCCCCCGCCTTCGGCTTCATGGTAAAAAAGTTAAACGACGTATCGGGGCTCGCCGTCACGCCGTCCACGCCCGTCTTGGCGGCGAAGGATACGACGGAGTGCACGAGCGGAATCGCCGGCGCTCGATCGTGGATGAGGGCGTTGGCCTGGCGGTAGATGGCGGCGCGCTTCGTTGCATCGACCGTCTGCTGCCCGGCGAGCATCAATGTATGAAAGCCCGGATCGCGCCAGAACGAATAGTTTTGGGCTTGACCTTTGACCGCGCTATCCTGATCGAGTAAGGCGTACATGAAATTATCGGGATCGCCGTTATCGCCCGTCCAGCCGATCAGGCACATCGGATGTTCTCCGTTGCGCACTTTCGTTAGAAAAACTCCGAATTCGAAGGGCTGCAGCGTCACGTCGATCCCGACGGCTTTGAGATCGCTCTGGATCGCTTCGGCGATGCGTTGTGGTTCGGGCATATACGGACGGGGTGAGGTCGGATAGTACAGTTCCGTAGCGAAATGCGCGACGCCGGCTTGCGCGAGCAGACTCTTCGCCTTCGCAACGTCGTGCGGGTACGCTTTAACTGCGGGGTTTTCGCCGAGCATGCCGACGGGCGTCCAATTGTTCGCAACGGTCGCGCCCTGACTATAAAAGCTCTTCGCGAGCGCCGGCACGTCGATCGCGTAGGCGATCGCCTGGCGGACGAGCGCGCTGCCGAACGGCTTCTTTTCGACGTTGAGCGCGAGATAGGAGACGTTATTCGAAGGCGGATGGTACAGCTTGACGCCCGGCTGCTGCGCGAGATCTCTCGCATCGTCGGGCCGCGGATCGATCAGCATGTCGATATCGCCCTTCTTCATCGAGAGGACGCTCGTCGATTGGTCGGGGATGTCGCGCACGATGACCGTCGCATAGCCGGGTTTACCCCCCGCGTACGTTGGGTTCGCCGCCAGCGTGATGTGATCGTCGTGCGCCCATTCCGCAACCGTATAGGGTCCGCTTCCGACCGGCTGCTGGTTGAACGCTTCGGCGCCCTTTTGGATTGCAGCGGGCGACCCGATCGCGAAGGACGGCATCGCGATATTATGCAGCAGTGGTGCGGACGGCGCACGCAAGTGGATGACGAACGTCGTGGCGTCCGGCGCGGCGACGCTCGCGATCGCGCTCTTATCGTCGAAACCGCCGAACATGCTCGCATAATAGCCGTATGGAAAATTGCCGCGATACGCGTTCTTCGAATCGCGCCAGCGATCGAAATTGAACTTCACCGCGGCCGCATCGAGCGGCGTACCGTCACTGAACTTCAGGCCCGGACGCAGCGCGAAGGTCCAGGCCTTGCCGTCGGCAGAGGTTTTCCACGACGTCGCCGCATCGGGCCGAATGTCGAAACCGCCGGGCTTGAACCGGACGAGATTTTGAAAGACTTCCTGTGAGATCGTCAGCGAAAGTCCGTCGGTTTGCGTCGCGGGATCGAGGCCGACGGCATCTTTCACGCGCGCGACGATGAGCTGCGCAGCGTTCCCGCCGCCGTTCGCGGACGACGTGGACGAAGACGTCGCTCCACCGCCGCATCCGGAGAACGCGAGCGTTCCCAGCAGCGTTGCGGAAAGAAGTCGTTTCAACCGGTTACCTCGCAATGGTGAACGTCCACGTGCGCGTCGACGTGTTGCCCGCGGCGTCGGCGACCTTGACCGTCACGGTCACGGGACCGCTAGGCAGATCGACGCCGGGGCTATAGGTGATGAAGCTATTGGTGCGCGTTGCCGACGAGGTGACGTCGTGGCCGTTGACTTCGAGCGTGACGCTCGAGGCGTTGATCGCGATCTCGGTCGGCGTGGTGTAGGTCGCAAAGATGCTCGGCCGCGCGTTATTGACGCGTTGTCCCGACGGCGGCGCGACCTCCCCGATCGCAGGCGGCGTCGATGCGGCCGAAAGCGTCTGTGCGGCCTGCGTGCGCGGCGCGGCGTTCGATCCGACGCTCAAGCGCCCATAGACCGGCACTTGCGTGACGTTGAAACGATCGGGAATCGTGTAGTGCGCGACGTACGTTCCGGGTTGGGTCTCGCGCATCGCGAGATTCGAGAGCAAGTCGCCGATCTCGAAGGTCGCGCGGCCGCCGGGCGTGCCGTGCATGACGACATCGAAACTCTCACCCGTCCGCAGCGGGCGCGTGGTCGAAAGCGTCACGCTCGCGATTTGCGTCGCGCTCGGCGTACCGGGCGCGGGCGTCGCCGTCGTCGCGACGGCGGCGAGGGTGCGCGATGCGACGATCTGGCGCAATTCGCCGCTTTCGGGATTGCTGCGCACCGTGACGTAGTCGCCGACCTTGAGGTCTTCGAGTTTCGCCGCCGCGCTATTGAGCGCGATCTCGGTCGTCTTTCCCGGGGTGACGACGCGGCCGCTTTCCAGCACGACGGCATAGGGCGCGACCGCGGCGACGGTGCCGCTCGTGGACTTGTAGAAATCGAAGATGGAGACGACGCGGCCGTCCTTGGCCAAAATCGCATGCACCGCGTCACCGACACGTACGTCCCCGATAGCCGCGCGCAGTTGCGAATGGATCGTCACGTCTTCGGTCCAGATTTTCGCTTCTGACGTAACGGAGATCGTGCGCGACATACCGCCGCGAACGACGGTGAGCGACGGCGGCTGCGACGCGACGTCGATCGCGGAGACGACGCCTTGCACGTCGGTTCCGCCGCCGGCGCGCTGTTGTTCGGTGCTGCTCGTACGGCCGATGTACGACGACACGATCTCGACGCGCGCGCTGCGCTGATCGTAGGACGCACGCGCTCCGAACGCGGCGACCAGCAGTTTGAGCGGCACGTAGAGCGTTCCGTCGATATCGGTGACAGGCGCGTCGAGCGGCACCGGCGAGCCGTTAACCATGGCGGTACGCGAAAGGACCGAGAAGCTGACCGTGCCGGTCGGCAACTTAGCCGTGATCGTCGTGCCGCTCCGCGCGATCGCGATCCCGAGCGCTTCGAACACATCGCGCAACGGCACGAGGATGCGTCCGTTGACGCTCTGCGGCGGCGTATCGGTCCCCAGCGGCTCGCCGTTGATCGCAATCGAAATCGTCCGGATCGGTTTTTCGGCCGGCTCGCCGCGCGGTGCCGCCCCGGCGGGCGCGACGATGGTGCTCGCGAGAGCGGCGCAGATACAACTCAGAGCGAGCACTTTCATCGGGGGGAACACTCCTCCAAGACGGTGCGGTAGACCTCGGCGGTCCGTTCGGCGCAGCGGTCCCACGTCAACGTACGAGCGAAACGCCGTGCGTCTCCGCGATCAGCCGGGGCCACCAGGGCCAGGCGCAGGCTGGCCGCAAGCGCCCCGACATCGCGCGGTGCGAAGGCGTCCACGTAGGGTCGCAGGACGCCGGGCACCGCGTCACGGCACGCAATGACGGGCGTTCCGAGCGCCGCCGCCTCGAGCATCGGCAGCCCGAACCCTTCGCACAGCGCAGGATGAACGAGCGCGGCGGCACCGCGATACAGCGCCGGCAACTCGCTTTGGCGCACGTCGCCGAGGAAGCGCACTTTGCCGCGAGCGCGGCGCGGCGAAATCGCGCTCTCGGGAAAATCGTCCGAGCCAGTCACGTACAGATCGACGTCGAACGCCGGCGCGAGCGCTTCCCATGCGGCGAACAGCGTGGCGAGATCCTTGTGCGGCTTGTGATTGCCGACGTAGAGGAAGTACCGGCGCTCCGCCGCGACGGGCGCGACGTTTTCGAAATAGCGATCGTCGACGCCGAGCGGGACGACGACGATCTTGCGCGGCGCGACCCCGAGATAACGTTCGAGATCCTCGATCGTGCGTTCGTCGTCGGTAATGACGCGCGCCGCGCGCGCGCATACCGCTCGAACGACGGTCGCGTAATACGGTCGAACGCGGCTTTTAAACATTGCCGGAAACCGCAGGTGAATGAGATCGTGAATCGTTACGATCGTCGGCCGAAACCCGAAAAACGGCGCGTACACGGCCAGATGATGCACGAGCCGCGGACGCGTGCGGCGCAAACGCAGCGGTAAGCCGATTTGCTCGCGCACGTCCAGCGCGCTCGAGCGCACGATCGCGGTGAAACGCAAGTCCGGTGCGACGCGCGGCAGGCGCCGAGCGAGTTCTTCGGCATACGCCGTCATGCCGACCGACATGTGACGCATGCGCGGCACATCGAGCGCGACGTCGCATGCGCTCATGGGCGCAGTGCCTTCCACGCGACGACGACGGGATACCACGCCGAGGCCAGCGCAACGTACGTGCCGCGCCAGCCGTCGCGCCACGCGCCGCGTCCCACGAGCAGCCAGGGCGCCCGGAGGGTCGCGAGCGCGAGCGCGCGCACCAGCTTCGCGCGTGAGGGCCGCACGCCGCGCGCTTCGAGCGACGTATAGCGTGCGAATTTCGCGCGATACGCGCCCACGGTGGGATACGAATCGTGCGCGAGCGTCCCCGCCAGCGTCGCGACGCCGCCCGGCACGACCCAGCGCTCGTGCAGTTCGGCGGTTCCGCCCGCAGCGGGCTGCGCGACGAGTGCGGCGCGCTCCGTTCGAAAGAGGCGCACCGGAGCTTCGTCGCCCCACGCTCCATGACGCATCGGACGATCCGAAAAATAGGTGAGCCGCTTCACGCGATACGCATCGACCGACGCGGGCGCTTCGACGTCGCCGAGGGCACCGGCAAGCTCGGAATCGAGCGACTCGTCGGCGTCGAGCATAAACGTCCACGGCGTCTGCACGCACCCCAGTCCGAACGCGCGCGTCGCCACGAAGCCGGCCCACGGCCGGACGACCACGCGCGCGCCGCGCGCTCGCGCGAGCGCGACCGTCGCATCGTGCGACTGCGCGTCGATCACGAGCAGCGGCGCTTCGGGCGGCACGCTTGCGAAGCAGCGAGGCACGTTGCGCGCCTCGTTCTTGGTGAGGACGACGAACGTGATGTGTGCGAGATTCAGGACGGCGACGCGAACGAAGGTGCCGGTTCGCTTTCGCGGGCGCGTTCGGGCGCGCAGCCCGCAAGCGCGGCCTCGACGAAATCGCGGTAGAGCGGCGACGGCCGTGTCGGGCGCGACTTGAATTCGGGATGCGCTTGCGTGCCGACGAACCACGGGTGCAGCGACGCAGCGAGCTCCACACATTCCACGAGCGTCGATCGCCCGACGACGTGATGGCCGCTGAAGACCATGCCGTGTTCTTCGAACAGCGGCTTATACCGGTTGTTGAACTCGTACCGATGACGATGGCGTTCGCTGATATCGAGCGTCCCGTACGCACGCGCCGCAAGCGAGCCGGCTTCGAGCTTGCAGTCGTACGTACCGAGCCGCATCGTGCCGCCCATGGATTCGATATTCCGCTGGTCCGCCATGAAGTCGATGACGGGATCCGGCGTCGCTTCATCGACTTCCGAGGTCATCGCCTCGGCCAGGCCGCACACGTTGCGCGCGAATTCCACACACGCGAGCTGCATGCCGAAGCAGATGCCCAGAAACGGAATCTGCTTCTCGCGCGCATATTGAATCGCGCGCAGCTTGCCTTTTACGCCGCGCGAACCGAAACCCGGCGCGACCAAGATACCGTCGACGCCCGCGAGCGCATCGGTTCCGGAATCTTCCACCGTTTCGCTGTCGACGCGTTTGATCTCGACGCGCGCGTCGTGATAGATTCCCGCGTGATAGAGCGCTTCGACGATCGAGATGTACGCATCTTTGAGATCGACGTACTTGCCGACCAGGGCGAGCTTGACCTGACGCCGCGGATGCATGACCCGATCGACGATGCCTTCCCACTCGCGCAGATCCAGCGGTTGGGCCTCCAGCTTCAACCGTCCGATGACGGCCTGCGCGAGGCCCTCGCGTTCGAGATTGAGCGGTACTTTATAAATCGTCGGCGCATCGCCGTTCTGCACGACGTTACGCGGCGGAACGTCGCAGAAGAGTCCGATCTTCTCCTTGAGTTCCAAGGGGATCGCCGTCTCGGAATTCGTGCGCACGACGATGGCGTCGGGGGCGATGCCGATCGCGCGCAGTTCGCGCACGCTGTGCTGCGTCGGTTTGGTTTTTAGTTCGCCTGCCGCACCGAGGTGCGGCAGGAGCGTGAGGTGGACGAACATGACGTTCTCCTCACCCACATCGTAGCGCACCTGACGGATCGCTTCGAGAAACGGCAGCGACTCGATGTCGCCGACCGTTCCGCCGACCTCGACGACGCAGATATCGGCACCGGAGGTTTCCGCCACACGCGTGATCTGCGCTTTGATCTCGTTGGTAATGTGCGGGATCACCTGCACCGTCGCTCCGAGGTAGTCGCCGCGCCGTTCCTTATCGATGACGGAGCGATAGATTTGACCCGTGGTGACGTTGTTGACGCGGGTCAGCGATTCGTCGATGAAGCGCTCGTAGTGGCCGAGGTCGAGGTCCGTCTCCGCACCGTCTTCGGTGACGAAGACCTCGCCGTGCTGGTACGGATTCATCGTGCCCGCATCGACGTTGATATACGGATCGAGCTTCTGAATCGAGACGGAGAAGCCGCGGCTCTTGAGGAGCCGTCCGAGCGAAGCGGCTGCGATGCCCTTGCCGAGCGAGCTGACGACACCGCCGGTAAAGAAAATAAACTTCGCCACTATGGGAAGCAAGCTTTCGGCGACGCCGGTAAACGGCCCTACGTGGGCGAGGTGGCGGGGCGCGCCGCGCGGAGCTCACTGCCGCTCAGCAGCAACACCGGAATCAGCACGAGCGCGATCCACGTCGGAAATTTTCGACGACATTGCGCGCGTTTACGGCGTTTGCAGCCGGGACCAGTTTATTTTCCAGCCCCACGGAAGCGAAGAGAAGTCGCGCGGCCGGACCGGCGGCGCCGGTGCCCCGACGGCGGCCCAGCGTTCGTCGACCGGAGACGTCGGCAACGCATGCCACATGCCGATGGCCAGGAGCGTCGCTGCGAAGGCGAAGCCGGCCCAGAACCGGGGAGCGCGCCGCGGATAGCCGACCATCGCGACACCGAACGCTGCGGCACCGGTGACCACGAGTAAGGCTCGCCACCAGGAGCTCCACTCGACGACGAGGAGAACGAACGGCGATGCGAGCCAGCCAGTAACGGGGAGCCAACACGATGAGAGCCGGCACGGCCGCCGAGCATCGCGAGCGCGACGGACACCAACACGACGGCCTCCGGAAGTTCGGTTCTGACCCGCGCGCGGTGCAGCAGGAACGACTGTAGCCCAGCGTCGCTGGCGAAGGCGAACAACCCAGCGGTAAAAGCGACGACGAGGCGCCGCGCGAGCGTGTCCTCGGAAAACATATCCCATTGAGGTTCGGAAGAAACGGAACCAAAATTCAGGTGCGAACGTCGACCACGCGAGGATGGCCGGCGTAATCGCGGTGCACGTGGACGCATGCCGCCGAGCCGAAGCGCTCGGCGGCGAGTTCCGCCAGCGCGAACGTCGTATCGAGACCGGCCTCCAGCAGCATGACGCCGCCGGCGGCCAGGCGCCGCGGCGCCGTCGCGAGCAGCCTACGGTACGGCTCGAGCCCGTCGCCGCCGCCGTCGAGGGCGAGCCGCGGTTCGAAGGGAAGCGCCGTTGCGGCCGGTGCGAGATCGCCGCTGCTGATATACGGCAGATTCGCGACGACGCAATCGAAAGCGCTGCCCGCCTCGAGCGCTGCGAACGTGTCCCCGAGCACGAAGGATACGCGGTCTGCCACTGCGTGAGCGACCGCATTACGCGCGGCGACGTCGAGTGCCGGCTGCGAAATATCGATGGCCGTGACCCGTGCAGCGGGCAACTCGCAGGCGAGCGTGATCGCAAGGATACCGCTGCCCGTCCCGACATCGCACAGCCGCGGTGCCGCGAGCCCCCGGCCGCGCAGCGCCTCGCACGCGAATTCGACCAGCAGTTCGGTTTCCGGGCGCGGGACGAGCACGGCCGGCGTCACCGCGAACGTGCGACCGTAAAAGCCGGCATTGCCGACGATATACGCGACGGGTTCGCCCGCCGCTCGCCGGTCGATCGCCGCAACATAGCGCTCGAACAGCGTGGCTCCGAGCGGATCGCGGGCGTGCGCGAGCACCCAGGCGGCATTTTGCGACAGCGTCTCTTCGAGCAGCCGTAACGCATCGAAACGGCCGTCGTCGCGAGAGCAATGCAAGCGTTCGCGGCCGAATGCGAGGGCCTCGCTCACCGTCGACGCGGAGCTCGTGCTCACGCGGGCGTCATGCGCGGCCGAGCCCGACGCGACCTGCGCGAGCGTGTGTTAGGCGGCGGTCGTCTCACCGGCGAGGAGCTTCGACTTTTCGTCCTGCTGCAAGCGAGCGACGATGCGGCCTAGGTCGCCATTGAGGATGCCCGGTATGTTGCCGAAGTTTTCGTTGATCCGGTGATCGGTAATGCGATCTTGCGGAAAATTATAGGTCCGAATCTTTTCGCTGCGATCGCCCGTGCCGACCTGGCTGCGCCGCAGATTGCCCACCAGTTCTTCGGCTTCGCGGCGTTTGCGGTCGGCGAGCACGCTGCGCAGCATCGTCATGGCACGTTCGCGATTTTGCAGCTGCGACCGTTCTTCACTGCACGAGACGATGACGCCGCTCGGGACGTGGGTGATGCGAATCGCAGATTCCGTTTTGTTGACGTGCTGGCCGCCGGCGCCGGATGCTTTGAACGTGTCGATCTGGAGATCGGTCGACTTGATCTCGACCTCGACGTCTTCGTCGACTTCGGGCAGCACGGCGACCGTCGCCGTGCTCGTATGCACGCGTCCTTGCGATTCGGTCAGCGGTACGCGCTGAACGCGATGCACGCCGCTTTCGTACTTGAAAAAACGATACGGTTCGTTCGTGCGGATCCCAAGGGTGATCTCCTTGACGCCGCCCGCGTCGTTCTCGCTCTGGGAGAGAATCTCGGTCTTCATCTTGATCGACTCCGCATAGCGCGCGTACATCCGCGCGAGCTCGGCTGCGAAGAGCCCCGCCTCATCGCCGCCGGCGCCCGCGCGAATTTCGACGAAGATATCTTTGGAGTCGTTGGGATCGCGCGGCAGCATCAGCTCGGTGAGCTGCGTTTCGATCTCGCGGCGCCGTTCGCGCAAGATCTTCGCCTCTTCTTCGGCGAGCTCGTGTAGTTCGGGATCGCTCTTATCCGCGAGCAACGTCTCGTTGTCGGCGCCGTCGGCGAGCAATTTTTTGTAGGCGCGATAGGTCGCGACCGTCTCTTCGTTGGCCGCACGCTCTTTGACCAGTATCGTAAAACGCGCCTGATCGAACGTGCCGCCGGAATTGGCCAGCTCCATTTCGATTTCGTCGTAGCGTTTCGAAAGCGTCTCGAGACGGTCGAGATTGAACACCATGGCAACTCCCGACGCGTCCGGCTTCGTCTACGGCGTAAAGGTGGATAAAAAAGAAAAGACGAGCTGCATTGCTGCGACTCGTCCCGAGATGGTACCGAACGCTACGCTTCGACGGCGGCAGCAGCCTCGGTCTTGACGCGCTGCCGTTCCTGGGCTTCGGCCTTCTTCTTCTCGGCGGCAGCCATGCGCTGATTGAACTTATCGACGCGGCCGGCGGTATCGAGAAACTTCTGTTGACCCGTGAAGAGGGGGTGACAGGCGGAGCACACTTCGACGCTGATCGACTTGATCGTCGAACCGGTCGTGAACGCGTGTCCGCAGGAACAATGAACGTTCGCTTCGGCGTACCAAGTGGGGTGGATCTTCTCTTTCACAGCCTGAAGAGTATAGCAGAGACCGCAAGACGCCGCCACCCTCCCAGACTGGGCAACTTTGTGGTACAAAGTAGCGAAGAGCGTCGCCGCTAGCTGCTCGCTTTGCGCCGGCGGCCGGCACGCTCGCAAACCGTCTGGAGGGCTCATGGACCGCCAAGCAATCAACCGGGTTTGTGGAATCGTACCGTTCGTTTTGTCGCTCGTCGCCTTTTGCGTCGTGATCCTGGCCGTGCTCACCGGCTGGGGCATGGGCGGCGCAGACGAAGGCGCTGGGGCGCACATTTTTCAACTTTTAATCGTCGCGCAAGGGCCCTTCATGCTGGTTTACGTCGTCACGGCGAACTGGAAGCAGGCCGGCCGAGTCGCCGGCCCGATCGCACTCCAAGCCGCGGGCCTCGTCCTCGCCTTCGCTCCAGTCGCCATTTTTAAGCTGTAACTCGCCCCGCGCGAGCACTGCGCGTCGCGCGCCCCGCGTCGCCGGCAGCCCGGGAGCTGCGACGACGTCGCTCGACGGGATGCGGCTTCTCTGCCCGGTGACCGCTGCGCGGGGAACGGGTCTCGCCGGAGCCACCGCATTACCGAAAGGACCGCCATCCCGAGCGTCGTCGAACGGCCGCGCGCAGACACCGGCTCACGCTTCTCCAGTGGGGCGAGCGTCGTGCTCTTGTCGCTCGTCGCATTCCTCTGCATCGATGCGCTGCTCTTCGTCACGCCGTTCTATCGCAATCTGCTCGCGCCGGATTCCGCAGCGGGCAGCTTCGAACGCGCGATCGGGCGCGTGGAGCGCGCTACGGCGGTACCGTCGCGCGACGTCCTCGTGCTCGGCGATTCGCGAATCTTTAACGGCCTGGATGCCGCCGCCGCAGATGCGGCGGCGCCGGGGCTGCACTTCATCAATGCGGCGGTACCGGGCACGACACCGCGCTGTTGGACCGTCTTCGACCGCGTCGTCGATCCGCAGGCCGATCGCTATCGCGCGATCGTCATTCCGGTCGATTCGTATGGCGACGACGATAGCGCGATCGGCAGCATCGATGGCGACGACCGGCCGTTCGATCTGCGCTACATCGCCTTGCGCACCGACCCGGGCGAAGTCGCGTCGATCGCCCGGAGTTTTTCCCCAGGCGAACGGATCTCGGTCTTTTTCGATCTCGCGCTGCGCGGACCGCTCGTGCGGGAAGACGTCCAAAATTTCACCCTCGATCCCGCGGCGCGCTTCGCGGCGCTCGCGAACGGATCGGCGCTGGACCGGCCGCAGCCGCGGCGCGAAACCCTCGCCGGCCTCCGCATCGGTTTCGCTGCGGGGACGTTGAGCGGCCGCACGCTGACGCCGGAGGATGAAGCGGCGCTGCGCCGCCAACTCTTTGCCGTCGTGCACGCGAGCCCATCGTACGCGCGTTACCGCCGGGAGTGGCTCGGCGCGATCGCCGCGCGTTACGCGCACACGCACATCCCGGTCGTCTTCGTTCGCATCCCGACGCGTCCGGCCCATCGCACGCTGCCGCCGCCGCCGAGCGGGACGATGCTCGCATTCGCGCGCGAACCCGGCGCCTTCGTTTTGGGGCAAGCGCCCTATCTCGCGCTCGAACGCCCCGAGCTCTTCGCCGATGCCGATCATCTCAACGCTTCCGGAAGCGCGCGCTTCAGCGCGTTGCTCGGTCGCGACGTCGCGCGGGTCGTACGCGAGCCACGCGGGTTCGCGCGACAAGCCGCGCCGCCGGCGCCGCCCGCGAGCGTCGTAAGCGGACGCGTTGCAGCGCCGCGTTCGGCAGTGGCGGCCTTCGCGGCGGCGCTCGGAATCGGCGTGCCGATGCATTTTCAGTCCTACGAGTACGCGCTGTTTTTCGCGGCGCTCGCTACGTTCGTCGCCCTCGTGCGCGTCCGGCGGGCCCGCAGCCTCGGACTGCTCGCCGCCAGCTGGTACTTCTACGCGCGTTGGAACGCGTGGTATCTCGCGGTGCTGCTCGGCCTCACGGCCACGGATTACGGCTTCGCGCTGCTCGTCTCCGCGAGCGCCGGTATCCGCCGGCGCGCATTTTTGGCCCTCGGCGTCTGTGCGAACCTCGCGTTTTTAAGCACCGCGAAATACGCAGACTTCGTGACGGCGACGGTCGCGCGGGCGCTCGGCATCCCGAACGATCCCTGGGCGTTGCACGTGCTCGTGCCGGTCGGCATCAGCTTTCACACGTTTCAAAGCATCTCGTACCTCGTGGATGTCGCGCGCCGTAAGACCGAGGCCGTGCGCGATCCGCTCGACTACGCGCTCTACATCGCGTTCTTCCCGCAGCTGCTCGCGGGCCCGATCGTGCGCGCGTCGGTCTTCTTCGGCGAATTATGGGAAGGACGCCGGCCCGAGAGCGCCGCGATCGTGCGAGGTCTGGGCGAAATCGCGCTCGGACTCTTCAAGAAGGGCGTGCTCGCCGACCGCTTCGCGCCCGTTGCCGATGCGTATTTCGGTGCGCTGCCCGCGCACCCGGGGATGGCTGCGGCCTGGAGCGGAGCGCTCGCCTTCGCACTGCAGATCTATTTCGATTTCTCCGGCTACAGCGATATCGCGATCGGCTGCGCGCGCGTGCTGGGGTTCGATTTTCCGCAAAATTTCCGGCGGCCGTATTTGGCCTGGAGCGTCACGGAGTTTTGGCGGCGCTGGCACATGACGCTCTCGGCATGGCTGCGCGACTACCTCTACATACCGCTGGGCGGCAACCGGCACGGGCGCGCGGCGACGTATCGGAATCTCATGCTGACGATGCTGCTCGGCGGCTTGTGGCACGGCGCCGCGTGGACGTTCGTCGCCTGGGGCGCGTACCACGGCGGGCTGCTCGCCGTCGAACGCGCGTTGCGGGTCGGCCAGACTCCGCGCGGCGTGCGGCGCGCCCTCGGCACGGTCGTAACGTTCGTCTTGGTACTCGCCGGCTGGATGCTCTTTCGCGCGCAAAGTTTCGAGCTCGCGGCCGATGCGCTCCGCGCGCTCGTCGCGGGCGGTCCCGGACCCGGCCTGCTCGATCGCGGCCAGCTCGGGCTCGCCGGCATCGCGCTCGCGCTGGAGATTGCAGTCGAAGCAGGCGCGTTCCGCGCAAGCGCGGTGCGGCCGGTGCGACGCATCGTCATCGCGACGGCCCTGCTGCTCGGGCTCGAACTCGCGAGCTACCCGGGCGCTGCGGCGCCGTTCGTCTACTTCAAGTTCTGACCGCAGCGCCAGGCGCAACGCGTGTTCGGCATCACGAACGCCCAACGGTTCTTCCAATACGATGGAGGGGCCGCTCCGAGGGCCGATTCTCATCTCGGACCGTCCGTTGCAGCGCAGACGCTCCTGTATGCAGCGGATGCCGCAATGTACCGCGCCAAACGCGGAAAATGCCACATCCAGTTCGCACTGCGCGGCGACTCGACGTAGGGTGACGCTCGGCCGCCGGCCGCTACGCTGCGAGGTCGGCACCGCGCTGCGGCGGCAAGACACTCGGAAACGCAAGCCGAAAGCGCTGCGTTGGTCTTCCCGAACGGCCGTCCGTTCGTAACCGACCCCGTGATATCGCCGCCAGAGTGAGGGCCCTTGAAGCACGATCGTCCCCAGCGCCTCGTACCGTCGTTCGCCCTCTGCGCAGCTATCGCATTCGGCATCGCGTTCGGTCCCACGACCGCGACGGGCGCGCGCGCTCAAGCGGCCCCGCCGCCGCCACCGCCGGCCCCCAACAGCACGACCCGGCTGGCGACACCCGCTGCGACCGCATCGCCGCTTGCGAGCGCGCAGCCAGTCCCGACCGCAAGCCCGTCGCCCGAACCCAAGGGCCGCAAGCGCCGCGGCAAAGCCGCCGGCGACGCGCAACCGGCGGCCTCGGCCAATCCCGAACCATCGGCGACGCCGACGTCACCCGCGTTCGCCACGCTCGATGGCACGTGGGAATTCCAGCTGCAATACATCGACCGCACCGAGTACTCGTACCTCACCATCGTCCAAGGGACGGCCGGTGCGATCTCCGGCACGTGGAAAGTTTCCGGGAAGACGTATCCCTTCGACGGGACGTATGACGGCCGGCTCATCCGGATGAACGTGAAAGAACCGACGGCCAACGTTACGATGAGCGGCTACGTCGAAGGCGCCTCGGACATGGTCGGCACCGTCGACCTCGGCAACGGGAAGGCGGATCCGACGGCATTTACGGCCGAACATCGCCCGTCCGCCAAGGGCAGTGTTTTCAAGAAGGGCGCCTAACGCCACGGACATGCAGGATCATACCTTCGGCTTTCGGACGCGCGCGCTCCACGCCGGCACGCCGCCCGATCCGACGACGGGCGCGCGCGCGATGCCGATCTATCTCACTTCGAGCTTCGTCTTCGACTCGACCGAACACGCAGCCGAACTCTTCGCGCTGCGCACGTACGGCAACATCTACAGCCGCATCGGCAATCCGACGGTCGCCGCATTCGAAGAGCGCATGGCGAGCCTCGAAGGCGGGCTCGGGGCCGTGGCGATGGCGAGCGGGCTCGCCGCGCAGCTGTCCACGGTGCTCGCCCTCGCGCAAGCGGGCGACCATATCGTCGCCACCGCGAACCTGTACGGCGGAACCGTCACGCAATTCACGGTGACGCTTAAGCGCATGGGGATCGCCTGCACGCTCGTGCCCGGGGACGATCCCGCAGCCCTGCGCGCCGCGATTCAACCGAATACCAAACTCGTCTTTACCGAGACGATCGGCAACCCGCTCGGCAACGTCGCGGACCTCGCGGCGCTGGCGACCATCGCCCACGACAACGGCGTCCCGCTCGTGGTCGATAACACGTTCGCATCGCCCGCGCTCTGCCGGCCGATCGAACACGGAGCGGATATCGTCACGCACTCGGCGACGAAGTTCATCGGCGGTCACGGGACCGTCATCGGCGGCGTGATCGTCGAGAGCGGCACGTTTACGTGGAATGCCGAGAAGCATCCGCTTCTCGCGCAGCCGAGCCCCGGCTATCACGACATGAATTTTGCCGAAACGTTCGGCGAGTACGCGTTTTTGATGCGCCTGCGCACCGAAGTGTTGCGCGACGTCGGCGCGGCGCTGTCGCCGATGAACGCGTTTCAATTGCTTCAGGGGCTCGAGACGTTACCGCTGCGCATGCGCGCGCATGTGGAAAACGCGCGCACGATCGCGCAGTTTCTGCGCGCCCGCGACGAAGTCGCGTGGGTCAATTTCGCAGAGCTCGACGATTCGCCGTATCGCGCGCTCGCCCGCAAATATCTGCCCGACGGCGCCGGCGCCATCTTCACCTTCGGCTTGCGCGGCGGACGCGAAGCCGGGCGCGCCTTCATCGAGGGGCTCCAACTCTGGAGCCATCTCGCTAACGTCGGCGATGCGAAATCGCTCGTCATCCATCCGGCCTCGACCACGCATCAGCAACTCAGCGATGCCGAGATGGTGACGAGCGGCGTTTCGCCTGATATGGTGCGGCTCTCCGTCGGGCTCGAGGATCCGGCCGATCTCCTTTGGGATCTGGAGAACGGTCTGCGTGCCGCCTGCACGGCCGGCGCTGCGGCGGCGCTGCGGTGATTCTCGAAACCGTCGCGCAGCGGCGCGACCTGCTGGCGCGTTCGCACACCGTCGCGATGGTCGGTGCGTCGCCCGACGCCACGCGCCCGAGTTACTTTGTCTTTTCATATCTGCGCACCAAAGGCCAGCTCTCCGTCGCGCCGATCAACCCGAACGCCCCCGAGATCGACGGCGTTCGCGCATATCCCTCGCTTGCGGCGTACGCAGCCGAATGCAGCGCGCCCGATATCGTCGACGTTTTCCGCAGGCCTGCCGAGGCACTCGGAGTGACCCGCGCCGCCATCGCCGTCGGTGCGAAGGCGATCTGGTTCCAGTACGGTGTTATCGACGCAGCGGCGATCGCGCTCGCGGACGAAGCGGGACTCGACGTGGTCGTCGATCGCTGCATCAAAGTCGAATCCGCGCGTTTCGACGGCGGGCTCGCCGCCGGCGGTCTCAATAGCGGGCTCATCACCTCCAAGCGCATCGCCCCCACGGCACCGCGATGAACGCGAGCGCCGCGGCGCTCGACGCTCGCTTCCTCGCAATCGTGCGCGCGTTCGCGCTGGGCAAAGACCCGCTCGACGACGATGCGTTCGATGCGCTGGCGCTAGACACGTACGCATATCAACTCGAGCACAACGAGCCGTATCGCCGCTTCGTCGCGTCGCTCGGCGCGCGGCGCACGCCGCGCACGTGGCACGAGATTCCCGCCGTGCCGGCGAGTGCGTTTAAAGATGCGACGCTCGCGACCTTCGATCCGCCGCGCAGCGAATTGATCTTCCATACCAGCGGCACGACGGCGCAGACGTCGGGCAAGCATTACATCGAGCGGGCGGCGCTTTACGACGCGTCGCTGCTCGCCGGCTTCGATCGCTTCATGCTCGCCGACGGCGCACGGTTACGTTACCTCAACCTCGTCCCGAATCCGAGATACAAGCCGCATTCGTCGCTCGGCTACATGATGGGTCACATCGGGGTGTTGCGCGGCGACGGTAAAGCGGCATACTTTCTGGACGACGACCGCATCGATACGCCTGGCTTCGGCAAAGCCTTCGAGCTCGCGATCGCACGAGCGCAGCCCGTCTGTATCGCGGGGACCGCATTCGCGCTCGTCGCCTTACTCGACGATCTGGCTGCGACCGGACGCACGTTCGCCGCACCGCCCGGTTCGCGCGTCATGGAGACCGGCGGCTTCAAAGGGCGCGCCCGCGTCGTCGAGCGCGCCGAACTCTACGCCGGCCTTACGCGCGCGCTAGGCATCGCAAGCGATGCGGTCGTCGCCGAATACGGCATGACCGAACTCATCTCGCAATACTACGATACGCCCGCATCGCGTCGTGAATCCGTTCGCGTGATGGCGTCGCCGCCGTGGCTACGCACGCTCGTGACGGACGCGGACGGTACGCCGGTCTCCGATGGCGAGACGGGCTATCTCCGTCACGTCGATCTCGGCAACCGTTCTTCCGTCAGCGCAATCGAGACCGAAGATCGCGGGTACCGAGTGCCGGGCGGCATCGTGCTGCTGGGTCGCGAACCGAACGCGCCGCCGCGCGGCTGTTCCCTCGCTGCCGAAGCGCTGCTTCGCACCGGCGCTTAAATTCCGTATGGCGCTCCGGCATGGACCAGATTGCCGCACCGTTCGTAGACCAGACCCTCGCTCTGCGAACCCGGCGGATTGAGCACTTCGTAGCTATTGGGCGTTCCCGACACGGGCTTCTGCAGGAAAATCGCGAGCGACGATTCGCCCGAAGCGTCGTGCGGAAACGCATAGCGTAGCTGCGCGCGATGGTGGAGCGACGTGCGCTCGTAATAGCTCGCGATCGTGCGGCGCTGCAGGGCCGTGACGGCGCAGCCGTGCGTCCCATGCGCGTTGACGGGCGTGGGACAGTTGACGCCGAAATCGCCCGCGCGCTGCGCGCCGCATTGCGCGCCGAGCGCGGCGACGATCGACTGCACGAAGCCGAGTGCAAAGGCGAGAACGAAGGTCACCTTAGACGCCGACCACCGCGCGAATCAACGCGCGCGCGAACGGTACGCCGAGACCGGTTACGTCATCGTAGCCGACGCCGGCGCTGAACCCGGGATCGAGCGCCGGAACCGGCGTTGCGGTCGGCGTTCCGACGGGGGTCGCCGTCGCAGCGGGGTTGGGTGTCGGACAGTCGCTCGGCTGGGGCGCGGCCCCACAATGTGGCCGCTGTGCGTTATTTCCGAACGTGACATCCAAGAACGTCGCCTTATACGCGTCCGGCTTGCCGTAAATCGCGTACAGCAGCGGATTGGGATTGCCCAAGCGATACGGCTTCGCGCCGCCGGCAGTCGCGCACGAAGCCGTCGCTTTACAGGCTTGGAGCACGAGCGCCCACATCGCCGCCATCTCCGGGGCGGCAACGCTCGTTCCGCCCGAACCCGCGGGCGCGCGCGCCATGCCGCCGAGCGCGGGATCGGCGTTGACGATCGTCCCGACGCCGGTATTGGGATCCGCCTCGAGCGAGAGGTCGGGCTGATTGCGCGTCGTCCCAACGACGCCCGGGACGTGCTGGAAGGCGGGTTGCGGGAAGTACGCCGACACGCCCCCGCCCGTGCCGCCCGAGCCCGTCTGAACGCCCCAGGTCGTGACGGGACCGACGATGCGTCCGGCGCCGTCGAGCGGCGTCGTCACTCCGCCGACGGAGACGACGCTCGGGTCGGTCGCGGGATAGCTCACGCACTGCTGATCTTGCGCGCCCGGAATCGCCGGCCGTGCGCAGCCTTGCGCGCCCGCGTCGCCTGACGAAACGAACACCGCGATACCTTCCGCTGCGAGCATGGCGAAGAGCGTCGGGTCGAGACCCGTCGGCCCCACGGTGCCCGTTCCGGGCGTGAATGCGTACGGCGGACTCGGGCTGCCGGCGTTCCCGAGTTCCGGGCCGCCGTAACTGAGGGAAAGAATGTCGGAGGAGTTATGATCGATCGCCGTCTGTAGCTCTTCGTCGGCTTCGAAGAGGCCCTGGGCCGGAGTGCCCGCGTTGGTAGCCGTCGGCGCCGGACAGGGCGTTCCTTGCACGCCGCAGCCGTCATTGGAATTGTACGAGAGATAGTATTCGATCGGCGAATCGAGCGCGAGGCCGCCGACTTGTTCCGTATCGATCTGCGTCTCGCCATCTTCGGGATTACACGTCGCCGTCGGCGACACGCTGCTGCCCGTGGTGCACGGCCCGGTGACCGGCGGCGGCGAGGCGAAGCCCGACGCCCCGTTGACGACCGGCTCGCTCGGCGTCGCGCTGATGACCGAAATCGCACTCGCGCCCTTGACGCCGTAGAACGCCTTGTAGGCTTCGAGATCGCCCAGGCGCCCGGCGGTTTGCGTCGCGATCGGGCCCGTTCCGATAATGCCGACCGTGATGCCGCTGCCCGTATAACCATCGCGATACGCGCCAGTGAAATCGAACGCCGCCGCGAGTTGCTGCGGCGAATATCCGGTGAGCCGGCCGCCGCCGGCTCCGCCGCCCGTTGCGGCATAGTGCGCCGTGTAGCGCACGATGACGCCGTGCACGATATCGGTCGACCCGAGCGCCGGGACGTTGGCGGGCAGCGACGGCGGCGTCATCGGCGCCAGAAAGGTCTGCGTTGCGTTGCGGTACGTGCCGAATTGCGTTCGGAACGCGCGCTCGAGACTGGCCTGATCGCCCGAGACGCGGACGGACACGCGCTGCTTCCAGCCGGCGACGGTCAAGCCGAACGAGCGAAAATACGCGACGACGGCGTCGCGATCGTGGGGGGTCGCGGCGAAGCGATCGGCGAGCTCCGTTGGCCCGAGATAACGGCGGTAATTGCCCGAATGCGGATCGCTTACCGAGCTCGCATAGGCCGCGAGCCCGGCGACATCGCGCATGCGCAGCGCCACGTCGAACGTCGCGCGCGCGAACGCCGCGCGCGCGACGAAGTGAGCGGCCGCGACCGTCGCGCGATCGTAGGCGAAGGCCGTCGAGCCGGCGGGACCCGTCGCGGTCGTAACCGACGCCGGAATCGGCGCAGCCGATCTCGCGCCGCCGCCGCAGCCCGCGAGTGCGAAAGCGGTCGACGCGACAAGCGCGACCAAGCGGCGGTACGGCATCAGCGTGCTCCTGTGAGACGGAAGGCTCGGCGCGCCGCAGCATGCCGCTCGAGACGGCGGCGTTCGACCGAAGCGGTAAAGTTTTGAAGTAATCCGGCCGTGGCCACCACGGCGCCGCCCGTTACGCTGCGCGCCTCATCGGTGCGGCGGACGGTGCCCAAGAGCGTTTCCGCCGTGAGACCGAGCGTCTCCGTAACGGTCGTTATCTGCAGCGGCGTGCTGAAGGTTGCAAGCGTGCGGAACGTCTGGCCCGAATAGTCGTAATATTGCGTGACGGAATCGACGAGCTGCGTGCAGACCACGCCCGCAGCCGCGACGTACGACGTCGTCGTCAACGACTCGATCTCACCGAATATCGTGTCCGTTTTCGAAATGGTCTGCACCAGCGCATTGCCGCTCGTGGCGAGCGCGGCACTGACGTTGCAGGCGGCGGGAATCGGCTGCGAACCCGTATCGACGTACGTTTCGCTAGCGAGCACGGGCGGCTGCGGCGGAGTGCCGGGATACCAATCGCCGACTTTACGCATCGTCGGCGGCGGGGTCGCGGGCGCCAAAAGCGCGGGGGAGTAAACGATCGTAATCGGTATGTAGGCAGGCAGCGGCGCCGCAGCGGGAACGATCGCACCGACGGTCAGCACGGTATTGGGCGTGGTCGGCATGCTCGGCGAGGTGCCGAAGCCGAAGAGCGGCAGCGAATACGTCCCGGTGCCGTCGGCGGCTTCGGTGGCAAGCGCGCTCGTACCGTCGGGATACTTCGACGATTCGCTGTACGAACCGTCGGGATTCGTGGTGCGCGTCGTCGTCGTCCCGTCGGGATCGAGTTCCGACGTCACGAGCGAAGCGTTGTTCGGCGGCCCGATCGGGCCCGTAACCTCGGGAAGTACGTCGACCAGGCCGTTACCGGTCCCGAATGCGGTCACGAACTTGGCGCCGTCGCTCGTCGTCGCGACCGTTGCGACCGCGCGCACGTTGCCGCTGCCACCCACGGGATAGTTCGAATACGCATCGGACGTCACGATCGTGGTCTTCGCCGGCGACACTTGCGCGTCGGTTTCCACGGTTTTGAAGTCGGTGAGGTTCGTCGCGCCGCCGAAGCTCGCGCCGGTCGTGACGGCGACCTTCTGCGTGACGGCCGACGTGAACGTCTGCGCGTTGGTCTGCACCGGCGTTGGCAACGGTAGCCCCGGCTCCGCGTTGCGGACGAACCCGCGGACCAGCGTTCCCGCATAGGCGAAGCTATCGCCGTTGCTCGCCGGCCGCGCGGGCGGCGGGGTGGGCGTCGGGGTGGGCGTCGGGGTGGGCGAGGCTGGTGGCTTGGGAGTCGGCGTTGCCGGGACCGGGCCCGGACCGCCGCCACCGCCACCGCACGCGACGAGCGCGAGCAGCAATACACCGACGCCGACGAATCGTAACTGCAAGACCAACCTCGATCCCAAAGGTGAGAAGTCGCATCTTAGTGCCGGAAACGACGTTACCTTTCGGAAAAAGTGCCGCGATGGATTCAGCAACGATCCGCATCGCCGCCGTCGCCGATGCCGCAGCGCGCTGGCGCGATGCCGATTTTCCGCCGCGCGTCCGCGCGACGCGTGCCATCGAACGACGCACCGGTTATACGGAACCTGTCGTCGATTACGCCCTCGATGCGCTCTTCGGAACGCTCGATGCAGCGACGCTGCACGCGACGATCGCGGGCGAACTCGGCGCCGTCGAAGCGCTCGACGACTTCGTGGCGCGCGCCGGACGGCCCGACGTCCGCTACCGCGCGCTCGCAAAAGCGATGCTCGTCTCGAGCGACACGACGATCGGCGTCGCGATTCCGGCGCTCGCATTCGCGCTTTGCGCAGGCTGCGACGTCGCGGTCAAAGATCGCGACGATCGCCTCGTCGCCGCGTTCGCCGCGAGCATTGCCGAAGAACGCTCGGAGCTGCGCGAGCGCATCGCGACGGCGGTTTGGGACGGCGCGACGTCAGCCGGCGCCGAGAGCGCCGGACTGGGCGCGGCCGACGTCGTCGTCGCCTACGGCGGCGATGCGGCGCTGGCGGCGATCCGCCCCCGCGTGCGCGTCGACGCACGCTTCGTCGCGTACGGACATCGCACGAGCATCGGCTACGTCACGCGCGAAACGCTCGCCGATGCCGCCGCGCTGCACGCAGCGGCCGCCGGTGCCGCACGCGACGCGCTACTGTACGATGGCGAAGGCTGCCTCTCCGCGCACGCACTCTTCGTCGAGTCGGACGCGCCGACGTCCGTCGCGTCGTTCGCGCGGATCGTCGCGGCCGCATGCGATGCGGCGGCGATCGAATTTCCCGCCGGCTACGACGACCCCGATGGGGCGGTCGTCGCGTATCGTCGCGCGGCGCTGTTCCGCGCCGCGCAAGGCACGGGTGCCGCGTACGCCGGCAGTCGCGCGCCGCATCTCGTCGTCCTCGATCCGCCGGGGGACGAGCCCCCGCCGTTGCTGCGGCGCACGCTTGCGGTCTATAGCGTCGCGAGCCCCGCGGTTGCCGACGCGTTCCTACGGCGTCATCGCGTGCCGTTGGAAGGCGTCGCGCTGTCGTCGTTCGCGCGCGCCGACGTGCTCGCATTCGCGAGCGCATCGGGTGCCGCACGCCTCGCGCGGCTCGGGACGTTGCAGCGACCGCCGCTTGGCGGCGAGCACGGCGGCGCCGGGCGGATTCTGCCCTTCGTGCGCGCTATCTACCGGGCATGACGGGCGATTTGGAATCGATCGTAACGCCGATTCCGGGCCCGCAATCGCTCGCACTCGCCGCCACCTTGCGCGCGAGTGAGGCGCGCGGCGTCACGTACCTCGCGAACGATTTCCCGGTGTTTTGGGAGCGTGCGAGCGGCGCGCTCGTAACCGACGTCGACGGCAATCGCTACATCGATGGCACGGCCGCCTTCGGCGTCGCGACGACGGGCCACGCGAATCCCGCCGTCGTGGCCGCGATCGCCGCGCAAGCCGCGCTCTTGCCGCACGGCATGGGCGACGTCCATCCGAGCGCCGTCAAAGCGCGACTGCTCGATAAACTCGCGGCGCTCGCGCCGCTGCGCGACGCGAAAAGTTTTCTGTGCAGCGGCGGCGCCGAGAGCATCGAATTCGCCCTGAAGACCGCGCTACTCGTGACGGGGGAAGCGAACGTGCTCGCCTTCGTGGGCGGCTATCACGGGCTCTCGTACGGCACGCTCGAGATCGGCGGCATCGCGAAATTTCGCACGCCCTGGCGCAAGCAGTTGCGCGGCTCGACGACCTTCGTGCGTTTTCCCGACCCGCGCGACGGCAAGTCCCTCCAGCGCGCGCTCGACGCGGTCAAAAAAGCGTTGCGTAAGGACCGGCGCATCGGTGCCGTCATCGTGGAACCGATCCAGGGCCGAGCCGGCGTCATCGTCCCGCCCGAGGGTTTTTTGGCCGGCCTGCGCGCGCTCTGCACGCGCTTCGATACGGTGCTGATCCTCGACGAAATCTACACGGGCTTCGGACGCACGGGCACGATGTTCGCCTGCCAACGCGAGGGCGTAACGCCCGACGTGCTGTGCGTCGGAAAAGCGCTCGCGGGCGGCTTCCCGCTGTCCGCTGCGATCCTCGGCGACGACGTCGCACGGGCGTGGGCTCCCTCGCGCGGCGAAGCGCTGCACACCTCGACGTATCTGGGTAATCCGATGGGATGCGCGGCGGCGCTCGCCAACCTCGCCGAAATAGAACGTCTGGACATACCGCGCATCGCGCGAGAACGGGAACCACTGATGATGAAACGCCTGCGTGCGATGCGCGCTACCAACGACGCAATCGCGGACGTGCGCGGGCGCGGGATGTTATGGGCGCTCGAATTTCGCGATCCCGCGGTGGCCAACGCGTGCGTCGTGCGGGCGCTGCAGCGCGGCTTGCTCCTGCTGCAATCCGGTTCGCGCGGCGAATCGATTACCGTCGCCCCGCCGCCGGTCATTACCGATGCGCAGCTCGAGCGCGCCTTCGCGCTGCTCGGCGACGTCGTACGCGAGCCGGCGTTCGCGTGAAGCGCCTGCGCGTCGGGGTCGTCGGCTCGAGTTTCGGCGGCCTCGTTCACGTCCCGTCGTTCGTCGCGCAGGGCGGTTTCGAGGTCGTCGCGATCGCCTCACCGACCCGCGCGGCCGCCGTCGCGAAAACGCATGAGATTCCCGACGCCTACGCGTCGCTCGACGAGATGCTCGCGCGCACCGAGCTCGACGTGCTCTCGATCGCATCGCCGCCATTCGACCATCGCGGCGCCGTGCTCGCCGCACTGCACCGCGGACTGCACGTGCTGTGCGAAAAACCGTTCGCGCTCAACGTCGCCGACGCCCAAGAGATGCTCGGCGCCGCGGAACGCGCGGGGACCGTCTGCGCGCTCGCGCACGAATTTCGGTACGTCCCGTCGCGCATCGCGATCAAAGAGCTCATCGAAAACGCGCATCTCGGTCCGCTGCGCGGGATCGAAGTGTCGTGGCTCGCCACGACCTTGCGCGCACGAACCGAGCGGCCGCAGTCGTGGTGGTTCGAGCGCGCGCGCGGCGGCGGGTTGACGGGCGCGGTTCTGTCGCACCTCGTCGACCAAGCGACGTGGCTTGCAGGCCGGCCCCCGGTGCGCGCGACCGGATTCGAACGCACCGCGAGCGCGCAGCGCGAGGCGAGCGGCAAACCATTTACGAGCGACGTTGCCGACGGCGCGTTCGCGACGATCGATTACGGCGACGGGCTCATCGCTTCGGTCAGCGCCGACAGCACGCGCGCGGTGGCGAGCGCGCTGCTCGCGGTCCACGGTGAGGCGCGGACCGCCGTCGCGAGCGGTCGCGATATTCTCTCCTCCACCACGTTCGTCGTCGACGAAGAGGAGACGTCCGAACTCGAACTCGCGCCGCAGGCGCACGCGCACCTCGCCGCCGCCCATCCGAACATTCCGCCCTTCGTCGCGCTGCTCGACGCATTCGCCCGGCGCATCGCGGGGGAAGCGGCGGACATTCCGACGTTCGCCGACGGCCTCGCCACGCAGCGCGTGCTCGAAGCCGTCGGCTATACGACGCCCTAGTTCAGAACGAAACCGGTCGCGACGGGATGCACGACGATCCCCGTCGCACTGGCGCAGGCCGCCGCCGCCGTACACGGACCGGAACTGCCGAAGTAATCGCCGGCATCGACCTTGCCGTTGCCGTTGGCATCGTACCAAACGCCGATTTTGTACGGCGGGGCGCTTGCCGGAATGTCGGCGATGCGGAACGTCCCGTTGGTCGCAACGGGTACGCCCAGCGGATACGTGACGTCGAGGATTTGCGGTGCGTTAGAGCCGTTCGGGACGTACGCGATGGCGACGAAGTTGGAATCGGTCGGTTGCGCCGGCGGATTCTTATCGCCCGTGACGGCAGCGAGCGCGCGATAGGCATCGAGTAAGCCCGCGCCTTGGTTGGGATCGCCGAGGTCGTCGGCGGTCGCCATCAGCGAGGTCTTGATCTGGGCCGGCGTGAGGCCGGGATTGGCCGCCACCATCAACGCGGCGACGCCGGAAACGTGCGGCGTCGCCTGCGACGTGCCGGCGAAAAGCGCACGGCAATCCGTCTTGTCGCTACACTGCATCTTCGGATCGGCGGCAGTCGCGGTATAGAGGCCCGCGATCCAATGCAAGAGATCGGGCTTCACCGTTCCCGCGACCTCCGCGCCCGTCGGTTCGCCGCCCGGCGCGATGAGGGTAAGACCCGGTCCCGAGTTCGAGTAGCTCGCGACCTTTTCGATCGACCCGGCGAACGTCATCGGGCTCGCCGTATCGTCGAGCTTCGAAGCCCCGACCGCGATCGCGCCGTCGTAGGCGGCCGGGAAGTCGACGGTCGTCGAACCGCCCGGGCAGCTCGGATCGTTGCTCGCCCCGCCGCGTTCGTTGCCGGCTGCCGCGACGACGCTGACGTTGTGCGCGAGCGCATACGAGACCGCATCGCGCTGCACGGGGTCCGCGCCCTGCGCTTGACAGGTGCCCAGGCTCAAGTTGATCACGCGCGCCCCATGCGCGACCGCATCGTAGATCGCTTGCGAGACGTCGCCGGAGTTCGCGGCCGTCGAGTACATGTTCGCCGCAGTACCGTTGCTAAAGACCTTATAGATCTGCAGGCTCGAATTGAAGCCGGTTCCCGCGTACGAGAAGGCGTCGTTCGTATCGGCGGCCGCGATGCCCGCGACGTTGGTGCCGTGGCCGTCCGTATCTTGCGCGGCGGCCGTGCCCGGCGTGATGGTTCCGTCGAGCACGCTCTCGGCATAGGTGATCTTCCCGCCGGCGAGATCGGGATGGGTAAAATCGGCACCCGTGTCGATCACCGCGATTCCCACGCCGGGCGACCCTTGCGAGTAGCCCCACGCATTGGGCGCCTTGATTGCGAATTCGCTCCACTGCTGGTAACTATCGAAACGCGTATCGCTCGGCGTGACCGCCGTCGAGGTCTCTTTGTAGTACAAACGCTCCGGCGTCGCCGAGGCGACGTCGGGCCGGGCGCGCAACTGCGCCGCAACGTCGGCGAGCGACGCGCCGGCCGGAACGTCGACGATGCGCGTGAGCACGCTGCCGCCGGGGGGGCCGATATCGACGCCGCGTTGGATTCCGGCGGCCCGCTCGAGATCGAGCGGACGATGGCCGGCGCTCGCGAGCGCTGCGGCCCGATAGCGCACGACCAGGCGCGTCGAACTGAAGGCCGGCTTGCCGAGAGCCCCGCGCGAGATAACCCGCGGCAGTGCGCTATCGAACGACGCGGCGCTGGCGGACGTCGTCGCGACGCGGCGGCCTAGGGAGGACGTCGCGATCGTACCGATCGAGCCGTTGGTATCGGCGGCTTGGTTGTAGAGCACAACCCGATTGCCGTTGCCGCGCTGATCGCCGACGAACGTGAACGGCGCCGCGCCGTTGTTCGGGGCGATCGATATCTTCGTCGCCTGGCTGGAAACCGCCGGAACGACCGTCGTGGGCGTGGTCGCCGTACTCGTCGTGCCCCCGTTAACGATCGTCACCCCGAGACCGGCGGGAACGGACTGGATCGAAAGCGTGCTCGTGTTGACCGCAGCCGGCGGCAACGAACCCGACGTGCTGCCGCCGGGCTTCGTCACCGGCGCCTGCGTCGACGTAACGGGCGGCTGCGTCGGCGCGGGCGGGGTCGACGAGCCGCCTCCCCCTCCGCTGCACCCCGTCGCGGCCGCAACGAACGTAAAGCCGAGCGCGGCCGAAGATAAACGCTGCACGAATGGTCCTTTCGGGTTAGGAACGGCGGCCGTGAGCCACGTTGCCTTCGTATACATCGAGCTCCCGCCATAACAAGTTTAGCGCGACGAGGGTCGAGCGGCGCCGGATGTCGTCCCGGCTACCCGGTAACGTGAGGCGCCGCACCGTTATCTCGCCCCGCGCGGAGGCCACGGCGACGTAGACGAGACCGACCGGCTTGTCCGCCGAACCGCCGCCGGGCCCGGCGATGCCCGTCGTCGCGATCGCGAGGTCGGTGCCCAGACGCGCGCACGCGCCGCGCGCCATCGCGCTTGCGACCTGCTCGCTGACCGCCCCGAAGTTCGCCAGCAGCGCTGCGTCGACGTCGAGCAGCGTCGTCTTGAGCGCGTTGTCGTACGCGACGATTCCGCCGCGAAAGCAGCGCGAGGCCCCCGCGACCCGCACGATCGCATCCGCAACCGCGCCGCCTGTCAGCGATTCGGCCGTGCCGAGCGTCTGGCCGCGCGCGACGATGCGCCGCACGATGGCCCCCGCGAGCGTCTCTTCGTCGACGCCGTAGATCCCGGGACCGATGCGCTCGCGCAGTTCCGCCTCCACCGGCACGATCAAAGCGTCGGCCGCCGCGCGATCGGCGGCCTTCGCCATGATCTTCACGTCGACTTGGAACGTGTGCGCGAGCACGGCGATCTTCGGATTCTCGAGCGAGCGAAAGAGCGCTTCGATGCGCGAGTCGACTTCGGATTCTGCGATGCCGGTCGTATGCAGCGTACGGGTATAGATGCCTTCGCGTACGCCGAACCGGGCGACGAGCCACGGCACGAGCCGCTCGGCGAGCATCGGTTTCATTTCTCCGGGCACGCCCGGCATGCAGGCGATAAATTTACCGTCGTGGCGCAGCGCGATGAAGCCCGGCGCCGTGCCGTGCGGATTTTCCAGCACGACGCTCCCGGCGGGCAAGATCGCTTGCCGGCGGTTGTTCCCGGCGAGCGGCCCCGTGCGGCCGAACGCTGCGAGCCGCGCCTCGATCGCGCCGATCGATGGCTCGTGGAGCTCGAGCGGCACGCCGGCGGCGGCCGCAACCGCTTCCTTCGTGAGATCGTCGACGGTCGGACCGAGGCCGCCCGTCGTCACGACGCCGTCGCTGCGTTCGAGCGCCGCGCGCAGCATCGCCTCCAGCCGCGCGGCGTTGTCGCCGACGGAGTGTTTTTGGAAGACGTCGAGGCCGGAATCGGCGAGCACGCGCGCGATGTGCGTGCTATTGGTATCGACGAGCTGCCCGAGTAAGATCTCCGTGCCGATCGTCACGATCTCGACGCTCGGCACGTCTAGCAGGCCCGTGAAAAACGCGCGCAACGGCAGCCGCCGCCGGGGTTTTGGAAGGGACAGCGGGCGAAGTTCGGGATATTCCGGCTGGTTTTCGGGTGCCTTGAGCGTACTGATCGCGTCGAATGG
>JAABUX010000184.1_pt1 | contig 110535 bp, 86 predicted proteins | sample 5561851 | NCBI WGS metagenome assembly JAABUX01 (sample SAMN10711883, study PRJNA513361) | rock metagenome | isolation source: Antarctica rocks | place: Antarctica: Victoria Land, Richard Nunatak red sandstone | collected 2016-01-03
ATCGGAGCGCGCATTTGACGGCGGATCTGCCGTGCAATGTAGATCACGGGATTATCGGTCTGATGGATCCGGCGCATGGGCCGTTTGTGCACCAGGCGTGGTGGTGGCGGTCGAAGGCGAGCATTCATGAGAAGACGAAGCATTTTGAGCCGATTGCGGATGGATTTCGGATGAGCAGCCATGCGCCGAGCGCGAACTCGGCTCCGTACAAGCTGCTGGGGGTGTATGGGGAGCCGATTACGACGACGATCGATTTCCAGCTGCCGGGGCGGAGGTTGGAGAGGATCCGCGCCGGGGCGAAGTGGTTTTCGAGTCTGACGACGGTGACGCCGGTGACGGCTTCGACGTGCCGGATCGATGTGCTGGCGGCCTGGAATGTTTTCTACAGCGTGCCATTTGTGACTTCGATCGCTACATTTTTTGGAGCGCGGTTCGTGCGGCAGGATCAGGAGACGATGATTGAGCAGGCGCGGGGTTTGCGGTCTAATCCCAGCCTGATGTTGATCGATGACGCGGACAAGCCGGCCAAGTGGTACTTCGCGTTGAAGCAGCGGCGGCTGACGGGGGTGGGGGAGCATCCGCTGAGCGGGCCGGTGGAGTTGCACTGGCGGAGTTAGTACCCCCCCCCCGTACTTTTGCGCAAAATATTCGAAAGGTGGAGGTTAGGCCTGGACTTCCGGTTGTGAAGTACCCCCTGCTCCCCCTCTTGGTTCGGGTGCTTGCGATCTGTTGACGCCTCCCTTGCTTCTTCTATTACACAGAATGGGCAGTACCCAGATGCCAGCTCTATTCGGCCTGGGATGAGGAAGATAGACCCTTCCGGAGGTTGACACGTGATTCTGGCTGCTGCTTCGGTTGATTGCGAGAAGCGCGTTTCCGGAGACTTACGATCTTCAAACCCGAAACGTAGAATTCACTTGTTTGGGTGAAGGTCTGATTGGCGGGTAAGGCATGAGAGTTCGTATTTCCAGAAACAAGCTTCACCTATGGTTCGCTTTTACCTTGTTTCTGATCCGCTTCGGGGGTGTCCCGTCCCGCGCAGATGAGCAGACAGCGAAACCGGCCCAGAGACCCTCGGAAATCGATCCCACCGTCCACGCACTATGCGGCGAACGCGTCGCTTTGTTGGGTGAGCCTCCCATCCACGGTCTAGGCAACACGCTGGATTTCAAAGTGCAGCTTGTTCGCCGTCTCGTTGATGAGTGTCACTTCAACGCGCTCTTTATGGAAAGCGGCCTGTACGATTACGTCCACATTCAGAGGACGTTGCGGGCGGGTCAGGATGTCTCAGATGCCATGGTTTCTGCTGCTATTGGCGGTCTTTGGGGTAACCGAGAGGTGCAAGCTCTCGTCCCGTACCTAACGCAGAAGGTGAAGGCAGGCAGCCTCACGCTGGGAGGTCTAGACGATCAAATCGGCGCAGGCTCATATGCCTCACGTGAGATGGCCGCCGATCTGGTTCAACCCCTTGGTAGTCTTCCGTCAGGAACGTGCTCCCATGTGGATCAACGCTCCGAATAAGTAACGTAAAGTCGGCTTGTCGGTAGTTGGCCTTCTGAAGGGAGGTTCGTCGATGGGTGCCGTGGTTAGAAGGTGGTGACGCCTTCTTCGACGACGAGGCGGTCTACGGCGATGTTGAGGGCGCGGCCTAGTTTACGGAAGTCTTCGCGGGAGGGGTCCGGCCAGGTGTCGGTGGCGGGGCGCTGGAGGAGGTCGTTCCAGATGTTCTGGGCCTGCCAGAGGTTGACCTCGAAGGGGACGAAGCGGAGGGTTTCGGCGACGGTGAGGGCTTGCCCGAGGGCGTTGCTGGCGTTGGGATCTCCGGCTGCGGCTGCGGCTTCGAGGCGGACCATGGCGCGCTTCATGCGCTGTCCAGCGGCGTAGGAGAGCTGGGGTGTGTCGAGGGCGATCTGGTCGGCGGTGGCGCGGTAGAGGAGAGCCTCGAAGTCGTCGGTCTTGAAGTCGTCGGTTTCAAGGGCACGGCGGAGGGCGGCGTTGACGGCGTATCCGGCGGCGAGGGCGAGGGCGGGGGGAACGATCATGCCGGACTCGGTGAGGAAGTGGAGGAGTGAGGCGTGGTCGTCGTAGATCTTGCGGAGGGAGTCTTCCATCTCGGAGAGGGTGCGGTCGAGGATGGAGCGGAGGATGCGGTGCTGTTCGTCTGCGAAGAGGGAGGAAAGGGAGTAGCCGATCCTGCCGAAGAAGCGCTCGATGAGGTGGATGACCTCGGGGAGGTTGGCGCGGCGGATGGCGACGGCGACATCGGCGGAGACCCGGGAGAAGGCGGCGAGCTCGGCGTGGTCGGAGGGGTTGAACTTCCTGATGGCGGCGGATAGGTTCTGGTCGCCGAGGTGGAGGACGGCGTAGGCGATCTCTTCGATCTCTTCAGTGATCTCGGAGCGGAGCTGGGCTCGGCCGATGGCGAGGCGGCCGCGGCCGGAGGCGAGGAGCTGGTGGTCTTCGCGGCGGACGTGGTAGCAGAAGAGGCGGCCGTCTTCTGGGTACTCGCGGAAAATGGAGGAGATGGCGTAGTGGGCGCCGACCTGTTCGAGGCCGACGCGGAGGTCCGTGACGTTGCGGCGGTAGACTTCGGCGCCGTCGCCGATGTCGGGGACGTTGCTTTTAGCGCGGGCGAGGATTTTGAGGAAGGCGGGTTCGAGGGCTGCGCCTTCGGGGCCGAAGAGGCGAGCGGCGAGCTGGAGGACGCGGCCGGCGTAGGCGATGATCTGGACGGTTTCGATGCCGGAGATCTCGTCGAAGAACCAGCCGCAGGAGGTGTACATGAGCTGGGCGTGCCGCTGCAGTTCCAGGAGCTCCCAGATGGTGGTGCGTTCCTCGGGGGAGAGCTTGCGGGTGGTGTGGGCGGCGAGGAAGCGGTCTTCGGACTCGCGGGAGCGATCGAGGACGACGTGGATGTAGGCGTCGCGGGCGGCCCAGAGGTCGTTCAAGAGACCTTCGGCCCGCTTCTCTGCTAAGGGTGCGGTCTGGTCGCGGAGGAGGTCGAGGGCTTCGCGGAGGGGTCCGCGCCACTGCTGGTTCCAGCCGGGTTTGCCGCCGTTGCAGCCGCAGTTCGAGCGCCAGCGTTCGACGCCGTGGAAGCAGGACCAGGAGGTGTTGTCGTTGACCTCGGCCTCCCATTGCGGGGGGAAGCGGGAGAGGAACTCGCCGTAGTTGGTGAGCTGGGCGCGGCCCGAGTCTTCGATCCAGTGCATGGCGTAGCTGAGGGCCATCTCGCCGTGCTTGTGGTGGTGGCCGTAGCTTTCGCCGTCGGTGGCGACGTGGGAGAGCTGGGCGGGCTCGTGGGGGTGGGGGTGGGCGCGGAGGCCGCCGAGGAGCCGCTTGCCGAAGGTTTCGCCGCTGTTGAGCAGGCCTTCAAAGGCGATGGCGCGGGAGCCGGGGCCGTCGTAGAAGAAGACGGCGATGGAACGGCCGTTGTTGAGCGGGATGCGGTAGGGATGGGTGGGGTCGACGGAGGCGTCGGGAGTGGGGATCCAGGGTTGTTCAGGGTGAAGTTCCGAGGTGGTACTAGAAGCAGGTCCCTCCACTTCGCCTGCGGCTCCGGTCGGGATGACAGATTGATTCCTCATCTCGCCCGTTCGACTCGCGTATGGCTCGCTCATGGCTTCGGTCGGAATGACAGTGTTGTTGCTGGCGTTCGGGATCCTACGGACGTGCTTGCACTGGTTGGGGGCGAGGATGGTGAACTTTATGCCCTCCTGGGCCATGAGGTCGAGGACCTCCCGGTTGACGGCGGTTTCGGCGAGCCACATGCCTTCGGGTTTGCGGCCGAAGCGGTGCTCGAAGTCGGCGATGCCCCAGCGGATCTGCGTGCGGGCGTCGCGCTCGGAGGCGAGGGGCATGATGATGTGGTTGTAGACCTGGGCCATGGCGGAGCCGTGACCGCTGTAGCGCTCGGCGGAGGCGCGGTCGGCGTCGAGGATCATGCGGTAGGTGCGGCCGGCCTTGTCTTCGAGCCAGGAGAGCAGGGTGGGGCCGAAGTTGAAGCTCATGCGGGCGTAGTTGTTGAGGATGCGAATGATCTCGTCGTTCGAGTCGGTGATGCGGGAGGCGCCGTTGGGGGCGTAGCACTCGGAGGTAATGCGCTCATTCCAGTCGTGGTAGGGGGCGGCAGACTCCTGGACCTCGACGGTTTCGAGCCAAGGGTTTTCGCGGGGGGGCTGGTAGAAGTGTCCGTGGATGCAGACGAAGCGCTGGGGGTGGGGAGAGGGGGTGGGCTGGGGGCTCGGCATGGGTGGTTTCTGGATAGTAATGGATGTGGGTGGGATGGAGGTGAGAGAGTCATCGTGGGGACTGACCGAGGACATGGGACGGAAGTCATGGCCGGAGTGGTTATAACTTCAGTTATAATTCGGGTGAGGTGATGGTGATGGAACTGAAGGTGCGGAGGATTGGGAATGGGTTTGGGGTGCTGCTTCCGAAGCAGTTGTTGGAGGATATGCGGGTTACGGAGAACTCCGTGCTGAACGTTGCCAAGGTCGATGGGGTGTACCAGATCTTCCCATATGACCCTGAGTTTGCAGCCGCTTTGAAGGCGTTTCGCGACACGGAGGCAGATCACCAGAACAGCTATCGTGAGCTGGCGAAGTAACGATGCGTTTTCTGAACAGCGTGATGGTGCGCTCCATCCACACGGACCTGATACAGCGGTATGGTGGCAGCCCTGGTTTGCGGGATGCTGGTTTGCTCGAGTCTGCACTGGCTCGGCCCCAGCAGCTCGCCAGTTATGAACCGGACGCGCCTATAGGACGGCTTGCGGCGGTGCTTGCGTGGGGGCTGGTGAAGAACCATGCATTTGTCGATGGAAACAAGAGGATCGCTCTGGCGGGGCTTGTGACTTTTCTGAAGCTGAATGGATATCGGCTGACGTGTTCCGAGGCGGAGGAGACGGCGATGGTGTTGCGGGCGGCGGCGAGTGAGATTTCGGAGGGGGAGTGGACGGGGTGGGTGGTGCGGACAGCGGGGGAGCTGCCGCGGTGAACTTTGTGGCAGGGAAGACAAGGGAAACACTGGGATTCTTCCGCCTTCGGCTCAGAATGACACTCAAAGATGCCAGACCGACAACGTCGTGACTACTTCTGGCTGGGGATGAAGTCGTTGAGGACGGCTTGGCGCATGAGGTCGGGTGGGAGGAGGCCCTGGGCGAGGATGAAGTCGTGGAATTTGAGGGCGTTGAATTTGGGGCCGAGGGCGGTCTGGGTCTCTTTGCGGAGGGCCAGCAGCCTGGTGTAGCCGTAGAAGTAGCTGTTGGCCTGCCCGGGGGAGCGGTAGGTGAAGCGCTCGACCTCTTCCTTGGCGAAGGCGTGGCTGAGGACGACGTCTTTTTCGAGGACGCGGTAGGCGTCGTCGGGGGACATCCTGCCACTTTGGAGTTCGGGGTCGGTGAAGGCGCGGGCGGCGCGGAGGAGGCGGAGCTGGAGAGTGAGGAGCTTGCCTTCGGTGGGTTCAAAGGGCTCCATGATCCATTCGGCGTAGAGCCCCCAGCCTTCGACGTTGGTGGAGTTGAAGGCATAGAGGGCGCGGGCGAGGGAGACGCCGTGCTCGAGCATGGAGTCGAACTGGAGCTCGTGACCGGGGCGGGCTTCGTGGGCGGTGAGGGTCCAGGCGACAGCGTCGTAGGTGAAGTCGTCGTACTTGTCTGACTCGGCCCCGGCTACGCCGGGGATGTTGAGTGGGAGGACGAATTCTCCACGCTGGCCGGTGTTGTGTAGGAATGGGGGTGGGACCATGTGGGGTGCGGGCTGCTGCGCGGTCTCGGCGGGCGTGGCGAGGCGGATGATGGCGGGGCGGTTGGGGAGGGTGACGAGGTGCTCGCGGATGATGATGGCTTCGATGGCTTTGAGACGTGCCTGGTAGAAGGGGAGGATGGCGTCGCCGGTGATCTGGGACTTTTTGAGCTCGCGGATGACGTCGCGGTAGTCGCTGGAGTGCCAGTTGTGGGATTTGGCAATCTGGGCGGCTAGCGGGGCCATCTCGGTCTGGTACTGGGCGAAGGCGGCGTGGGCCATGGAGGCGAGCTCCGCGGGCGGGATATCGATGCCGTAGCCCTCGAGGGAGAGGGTGTAGTCCTCGGGTGGGAGGCGGAAGTCGGTGCGGGCTTTGGGGAGGAGGTTGGTGCGGGACCAGGTGTCGTAGTCGGCGAGCTGGGTTTTGAGTCTGGCGTAGGGCTCTTCCCAGCCGGTGAGCTTGTATTTGGTGAAGAGGTCGGCCATGCCCTCGATGTAGTTCCCGTTACGGCCGAGTTCGGTCTCCATCTCGCCGCGGGAGGGATAGATGACGCCGGGTTTGGCCATCTGCTCGAGCTCGCGCTGCTTGAGGATGTCGGTAAGGGGTTTGGTGCCGGGCTCGATGCCGGCGTACTTGCGGAGGCGGATGACGGCGGCGGGCCGGCGATCGGCGGGGACCTGATCGTCGAGCAGGGTTTGGAGGCCGCCGAAGACGGCGGCGCTGGCGTTGATGAAGGGGACCTCGTGGGCCTCGCTGTAATCCTGCGCACGGAAGCGGAGGTTGAAGGACTTCTGAAGGATGGTGAGGTCTTCGAGGACATTTTCTTCCTTGATGGTGGATTGGGCGGCGGTGAGTTTTTGGAGGACGGACTCGGTTTCGCGGCGTTCGGCTATTTCGTCGGCGAGTGTGGGGTTGCTGATGAGGGGGTCGAATTGGGCGAGGCCTTGGGCGGATCCGCCTTCGGGGTGATGACGAAGGCCGACCTCGAGAAGCTGGCGGGTGTAGGCGTCGCTGGCGGCGATCCAGGCCTTGCCGCTCGATTTATTTGGGGATTCGGTGGATTGGGCCGGTTGTTGGGCTGCAGCGCCTCCAGCGATCAGAAGAACACACCCAGCCATCTTCAATTGCTTCCGCATGCGAGATCTCTCCGTGAACTGGGCCAGTGTACTTCTCCAGCCACTCATGCCGTGGCCTGGTGATCGAGAGCGCTTGTAGATCTGAGCATCTGAAGGAGCCTCATTCGCCCGCTGGCTCCGATGCCGGCCAGCATGTCTGCTTCACCTTTTCGGATTTACAGGAGCACCGAAGGCTCGACCGTCCTTCGCGATTCCGAAACCCAGACGGAGATCGTAGCTTGTTTGGACACCAAGTCCCCAGGCTCCGAGCGGATCTTCAGGATCGTCTGTATCACTGCCCGTCAGATATCCGGCGGTCACCACGCCGAGCCTACCGTTCTTTTGGCCGTCGTTGAACAGCAACAACCCCTGACCGTGCCTCTCGATTGTTAGAACGACAGCGACCTCGCCCGTTCTATTGCGCAGGAGAAGCGACCGTGACGACCAAGCGTTTATCAATTGACATCCGTTTGTATCCAGTCTGTGGAGGTCAGAGGTTTCTTCCTGGTGGTGGGGCACGCCGGGTTACTTGGGTTGGGTGAGTTTGCCGGAGGCGAGGTCGCAGGCGCGCCACATGTACCAGGAGGCGACGGAGCGCCAGGGTCGCCAGCGTTCGGCGCGTTTGCGCATGATGTCGGGTTTAGGGAGGACGGCGGGGGTGACCTTGTCTTTCGGCTTCAGGCCCTGAAAGGTGAGGGCGAAGCCTTTGCGGACGGCGTAGTCGTCGACGGGGAGGACGTCGGGGCGGCCGAGGCGGAAGATGAGGAGCATTTCTACGGTCCATACGCCAACGCCCCTGACCTGCGTCAGGTGCGTCACTATGTCGTCGTCGGACATGCGGCGGATGCGGGCGAGGGTGGGGATGGTGCCGTCGAGGGTTTTGGCGGCGAGGTCGCGGAGGGCTAGGGCCTTGTTGCCGGAGAGGCCGGCGGCGCGGAGTTGTTCGTTGGGACAGTCAAGGAGAGCTTGCGGGGAGGGGTGGAGGAGGGGGCCGGAGCGAGGAAGGCCGGTCTGGACGGGAGTTTGGGAGGGGGCGGTTTGGGGAGCGAAGCCTTCGAGGAGGCGGCGGTGGATGGTGGCTGCGGCCTTGCCGTGGAGCTGTTGGTAGATGATGGACTCGGTGAGGGCTTCAAAGGGGGACTGGGAGCCGGAGAGCTTGAGGGTGAAGGGGCCGGCGCGCGTGATGAGGCGGCCGAGTTTGGGGTCAGCGGCGGAGAGCGCGGCGAGGGCTTCGGCGGAGTTATAGCGAGGGGTCCGTGTGCGGGCGGTGTGCGGGCTGGGCATGCGGGGTCATGATACGTGGATGGAAGCGGCGTGCGTGGGATGAAAGCTGATGAGTTCGGGCTGGAGCGGAGGCCCTTTACAAGGGTGGCGGGAATGCGGGAGTGTAGGGAACAGCCTTTTGGGGCGGAGGACGGGGCTCTTGAGAGGATCCCGGTTCGATAATCGATGTGCTGCTGATGAAAGTTGTTCGCTAACCGTACCGCGTGGAGAACAGCAAGAGCTGACTGCTATACTCGGATTTCTGAAAGACAGATTCTGGTCGCTTTTCCTTACGCCTGCATGGCGTTTTACCCGGCACGCGAAGCGACCCAAACCCCTAATTTTGACGCAGAGGAAGCAGGAACGCACTCATGGCGCAAGTATTTGACCGCAGTTCGAATGCGCTGGCCCGGGCAAGTCTGGTGTTGACCGGTCTGATCGTGATTGGACTTGGCGTGGCGTTGAACTCGCTGCAGCGATCGCCCTGGGTGACGCGTCAAGGACAGCGTCCGGACCAGCCGGTTCCGTTTAGCCACAAGCATCATGTGGAGGGGCTTGGGCTTCAGTGTCAGTACTGCCACACGCAGGTGGAGAAGGCGGCGTATGCGGGCGTTCCGCCGACCAAGACGTGCATCAACTGCCATGCGCAGATCTGGACCAATGCGGAGTTGCTGGAGCCGGTGCGGCAGAGCTGGGCGACGGGTGCGTCGATCCAGTGGATCCGCGTGCACGACTTGCCGGACTATGTTTATTTCAATCACGACATCCATGTGAACAAGGGCATCGGTTGCGCGAGTTGCCATGGGCGGGTGGACGAGATGCCGTTGATGTATCAGCAGAACACGCTGCAGATGGAGTGGTGCCTGAACTGCCATCGGAATCCGGCGGTGAATTTGCGACCGACGGCCGAGATTTACAACATGGCATGGGCTGGGCCGTCGACGGACAAGCCGGTGTGGTGCGCGCAGACGGGACAGGGATCGACGACGGCGGAGCAGGTGAGCTGCACGACAAAGGATCCGACGGGTGGCAATCCCGAGGTTGCGATGATGCAGGCGACGTTGCGGACACCTGGCGGCAATGGCAAGGGTCAATCCGGAACGCAGATGCAGCCGAACCCGACGGAGGGCGCGGCGAAAACATATAGCGATGTGCCGCCGATGGCGATGATTGTGCCGGCGAGCTATCAGAAGTTCACGAGCCAGATTGATCTTGGCCACTACCTAATGGGGCGATACCACATCCGTACGGCGAATGAGCTTTCGAGCTGCGAGACGTGCCACCGATGAAGATGACAGAAGATCTGACGCAAGACAGGAACACGATGGTTGAGACGAAGATGCCGGCAGCGGCGGCTGTGGCGGGACAGGCCCACCAGGGCGCGCAGGTGGTGACGGCGATCCGGCCGGCGAAGTTGACGCTGGCCGAGGTGCGCGAGCGTCTGGATGGGAAGACGGGGCGGCGGTTCTGGAAGAATCTGGATGAATTGGCGGAGACGCCGGCTTTTCAGGAGCTGATGGAGGAGGAGTTCCCGCGTCAGTCGACTGAATGGGTGGATTCGGTGAGCCGGCGCGGGTTTATGAAAGTGATGGGCGCGTCGATCGCGCTGGCTGGCCTGGCTGGGTGCACGAAGCAGCCGGACGAGCCGATTTATCCGTATATCCGGCAGCCTGAGGATTTGATTCTGGGCAAGCCGATGTTTTTCGCGACGGCGCATCCGTTTCCGACGGGCGCGATCCCGGTGCTGGTGAAGTCGGACGCATTTCGGCCGATCAAGATTGAGGGCAACCCTGAGCACCCGATGGCGAAGGGCAAGAGCGATGCAATCACACAGGGCACGCTGCTGGACATGTACGACCCGGACCGGTCGCAGCACTGCCTGCGCAACGGATCGAACTCGGAGTGGAGCTACTTCCAGAACGAATTTTCAGATGCTGTACGCAAGTCGAACGGCGGCCAGGGTGTGTACTTCCTGAGCGAGACGATTACATCGCCGACGTTAGCGGCACAGTGGAAGCAGGTGCAAGCGGCATATCCGCAGGCGAAGCTGGTGCAGTGGGACCCGGTGAACGGGGATAGCGGACGGGCTGCGTCAAAGGCGGCGTTTGGCGAGTATGTGGACGCGCAGTACCGGCTTGAGAATGCGGACGTAATTCTGTCGCTCGACGCGGACTTCCTGGGCGGCATTCAGCATCCGGGGTTTCTGCCGCTGGCGGCCGCGTACGCGGAGCGGCACCGGTACGACCGGGACAAGCCGATGAACCGGATGTACGTTGTCGAGACGATGCCGACGGTGACGGGCTTCAAGGCGGAGCACCGGCTGAGCTTGAAGCCGAGCGAGGTCGAGAGCTTTGCGACGGCGCTAGCAGGCGGATCGACGCCAGCGCTGACGCATTCGGACCAGCAGAAATTCTTCACGGAGTTGCTGAATGATCTGAAGAAGAGCTCGGGCCGGGTAGTAGCGATCCCGGGTGAGCAGGCGTCGCAGGCGGTACATGCTGCGGCGTATGCGCTGAATGAAGCGTTTGGCGCGGTGGGCCAGACAGTGGTGTACACGCCGACGGTTCAGCCGATGCCGAGCGAGCAGACGGCCGACCTCAAGGCGCTGGTTGCCGATATAAACGCGCGCAAGGTGGACTGGCTGGTGATGCTGGGGGTGAACCCGATCTACTCGGCACCGGCCGATCTTAAGTTCGCGGAGGCGTTCAACAAGGTCAACCATACGGTGCATCTGGGATCGCACGTCGACGAGACGGGCATGATCTCGAACTGGCACATCAACAAGGCGAACTATCTCGAGAGCTGGTCGGATGCGCGGGCGTACGACGGCACAATCTCGATCGTGCAGCCGATGATCGACCCGATGTACGGCGGTCGGACGGCGCACGACATCCTGCAGGGGTTGCTGCCGAATGCGCAGCTGAGCGCGTTTGAGGCGGTGCAGGCGAACGCGCGGACGTATATCAAGGGAGATTTTGCGCAGGGCTGGCGTAAGGCGCTCCATGACGGATGGGTGGAGGGCACCGCGTTTACGCCGCGCGCGGGCGGGGCGGCGAAGGCTGTAGCACCGGCGGCAACCGCTTCGGGGGGGGGCGGCTCGGGCGACTTCGAGGTGGCGTTTCGGCCAGATGGATCGCTGTACGACGGCCGGTATGCCAATGTGGGCTGGTTGCAGGAGCTGCCGAAGCAGGTGACAAACCTGAGCTGGGACAACGCAGCGCTGATGAGTCTGGCGACGACGGAGCAGCTGAAGCTGGACGAGAACGACATCGTTTCGATCGAGACCGGGAGCGGAAAGGTGCTGGCTCCGGTGCTGACGGTGCCGGGCCACCCGGACGGTGTGGTGACGGTGCATCTTGGATTTGGTCGGCAGGCGGCGGGGGGGCGCGTGGCCGCGGGCGTGGGCTTCAATGCGTACCAGCTGCGGACCACTGGAGCTCCGTTGTATGCGACGGGGGCGAAGATCACCAAGGCGCCGGGCACATGGGACCTGTGCGTGACCAAGGTGCACAACATCGAGCACCGCGGACGATTTGCGCAGCACGATCTTGAGAACCCGCAGTTCGATAAAGAGGGCACGTACTCGCTGGCCGGGCACGAGGCGATGGAGCGCTCGATTATCCGGTACGCGACGGTGTCCGAGGCGAAGGCGCATCCGGACTTCGCGCATGAGGGCGCGGGCAAGACCACGCTGGTAAACAAGGTCGGATATGGGGTGCAGGGAGAGACGCCGGGGCCGAACGACCAGCTTTCGACGGGCGACTGGGTCTACAACCACAAGGATGTGTCTTCGCAGAAGCTCCAGAACGCGTGGGGCATGTCGATCGACCTGAACAGCTGCGTTGGATGCAATGCGTGCATTGTGGCGTGCTATGCGGAGAACAACATCCCGGTGGTCGGGCGCGAGCAGGTCAAGGTTGGGCGCAATATGCAGTGGATCCGGATCGACACGTATTTCGAGGGCGATCTCCATGCACCGAAGGCGCACTTCCAGCCGATGAACTGCCAGCACTGCGAGAATGCGGGATGCGAGCTTGTGTGCCCGGTGGGAGCGACGGTGCATACGCCCGAGGGGTTGAACACGATGGTGTACAACCGCTGCGTGGGAACCCGCTACTGCTCGAACAACTGCGCTTACAAGGTGCGCCGCTTCAACTTCCTGCTGTATGCGGATTACGACACCGAGTGCCTCAAGTTCATGCGGAATCCGGATGTGACGGTGCGATCGCGCGGCGTGATGGAGAAGTGCACGTACTGCGTGCAGCGCATTGAAGCGGCAAAGATCACGGCCGACAAGGAGAACCGCGCGGTACGTGACGGCGAGGTTGTGACGGCATGTCAGCAGAGCTGCCCGACAGACGCGATTGTCTTCGGCAATATCAACGATCCGGAGAGCCGGGTATCGAAGCGCAAGGCCGACGAGCGCAACTACCAGGTGCTGGCCGACCTGAACTACCGCCCGCGCACGACGTATGTGGCAGGCGTCATCAACCCGAACCCTGAGCTGGAGCTGGCATAACCATGGCGACGAAACCCATTCCCGATCCCGGCAGGAACAAGGTCGTGGACCCGATGATCGACCCGCGCACCGGCGAGTACGCGGTGATCGCGCCGGGCCACAACTTCAAATCAGTGACGCAGAAGATCGCGGGTATTGTCCTGACGTCGAACACGCCGCTGGGCTGGTTCTTCGGCCTGATCGTGGCGGCCGGCGTGGCGCAGGGCATGGTGGTCGGCATTACGTGGCTGTTTCTGAAGGGTGTCGGGATCTGGGGTGTAACGATTCCGGGCGCCTGGGGCTTCGCCATCATCAACTTTGTGTGGTGGATCGGTATCGGCCACGCAGGGACGCTGATCTCGGCGATTCTGCTGCTGTTCAAGCAGACGTGGCGTAACTCGATCAACCGGTTTGCCGAGGCCATGACGATCTTTGCGGTGGTATGCGCCGGGACGTTTCCGCTGATTCACGTGGGCCGGCCGTGGCTGGCCTACTGGCTGTTTCCGTACCCGAACACGATGAACGTATGGCCGCAGTTCCGCAGCCCGCTGGCGTGGGATGTGTTTGCGGTATCGACGTATGCGACCATCTCGATTGTGTTCTGGTATGTGGGCATGATCCCGGACTTCGGGACGCTGCGCGACCGGGCGACGATGCCGTTTGCAAAGTACATGTACGGCCTCCTAAGCCTGGGCTGGAGGGGATCGACGCGGCACTGGATCCGGTATGAGTCGGCGTCGCTGCTGCTGGCGGGTTTATCGACGCCCCTGGTGCTTTCGGTGCACACGGTCATCAGCTTCGACTTTGCGGTGGCGGCGCTGGCGGGCTGGCACACGACAATCTTTCCGCCGTACTTCGTGGCGGGGGCGGTGTACTCGGGGTTTGCGATGGTGCTGACGCTGGCGATTCCGCTGCGGAAGTTCTATCACCTGGAGGACCTGGTGACGCTGCGCCACCTGGACAACATGGGCAAGGTGATGCTGGCGACGGGTTCGATTGTGGCGTACGGGTATGGCATGGAGGTCTTCATGAGTTGGTACGCCGCCAGCCACTGGGAGTTCTTCATGATGTGGAACCGCATGTTTGGCCCGATGGGCTGGGCGTACTGGATCCTGATCCTGACGAATATCGCGATTCCGCTGACGACGCTGTGGTCGCGCAAGTTGCGGGTCAACGTGGCGTACCTGTTTGTGCTGTCGCTGATCGTGAATACGGGCATGTGGTTTGAGCGGTTCGTGATTGTGGTGACGAGTCTTTACCGGGACTACCTGCCGTCGAGCTGGGGTACGTACCGCGCGACGAAGTGGGACTACATGATCTATGTGGGGACGATGGGCCTGTTTACCGTTCTGTTCCTCGGCTTCGTTCGTTTCCTTCCGATGATCCCGATCTCCGAGATCCGGACGATGCTGCCACAGACGAAGATTCGCCGCGACGGAGCCGATGCGGAGACCGTTGTTCAGGAGGCCAGCTAATGCCGGTGCGTGAAGGAACCTATGGCCTGCTCGCAGAGTTCAACACGCCTACCGAGCTTGTGCTCGCGACCGAGAAGGCACACGAGGCAGGATACCGCCGCATGGAGTGTTACACGCCGTACCCGGTCGAAGAGGCTGCGACGGCGCTGCATTTCCATAAGACTCGCGTCCCGCTGGTCTGCCTTCTGGGCGGCATGATGGGTCTGGCGACGGCGTACCTGATGGAGACGTGGATCAACGTGTGGGGATATCCGCTAAACATCGCCGGTCGGCCTCTGTTGGCGTGGCCCATGTTCATCATTCCCGCGTACGAGTGGACGATTCTGTTTTCGGGGCTGGCGGCCGCGTTTGGAATGATCGCGCTGAACGGGCTACCGCAGCTCTACCACCCGCTGTTCAACGCGCCGAACTTCCGCAGTGGAGCGACGACCGACAAGTTTTTCCTGTGCCTCGAGGCGACCGACCCGCAGTTTTCTCCTGGCGGGACGCGTGCGTTTCTCGAACAGTTCCCTGCGGTCTCCGTGGTGGAGGTAGAGCTTTGATGGAAGCGATGAGGCAGTTTCGGAGCAGGCCGATTGGCCGGCGGGTACGCACGGCGATGTCCCTGGCCGCGGCGGCGGGAGCAATGCTCGCCGCCGGTTGCCGGCAGGACATGCATAACCAGCCAAAGTTTTATCCGCAGCGTGGAACAGATTTTTATGCAGACGGACGATCGGTGCGGCCGCAGGTGGAGAACACGGTTGCGCGCAACCAGATGCACGAGAACCTGTACTTTTACACGGGCTTTGTCAACGGCAAAGAGGGCGACGGCCTTCCCTTTCCGGTGACGTTGACGGTGATGCATCGCGGGCAGCAGAGCTTCAACGTGTATTGCACGCCGTGCCACTCACGCGTGGGTAATGGGGCGGGGATGATCGTGCAGCGCGGGTACGCGGGGGCGGGCAACTTCCACACGGCGCGTCTCGAAGCGGCACCGCTGGGGCACTTCTTCAACGTGATCTCGAACGGCTACGGTGCGATGCCTGACTATTCGGCCCAGCTAAACCCAGCCGATCGCTGGGCGGTGGTGGCGTATATCCGGGCATTGCAGTTGAGCCAAAAGGCATCGGCGGCGGACATCGCAAACGGCGCACATGTAGAGCCGCTGGATGCGATTGCGGAGCGCAACGGATTTCCGGCTGGATTTGCGGAGAACTGGGCCCTGCCGCCAACCTCGGTGAAGGGTACACCGGATGGCAAGGACTTCGACATCCCGGTGCAGGTGAACAATGCGCCATCATCCGGCGTGGGTCCAGGGTCGGCGCAGACGTCTCCGGCCCGGCAGCCTGCCCGCCCAAATACTGGTTTGAGCAACGCAACGAGCAAGCAGTAACTCTCGGAAGCTTCCGAACTTTACCGAGACAGGGGTTTGAGACGCATGGCAACGGAACACCTACAACACGGCGGACACAACGACCACGGCCATCCTTCTCGCGGACCGCGCGTCCTGCCTGCGACGCTGGCCACACCGCCAGCGGTGGCTGTCTGGCGGAGGCGCTTCCTGCTGATCTCGGCGGCCTTTACGATTCTGTCGTTTGTGGCGTTTGTCTGGACGCATGAGGGCCGCAACCACCTCCTGCGCGCTTACCTGATGGGATATATGACCTGCTTCGGGTTTGCAGGCGGCGGCCTGGCGATGCTGATGCTGCAGTATGTCTCCGGAGGCAAGTGGGGTCTGGTGATGCGTTCGTCGCTGGAGGCGATGAGCCGCACGCTGCCGTTGGTGGGGCTGATGTTTCTGCCGATCGGCTTCCTGATGAAGCATTTGTACCAGTGGGCGAGGTTCCCGAATGCGCAGGCAACGGCGCGCGCGTTTGGTGAAGGCCTGATGACCAAGGAGCAGCAGCTCACCGCAAATGCGAAGCACGCGATGCTGAACCCGGTGAGTGTGTGGATCCAGACGCTGATCATCTTTGGCGTCCTGATGCTGTTTATGTATCTCTTGAACGCGTGGTCGCGGCAGCGTGACACCGATCCGATGGCGGGGACGGAGCAGAGCTTCAACCGTTGGCAGGTGCGGTTTGAGAACCTGAGCGGTCCCGGCATTTTGATCTACGTGATCCTTCTGACGGCGGGCGCGATCGACTGGATCAAATCGCTTGACGTGACGTGGTACTCGTCGATCTGGGGTCTGCAGTTTCTTGTGGCGCAGGGCTTTGCGGTGCTGGCAGCGGGTATTTTGACGGTGGTCCTGCTGTCGCGGTATGAGCCGATGAGGACGCTGCTGCGGACGACTGAGCAGCACGATCTTGGAAAGCTCTGCCTGGCGTTTGTAATGCTGAACATCTATCTGACGTTTGCGGAGTTTTTGATTATCTGGTCGGGCAACGTGCCGGACGAGATTCCCTGGTACCTGAACCGTATCCACGGCGGCTGGTGGTATATCTGCTCGCTCGATTTCATCTGCCACTGGGTGATCCCGTTTACTCTGCTGTTGTCCCGCGACCTGAAGCGGAACAAGACCAAGATGATCTGGCTGACATCGTGGATGATCTTTGCGCGGTGCGTGGACATGTTCTGGCTGGTTGAGCCGAACTTCCCGGACGCGGCCGGGAACCTTCATCTTGCGGGAAATATCGGCATTCTCGCGTACATCACAGTTCCTGTCGCGGTTCTGAGCTTTTGGGCTTGGTTTTACCTTGGCCAGCTGCAGACGCGGCCCCTTGTCAACGTGAACGATCCTCACCTTGAGGAGATGTTGGAGCCCGAACATGCCCACTGATAACTATGATCTTGGCAGGGACGCGGTTGGCGGCACGAAGCCATCGACCGAGCGCGCCGAGGGGAGTCCCGGATACGAGACAACTGACGTCAATGTTGGCGGCGTCATTGTGTTCCTTACAGGCCTTTCCATATTTGTGCTGATCTTCTTTGTCTTTTGTTTCGTGATGGGCAAGGTGATCAATAACGCCTTCCTGAAGGAGGACGGCCCGATAGACAAGTGGCATGCGAAAGAGAGGCAGCTAGCCTCGACGAACACTGGAGCGAAGCGCGAGGACCTGGCGAGCAATCCCGCGATGGAGCAGCGGCAGCTGCAGGAGATGACAAGTATCTTCCCGACGCCGCGGCTGCAGATGGACGACGGCAACCAGGATCTGGCGGATCTCCATGCGCGGGAGGACCTGCTGCTCGAGAACTACAGCTCGGAGAACGGGACGACACGGATTCCGATCGAGCGGGCGATGGAACTAATCGCGCAGCGCGGGCTGCCGGTTATGCCGGCGGCGCAGGCTGGAGGGCAGCAGATGGTGGGGGATGTCCGGTTGCAGGTTTTGGCGCCGTTGACCAACGGCTTTGCGCGCACGGGGTACGAACTTGATGCGATGGAAGCGCGGGAGCAGCGGCTGAACTATGAGCGAGAAGCGCCCACCAACACGCATGCCGAGCTGAAGCCTATTCGATAGGGCCAAAAGGCATAGCATAGAAGTAGATCTAGACGACGAAGTGGATATCGACGGGGCGCTGAAGCGGGATGACAGGACGGGCGACAATGCGAAGGGTGGGCAGGGCGATGCTGGGCTGCGCGCTCGCCGCGTGCCTGTTGAGCGTGGCTGGGATCGCGCAGGTCTCGAGCTACGGCGACAAGCAGGGCGGCGAGAACACGGGCGACCAGCTGCCGCAGGTGCTGCAGAAGGTAGCTGTGACGCAGCACCTGAACCAGCAGCTGCCGATGGACGCCGCGTTTGTGGACGAGACGGGAAAGCAGGTGGTGCTGGGCGACTACTTCGGGAAGAGGCCGGCGATTCTGGCGTTGGTGTATTACAACTGCCCCATGCTCTGCTCTGAGGAGCTTGACGGTTTGACAGGGGCGCTCGAGATGGTGAAGCTGACGCCGGGCAAGGACTTCGACGTGGTAGTGATCAGCATCGACCCCAGCGAGACGCCGGAACTGGCAATGCGGAACAAGGCGCTGTATATGAAGCGTTATGGCCGGCCCGAGACGGCCGGGGGATGGCACTTCCTGACAGGACAGAAGCCCGCGGTGGACGCGGTGACGGACGCGGTCGGCTTTGGGTACGTGCGGGTACCGGGGCCGGACGGGCGTCTGACGCAATTTGCGCATGCGAGCTCGATTGAGATTGTGACGACGCAGGGCAAGCTGGCGCAGTACTACCTGGGGGTGGAGTATTCGCCCAAGGACATGCTCCTGGGGCTGATCGAGGCCTCGGGGAACAAGATTGGGTCACCAGTTGCGAACATTCTGACGTATTGCTATCACTATGATCCGCAGACCAACAAGCACTCGCTGATTGTGGCGCGCGTGGTGCAGTTTGGCGGGATGGTGACGGTGGCTGGTCTTGGCGGCTTTATGTTTCTGATGTTCCGGCGGGACCTGCGCCTTGGACGCGAGCACGACCTGACGAAGAAAGAGAATGGATAAAAGGTAACGATGCATATCAGTCCAGTTCTGTGGCAGTTTCTGGTGAAGTGGCTCCACGCATCCGCGCTGTTTCCGGCGGAAGCGTCGACGATTGCGCCATACACCGATGCGCTCTATTTCTTTCTGCTGACGATCACGATCATCGGCATGCTTCTGGTCGGGGGACTGGTGTTCGGGTTTTCGGTGCGGTACCGGCGCGAGTTGAGTCCGGTAGCGACGCATGTCGAGGGCTCAACGCTGCTGGAGGCGACGTGGACGATCATTCCGCTGGCCCTGTTCCTGGTGGTGTTTGTGTGGGGAGCACTGCTGTACTTCCGGATTTACACGCCGCCGACGAACTCGATGAATATCTATGTTGTGGGCAAGCAGTGGATGTGGAAGGCGGAGCATCCGGGCGGACAGCATGAGATCAATGCACTCCACGTGCCGACGGGCAGGCCGGTGCAGCTAACGATGATCTCGCAGGACGTGTTTCACAGCTTCTCGATCCCGGACTTCCGGGTGAAGCGCGAGGTGATTCCAGGCCGGTATACGACGGTGTGGTTTGAGGCAACGCAGCCCGGGACGTATCACCTGTTTTGCACGCAGTACTGTGGAACGCTGCACTCGGGCATGATTGGCGAGGTAACGGTGCTGACGCCGGAGGATTATCAGAAGTGGACGCAGCAGTCGACGAGCGGGATGTCGCTGGCGCAGAGCGGAGAGCGTCTGTTCTCGAGCATGGGTTGTAATGCCTGCCATAATGGAACAGCGGCGGCGCGGGGACCGAATCTGGGCGGCGTGTATGGATCGAAGCTGCAGCTGGCCAATGGATCCGAGGTTCAGGTGAACGAGGCGTATCTCCGGGATTCGATTCTGAACCCGTCGCAGCACGTAACGGCCGGGTATGCGCCGATTATGCCGACGTATCAGGGCCAGGTAAGCGAGGACGGCCTGATCGATCTGGTGGAGTACATCAAGACGCTGCAGACCAATTATCGTAATCAGCAGACGCTGACTACACAACAGTCGACCCAAGCGGCGCCGAACACGCCGGCAATGGAACCGAATCCGCCCCAAATGGTGAAGCAATGAGCACAACTGCCTCGACAATTCTCAGCCTCCCTGACCAGAGCACCGCGACCCTGCCGAAGCGGAACTATCTGAACAATGAGCATGGCCTGATGAGCTGGCTGCTGACGGGCGATCATAAGCGCATCGCAATCCTGTACCTGATCTCGATCACGTTCTTCTTCTTTATCGGGGGAGCGTTTGCGGGTTTGATCCGGTTGGAGTTGCTGACGCCGCAGCCGGACCTGGTGGCCTCGGACACGTACAACAAATTCTTCTCGATGCACGGCATTATTATGGTGTTCCTGTTCCTGGTGCCTTCGGTTCCGGCGACGCTGGGGAACTTTCTGATCCCGATCATGCTGGGAGCGAAGGATCTTGCATTTCCGAAGATCAACCTCCTGAGCTGGTACTTGTACATGATCGGCGGTCTTCTGACGCTAGGAGCTCTGGTGCTGGGCGGCGTGGACACAGGCTGGACGTTTACGACACCGCTCTCGACGCATTACCTTAATACCCATGTCGTGACGGCTGCGACGGCCGTGTTTATCGCGGGCTTCTCGTCGATCTTCACGGGCTTGAACTTTATTGTGACGATCCACCGGATGCGGGCGCCGGGCATGACTTGGTTCCGGATGCCTTTGTTTGTGTGGTCGCACTATGCAGCATCGCTGCTGATGGTGCTTGGCACGCCTGTGCTTGCAATTACGCTGGTGCTGGTTGCGCTGGAGCGGACGATCGGCATTGGGGTCTTTGATCCGGCGAAGGGTGGCGATCCACTCCTGTTCCAGCATCTGTTCTGGTTCTACTCGCACCCTGCGGTCTACATTATGATTTTGCCGGGGATGGGCGTGATCTCCGAGGTGATCAGTACGTTTAGCCGGAAGCGTGTATTTGGCTACACGGCGGTCGCGTTCTCTTCGGTGGCGATCGCGTTGTTCGGGTTTTTTGTGTGGGAGCACCACATGTTCATCATGGGTGTGTCGAACTACTCGGCGCTGGTGTTCTCGCTTTTGACGATGCTGGTGGCGGTGCCTTCGGCGATCAAGGTCTTCAATTGGTCCTTTACGCTCCAGAAGGGATCGATCACGTTTGAAACTCCGATGCTTTATGCGTTCGGGTTTCTTGGGCTGTTTACGATTGGCGGAATGACGGGCGTGTATCTGGGCGCGCTGGGCATGGACATCCACCTTACGGAGACCTACTTCATCGTTGCGCACTTCCACTTTGTGATGGTGGGGGGGATGCTGATGGCGTTTCTGGCCGGTGTGCACTTCTGGTGGCCGAAGATGACGGGTCGAATGTATCCGGAGTCGCTATCGAAGCTGGCGGCTGTCACGACGTTTATTGGGTTCAACCTAACGTTTCTTCCACAGTTCATTCTGGGGTATCTCGGCATGCCGCGCCGGTACCATGCGTATCCGCCAGAGTTCCAGGTGCTCAACGTCCTTTCGACCGCAGGCGCGACGGTGCTGGGTGTTGGGTACATGCTGCCGCTGCTGTATCTGGGGTGGTCGCTCAAGTATGGCGCGATTGCGGGGAACAATCCATGGCAGGCAACCGGGCTTGAGTGGCAGATTCAATCGCCGCCGCTAACCGAGAACTTCATCGAGACGCCGGTGGTGGATCACGAAGCGTACGACTATGAGTGGCTAGCACACAAGACGAAACAAGAGGTGACGACCGTTGGATAATACGATCGTAGCGACGCATCCGCATACTCACGAGACGGCAGTGCACTCGGAGCACGAGCATGTCGTGCTGCCGCAGCACCGCCATCATTTTGAGACGGAGGAGCAGCAACGTGAGGCCGGCACGTTTGGGATGTGGCTGTTTCTGCTGACGGAGATCATGTTTTTTGGCGGGCTGTTCTTTGCGTACCTGCTGTACCGGAACTGGTATTACCCAGCGTTTGCGGTCGCATCGAACCAGCTCAGCGTACCATTGGGCGCTGCCAACACCGCCATTCTAATTACGTCAGGATTTTGCATGGCGATCGGCGTGTGGGCGGCGGAGGTACGGAAGCGAAACGTGCTGGTGCTTTCGCTGGTGCTGACCACGGTCTTCGGGCTGGCTTTTCTTGGGATCAAGTACGACGAGTATCACGAGAAGTGGGAGAAGCACCATATCCCCGGAGCGCATTTCGACGTGTCGGAGTTTGTGAACCCGGCGGCACACGGGATCAAGGATGAGCAGCCGCTCGCACCGGACATGGCGCAGAAGACGCAGGTATTTTTCTCGCTCTACTTTGCGATGACGGGCATGCATGCGGTGCACATGATTATCGGCATCGGGCTGCTGTTCTGGCTGACGTACCGGGCTTACCGGTATGAGTTCAGTACGGGCTATGTGGCCCCGATCGAGAACTTCGGTTTGTACTGGCACTTTGTCGATATTGTTTGGCTGTTTCTGTTTCCTTTGCTGTACCTCATCAACCGACATCCCGTGCATTGATGCGCTTTGACCGCGATGTGCTGAGATCAAGAGGATAAGAGTATGTCTGACAAACACGATGAATCAAATGTAACGAACCCGGAGCATGGCGAGCACCACATTGTGACACCTGTCCAGTACGCGATGGTGTTTGCGACGTTGCTGGTCGGCACGGCGATTACGGTGGGAGCAGCTTACGTCGACTTGAAGGTGTTCAATCCGATTATTGCGCTGGCGATCGCCTGCTTTAAGGCTGTGATCGTCATCCTGTTCTTCATGCACGTGAAGTTTCAGTCACGGCTGATCAAGATGACGGTTGGCGCGGGTTTCTTCACGTTTTTGGTGCTGATCACGATGACGATGAGCGACTATATCAGCCGCGCGTGGGGACGTTGGTAGGGGTTTCGTTCGCAGGCGTGTAAAAGGCGGCCCCAGGGCCGTCTTTCTGCTGGGAGATGCTGCTTCCTAGAGCTGAAGTCCGAGCACTAGATCGTCGCAGACGAGGTTTCCGACGATGAAGGTACGGACGCCGACCTGCCGGAAGTCGTTGCGCTGATAGAAGCGAATGGCCCGGGCGTTGCCGGCGTAGACCCCGAGCAGAAGCCTCCGTGCGCCCATGGTGCGGGCCGAATTGATGGCTGCGTCCATGAGTTGCTGTCCGACACCTGAGCCTTGGAATTTAGAGAAGAGGTAGATGCGCTTCAGCTCGAGGTCTGTGGGGGAGAGGTTGTAGAGCGGGAGATCGGGCGGGGTGAGCATGGAGTAGCCGACGGGGGCTCCGCCTTCGCGCATGACGGCGAGCCAGGCGCTGACCTGTGGGGTGGCGAGGTACTTGGCGTAGATGGCGGGGACGTGGTGGTGGGTGCAGTGCTGGACGATGGCTGGGCCGGGGAGGATGCCGGCGAAGGCTTCGAGGAAGGTCGCAGCACCGACGAGCGCGAGGGTTTCCGCGTCTTCAAGTCCGCAGGTCCGCACGGCGACGAGATCAACAGCGTTCATGATTTGTGAGACTCTACGAGACGCGTCCGGCCCCGCCTCCCATAACGTAGCACTATGGCGCGGATGAGACAGGGTGTCGCAGAGGGCGAAGCCGGGCGGACGCAAGGCGCGAAGGAGCGTGCAGGTATGCATGCCGGGGAGTCCCAGGGCAGCGGCCGTGCGCGGTCGGCGGGTGTTCCGGAAGGTGGAGGTGCCGGGCCCGAGGTGCCGGCAGTGCTGGCGAGGTTCGCGGAGGATGCTCGGGTTACGGTGCGGCGAGGCGGTGAGCCGGACGTGAAGGGACGGTGTGTTCTCTACTGGATGCAGCGGTCGCAGCGAGGTGTGGACAACCATGCGCTGAATCTGGCGATTGACGTTGCGAATGTTCTGGATCTGCCGGTGGTGGTGTACTTCGCGGGCATCTCGAACTTTCCCCATGCGAATCTGCGGCATTACGTGTTCTTGAACGAAGGCCTGCCGGATATCGAGGAGGACCTGGCGGGGCGCAACGTCAGCTTTGTGATGCGGCGGGCACCGGGTGAGTCGCACCTCCAGATGATTGCGGATGTGCGCGCGGCGATGGTGGTGGGTGACGAGAATCCGATGCGCGAGCCGGAGCGCTGGCGAAGGGAGCTTGCGGTGAAGGTCATGGTTCCGTTCTGGACGGTGGACTCGGATGTGGTGGTGCCCTCGAAGCTGATCGAAAAGGCACAGTATGGGGCGTACACGATTCGGCCGAGGCTGTACAGGCTGCTGCCGCAGTACCTTGTGCCGTTTGAGAATCCACGGGCGGAGCGGGCGTGGAAGCGGCCTCGTGGCTTTCGGGCGGACTCCGTCCATGAGGATATGACGCGGGGGTGGAAGGACTTCGACCGGAGTGTGCAGCCGTTGGCGGAGTGGAAGGGCGGAACGCATGCGGGGCTGGTGCGGCTTAGGTTGTTCACGGAGACGATGCTTCCGCAGTACGAGGTGCAGCGGAACAAGCCGGAGGTGGACGGGACGAGCGCGCTGTCGCCTTACCTGCACTATGGGCACGTGGGTCCGCAGACGATTGCGCTGGCGGTGGAGGATGCTGTGGTGAGAAATCCAGCGCTACGCTCTGCGCGGGACAGCTACTATAACGAGTTGATTGCGTGGCGCGAGCTGATGGTGAATTTTGTACGGTATCAGCCGAATTACGACACTGTGGATTGCGCGGAGGCTTGGGCGAAGAGGACGATCTCTGAGCATGCGCGTGATGAGCGTGAGCACCTTTACACGCTGGAGCAGATGGAGGCGGCCGGGACGTATGACGAGCTTTGGAATGCGGCGCAGCTCCAGATGGTGCGGCATGGATGGATGCATAACTACATGCGGATGTACTGGGGAAAGAAGATCCTGGAGTGGACGCCGGATGCGGAGACGGCGTTTCGGTACTGTATCTATCTGAATGACAAGTACTTCCTGGATGGGCGCGATCCGAACGGGTATGGCGGGGTGGCGTGGGCGATTGTGGGCAAATTCGACCGGGCGTGGGGATCGCGGCCGGTATTTGGCAAAATCCGGTACATGTCGGGCGCGTCGACGGGGCGGAAGTTTGACTCAAAGAGCTACATCGCACAGATGCAGGCGCTGGGCGGGAGATAGCCGGGCGAAGTTGCTGTCGTTTGTGCTGCGGCGCCTAGCTGTAGGGCTTCTACAACTTTTCTCGGATTGAGGTCCTGGCGGGAGGGACTTAGGTTGAAGGGGCGACGCGTGCTCCGTCGCTCCGAAGTTGCGCACTGACGCGATCTGGGGGCGGATGAGCACCGGTCGACTTTTCGTCCTTGCCGAGATTTTCTGGATGCGAGCTCATGTTTCGAGCGGGTCTGCCGATAAAGGTGCTGTGTGGCAGGCTCCGGTCAGCCGGCGTGGTCGGCGGGTAATGGTGCTGCGTTGTGCGGCGGCGCTGGCGATGTTGCTGCAGCTCGTGCCCGGGGGTGTAGCGCAGGAGGTAGAGAGCCGGTCGAAGATTTCTACAGGGGTCACTGCGGCATTGGAGGCGGGCAGCCTCCGTGCGGGAGGTGGCGAGGCACGAAAGTTTCTGCGAGGGCGTACTGCGACGGCAGGAGTTGCTGGGGCACGAGCTTTGACCGCGGCGCGGGGGGAGCATGCGGCGATGGTGCGGGCACAGGGCGTACAGCCGCCATCGGCATTGAATGCGACATGGCAGCCGGTGGGACCGGGGCAGATTGCGAGCCTTGCCTATGGGAAGATCAGCGGACGCGTTTCGAGCATAGCGATGGATCCTGCGGATGCATCGGGCAACACGGTGTATGTGGGCACGACTGGCGGCGGGGTTTGGAAGTCGACGAACGCAGCGGGGGCGGCGGACACGGTCAAGTTTCAGCCGCTGACGGACACCCTGCCTGTGTTCAGCGGGAGTGCGGGCAGCGCGGCGACGGCTTCGCTGAGCATTGGGGCGATAAGCGCGCAGGCGGGAGGGATTGTGCTTGCAGGGACCGGCGATTCGAACGATGCTTCGGACTCATATTATGGGAGTGGGATCCTGCGGTCGGCAGATGGCGGGCTGACGTGGACGTTGATTCCGGGGTCTCAGGACGGGGCGTACGGACGACATTCGTTTATGGGGCTGGGGTTCGCGGGGTTTGCGTGGAGCACGGCGAATCCGGGTCTAGTGGTAGCGGCTGTGAGTCAGTCCGCTGAAGGCTCGATTGTGAACGCGGTTTCGACGAGCAGCGTGATGGGGCTGTATGTGTCGAACGACAGCGGCGTTACCTGGGCGATGGGAACGATTTCGGATGGGACGATTCCTGTGCTATCACCGTTTGGAGGAGCGAACGCGGGAGGCGTTGCGGTGACCTCGGTGGTGTGGAATCCGGTGCGGCAGCGCTTCTATGCAGCCATTCGGTATCACGGGTACTACGAGTCGGCGGACGGGGCCGCGTGGACGCGACTTAGGCAGCAACCAGGGGCCGGGTTGACGACAATGGCGTGTCCGGCGATCACGGGAGCGACGACGAGCCTCTCGTGCCCGATCTTTCGGGGAGCGCTTGCGGTGCAACCGGTGAGCGGCGATCTGTTTGCGATAACGACGGATCGCCACAATGTCAACCAGGGGCTATGGCAGGATGTGTGCGCGCCGAGCGGAGGTGGATGCTCTTCGAGCGTGGTGAGTTTCGCGAGCCGGCTTGCGTCGGGTGCACTTGAGGTGGGTGGGGGAAGCTCGGTGATTGCGCAGGCGGACTATGACCTGAGTCTCGCCGCACAGCCATTGGGGGCTGACACGGTGCTGCTTGTGGGAACAAGGGATCTATTCCGGTGCTCGCTTGCCGGGGGCTGCGCGTTGCGTAATACGACCAATGCGACGAACGGTTGTGCGACGCCAGCCATGGTGGCGCCGAATCAGCATGTCCTAATCACAGTAGCTAGCTCGGGGCTGCTGTTTGTAGGCAATGACAGCGGATTGTGGAGATCGACGGACGGTATTGGGGAGCAGGGTACGCCGTGCTCTGCGGACGATGCGAATCACTTTCAGAATTTGAATGGAGGCTTCGCATCGTTGGCGGAGGTGGTGAGTTTGGCCGCAGACCCCAGCAATGGCGCGAACCTGCTGGCAGGTCTGGGCGCGAATGGGACGGTGAGTTCGACTGGAGGCGCCGCGGGTGCCTGGCAGCAGGTGTCGGCCGGCGAGGGTGGGACGGTTGCAATCGATCAGAGCAATCCGCTGCTCTGGTACATTTCGACGGCGGGAGGTGTAAGTTTTCGAGGCTGCGCCTTGGGAGCGCGATGTGAAGCGGCGGATTTCGCGGGTGCGCCGACGATCGGCGCCGCACAGACGAGCGCAGATGCCTCGCTGGTCGATGCGCCGTGGATGCTGGATCCAGCAATGAGCTCGAATGTTCTGGTGGGCACGTGCCGGGTGTGGAGGGGGCCGGTGGGCTCGGGAGGAGGTTGGTCGAGCGCGAATGAGCTGAGCACGATGCTAGGCGGTCCGCAGAATGTAGCGTGCGACCCAACGACGAATCCCTTTGTGCGCTCGCTGGCTGCTGGCGGTGTTGGGATTGAAGCTGGAGTGGCACAGAACTCGGGGTCGCCGGTGCTGTACGCGGGGATCGCCGGGGCGGTGGATGGCGGGGGAACGTATGCGGGGCACATCTTTTCGACAATGCGTGCCGATGCAGCATGGGGAGCAACGCGGTGGACGGATCTTGGAGCCTCTCCGGTGCTGAACGACTTCATCAATTCCGGGAGGTTTAATCCATCGGGATTCGATATCTCTTCACTGGCGGCGGATCCGCACGACGCTACGGGCAAGACGATTTACGCGACCGTGATGGGATTTAGCGGGAATGGCGTTTCGACTCCTCACGTATATGGGTCAACGGACGGAGGGGCTCATTGGCAGAACCTTTCGAGCAATCTTCCAAACGCTCCGGCGAATAGCGTTGTCGTGGACCCGAATGACGCCAATACGCTGTATGTCGCGTTGGATACGGGCGTATATGTGACGACGCAGGTTACAAGCTGCACGACAGGAAACTGTTGGAGTGTGTATGGGATCTCACTGCCCAATGCGCCGGTGGTCCAACTCAGTGCGGGTACGGCACTTCCCACAGGCGATGGTCGTGTGGGTCTGCTGCGGGCAGGCACATACGGTCGTGGGATCTGGGAGATCCCACTGCTCACGGCGTCCTATCCTGCTCAGCCAGTGATGGCGCTTTCGCCGGCGACGCTGGTGTTTGCCGACCAGGCGATGAACAGCGTGAGCGCGGCGCAGACGATTCAGGTTACAAATTCTGGGAATGCGCCACTGCATGTGAGCCGGGTTGCGGTTTCGGGCGACTTCGAAGCTACTGACATGTGCGCTGGCAATACGATTGCGATTAATGCGAGTTGCGCGGTGCAGGTGCAGTTTCTACCTGGGGCGCAAGGTGCTCGATATGGTGTGCTGACGGTGTACGGGAATGTCAGTGGAGGGCAAGTGACGGCAGGGCTGAGCGGGAACGGACTTGCGCCGGGGAGTCTTGTCTTGACGCCACTCTCGTTGAATTTCATGGCGACGGCGATAGGTGCGACCAGTGCTGCGCAGAACGTGACGGTATCGAACGTCGGCGGAGCTTCCGCGACGCTGCAGTTGCCGACGATATCGGGGGACTTCCAGATTAGTGGCAATACGTGTGGGGCGTCGCTCGCACCGAGCACGGGATGTACCTTGGCCGTCGTCTTTTCGCCGACGGTGAGCGGAGCGCGGAGCGGAGGTCTGCAGCTTGTGGGGAGCTCCGGGACGATGGCGGTACCACTGGCGGGTACGGGCACGAGCCCCGCGACGGACGGTCTTTCACCGGGCACTCTCTCGTTTGCTCCGCAACAGAGTGGCACGTCGAGCGTGACGCAGCAGATAGTGCTGACGAATGCGGGTGATGTGCCATTGACGCTGATTGCGGCGCAGATCAGCTCGGGTGACTTCGTTGCGGTGAACGGGTGCGGAGCTTCGTTGAATGCGCATTCTACGTGTTCGATCGGGGTCTCCTTCGCTCCGAAGAGTGTGGGTGTGCAGCAGGGTGTGCTGGTGGTTTCGGACCAGTTCCGGTCGCAGATGGTGAGTCTGAACGGCACGGGGGTGGCACCACCGGGTGTGTCGCTGTCGCCGAGCGGGTCGGTGAGTTTTCCGGCGACGGCCGTGGGCGTGCAGTCCGCTGTGCAGAGTGTGACGTTGACGAACAACGGTGGGGTGCCGCTCACGTTGCAGGGCGTCGCGATCAGCGGGGATTTTGTGAGTACGGCGGGTGGGAGCTGCGGGGCAATGCTGCCGGCGGCGGCCAGCTGTACGATCGCTGTCGCGTTCCAGCCTTCGAATGGCGCTACGAGATCGGGGGCGCTGACGATTACGGACAATGCTCCTAGTTCTCCGCAGACGATTTTGCTGACGGGCGTGGGGGTCGATTTCACGCTGGCTGCGGATGGGAGCACGTCGGCGGCAGTCGCGAGCGGAAAGAGTGCGACGTTTCCGCTGCTGCTGCAATCGGCGGCGGGACTGAGCGGGACGGCTATTTTGAGTTGCACGGGGGCGCCAGCGAATGGGACGTGTGCGGTATCTCCTGGAAGCGCCGCTCTGGGCTCATCGACGCTGGTGACGGTGACTGTGGCGACGGGCGTTGCGCCGACTACTGCTGCGAGCGCCGAATCAGTTCGCGGACTTGGAGCGGGCCTGGGGCTGGCGTTCGCAGGTGCTGCACCTCTGGGGCTTGCTGCATTGCGGAGGAAGAGATTGGCGACGCTGCTTGGGGTGCTGGCGCTGGTTTGCGTGGGGGTGGGAGGGGGATGCGGTTCGGGGCGAGCGATACCGGCGATGGTGGGTCCAACTGCACCTACGGCCGTCACGACGCCCTCGGGGAGCTACACGCTCATCGTGACTGCTGCGAGCGCGGGGCTGGTGCGGACGATGAACCTTACCTTAACGGTGCAGTAGGCGCCAGGTAACCCCCCCCGGGGTGCTCTTTTGCGCAAAGTCTTCGGAAGAAATGACTTAGGCTTGGACCTCGACGTATGGCAACGGATCTGAACAGCTGAGGAGAGATCTATCTTCGAACTTTTCAGCCGGGGTTTAAAGTCTCCCTTCCAGGATAACGGATGGGAGGTTGTAGGTGCGCCAGGGGTGCTACGCTGCTCGGCCGGCGGCTGCGCCTGAGGCCCAGGCCCATTGGAAGTTGTAGCCACCGAGCCAGCCGGTGACATCGACGACCTCCCCGATGAAGTAGAGGCCGGGGTGATGTTTGGCTTCCATGGTGCGGGCGTCGAGATCCCGGGTGTCGATGCCGCCAGCGGTGACCTCGGCCTTGGTGTAGCCTTCGGTGCCCTGGGGTTGGAGTCTCCAGTGGTGGAGTTGTTGCTCGAGGCGATCGAGAGCGGGGTTGGTCCAGTTTGACGGGGGATGGTGGGTGAGCCAGCGTTCAGCGAGCCGGGTGGGAAGGGTTTCGCGCAGGGCTTGGAGAGCGGCGGCGGGTGTGCGAGGCGCGTTGGGAAGCCGAAGGGGAGCCGTGGCGAGCTTGTCCGGTGCGAGGTCGACGGAGATGCTGCTGCCGGGCTGCCAGAAGGAGGAGATCTGGAGGGCGGCGGGCCCGCTGAGACCGCGGTGGGTGATAAGGAGTTTTTCGCGGAAGGTGGGTGTGCGTTTGCCGCTGGAGGCGGAGACGACGACATCGGTGGAGAGGCCGGAGAGATCGCACCAGCGTTGCTGATCCTGCTCAGAGAGGACGAAGGGAACGAGGGCGGGGCGGCACTCGATGATGTTGATGCCGAACTGCCGGGCGATGTCGTAGCCGAGGCCGGTCGCGCCCATCTTGGGGATCGAGAGGCCACCGGTGGCGAGGACGAGCGACTCGGAGCGCCATATGCCGCTTGCGGTTTGGACGATGTACATCGAGGGCTCGTGCCTTTGTACGGAGAGGACGGGAGAGCTGAGCATGAGCTGGACACCTGCCGCGGCGCACTCTTTCGTGAGCATCGTGACGATCTGCTGCGCGGAGCCGTCGCAGAAGAGCTGGCCGAGGGTTTTCTCGTGATAGGGGATGCCGTGCTGCTCGACGAGAGCGATGAAGTCCGAGGGGGTGTAGCGGGCGAGGGCGGATTTGGCGAAGTGCGGGTTTTCGGAGAGGAAGTTTTCGGGGCGGGTGTGGAGGTTGGTGAAGTTGCACCGGCCTCCGCCGGAGATGAGGATTTTCTTGCCGGGGAGGTCTGCGTGGTCGAGCAGGGCGACGCGGCGGCCGCGACGTCCGGCTTCGATGGCGCACATCAGACCGGCGGCGCCTGCTCCGATGATGAAGACGTCGACCTCGCGTTGGTTCACGGCGCTCCTCGGTGCTGTTCCGGTTCTGATCAGGATAACGGGGCTGGATGGTGCGCAGGGGGCGCTGATCTAGGATGGGAGATAGAGGGCGGGGAGATAGATGGAGATGGAGCAGATGGTAGCTGATGGCGAGGTGCAGAGCGGTTCGGACGGGAGTGGGGTGAAGAGCGTGACCGTGACGCGGCGGGGGGCGGAGCGGCTGCGCGGGGGTCATCTGTGGGTGTATCGCTCGGACCTGCAGGGGTCTGCCACCCCCAAAGATATAGGTGAGCCGGAGCGCGGTGCGCTGGTGACGGTGGTAGACGGGCGGGGTCTGGCGCTGGGGACGGCGCTTTACAGTGCGGGATCGCAGATTGCCTTGCGCATGGTTTCCGGCACGGCGGGCGTAGGGCGGGCGGAGTATCTCGACGATCTGCGAGGACGGGTATCGGCGGCGATTGCGCTGCGGGACGAGCTTGCGCCGGTGTCTGCGGAGAATGATGCGCGGCGGCTGATTTTCAGCGAGGCGGATGATTTGCCGGGGATCGTCGCGGACCAGTATGGGGATCTTGTGGTGGTGCAGCTGCTGGTGCAGGGGACGGCGCGGGCGGATGTGCGCGGGGTGTTGGGGGGAGCTCTTGCGGGGGCGTTGGGGGGGCGTCCGGGGACGGTTTGGGAGCGGACCGACAGCCGGATTCGCGAGATCGAGGGGCTGGAGGCTGGAGCGGAAGAGGCCATGTGGGCTGGCGGAGAGCCTCGTTCCCAGACGATCTTTCACCTGAATGGGCTTGGGTTTCAGTATGACGTGGGCGCCGGGCAGAAGACAGGGGCGTTTCTGGATCAGCGGTTGAATTATGCGGCGGCGGCGCGGCATGCGCGGGGGCGTGCGCTCGATGTTTGCACGTATCAGGGTGGGTTTGCACTGCATCTGGCGCGGATGTGCGAGCGGGTGACGGGGGTGGATGCGAGCCGGGCGGCGCTGGAGGTGGCGGATCGCAATCTGGAGATGAATGGCGGTGCGCTCCGGGCGGCGGTGGACTGGATCGAGGCGGATGCGTTTGAGTTGATGCGTGCGTATCAGGATGCGGGGGAGCGATTTGAGACGATTGTGCTGGACCCGCCGGCGTTTGCGAAGACGAAGCGGGCGACGGAGGGGGCGCTGCGGGGCTACAAGGAGCTGAATCTTCGGGCGCTGCGGATGCTCTCGGCTGGGGGGACGCTGGTGACGTGTTCCTGCTCGCACCATGTGCCTTTGGAGGAGTTTACGGGTGTGGTGGCGGCAGCGGCGGCGGATGCGGGGCGGCGGGTGCAGGTGCTGGAGACTCGGGGGGCGGCTCCGGATCATCCGGCGCTGTTGACGATGCCGGAGACGAGATATTTGAAGTGTTTGATCTGCCGGGTGGTGTGAGACCACCTCCCCCTTATCTACGGTTAAATTCTCATTCAGATACTTGGCCGGGCAATAACATACTTTGGCTAAGTAGACCCAGGTTCCGTGTCCTCTGGTAGATCGAGATAACGCCAGCGAATAGGGTCACTGTCGGGCTGGATCCCAATCGTTCCTAGGGATCCGCCGCCATGACCCTCGAATGTGGCTCCGTTGTCGTACTCCACTTGAATCCGGAAATCGTCCACAGGCAGAGTGCGAGAGTCGTCCTTGTCGTATTTGCGCTATTCATTGCTAAGGTTCATGCCAGCCATGCTCACAGGCTCTTAGGAGAGGCGCAAGGGCCTAGTGATTTGCCTCAGCTCGCCTAAATTCTCGATGATCTCTGCGTCATATCCAAGTGAGGGCAACCAAACACGGATTTCAGGCAGGAATAAAGCGAAATACAGGGGTCCTTCACTTCGTTCAGGAAGACGACGGAATGGAGCGGGCTTTCAGCCCTTGTATCGTTGCGTGCGGATGTCCTGGGGCGTTGCCCCCAGGCTGGTATGGGGCGCGCCGTTGACGTTCTGTCTTGGTGAGGGTTGGGGAGCGTGGCTGCCCTGGGAGTTCTGTGGCGACATGGGCGGAATACTGGGATACTTCGGCCTTCGGCTCAGAATGACAGGGTTTGGAGGGGGTGAGTCTTGCTGTGGGATTGGGTGGGTCGGGGCGAGATGAGAAGGGCGTGAGCGGAATGTAGGGTTCGAGGGGTGGCTATACTGCATGAATCAGATGTGAACATGGTTGCTGGGGTGAGAAGACGATGGGAGCTGTGCGAGGTGTTGCGGTAGGTTGTGTGGTGTTGATGATGACGGGTGCGGCGCTGGCGCAGGACCGGGCTGATAGGTCGGGTGGCGGAAAGCGGGAGGAGAAGGTGGTGGTGCAGGGGACGCCGGAGGCTGCGCCGGTGGGTTTGCCGGAGCCGGACTCGGTGACGGAGGGCGTGGTGCATGCGGGTGGGCAGGCGATTGCGTATCGGGCGACGGCGGGGACGTTGACGGTGGGAGCGACGGATAGCTATGACGCGATGCTGGGAATGGATGGGAGGCTGCTGCCGGATGCTGGGGTGAAGGCTCCGGATAAGGAGAAGCCGGAGGAGGCACCGGCGACGGCGCGGATGTTTTATACGTATTACGCGAAGAAGGCTGCTGCGGGTGAGGTGCGGCCGGTGACGTTTCTGTATAACGGCGGGCCGGGATCGAGCACGATGTGGCTGCATATGGGGAGCTTTGGGCCGAAGCGGGTGGTGACGACGGATGCGCAGCACGATGAGGGTGCGCCGTACCGGGTGGTGGAGAATCAGTACACGCTTCTGGATGTGTCGGACCTGGTGTTTATCGATGCGCCGGGGACGGGGTTTAGCCGGATTCTGGGTAAGGACAAGGAGAAGGCGTTCTGGGGGACGGACCAGGATGCACATGCGTTTGCTCGGTTTATTCACCGGTTTCTGACGAAGTACGACCGTTGGAACTCGCCGAAGTATTTGTTTGGGGAGAGCTATGGGACGACGCGGAGTGCGGTGCTGTCGAACCTGCTGGAGGGTCAGACGGACCTGAACGGCGTGATGCTGCTGAGTCAAATCTTGAATTTCGATAACTCGGCGGATGGGCCGGGGGACAATCCGGGGACGGATCTGGGGTATGTGACGAGTCTGCCGAGCTTTGTTGCTACGGCCTGGTATCACCACAAGATCCCTGGGCAGACGGATGATTTGCAGGCGGTTCTGAAGCAGGCGGAGGAGTATGCGTTGGGGGAGTATGCGAGCGCTCTGCTGCAGGGGTCGGATCTGCCGGATGCGCGGAGGCAGGCGGTTGCGGAGAGGCTGCAGAGCTTGACGGGGGTTGCTGCGGCTTACTGGGTGAAGGCGGATCTGCGGCTGAGTGGATCGCAGTTTGCGAAGCAGGTGCAGGAGAGCGAGGGGCTGACGACGGGGCGGCTGGACTCGCGCTATCAGGGGCCGGCGATGGATCCGCTGAGCTCGGATGCGGAGTACGATCCGTTTACGAATTCGATCGCGTCGGCGTTTACGGCGGCGATCAACAGCTATGTGCGGGACGATTTGAAGTTCGGGCAGCAGATGACCTATAAGCCGAGCGCGTATGGAGAACCGGGGTTCAACTGGGAGCTGCGGCACCGGCTGCCGGGGCAGACTGGGTGGCCGGAGGCGAGTGTGAACGTGATGCATGACTTGGCAAGCGCGATGAAGCGGAATCCGAAGATGAAGGTGATGCTGATGGGCGGGTATTTTGATCTGGGGGCGCTGTTTTTTGGGTCGGAGTATGAGATGAAGCACCTGCCGATGCCGAAGTCTCTCCAGAGCAATATCAGCTATCACTTCTTTCCGACGGGGCACATGGTGTATGTGAACGAGGATGGTTTGAAGGGGCTGCACCAGTATGCTGCGGAGCTGATACGGGCGACGGAGGGTGGGCGGTAGGGGATCGGTAACTGCAATTCAAGAGCAACAGCAACAGCAACTGCAACTGCAAAGGCCAATACAGGGGTCCTTCGCTGCGCTCAGGATGACGGCGTACAACAGCGCTGTGCTCAGGATGACGGCGTACAACAGCGCTGTGCTCAGGACGGCGTGAAACCGTGCGCTTAGGATGACGCGTGGAACCACTGCGCTCAGGACGGCGTAAAGCGAGCGTTAGGGAGTGAGAGGGCTCGGACGGATGCGGGTCTATTTTCGGTTTCGGGGTGGGTTGCCGAAGGGGGCGGGCGAGGGCACAATCTAGAGATGGCACAAGAGATGAAGACGGCAGTTTCGACGAAGGAGGCCCCGGCGGCGATTGGACCTTACTCCCAGGCGGTTCGCGTTGGGGAGTTTTTGTTTACCTCGGGACAGGTGGCGCTTGATCCGAAGACGGGGGAGATGAGCACGGGGGATATTACGGCGCAGACGGCGCGGGTGCTCGATAACTTGAAGGCGGTGCTGGCGGCGGCCGGTTTGGACATGTCGCATGTGGTGAAGACGACGGTTTTTATGAAGGATTTGAAGGAGTTTGCGGCGATGAACGCCGTGTATGCGAGGTACTTGGCGCCGGAGGGTGTGGCGCCGCCGGCGCGGTCCACGGTGCAGGTGGCGGCTCTGCCGAAGGACGCGCTAGTGGAGATTGAGTTTATAGCGCGAGGTTAAGGCTTGTGTGGAACGTAGCGGTGGAGAAGCGGATCCTTCGCTGCGCTCAGGATGACAACAATTTTGCAGGATGACAAACAATTTTGGATGCGACTCGGCGGAGGCGCGCGTGTTGTGACTGGCTGGGGCTAGTGCGTCGAGGGGGTCTCGCGCATCGAATGAGGTGGGAGAACGACTATGGCAGATACGACGGCGACAAAGACAAAGGTGGAGAAGACAGAGGCAGAGTGGCGGGAGTTGCTGACTCCGGAGCAGTTCCATGTGATGCGCGAGAAGGGAACGGAGCGGCCGTTTTCGGGCGCGCTTGTGGATAACCACGCGGATGGGGTGTACCACTGTGGGGCGTGTGATGCTCCGCTGTTTCCTTCGGAGACGAAGTTTGAGTCGGGATCGGGGTGGCCGAGCTTCTGGAAGCCGGTTTCGCCGGACGCGGTGACGTTGCACGAGGACAAGTCGTTCGGAATGCGACGGGTTGAGGCCATGTGCGCGGCATGCGGGGCGCATCTGGGACATGTGTTTCCGGACGGGCCGCGACCGACGGGCGAACGGTTCTGCATCAATAGCGCTTCGCTGGGGTTTAAGGATGAGTCCGCGAAGCAGTAGGAATTGCTGCTGGCCAACATGGAAGACCCCAACTGGCGAGCAGCTGGGGCCTTCTTGTGTCGAGCTGTTTGCCAGGGGTATATCCAGGGGCGCACAAATATTGAGATTCTTCGCTTTGCTCAGAATGACGGTAATGGGAGTTCCTCTACAGCAACAAGGAACTGCTTTGAGCAACAAAGATTATTTTGAGCAACAAGGACTGCTTTTTGAGAGGCAGTTAGGCTTTGACGATCTTGCCGGTTTTGATGCAGCTGGTGCAGACGCGCATGCGTTTGCTGCCGCCTTCGACCTTGGCCTTGACCGCCTGGAGGTTTGGGTTCCAACGGCGGCGAGTGGTGTTGTGTGCGTGGGAGATATTGTTGCCGAACTGCGGGCCTTTGCCGCAGAGCTCGCATTTTTGTGCCATGACGGAACTCCAATCTTTTCGGGCCTGCGAAGGCAGGCGAAGTGCTGAATGCTTCCGCTGCAGTGACCTTCCGACCGGGCCGACGATGACCGTAGGGAGTGGATGGTAGGCACGATTGGATTCGAACCAACGACCTCTACCGTGTCAAGGTAGCGCTCTAACCAACTGAGCTACGCGCCTGCAAGCGTCTTGTCAGTTTACATGGATGCAGGGTTTGAGGGCAATCGGATTTGCTGAGAGAGCTTGGGTTCGCGGCATCCTACGCTAGGATGCTTTCAGCCCTCAAGGCTTGACTTTGGGATCATTCAGGGATTCAGGACGAAGACAATATTTTGCGGTTTCTCAACCAGTTTCGCGCTGCGCCGAACATCCTGACGCTGTTGCGGCTGTTTATTATCCCGTTTCTGGTGATTGAGATTACGGACGGGCACTTCGGTGTGGCGTTTGCGCTGTTTTTGCTGGCGGGTATCAGCGATGGGCTGGACGGATTATTGGCGCGATGGCTGCGCCAGCACACGCAACTTGGGCAATATCTGGATCCGATCGCGGACAAGTTGATGTTGAGCACGTTGTTTGTGACGTTGACGCACGTCGGGTTGATACCGCGGTATGTGACGGTCCTGGTTCTTAGCCGGGACTTGGGCATTCTGCTGATTGCGACGCTGCTGTTTGCGACGGGGACGCTGCGGGACTTTCGGCCGAGCCTGTTTGGGAAGCTGAACACGGTGGCTCAGATTCTGGCTTTGATCGCTGTGATGTGTGAACGGGTGTTTGCCACGACGGCGAACTCGGGTGGATGGATGTTGGTTCGAGATGGGCTTTTGCGAGGCGTTGCAGTGCTGGCTCCGGTTTCCGCGGCGCAGTATGCCTGGATTGTGATTCGGAGGGTGAATGCTCCCGAGCCCGCCCAGGTGAACTAGGCCTCGGTGGGGGCGGCATCTTCGTCGAGATGCTCCTTTTCCTCAACCGCCATGTCCTCGAACTCGACGGAGTCGAAGATCTCGCCGCAGTGTTGGCATTCCACGAACTCGGCGTCGTCTTCGCGGGCGACGACTTTAACGATGGGATGTTTGCAGGGGGCGGACATGGGGTAGGAGGATGGGGCTGAATGCTTGGATTCTGCCTTTGGACTTCGGCGTTGTCAACCGGCATTTCCGGCTGCTTTCCCCGAATGGGAGCGGAGGCCGCTCGTTCTCCGACTGCGGTCCGAATTTGCCTTGCGCCACGTGTTGCCGCAACGTACACTTGAAATTGCCGTCGGGACTGCTTTCAACGACCGTTGGGTCTCCGGTGAGCCACCCGAATTGACATGCTGCGACTGACCAAAAAAGCGGATTACGGTCTGATGGCTTTGAAGTACCTGGCCGAGCAAGCGGGGGATGGAGCGCAGAGCGCAAAGGACGTTGCGGAGGCGTACCACATTCCTCCACAACTGCTGGCGAAGATTCTGCAGACACTGGCGAAGTCGGGTCTGCTGGTATCGCATGCGGGGACGAATGGCGGGTACGCCCTGGCTAGGCCCGCGTCGGAGATTAGCGCGTTTGAGGTGATCCGGGCTATTGACGGGCCGCTTTTTATTACCAGCTGCATTACGATTCACGGAACCTGCGACCTTGCGGGGCACTGCACCATCAAAGAACCATTGCGTAAGGTCAACGACAGCATTAAGGAACTGCTGAGCGGGATTCGGATTGCAGATCTGGTGGAGCCGGCGGAATCGGCCCAGACGGGTTCTGGGGCGCCGGTTGGCGGTGGCCTGGTGACGATCGCGGTGTAGAGAAATTGAGAGCAGCCAGCGCGCTGCAGGGTTGGGCGCAGGATCGAAACGGATTTCAGGAGCGAGATGATGAGCAACGAGATGGCGAATAATGGAGTTGTAGTGACGGAGAGCAGCAAGCCGCTGCCGGCGGGCGTGAAGCTGCCGATCTACATGGACAACCATGCGACGACGCCGATGGACCCCCGGGTTCTGGAGGCGATGCTTCCTTACTTTACGGGGACCTTTGGCAATGCGGCGAGCCGGAATCATGCGTTTGGGTGGGAGGCGGAGAGCGGGGTTGAGAAGGCGCGCGAGCAGATTGCGAAGCTGATCGGCGCGACGGCGAAGGAGATCATCTTCACGTCGGGCGCGACGGAGTCGAACAACCTGGCGATCAAGGGCATTGCGGAGATGTACCGGGAGCGCGGCAACCACATCATTACGCAGGTGACCGAGCACAAGGCGGTTCTGGACACGTGCAAGCGGCTGGAGAAGATGGGCTTCCGCGTGACGTACCTGCCGGTACAGGCGGATGGTCTAATCGATCTCGAGGATCTGAAGCGGGCGATCGTGACCGAGGGTCCGGACAAGACGATTCTGGTGTCGATCATGTACGCGAACAACGAGATTGGCGTGGTGCAGCCGATCGCGGAGATTGGCAAGATCTGCCATGAGAAGGGCGTGCTCTTCCATACGGATGCTGTGCAGGCGGTGGGCAAGATTCCGGTGAATGTGCAGACGGACAACATCGATGTGCTCTCGCTGACGGCGCACAAGATTTATGGGCCGAAGGGTGTGGGTGCGCTGTATGTGCGGCGGCGCAATCCGCGAGTGCAGATCCAGGCGCAGATCGATGGCGGCGGGCATGAGCGCGGGATGCGTTCGGGGACGTTGAATGTTCCGGGCATTGTGGGTCTGGGTGCGGCTTGCGAGATTTCCGGGCAGGAGATGGCGGCTGAGGCGGCTCGGCTGAAGGAGCTGCGCGAGTACATGAAGGCGAAGTTCGAGAGGGCGCTGGACTATGTGCATGTGAACGGCAATATGGAGCACCATCTGCCGGGCAATCTGAACATGAGCTTTGTGTACGTCGAGGGCGAGAGCCTGCTGATGGGGATCAATGACATCGCGGTTTCGTCCGGCTCGGCGTGTACGTCGGCGACGCTCGAACCCAGCTATGTGCTGAAGGCGCTGGGGCTGGGCGATGATGTGGCGCACAGCTCGATCCGGTTTGGGCTGGGGCGGTTCAACAGCAAGGCTGAGGTTGATTATGTGTCGGACAAGCTGATCGATGTGGTGAGCAAGCTGCGCGAGCTTAGCCCGCTGTACGAGATGGTGAAGGAAGGGATCGATTTGACGAAGATTGAATGGGCGGCGCACTAAGACGGTTGTTAGTGCTCTGTTGTGAGTTGTGAGTGAGCAGAAAGCGAGCGAACCTTTTGGGGTTGGCGCATACTCTAAGTAAGAGACCGAGAGGATAGGGATATGGCATACAGCGATAAGGTAGTGGATCACTACGAGAACCCCCGGAACGTGGGTTCGATGGATAAGAGCTCGACGGAGGTCGGGACGGGTCTGGTCGGAGCACCGGAGTGCGGCGACGTGATGCGGCTGCAAATCAAGGTTAACCCTGAGACGCAGGTGATCGAGGATGCGAAATTTAAGACGTTTGGCTGCGGGTCGGCCATTGCCTCTTCGTCGCTGGCGACGGAGTGGGTGAAGGGCAAGACGATCTCCGAGGCGATGACGATCTCGAACACGGACATTGTGAAGGAACTGGCGCTGCCGCCGGTCAAGATTCACTGCTCGGTTCTGGCGGAGGACGCGATTCGCGCGGCGATCGGCGACTGGAAGAAGAAGAACCATGTCGCCGAAGGTGCTGTGGCGGCGACTGTGGCGGTTGCCCACTGAGTATGGCGATGGTGAACATACAGTTAGGGGGCTCTGCGGCGGTTGCTGTGGAGCCTCAGCCTTCTGGGGTAAAGACGGCGGGTGGGGCGATTCTGAATCCGCTTGGTGTTGAAATCACGCCTGCGACGAAGGTCATTCAGGTGACTGAGAAGGCGCTGAAGCGGATCCGCACGGCGATGGCGAAGGAGAATGTTTCGACCGAGCAGGGCGGGTTGCGGGTGGGCATTCTGGGTGGTGGATGCTCCGGGTTGAGCTACAGCATTCGGTTTGATTCGCAGCCACGGGAGCGGGACCGGGTGTACCGGTTTGGTGAAGAGGACAATGCGGTGCGGATCTTTGTCGATCCGAAGAGCTTTATCTATCTTGCCGGGATGATCCTCGATTACGAGGAGACCTTGATGCGGCAGGGGTTTAACTTTATCAATCCGAACTCGACGAAGAGTTGCGGCTGTGGGTCTAGTTTCTCGTCGTAAGTTTTCGCTTCATGCCGTTCATAGGCGTCACCAGTAAAACAGGCACCTCCGATCACGTCTGGTCTGAGTCCGGCTTTGACCCGTTGCGCAAGCGTTGTAGTGTCGATGCGACTGGCGTTGTAGTGATCTCGAAGCGTTATCATGGAAGTATGACAATCGATGCGTAGGAATGTTGGACCAGCGTTGGCTTTCCATCGCTCGCACTTTCTATTGCATCCTAAGGTGGTATACCGTATAAGGTTTCAACGTTGTTCACGGCCAAAGTATTGAAATGAGACGTGATGACTCGACGATTACCGCCGATGTAACCAACCTTGCTCTGTTTTCGTCTGAATGAACAGAGTGTAGGTACAAGCGCACGATTAGTAAGGAGATCGTGCTTACGAGGAGCTGTGATGTTCACAGTCGAAGCTCAAGATTACGAGCGTTTCACCTACGACGACCCAAATGGTCCTCCGTTGGCGCTGGACGAAGCAGTGAAGAAAGCCACTGAGCTTCGACGTACTGACCCAAAAAATTTTTACCGCGTGGAAGCAACGGATTCAAACGCCACAGGATTCCGAATAGAGAAAGTTTCGGTCGCGTCGGTGTACGCGGAATTTATAGCGCGCTTTGCTCAACGGTTTGTTCGTCGCTCGGTAACTAAAAGTAATGAGCGATTCGGAGGAGAACAAAGCGCTTCAAACCACAGAACAAAGCAAAGGAGAGTTGGCTGAAGCACTACCGGCCGAAATCCAGAACCTGCCTCCAGAGATGCGCACTATGGTTTCTGTGATGGCAGGTTTTTTCCGCAGTAACTCGGGGCCTGACGCGGAGACCGCGAAGATCATGGCTGAAGCCGAGATGCATGAAGAAACCTGCAAGCTTCAGGCATACACGCAGTCAATGCAGAACCGAAATCAAGCGAACGAGCGAGATCATATCTTCCGCATGAAGAAGCTCGCTTTCGAGACAGGCCAAAATGTCCTTGTAGGTTTGGCGTGTGTAGCTGGAATCGGCTGTGGCCTTTACCTCATGCTTGTGCGGGGCGATAAACAGGTTGGCACTCCGATTCTCGTGGCCAGCTTTATGGCTATGCTTGGTGTAAAACCTGATTTCAACAAGGAAAAAGAGTAGCTCGGCTTTGTCTCCAAGTGGCTCAGGGTTCAACTGAAGCACCGATTCTTGTGCAAGCTTTCGCGAAGCAGATGGGTTTGCTAAGCTTGCGCACATGCGACTTTCTCGTCTTGCCCTGACTGTAGCGCTTTCCACCTCCGTCCTCATTGCGCAATCGTTTACGCCTGTTCGGGAGCAGAAGAACCTTTCGCCGGCGGCGATCGAGAAGCTCCACACCCTGGAGACACTGAACTCGCTGCCCGTGGGTGAGTGGCGGTTTCATGCGGGTGACCTCGCGCATGGAGAGTCGACGACGCTGGATGACTCGAGCTGGCCGCTGGTGAAGCCACATGCGCAGGCACCGCAGGATGCGGTTTGGTATCGGCGTGTGATTGAAGTGCCGAAGACGCTGCATGGGTATGACATTACCGGGGCTCGGGTGTGGTTTCAGTTTCGCGCGGATGCGAATGGACCGATGCCGGAGATTATCTACTTCAACGGGCGGCGGGTAGCGCTGGGCGACGATCTGGAGCCGATCGTTCTGTTTGAGCCGGCAAAGCCCGGCGATAAGGTTCTGGTGGCGGTGAAGCTGCTGCGGACGGTGGATGAGAAGACCTTTACGGGCGTGAACCTCCGCGTGGAGATGGACACGGCGGATGCGGGAAAGGGTTCGCGACCGAGTGCGGAGGATGTGCGGGTCCAGTGCATCGCGGCGGCGAACCTGCTGCCGGAGCTGCCGAAGCCGCGGAAGGATCTGTTGCCGAGGGTGGAAGAGGCGATTGCGGCGATCGACACGAACGCGCTGAATACGGGCAACCAGAGGGCGTTCGATGCATCGCTGGTGAAGTCGCAGGCGATCTTGTCGACGCTGCGGCCGGAGCTCGAGACAGTAAAGATCGATCTGACGGGGAACGCGCATATCGACGCGGCGTGGCTGTGGCCGCGGACCGAGACGGTGGATGTGGTGAAGAGGACGTTTACCACGGCGCTGCAGTTGATGAACGAGTATCCGGATTACACGTACACGCAGTCGGCCGCGCAATACACGGAGTGGATGGCGGAAAAGTATCCGAAGCTGAACGATCAGATCCGTGAGCGGATCAAGGAGGGGCGGTGGGAGGTTGTGGGCGGCATGTGGGTGGAGCCGGATCTGAACCTGCCGGACGGAGAGAGCCTGGTGCGGCAGCTGCTGGTGGGTCAAAGGTCCTTCAAGCAGCAGTTTGGGGTAGTGGCGCGGATCGGTTGGAACCCGGACTCGTTTGGTTACAATTGGCAGCTTCCGCAGATCTACAAGAGGTCGGGGCTGGACTATTTTGTAACGCAGAAGATGCATTGGAACGATACAAATGTGCTGCCGTTCCGGCTGTTCTGGTGGGAGTCGCCGGACGGGAGCAAGGTGCTGACGTACTTTCCGACGGACTACACGCATGACAATGTGAACCCGACAAGGCTTTCGGCGGACTTTGCGGAGTCTGCGCAGAGGAACCCGGGGACGACGGAGATGATGGATCTGTACGGGATCGGCGATCATGGCGGCGGGCCGACGAGGGCGATGCTGGACCAGGCTGAGCACTGGATTCAGGCGGGAAAGAGCGGAAAAGATGCGGTGCCGACGATGCGGTACCACACGGCTCAGAGCTACTTTACGGATGTTGAAGGAAGGCTGAATCCGGATTCGCCGACGTGGAACTATGACCGGATCGCGAAGGGGTACGAAGCGCCTGCGGCCTCGGGAGATGGCCGTGTGGGGCTGCCGACGTGGAAGGATGAGCTGTACTTCGAGTATCACCGCGGAATTTTCACGACGCAGGCCGCGCACAAGCGGAACATGCGAACCAGCGAGGTGGCGACGCTGGATGCGGAGAAGCTGGCCTCGTTTGCATGGCTGAACGGGCGCGCTTACCCGGCGGACGAGCTGACGGAGAGCTGGAAGAAGATCAGCTTCAACCAGTTTCATGATTTAGCGGCTGGGTCGGGTATCGGAGTGATCTACAAGGATGCGCAGAGGGACTACACGGAGGTGTTTCACTCGGACGCTGAGATTGCGGACGGCTCGATGAAGACGTTGGAGGCGGGAATCGACACGCGCGTGAAGGGCGATGTGCCGGTGCTGGTCTTCAACCCGATGGGGTGGCCGCGGAGCGAGACGGTGAAGATCTCTGTCCAGCTACCCGAGGCGAGCGAAGGTGTGAGGATCCTTGATGCACATGACAGGCCGCTGCTCTCGCAGGTGCTTTCCCAGGATGCGGCGACGCATCGGTTCGAGGTACTGGTGCGGGTGAACGACGTGCCGGCGCTGGGGTATGCCGTGCTTCATGCAGAGAAGGGTAGGGCTGCGGAGGGGTCGAGCAAAGGTCTTCGTGTGGAGGAGCAGGCGGGATCTGTTGTGCTTGCGAACGAGCATCTGCGGGTCGCGATCGACAAGAAGAATGGATGTGTCACCAGTCTGATGTCGTTGGCCGGGAATGGGGGAGCTGCTGGAAAGGGTGGCGCGGAGTCGATCGCAGCGGGTGGATGCGGGAACCAGTTGCAGACGTTCAAGGACACGCCGAAGCAGTACGACGCGTGGAATATCGATCCGGGCACGCTGGACCACATGACGCCTATCGAGAGTGTGGATTCGGTGACGGTGGTGGATCGTGGACCGCTTCGGACGACGGTGCGCGTGGCGCGTAGCTGGCAATCGTCGAAGTTCGTTCAGGAGATCTCGCTCGATGCGGGGGCTGATTCTGTTGTGGTGGCGAACGATGTGGACTGGCACGAGACGCATGTTTTGCTGAAGGCGGCGTTTCCGCTGGCGGCGAGCGCAGGGAAGGCGACGTACGAGATTCCGTACGGGTCGATTGAGCGGCCAACGACGCGGAATAACAGCTGGGAGAAGGCGCAGTTCGAGGTGCCGGCGATGCGGTGGGCGGATCTCGGCGATGGGAAGCAGGGAGTCTCGGTGCTGAATGATTCGAAGTATGGATATGACGCGGAGGGCAACACGCTGCGCATCACGCTGCTGCGTTCGCCGACCTGGCCTGATCCGGATGCGGACCGTGGGCGGCAGCGGTTTCGGTATGTGCTGTACCCGCATGCCGGCCCGTGGAAGGAGGCGCTGACGGTGCGGCGCGGGTATGAGCTGAATTACCCGATGTCGGCACGGCAGGTGTTTGCGCACTCTGGAGCTTTGCCGGCGGAACACTCCTGGGGATCGGTTGAGAACGCCAACGTGACGCTGACGGCGGTGAAGAAGGCGGAGGATGCGCACGCTCTCATCTTCCGGATGTACGAGTGGGCGGGGACAGCGAGCGAGGTGAAGCTGCATGTGCCTCCGGGGGCGAGCGCCGCGCGCGAGAGCAATATGATGGAGAAGCCTGAGGGCGGGCAGCTCGGCATGAACGGAGATGTGGTGACTGTGCCTATCAAGCCGTTTGAGATTCTGACGATCGAGGTGAGTTATCCGGCGCATGACAGTGCGTCTGGATCGGTTGCTTCGCGATGATGGCGGAGCATTAACGGTTGTAAAGAGGCGGGCGAATCGTTGCGCTATGTTCGGCGGCAGCGCACCCTCGCGAGGAGGCTGACGGGATAGGGTTGAAGTTGTGATGAGATTTGCAGCTCATCGCTCACGCAACCATGTCTCGCTCCTACTTCATCGGATCTGGACATGGACGTGCGAGCCGAGGGAGTCGGTGAAGGAGACTTCGCGGGCGGACATCTCGGCCTGGGTGCTGGCGTCGGCAGTGCCGGGAACGGCCTGATCCGAGGGAGTGATGCAGAGGAGGCCCTGGATGCAGGTGAGACCTGCCGGGGATCCGGGCAGCTTGTTGATGTTCTGGACGACAAACATGCGGTGACCGTTGTCCTCCTGAACGAGGATGTCGTTCCAGTAGTTGATGAACACGCGAGCATCAGGGACGGGGGCGCCGTTTCGCTCGACCTTGCCGAGCGGGTCACGGAGGAAGAGGCGCGCATGGTAGAGGACGGCGAGGGCGATGAGAGCGACGGTGAGGAGGAGGATGAGCTTACGCATGTGGGCTATTTTTTCTCCTCGTGGTAGACCTGTTCAGTGTTGATATTCCAGAGCGCGGCCTTGTCGATGCAACCGGCGACGATGCCGTCGACGGCGGTCATGGCGGTAAGCATGCTGTGGTCCTGGTTGTTGTACTTGTGCATGCCGTTGCGGCCGATGAGGATGAGATTTTCGAATGAGTCGGTGAACTCGCGAAGCTCGTTGAAGCGATCGTAGGTGCCGAAGTAGGCGGGGTAGGTCTTGGGGACGCGGACGACGTGGCCGTCGAGGACGTCTTCGGGGTTGAGGATGCCGATCTTCGCGACTTCGCCGATGGCGAGATGCTTGAGTTTCTCATCGGGCATGCGCCAGAGAGGGTCGGTGTCGTAGCAGAAGTATTCGAGGCCGATCCAGACCTTGGAGGGGTCGGCGACGAGGTGGGGGCTCCAGTTGTTGAATATTTGTAACCTGCCGAGGAGCACATCTGGCTCCTGGACGTAGATCCAGGTGTCTTTGAGGAGGCCGCCGTGGGGTTCGGTGACTTTGAGCTTGCTGGCGAGCAGGCCGATGGTAATGAAGTCGCGGTACTCGAGGCCGTCGGAGACCTCCTGCACGTTGTGGGGGATGTCGACGCGACCGGGCGTGCGGGTGTCCATTGCATGGATGAGGTCGCGGATGGGCATGGTGGAGAAGATGTAATTACCGGTGTAGGTTTGGCGTTGGCCGGTGCTGGTGATGGCTTCGATGGCGGTGACCTGGTTTGAGGTCTGGGTATCGGGATCGCCTGGCTGGGTGTGAATGCGATCAACCGTGCAGCCGAGGTGGATCTGTCCGCCGGCTTCGCGGATGCAGTCGGCAACGTGCTCCCAGAGCTGGCCGGGGCCGAGCTTGGGGTAGAGGAAGCGCTCGATGAGGCTGGTGGCGGTGGATTTTTGGGAGAGGTCGCGGTTGGAGGGGGGGCGTAGGGTGTTGCGGAGGAAGTGCTTGAGGGCGGTGGTGAGGGAGAGGCCCTTGATGCGTTGGGCGCCCCACTCGGCGGAGATGCGGTTGCAGGGGGTGCCCCAGACCTTTTCGGTGTAGCTCTTGAAGAAGGTGAGGTAGAGCTCGCGGCCGAAGCGGTTGATGAGGAAGTCTTCGAGGCTGCGCTCGGGGGTGATTTTGCGAAGGCGGGCGCGGAGGTAGCTAAGGCCTACACGGAGGGTGCGGCGGGGGCCGAGGTTCGAGAGGGTGGCGGCGGTGAGGCGGATGGGGTAGTCGAAGAACTTGCGGAGGTAGTAGATGCGGCTTTTCCGGGGGCGGATGAGCATGACCAGGTCGGGGTCGGGGGGGGTGGTGGAGACCACGGTGGCGACCTGTGGCGGGTCGGGCGATGGGTCGTCGCCGGGGGTGTCGTCGGCGTGGGGGTTTCGGTTGAGGGGGCCGATGCCGCGGAGGACGGGCTCTTGCGGGAGGTGGGCGGGGACGGCGACGCGGCGGTGCTTGCCCTGGTAGGAGATGGTGGGAGATTCGCCGGGGAGGACTTCGGGGGGCATGAGGTCCATCCACCACTGCATGACGCGGTCGGACTTCGAGAAGAAGCGGTGGCCGCCGATGTCCATGCGGTTGCCCTTGTAGCGGATGGTGCGGGAGATGCCGCCGATCTCGCCGGAGGCTTCGAGGATGATGGGCTGGATGTCGGTGCGTCGCAGGAGCTCGAGGGCGGCGGTGAGGCCTGCCGGCCCCGCGCCTATGATGATCGCTCGCCTTTGCATCGTCCGTCCCTAGTATAGGGGTTGCGGGTGGTACCCTCCCCCCCGTACTTCTTGTGCAAAGTCTTCGAACGATTGTGGTTAGGTTCGGACCTCCGCCCTGGGGAGCGTAGGTCAATGCTGAGGCGTGAGTTGGACGATTCCTGCTCTTTCCAGTGTAGTGGGTGATGGCGGGTGGTTGCGCCATGATGACGCTGGTTGGGGGGTGTGCCCGAAAGCCGCCTTCGCTGGCGTGCGCTGGAGGACTGATGAGCTGTTGTTGTGTCGCCGGTATACTTGGCTTTCGAAGACCTCACCCCAGGAGCATGAATGCCGAGTTCGACCCCGGACCTGACGGGCAAACTGTCGCCTACGCAGCTTTTAGAAGCGCACAAAGATGATGTTGCCCCGGACCTACCTCCACCGGAGAACAAGCGTTTTTATCCTGCGCTCGACGGGCTCCGGGCTATAGCGGTGTTGATGGTGTTCTACCACCACTATCTCGACCATCCGGTGATTCTGAATTGGGGCTGGGCCGGTGTGGATGTTTTCTTCGTGCTGTCGGGGTTTCTGATTACGGGGATCCTGTACGACACCCGAAATGCGGCGCATCGGTTTCGCAATTTTTACGTGCGACGCACGCTGCGCATCTTTCCGCTGTACTACGCCGTTTTGCTGGTGGCGCTGCTGCTCACTCCTGTCTTCCATTGGGTATGGCATCCGGTGTGGTATTTGTGGCCGATCTATCTCGGGAATTTTGGGCGATTTATCTGGCTCCACGATTACCAGACGAACTCGGTGGTGATGGACCACCTCCTGTCCTCGGACCGCCAGTTTGATCCGCCGCTGGTGTTCTTTCTGGGACACTTCTGGTCACTTTGCGTTGAGGAGCAGTTTTACCTGGTGTGGCCTTTCTTTGTGTTTTTGATCAAGGACCGAGTGAAGTTGCGGAACATTTGCGTTGCCATTTTCTTCCTGGTGTTTCTTGCGCGGATTGCCTGCGTTCTATACGTTCCGAAGGACCTGATCGAGGCGGGGTTTATCGAGCGATTCACGCCTTTGCGTGTCGATGCGCTGCTGCTGGGAGGGTTCGTGGCGCTGTGCCTGCGGGGGCAGGAGGGTGAGCGTGTGAAGGGATTCGCGCTGCCGGTGATGTGGACGTGTTTCGGGGCGTATCTCGCGATGCAGGTGTTTTCCTTCGTGACGGTTCATCAGCCGTACCGGATGGAGAACTGGTGGTCGGGGGTGTGCATCTTCGGATATCCGTGTATCGATCTTTTTTCAGCAGGTCTGATTCTGCGGACGATCGAGCCCGGAACGCTTTTCTTTCGTTTATTGAGCAACTCACTTTTTCGGAGGCTGGGCCAAATCAGCTATGGTTTCTATGTCTTTCACGATATTTTCCACGTGACATATCAGAAGCTGGTACGGCACGTGTTTGGCGCCAACGTGCCCCATGTACCGCTGGTGGTTGCGGCTGTGGCGCTTTGCGGAACGACGCTGCTGGCGTATCTGAGTTTCCGGTTCTTTGAGGCACCGTTTCTCCGGTTGAAGGAGCGGTTTACCGTTTAGCTCGGACTCGCGAGCAGCTTGATTTTGAGAGTGCGGTTCCTATGCTTGCAGGCCAGGTGATCTCGCGGCCAGGAGGATTGCCGGCTTATACCTGAACTGTTTCTTCGTAGCGTGTTTCTATCTTTTGTGCGAAACGGCTACCAAGGCGGATCATTGGGTGCTCGAGGAAGTGATAGGCAGCGACCGAGATGACTGCGATAGTGATCAACTCAACGGCGAGTTGGATGCCAAGAGGCTGGTGCGGTAAGAGGTAGATGCCGAGCGCAATGCAGAAGGGATGAGAAAGATAGATCCCGAAAGAGTACTTCGCAATATGATGTGCTGGATTTACGACCCACGCTGAGGAGAACTGCCGGAACAGGGGAAGTCCAAGGCCGATCGCAAGGCAGACTGGCCATGCGCGGCGAGCATTTGGGTCTCGCATGAAGAAGAACAGGAGGGCGAGGAGGAATGGAGCGAAGACAAAGGCGGGAAGTCTCGGCTTCCACTTCCTGAAGCCCACGTAGGCCATCACTCCTGGCAAGAAGTCTGGTATGACGGTGCCGAACACGTTTCCGTAAGAGACTGGAAAGAGTTGACGCGCGATCGCGACGCAGATGGCCCAAAGGAGCAGGATCGGCCAGAGCGCCTCTTCCTCCCGGATAAGAAAGAAGAGAGCGGGGAGAAAGATGTACATGTCCAATTCGAGCGGTAGCGACCACAGGACGCCGATGACGTTCCCGCCGAGGGGTCCGAAGAGATTTTGCGCAAGCAGGAGATTGGTAGCTACCATGCCCGGCGAAGATTTTGCAGCGACGAACCAATTCCCAGGACTACCTGCGACTGGTGCATGCAAGACGATGGCAGCGAAGATAGCGACAATGGCCAGCGGATAAATGCGAAAGATGCGGCGGATGTAGAAGTCCAGGCTATGCGAGCGGCGAGCGAGGGACCACATGAGAACGAGACAGGTATGAACAAAGAATAAGTAGACGCCGAAGGTCCCTATCCACGCGATCTGCCAAGAACCTACAAGAAGGACACCCTTTGCGAGAAGCGTGTGATCCACAACGACGCAAGTCACCGCTAAGGCCCTTAGGAAATCAAGGTTCGGCTTCGGATCCATTCCGAAGATTTACAGGCCTTCCGTGAGCTAGCGTGATGCTCGGATCACCTGGAGAGAGTCCGGGTGATCCGGCTTTTTGCAGCTCGACCCACTTCTGCGACCTTGGTACGGTCCCTAGGCGGCGGCGCGGGTTGGGACGTTGAAGGTGAGGCCGGTGGGGCTGGCGTCTACGGTGACGTGGTCGCCGTGGAGGACGGAGCCGTCGAGGATTTTGAGGGCTAGTTTGTCCTGGACCATGCGCTGGATGGCTCGTTTGAGGGGGCGGGCACCGTAGGCGCGGTCATAGCCTGCCTCGAAGATGGCGTGACGGGCGGCGGGGGTGAGGTCGAGGGTGATGCGACGGTCTGCGAGAAGGGCCTGGAGGTCCTTGAGGCGGAGATCGACGATGTGGGTGAGCTGCTCTTCGCCGAGTGGGTGGAAGATGACGATGTCATCGACGCGGTTGAGGAACTCGGGCCGGAACTGCTGGCGGAGGGCGTCCATGACGCGTTCGCGGGCGTCGTTGAAGCCTTCTTCGCCTTCGGCCCAGGCGGTCGAGAGGGCGGATGCGCCGACGTTGGAGGTCATGATGATGACGGTGTTTTTGAAGTCGACGGTGCGGCCTTTGGAGTCGGTGAGGCGGCCGTCGTCGAGGACCTGGAGGAGGACGTTGAAGACGTCGGGGTGGGCCTTTTCGATCTCGTCGAAGAGGACGACGGAGTAGGGCCGGCGACGGACGGCTTCGGTGAGCTGGCCGCCTTCGTCGTAGCCGACGTATCCGGGGGGCGCGCCGATGAGGCGGGCGACGGCGTGCTTCTCCATGTACTCGGACATGTCGATGCGGACCATGGCGGCCTCGTCGTCGAAGAGGAACTCTGCGAGGGCGCGGGCGGTTTCGGTTTTGCCGACGCCGGTGGGGCCGAGGAAGATGAAGCTGCCGATGGGGCGCTTGGGGTCCGAGAGGCCGGCGCGTGAACGGCGGATGGCGTTGGCGACGGCTTCGATGGCCTCGTTCTGGCCGACGACGCGCTCTTCGAGGCGCGACTCCATCTCCACGAGCTTTTGCATCTCGCCTTCGAGCATTTTGGAGACGGGGATGCCGGTCCACTTGGAGACGATGGCGGCGATGTCTTCTTCGTCGACCTCTTCTTTGAGCATGCGGCTGGGCTTTTTGGCGGCGCCGGTCGAGGAGCCGTCGGCAGCCTGGGCGGCGTCTTCGGCTACGGCGGCGTCCTGCTGGGCGTTGAGGTCGCGGAGCTCTGCTTCGAGCTTGGGGATCTGGCCGTACTGGAGCTCGGCGGCGCGCTGGAGATTGCCTTTGCGGGTCTCTTCGAGCTGCTGGAAGCGGAGGGATTCGAGCTGCTCCTTGAGCTCGGCGATGCGGCCGATGGCGCCGCGCTCGGACTGCCAGCGGGCGCGGAGGGCGGTGACGTGCTCCTTAATTTCGCCGAGTTCGCGCTCGACGGTTTCGAGGCGGGCCTGGGAGTTTGGATCGGCTTCGCGGCCGAGGGCGGCGCGTTCGATCTCAAGGGAGGTGGCCTCCCGCTCGAGGTCGTCGATCTCGACGGGAACGGAGCCGATCTGGATGGCGAGGGCGGCGGCGGCTTCGTCGACGAGGTCGATGGCCTTGTCGGGGAGGAAGCGGTCGGAGATGTAGCGGTGCGAGAGGGTGGCGGCGGCAACGATGGCGGCGTCCTTGATGCGGACCTTGTGGTGGGCTTCGTATTTTTCTTTGAGGCCGCGGAGGATGTTGACAGTGTCCTCGACGTCCGGCTCGCCGACGTAGACGATCTGGAAGCGGCGCTCGAGGGCGGCGTCCTTTTCGATGTACTTGCGGTACTCGTTGAGAGTGGTGGCTCCGATGGCGCGGAGGCCGCCGCGGGCTAGCGCGGGCTTGAGCATGTTGGAGGCGTCCATGGCGCCTTCGGCCGCGCCTGCGCCGACGAGGGTGTGGAGTTCGTCGATGAAGAGGATGATCTCGCCGTTGGACTCTTCGATCTCCTTGAGCACGGCCTTGAGGCGGTCTTCGAACTCGCCGCGGAACTTGGCTCCGGCAATCATGGCGCCGAGGTCGAGGGCGCAGACGCGCTTGTTGCGGAGGATCTCGGGGACGTCGCCGAGGAAGATGCGACGGGCGAGACCTTCGACGATGGCGGTCTTGCCGACGCCGGGCTCGCCGATGAGGACCGGGTTGTTTTTTGTCCGGCGAGCGAGGACCTGGATGACGCGGCGGATCTCTTCGTCGCGGCCGATGACGGGGTCGAGCTTGCCGCGGCGGGCGAGGTCGGTGAGATCCTTGGCGTACTTTTCGAGCGCCTGGAACTTGCCTTCGGGGTTCTGGTCGGTGACACGCTGTGATCCGCGGACGGCGGTGAGCGCCTTGAGGATGGCGTCACGGGTGGCGCCGAGGGCGGCGAGGGCGAGCTGGACGGGGTCCTTTTTGGCGTCGGCGAGGGCGAGGAGGAGGTGCTCGGTGGAGACGAAGTCGTCCTTGAAGTTTTCGGCTTCTTTGAACGCCTGCTCGAGGACTTTTTGGGCGGCGTTGGAGAGGTTGGGCTGGGATCCGCCCTGGACCTTGGGGAGCTTGGCGATGGCGGCATCGAGATTGCTTTGAAGCTGCGGGACCGCGACGCCTACGCGCTCGAGGACGGGGAGGACGATGCCCTCGCGGTCCTGGAGCAGGGCGGACATGAGGTGCAGGGGGAGGACCTCGGGGTTGCCGTTTTCGGTGGCGATGCCTTGGGCAGCCTGGATGGCTTCCTGGCTTTTGGCGGTGAGTTTTTCCCACTTGATGGCCATTGGATCTCTTTTCCTAAGTGTGTGATGCGGCGAAGCATGCGGCGACGGGGCGGGAGGCTTCCGGTAATGGATGCCTTCCCGCCCCGTCTTGTATTTGCTGAGTTTGGGTCTTAGGCTTTGGCTTCGACCTGCTTGGGCGTGGTTGCGCCATTGGAGACTTCGACCTTGATCTGCTTGGGCTTCGCTTCGGCCTTTTTGGCGATCTGGATGCTGAGGACACCGTTCTCGTAGGAGGCGGAGACGGCATCAGTGTCGACGGTCTGGGGAAGGGTGAAGCTGCGGACGAAGGCGCCGAAGCGACGCTCGATGCGGTGGAAGTTCTCCTGCTTCTCTTGGGACTCGAACTTGCGCTCGCCTTTGACGGTAAGTGTCTGATTTTCAACGCGGATGTCGAGATCTTCAAGCTTGACGCCGGGGATCTCGAGCTTGAGCGCAAGGTGCTGCGGGTCCTCGTAGATGTCGACCGCAGGGACGAAGCTGCCGGCGGTAAGCCCTTCGGTGTCACCAGATGCAGGACGGGCGAAATCGTGGAAGATCGAGTTGAGGCGGTTCTGGAGGACGGCGACGTCTTCGAGGGGGCGGAAGGGAGTGAATCGTGTGATGGTCATGACGCTGGCTCCTGTTCTGAAGTTGTTGGCTGGGTTGTTCACCAGACCTGAACATAAGATAGCATGAAGGTGGCAAAGGTTGCAGATAATATGAGCGGATACGGCTCATATAGAGCCACCTGCCGAGCACATAGGGGTGCCTCATAAGTTGTAGGCGATTTACACGGAAGAGCAAGAGCAGCGAGGAGTTATGCGCGGTAGGCTAACGCCCGTGTGCTTGTTGCGCTTGGGGGTGTGCTTTGGCGAGTTGGTTGAAACAGTGTGCTTTTGGATCGATTTCTATGGTGGTCGCGTGGTGTTTTGTTGGCTGCGGCGCGGTGTCTACGGGCGCGCTTCCGGGCACGGGGGCGGCGACCGCTTCGGCGCCGGTGAGCGCCGGGGGATCGGGGGTACCAGTTCACGGGAGGGCGCAGTCGGGGCCATCGGCGGTGGCGGGATCGCGGATCTATGTGCTGGCGGTGAACACGGCGGGGTACGGGGCGCAGAGTGTTTCGCTGCTGCATGCGGGGGCGCCTGGGGTGTTGACGGATGCGACGGGAAGCTATGTGCTGACGGATGCGGACGGCGGGTTTGCGATTGGGGGTTTGTACAGCTGTGCGACGAAGCAGATGGTGTATGTGCTGGCGCTGGGAGGGCGGACGGTGGGGACGGAGGCGGAGAATCCGGGGCTGGCGTTGCTGTCGCTGGTGGGGGTGTGTCCGGATGCGGGGAACTTCGCGGGGGTGACGGAGTTTATCAACATCGGCGAGGTGTCGACGGTGGCGAGCGTGTATGCGCTGGCGGGATTTATGACGGACGGGGCGCATGTGAGTTCGGCGCCGACGGCCCAGTCGATGCGGGGGCTCGGGAATGCGTTTCTGACGGCGTCGAATCTGTTTGACGCGGCTTCGGGGCAGGCGCTGGCGGAGACGCCGGAGGGAAGCGGGATTGTGCCGCGGCCGGAGATCAATACGCTGGCGAACGCGCTGGCGCCGTGTGTGAATGCGCCGGTGGCGTGCGGGGTGCTCTTCAGCAATGCCAGGGATGCGCGGGGGGTGATGCCGACGGACACGGTTTCGGCGATGTTGAACATTGCGCGGAACCCGGGCGTGAATGTCGCGGGGATCTTTGCGCTGAGCAAGGGTGTGCAGGCGTTTGTGCCCGCGCTGAGTGCGGCGCCGAACGACTGGACGGTGGCGGTGACGTTTTTTGCGGAGAACCTCCCGGGGGCGTACTTTCCTGCTTTCGATTCGATGGGCAATCTTTGGGTGCCGGGGTACGCGAACGATACGCTGACGGAGTTCGACCCGCTGGGGAATATTCTTTCGGGCGGGTCAGGTTTCAGCGGCGGCGGGCTGCATCAGCCGTTTGCGGTGGCGATCGATGCGAAGGATAACGTTTGGGTGACGAGCTTTGGAGCGGGCGTCGTGGGTGCGGCGGGCGGAGGTTCGGTGTCGGAGTTCAACGCGGCAGGGCAGGCGGTGACGACGAATGGCTATAGCTGCGGGGCGAGGTGCGGTTCGGTGGCGATCGACGCGCTCCAGAATCTATGGGTGTCGGGGAGTCCGCAGACCGAGGCGCTGCGGAGCTCGGGGGTGGCGCTCTCGAACTTTTCGACGAACAGCTTTGCTTCGGGGGTGGCGGTGGACAGCCGGGGACGTGGGTGGGTGGTGGGGCAGGGGCAGAAGCTGTATCGGCTGACGCTGCCGGGGCAGGCGGAGCCGTTTGCGGAGACGGTGACGGCGGCGACGGGCCAGGAGATTACGCCGGTGGCGATCGATGGCGGGGACAACGTGTGGTTTGCGAGCAGCGCGAGGAGTGCTCTGGGCAGGCATGATGGCAATGGCAACGCGCTGTCTCCTGCGGGCGGGTATACGGGGGGCGGGCTGAAGGGGCCGGCGGGGCTGGCGATCGACGGGGGGAATACGGTGTGGGTGGCGAACCGCGATGGGGACTCGATCTCGGAGTTTTCCGGGGCGGGGGTGGCGATGTCACCGAGCGGGGGGTTTCGGGCGGTGGGGGTGAGCGGGCCGCGGGGGATTGCGGTGGATCCTTCGGGGAATGTGTGGGTGGCGAACTTTACGGGGAACTCGGTGACGGAGTTTTTGGGGGTGGCGACGCCTACGGTGACGCCGGTGGCTCCGGGGACGCATGGGCAGCGGCCGTAGGGAGGGAGGATGCATTCGGCAGCGGGCCCCTGACGCGGTCACTATGACGACATGAACTGGGACGACGCGCCGGGCACCCCTCCAGGAGATGGCGGCTAGCGTGCCCAGGCGGTAAGGCCACCATCGACGATCATCGAGTGTCCTGTGACATAGGACGCGGCGTCGCTGCACAGCCATAATGCCGCTTCCGCCGCTTCTTCGGGAGCACCGATGCGCCCTATGGGCACATGTGCGGCATAATCCTTCCGAACCGTCTCGATTCTGGCAGGGTCACCCCCGGCAGCTTGGCTGATGGCGCTTTGCAGCATGTCTGTATCGAAGCCACCGGCGACGAGCTTATGAGCGCAGAGGGCAGATCGAAGAGGTCACGCCTATTACTGGTTCACCGAGCCTACGGGATGCAACTGTGCGGGCTGTTGGTCAATGGGCCTACAAGCCTTCTATGCTCCACGGGAAGCCGGTTCCTGTGGCTACGACGGTAACGATCAGCATTGATTGGGTAGATTGACTTCGGCGTCTTTGCGTCGGATGCGTGGTGGTAGAGTGGCTTGACTTGGGCGTCTCGGGGCGCGCGGGGTGAGTGTGATGACGCTGCGGACTCGATTTTCTTACTGTATGGCAGTTTGCCTGGGCCTTTTATTGGTCGGTGGGAGTGGGTTTGCTATTGGGCAGCGGCCTGATGGGGTGGGGACGACGACGCCTGCACTCGACTAGCCGGAACGTAATTCTGGATGTGGTGGTGACGGATGGGCGCGGGAGGCCGGTGCGGGGGCTGACGGCGAGCGATCTGACGGTGACGGAGGATGGCAGGCCGCAGGTGATCCGGATGGTGGATACCTCCGGGGGCGGGGCGGATGGGCGGATGGGGCGGTGGCGCGAGGTGGACTGGGGGAGGGCGCGCCGGGTTCGGAGTCGCGGGGAGGGACGGGTGGCGCGCGGACGGTTTTGCTGCTGGATGAGATCAACGTTCGCTTCTTCGATCTGGCGTTTGCGCGGATGCGGATAGAGGCGTTTCTGGCGAGTAGAAAGGCCGCCGGACAGCCGATTGCGGTGATGTCGATGAGCGGCGGGAAGACCACGCTGGTGCACGACTTTACGACCGACCGTGAGGCGCTGGTGCGGGCGGTGCACAAGATGCCGGCGGTGCTTCCGGCGACGGGCGAGGGCGGGATCATTACCGGCAATGTGGACCCTCTGCGGGAGCTCGAGAACTTTCGCCATGCTGTGGGTGTGCTGGAGCAGATTTCGAGCGCGTTGAAGGGGACGCCGGACCGGATCAACCTCCTGTGGATCACGAGCGGGTTTCCGGCGCTGACGCAGATGACGTCGAGCTCGGAGCTGCAGAGCACGCTGGACCAGCTGATGCAGGGCACGTCAAACCTGTTTCTGGAGGCGAAGGTGACGCTGTATACGATCGATCCGCACGGTGTGCAGATTGAGAGCTCGCTGCCGAACCACAATGGGCAGCAGTATCAAGGGAACGGCGCGGGCGCGACGAACATCAACACTGGGGAGGAGCTGCTGGGCAATCAGATAAACGTGACGAACAGCCAGGCGGTGGCGAACTCGGTGCTGGGGCGGCTGGATCAGCGGACGGGAGGGCGATCGTACGGGAATATGAATGATATTGATGTGCCGATCGGGATGGCGATGGAGGAGAGTGCGAGCGCGTACCGTGTGGCGTACTCGCCGAGCGACAAGGAGTTTGACGGGAAGTACCGGAAGATAAGGGTGAAGGTGTCGAGGCCGGGGCTGGTTGCGCGGACGCGGGACGGATATTACGCGACGCCGGAGCCGCCGGTGCCGACGCCCAGGGAGCGCAAGCTGATGCTGGAGGAGGCTCTGGAGAGTCCGTTTCTGTTTGAAGGGCTGCGGGTGACGGGCAGCCTGATGCCGGGGCCGGCGAGATCCACGGTGGAGGTGACGGTGGGTTCGGCGGGGCTGACGCGGGTCTGGGATACGGCTGGCGATACGGGCGGGGATGAGGGTACGAGCCATGTGCGGCTGACGGTGGCGATGGCGGCGTTTTCCGGGGCGAACCGGGTGTTAGGGACGCGGGTGTGGGAGGTGGAGGCGACGGGTGGGAAGGCGCTGGGCGGATCTCTGCGGTATGCGCTGGCGTATCCGCTGCCGGCGGGAACGATGCGGCTGAGGGTGGCGGTGTCGGATGGGAGTGGCCGGCGGACGGGGACGGCGGAGGTGCCGTTGGGGGGCGGCTCGGGCGGTTTGTAGCGGTGGAGGAGCTGTGGGGACGGGGCAGGTACGCCGCAGAGGAGGCTCTCTTTGGAAAAGATAAGATACGAAGGTTTGGATACGGGTGCGTGCGGATCTGGTGGCGGAGCGTGGCCGAGGGACTGTGTTGGGGGGAAGTGAGGCGGGATGAGTTTGTGGTCGGAGTTTCTGAATAACAAGCAGCGGACTATTCATAAGTGGGCGCATTACTTTCCGGCGTATGAGGCGCATTTCAGCCGGTATGTGAACCGGCCGATGGTGTTTCTGGAGATTGGGTGCGGGCGCGGGGGATCGGCGCAGATGTGGAAGCGGTACTTTGGGCCGCATGCGTTGATTGTGGGGATCGATGTGAATCCGGAGTGCAAGGAGTTTGAGGAGGACCAGATTGAGATACGGATCGGGAGTCAATCGGATCTGGCGTTTTTGGAGGGGGTGCTGGGGGAGTTCGGCGTGCCGGATGTGGTGCTGGACGATGGGAGCCACCGGATGAGCGATGTGGTGGAGACGTTTCGGTATCTGTATCCACGAACGGCGCGGGATGGGGTGTACATGGTGGAGGATCTCCACACGGCGTACTGGGATGAGTATGGGGGCGGGGTGGGGCGGGAAGGGACGTTTATCGAGCTTTGCAAGGGGCTGATGGATGAGCTGCACGCGGACTGGAGCAGAGATGCGCTTCCGGCGACGGAGTTTACCCGCTCGACGTTGTCGATGCATGTGTATGACAGCTTGATTGCGTTTGAACGGGGGCGTTCGTTGAAGAAGAGGGATGTGCGGGTGAGCGGGAGGGCTTCGCTGGTGAAGGGGCTTTTGAAGCGGTAGCTGCGGGAGATGTGCGCGGCGGGGCGGGGCTGTTGTTGTGCCGGAGATAACGTGTCGGAGGGGGGTGAGCCGGCGTGGGTTGTGCGCGCGGTGCCGGTGGGGGTTGGTATAAATGGTCTGAGTCGGGAGTGTGTTGCTCGACTGACGGATTCTTGCCGGGACAGGACGGTTTGCGATGCGAATGCGGAGACAGGTGTTTGCGGCGGTGCTGGCCGGTGTGAGTGTGACGGCGGCTTGGGCGGGTGGGTTTGTGGATGGTGGGGCGGACGTGAAGGGGAGATCGATGGAGTATCCGAAGGCTCGGGTGAGCGACCAGGTGGACGACTATTTTGGGACGAAGGTGCGGGATCCGTACCGGTGGATGGAGAACGTGGACTCGCCGGAGGTGAAGACGTGGGTGGATGCGGAGAACACGTTGACGCGGGGGTATCTGGACGACGTCCCGGGGCGGGAGAAGATGCATGCGCGGCTGATGGACTTAACGAACTTCGAGCGGTATACGGCGCCGGCACGGAAGGGGACACGGTACTTCTATGAGCACAATACGGGTTTGCAGAACCAGAATGTGGTGTTTTGGCAGGAGGGGCTGACGGGCGAGGCGAAGGTCCTGATCGATCCGAACACGATGTCCAAGGACGGGACAGTAGCGCTGAGCGGGCTGAGCGTGTCCGAGGATGGGCGGCTGGCGGCGTACGGGATTGCGGAGGCAGGCAGCGACTGGGTGAAGTGGCATGTGCGCGAGGTGGCTACGGGCAAGGATCTGCCGGACCTGGTGGAGTGGTCGAAGTTCAGCGGGGCGAGCTGGCTGAAGGATGGGTCGGGGTTTTTCTATGAGGGGTATGGTCTGCCGAAGGATGCGGCGGCGGTGCAGTCGCTGAAGGCGGCGAACTACTTTCACAAGGTATTTCTGCACAAGCTGGGGACGCCGCAGGCTGCGGATGTGCTGGTGTATGAGCGGCCGGACGATAAGGAGTTGAACGTCGGGGCGAGGGTGACGGAGGATGGGCGGTATCTGTTGCTGACGTCGAGCAAGGGGACGAGCCCGAATAATGACCTGGCGATCAAGGATCTCGAACATCCGGAGGCTGCGCCGGTGAAGGTGGTGACGACGGCGGACGCGGTGTACCACCCGGTGGCGAACGTTGGGACGAGGTTCTGGGTGCTGACGACGGTAGGGGCGAAGAATGGAAAGGTGATCGTGATCGATCTGGCTCAGATGGACGGGGCTCATCCGGACCGGGCGAGATGGAAGACGGTGATCCCGGAGACGAAGAATAATCTGGAGGACGTGTCGATGGTGGGCGACACGCTGATCACGCGGTATCTTCAGGATGCGCAGACGACGGTCGAGATGCACCGGCCGGATGGTGGACTGATTGAGCGGGTGGCGCTGCCGGCGATTGGGACGGCGGTGGGGTTTGGCGGGGAGCGGAAGGACCGGGAGGCGTTTTTCCAGTTTTCGAACTTTGTGACGCCGGGGACGATCTACCGCCTGGACGTCGCGACGCGGAAGGTGGAGCTGTACCGGGCACCGAAGCTGAAGTTCGATCCGGCGGCGTATGAGACGAAGCAGGTCTTCTACAACAGCAAGGATGGGACGCGGGTGCCGATGTTTGTGACGGCAAAGAAGGGCGTGAAGCTGGACGGGCAGAATCCTACGCTGCTGTATGCGTATGGCGGCTTCAATATATCGCTGATGCCGGAGTTTAGCGCGGCGCGGCTGCTGTGGATGGAGATGGGCGGGGTGTATGCGCAGCCGAGCCTGCGGGGCGGAGGGGAGTACGGCGAGGCATGGCACGAGGCGGGGACGAAGCTGCGAAAGCAGAATGTGTTTGATGACTTCGTTGGCGCGGCGGAGTGGCTGATGGCGAACGGGTACACGTCGAAGGGGAAGCTGGCGATCAACGGAGCCAGCAATGGCGGGCTGCTGATGGGGGCGGTGGAGACGCAGCGGCCGGAGCTGTTTGGGGCGGTGCTGGCGCAGGTGGGTGTGATGGACATGCTGCGGTTCGACAAGTTCACGATTGGGTGGGCGTGGAAGGACGACTATGGGGCTCCGAGCGGGGATGCGGGGGAGTTTCGGGCAATTTACAAGTATTCGCCGGTGCACAATGTGCGGGCTGGGGTGCGGTATCCGCCGACGCTGATTATGACGGCGGACCATGATGACCGGGTGTTTCCGGCGCACAGCTTCAAGTTCGCGGCGACGATGCAGGCGGATCAGGCGACGGATGGGCCGCCGGTGCTGATCCGGGTGGAGACACGGGCGGGGCACGGTGGAGGGATGCCGCTCTCGAAGCGGGTGGAACTGACGGTGGATCAGTACGCTTTTTTGGTGAAGGAGCTAAAGATTCACGTGGAATTGCCGTAAAGAGAGGTAGGTGCCGCGGGTCGAGCGTCTCCGTGCTACGGAAGTGCGGTACGGTCTTTCCCGTTTTGGCTAAGGATGCAGTTGGCCCATAAAGTGCATTACAGCTGGTAGGGCCAGCGGCTACTACCTTTGTGCGATGGCGATTTTGGGAGCGCAGGCAACGCCGTCAGCAATTTATGAATCTGCCGCTGCGCTCCCTGCGTCAGATGAGCGTGGAAGGGAGAACGACGATGAGACTGAAATTGAGCTTTGCACTTCTGGTGACTATGATTCCTGCTGGTTTGATGGCGCAGCCGCGCACGGTGAGCACGCATGGACGGGCGCAGTTCTTTCATGATCGGGCGCCGCGGGTTCATGACCGGGCTCCGAGGGCACATGTGAGCTCTGTGGGCAGCCGGGCGTAACCGAGTTGTGGAGGCTCCTGGAAGGTTTGGTTTGCCTGCGGCTTGGGCGGGGGCGACATACTGGGGTTCTTCCGCCGCGCTCAGAAGGACAGGGTTTGAGGCACGGCAAAGACTAGTTGGATAGCGAGGCCTTCCTGAGGAAGGCCTTGAGTTTTTCGGGGTCCTTTTTTCCGGGGGAGCGTTCGACGCCGGTGGCGACGTCTACTCCCCAGGGGGCGAGGCGGAGGATGGCCTCGGAGACGTTTTCGGGGCGGAGACCTCCGGCGGCGATGAGCTGGCGGTTGCCAAGCTCGGACCGGAAGAGCTCGCTGGCGGCGTTCCAGTCGAAGGTAATGCCAGTTCCGCCGGAGGCGTTTCCAATGCGCGAGTCGATGAGGATCCGCTGCACGGAGGGGCGGTTTTCGAGCAGGTGGAGCTGCTCGCGAAGGGTGTTGATGGGCGAGGGCGCCCCGGGGGTAGTATCCCAGTGAAGGGTCTGGATGAGGGTGAGGTTGGGGCGGGCACGATGGAGTTGCTGGATGAGTTCCAGGCTGAGGGTGCCGTGGAGCTGCACGCCGGTGAGGCCGGCCTGATCGACGGTGCGGAGGATCTGCTCGGCGTCGGAGATGTCGAAGACGCCGACGCGTTCCACGTGATCTGGAAGCTGAGCCGTAATGGCGGCGACGGTGGCGGGCGTGACCTGCCGCGAGCTTTTCGCGAAGACGAAACCCAGCGCGCGGGCGCCGAGATCGGCGGCGAGGCGGGCGTCTTCGAGGTTGGTGTTGGCGCAGACCTTGATCCACATGGGCGTGTCCTGACTTTGCTCGACTCTTGGAGGTTCTGAGAGGGACTCAGATGTTCTGAGAGTATTGACGATCGAGGAGCAGAGACAGGGCCGCTGCGGGATCGGGCTGGCGCATGAGGGCCTCTCCGACGAGAAATGCCTGGTAGCCGCCGCTGCGCAGTGTGGCGATGTCTTCGGCGGTGCGAATGCCGCTTTCGGCGACGCGGAGGACGTCGGGAGGGAGGGCCTCGGCCAGGAAGAGCAGGGACTCGGTCTTGACGGTGAAGTTGCGGAGGTCACGGCTGTTGACGCCGATGATGCGGGCCCCGAGATCCACTGCACGATCAATCTCGGTGTGGACGTGCGCTTCGACGAGGACGTCGAGGCCGAGGTCGGTGGCGAAGGCGTGGAGGAGATCGAGCTTGCTGTCGTCGAGCGCTGCGACGATGAGGAGGATGGCGTCGGCACCGGCGGCGCGGGCTTCGAGGATCTGGAAGGGGTCGAGGATGAAGTCTTTGCGGAGACAGGGGATGCTGACGGCGGCGGAGGCGATTTCGAGGTCGGCGAGTGAGCCACCGAAGAACTCGGTGTCGGTGAGGACGGAGAGCGCGGCGGCGCCGGCGGATTCGAGTGCGGGGGCGAGATCAGCGGGGCGGAAGTCGGGACGAATAAGGCCGCGGGAGGGCGAGGCCTTTTTGATCTCGGCGATGATGGCGGGGCCGTTCAGCGAGGCGGAGCGGAGGGCGTCGGCGAAGCCTCTGGGTTGGTGCGCGATGGCTCGGCGCTCAAGATCGGCGAGATCGGCGGTGGACTTACGCTCTGTGACATCGAGCAGCGTGTGCGCGAGGATCTGGTCAAGCTGGGTTGGCATGTACAGCTATCTTAGGCGACCAGCGGATCCGGCCGATTGGCGTTGCGGGTTGGGTGCGCGAGCGTCCTTGCCGGATATAGGTGGAGGGAGGTGATGCTTACCCGTCCGGCTACGCTGAGGGTTAGAATGACAACCTTGGAAGTTCGTGGAGGAAGATGCGGGTTGATGGTGCCGAAGAGAGGACTCGAACCTCCACACCCTTGCGAGTACATGGACCTGAACCATGCGCGTCTGCCAATTCCGCCACTTCGGCACAACCTCACGTTCGGTCCAGGAGAGTCTCGTCCAGGACAAGGCAGCGTGAGAGGTTAGTGTTACAAAGGCGGTCGGCGCTGTCAAACGGAGGCGAGGCCGTATGATAGGGCGCGACGAGCCGAGTGCGATGAGCTGGGAGAGCTTAACGATGAGCGATACGCAGGGTAACAGCGCGGCAGGGAAGCAGATGATTCCGGAGGATGTCGCGGTTGAGGTTAGAAGGCTGGCGCATGATCTTTCGAATGCGCTGGAGATCATTGTGCAGACCAGCTATCTGCTGGGCACGACGGAGCTCAAGTCTCCGGCTTCGGACTGGCTCCGCCTCCTGGAGGGTGGGGTCCAGAAGGCGCTCGACATTAATGGGGCGCTGCGCACGTATGTTCGGGAGCACTCGGCGCGATAGCTGCGTTCGCGCATGTTGAGTATGTGCTGCTAGGCCGAGACGGTCTTTTGCTTCTTCCGGATTGCTTTCTTCGCGCCAGCAGGTATTTCGCTGGAAGAACTGGCGGAACGTTTCTTCGCGGGGGGAGCCTCGTCGGCGTTGGCGGCTATGTCGAGGAGCGAATCCTTCCCTGCCCTCGTGCCGAGCTTTTTGTTTGCTGGGTGGGCTTCCTCCTTGGACGAGGATGCCGGCGCACCGGAGGCTTGGGCGGCGAGACGGGAGAGCTTGGCGGAGTGCGAGACGAAGAGCTTTTCGATCTGCTGAAGGAGGGTACGGGTCTGCGTGGCCTTAACGAGGATTTTGTCTGGGCCGATGCCACCCCAGCCGACCTCGTCCTCGGGGAAGGCGGTGAGCAGAGCGATCGCAGGGTGGTAAGGTGCTGTGCGCGCAGCGTGAATGACCTCGCGGCCAGCGACATCGCTTTCCATGCGCATGTCGGAGATGATCATGTGGTATTCGCGGGAGCGGATGCGGGATTTCCCTTCGCGCGCGGAGGCTGCGGTATCGACGTCGAATCCGCTGATCTCGAGGACGGCTTTAAAGGTGAGGAGGACGGCGACATCGTCATCGACGAGGAGGATACGGCGTTTCATCCAGTAAACCTTTCTCCAAAACGCGACCGAATGGATGGCGGCGATTTTGACCTTCGCCCCCTGTCCAGGGCGAGAGCGAATCGTCGCGGAGGACAGTAGTAAGGCCGTGCCTTCGTAGCATAGCAGGGCGAACGCAGGTGTATACTTGACCCTGCGGCGGGGCCTGTGATGGGCCTGCGGCGACATCATTCCAAAGACATGGCACTGCGTGGAGCGTGCTGTGGAGGTTAACTATTCCCCCAATCGATAAACGTGCGGCAAAATCCTTTATTCGAACGAATGAGCGTATCCGGGCGCGTGAGGTTCGCGTCATCGATGAGAACGGTGAGCAACTTGGTGTGATGGTGCCGTTCGAGGCACTGAAGATGGCACGGGAGCGATCTCTGGATCTGGTGGAAATTTCGCCAAATGCAGTTCCTCCCGTGTGCAAGATTCAGGACTATGGGAAGTTTCTCTATGAGAAGGATAAGAGCGACCGGGCCGCTCGCAAGAAGCAAAAGATCATTGTTATCAAAGAGGTAAAGTTTTCGGTCACGGTGGATGAGCACGACTACCAGACCAAGAAGAACCAGGCTGTGCGGTTTTTGGGTGAGGGCGACAAAGTGAAGGCGTCGCTGCGCTTCAAGGGGCGGCAGATGGCCCACCGCGACCTGGGCTATAAAATTATCAACCGGCTGATCCTCGACATTGGGGACGCGGGTCTAGTGGAGTTCATGCCGCGCATGGAAGGCACTACGCTTCATGCAATTCTCGCGCCTTCGAAGAAGGCAGAGCCTCCGGCGAAGAAGGTGACACCCAAGGCCGATGCTCCCGTGGCGAACCTGGTTGGCACCCAGAGCGCAGGAATCGAGGCCGCGCCAGCTACAAAGGGCTAAGTTTTTTGGTTGGAGGCCGAAGGGCGGGTCCTCGAAACTCCGGAAAACGAAGTTCCCGATACGAATGGAGTGGGCGAGTTTTTACCGGCTCGATTTCCGATTTCCGCTTGCCGGGGGGCGCTTAGCTTTGGTAGCCGGCTCTTGGACCCTCCACATTGGTTGTATCCTTACGTTACTTTAGTAACTTAAGTGATTTATAACTAATCTAGATTCTTCAATATGATGGACTTACACCAATCTAGATTCTATGGTTACTCCAGCTTAGTTGTCCAGAGGAAAGTTACAAGCTACTACAACTCTAAGGAGTTCTATCATGAAGAATGTCGTTCGCGCTTTCGTCGTCACGCTCGCCTTTGCCGGTTCCGTTGCTTACACGCAGATCAATGCTTCCGCGCACACCAAGGTCTCGGTAGCCAAAGTGAACTCGATGCCGATACCCTGCTGCCCTCCGGGCGACCCAAACGCATGCGGGTTCCGGTAAAGGTCGCGCGTTACCTTCGTTCCCGTTTTGAGAATGCATTGCAAAGATTTGCTTGTTTCCGTCCTCGTGGTGTTTTACTTTTGATCAGATACGAGGGCGGATGATGTCAACGGGCGATCTATTGCAATATTTGTCTTACCTGGAACCCTTGCTGTGTATCCTTGTGCTGTTCACACTTTTCCGATCGGGTGCCGCTCGGACTTATAGTTTTCTTTCAGCTCTATTGGCTGTCCGAGCGAGCGGAGATGTTATGTGCTTGCTGCTGATGGAGTTTTCCTCCCGCGGCATTGAACGGCATCTTGCATATAACACGTACTTTTTCGTTTATTGGATATCTTATGCGGTTGAATCAGTACTTTATCTGCTGATTATCCTGAGTATCTTCCGGTTGGCGATGGCTCCTCTCAAGGGGCTGCAAACCTTAGGTATGCTGGTTTTTAAGTGGGCAGCCTCCATCTCTGTAGCAGTCGCCATTGGAATTGCTTTTGCGCCGCATCAGTCCAAGATAGCGTTCATGGTTGCGACAATCACGCAACTGCAACAAACATCCAGCATTCTGATACTTTGCCTGCTCCTCTTTGTATGCTTCGCAATCCGTCCTATGGGGCTGTCTTACCGCAGTCGTATCTTTGGAGTGAGCCTTGGAATGGCGATCATGTCCGTCTCCAGTTTGGCAACTTCGGCATGGATCAGTAATACATCTCGAATCGACTCCTTGATGAATGTGCTGGTGGGAGTTACAGGTTGTGCAACTTTACTGCTTTGGTCGGGATATTTCGCCTTCCCCGAGGAGAAGCGTCGGATGATTCTTCTCCCCACGACTTCTCCATTTTTGCGCTGGAACCAAATTTCTGAGGTGCTTGGAGATGCTCCGGGTTTTGTGGCCATCGCTGGTATTCCGCCCGAGGTCTTCGCTCCGGCAGAGCTTGAGGTGATGCGTCGGGCCTCCGCGAAGATGCCCCCTGCTTCTTCGCCCGTGCCTGAGGCCAGCGCCATCGCTCTCAAGTCGCTCATCGCGTAATTCCAAGCTATGCCAACAAAGATCCTAACTTGTAAAGGGCGGGGGTTTGTTTTGGCCTGGAGCAATATTGGCCGGGATGTCGCTATGCTTGCCCTTCCAGTTTTTCCTCTGTAATTAGTGGGCTGACGCCCTTAGGTGCTGCCTTACTGAAGGTAGGGCGCAGGGCTCTACTGGTCGATCAAGCCTCTCAAGAGGCTCCCTGGGGAGCTTGGAAGAACTCAGGGCTTCCCTCCCGTGGGCTATTGCCTTCCTTGGCGGCCACAAGCGGGAGTGAATGAAGACGAGGAGATTTCCCTGACAAAAGAAGGGGCCGCCCGGTTGGGGCGGCCCTCTCACCTGCTGTGTCCTTATTCTAAGAGTCTTCGCGCTCGGCTCTTTTCCAGTTGAGCAGGTCCCCTAGCGTCGTGCTGCTGCTGCTGCTCGACGAGGAACTGCTGCTGCTGGACTTGCCGGTTTCCCGGTCACGTTCCTTATAGCTTTCGACCTCGGCGCGGCTTGCTTCCTCGCCGACTGCCTTGATGGAGAGACCGACCTTTTTCTCTTCCGGGTTCATCTTAACGATCTTGAAGTCGTGCTCGTCGCCGGCCTCAAGCTTGACCGGCTGATGATTCTCGTCGACCGCCTCGGAGACGTGGCAGAGGCCTTCGACTCCGTCGGCTATTTCGACGAAGGCACCGAACTGCGCGGTGCGCAGGACCTTGCCTTTGATGACGTCGCCAACGCGGTGCTGCGCGAAGAAGGTGTCCCAAACATCGGGCTGCAGCTGCTTGACGCCGAGCGAGAGACGCCGATTTTCGGGCTCGACGCCAAGCACGATGGCCTTGACCTTCTCACCCTTTTTGAGCACCTCGGACGGATGCTTGATGCGCTTCGTCCAGCTAAGGTTGGAGACATGCACTAGCCCGTCGATGCCGTCTTCGATCTCGATGAAGGCACCGAAGTCGGTGAGATTGCGGACCCGGCCCTCGATGATTGCACCAATGGGGTACTTGTCCTCGAGCGCTTCCCAGGGGTTGTCCTGAAGCTGCTTCATGCCGAGGGAGATGCGGCGATCGTTGGGGTTGACCGAGAGGATGATGGTGTCGACCTCGTCGCCGGGTTTGACCATCTTCGAGGGGTGCTTCATCCGCTTGGACCAGGTCATCTCGGAGACGTGGACGAGACCTTCGATGCCCTGTTCGAGCTCGACAAAGGCACCGTAGTCGGTGACGGAGAGGATGCGGCCGCGGACCTGGGCGCCGATGGGGTAGCGCTCGGTTGCGTCGAGCCACGGATCAGGCGTGAGCTGCTTGAAGCCGAGCGAGACGCGCTGCTTATCCTTGTCGAACTTGAGGACCTTGACTTGGATCTCGTCGCCAACGTTGACGAGATCGCGCGGGTGCGTGAGGCGTCCCCAGCTCATATCCGTGATGTGGAGCAGTCCATCGAGGCCGCCGAGGTCAACGAAGGCGCCGTAGTCGGTAAGATTCTTTACGGTTCCGGTAAGGATGGAACCTTCCTCAAGGGTCTCGAGGGTGACGGACTTCTTGGCGTTTTGTTCCTCTTCGAGCAGATCTTTACGGGAGATGACGACGTTGCCGCGCTTTTTATTGAGCTTGATGACGCGAACTTCGATCTCGGTCCCGATGTAGCCGTCGAGGTTGCGGACGGGGCGAACCTCGACCTGCGATCCGGGCAGGAAGGCCTTGATGCCGATGTCGACGGTGAGGCCACCTTTGACGCGGCTGAGGACCATGCCTTTGACCGGTGTCTTATCGTTGGCCGCGGCCTCGAGCTTATCCCAGACCTTGTGGCGAAGGGCTTTTTCGTAGCTGACGAGGTAGCCACCTTCGGCCTCTTCCCGCTCGACGACGACCTCGATGGTATCCCCGGGGTTGAACTTAGGAACGCCGTTGACGTCCACGACCTGATCCAGCGGGATGAGACCTTCGGACTTGAGGCCAATATCCACGACGACGTGCTTGTCGGTGATCTTGACGACGGTTCCGTGAACGATGCTTTCTTCCTGGGTCAGATTCTGTGCAGCGGCGCTTTCGGCGGCCTGCTCGCGGTCGAAGCTGGCAAGAGCTGCAGCGAAGTCCGAGTCGAAGTCAGCGTCCTCATGACCTGAGGCGTGAATTGCTTCGACCTGACCGGGCTGCTGCTGATCTTGCGATTCCGTGGAGGAGGCGTTTTCGTGCAGGTTCTCAGCGGCTGGGGCTTGCTCGTTGGACGAGGTCCCGGCGTGCTGGTGGGTGGTGGAGTCGGAGGACGGCGCTTCGTGCTGCGCAGTTGTTTCGGGCGCGAGGGTTTCGAGTTCGGTGTTCAGGGGTTTGCTCTCGGTGTAGTCAGGATGATGGTGGTCGACCATAAAGGGATGCGGACTCCAGGACCCAAGGCTCATTCAGGGCTGCCGATGCTTCGTCGAGAGGCCGAGCTATGCCTCTCGGCGGAGCTGGCACAGGCTTCAGAAGCGAAGTTCGGAGACGGGAACGATATACATCTTGCAGAGGAGCGGCTGCACTTGGATCCCACACGCAGGGGCTCACTGCAAAGCATAACCTCCGCAAGGCAATACGTCAACTCGGGTAGTGCCAAGAAGAGATTTTCAGCCTTTATACTTGGGTTATGGAGCGTTTATGGACCCCGTGGCGGCTGGCGTATATCTCAGGGCAGGAAGGTAAATCGCGCAAGGGGGTTCCAGACGAATTGCAGGGCTGGCCGGCGGAGGAGGATCGGCACTGCGTCTTCTGCAATATGATCGGCTCGGTGCGGTGGGCGATTGAGCAAGGTATAGCGAGGGAGAAGGCAGAGAGGGCTGCGCTCATCGTTGAGCAGGGCCGTTCCTGTTTTATCTGCCTGAATCGGTATCCCTACACCACGGGGCACGTGATGATTGTGCCGTACACCCATGTCGCGTCGTTAGCTGACCTGGAGGTGGACGCGGCGGAGGAGATGATAAGGTCTGCGCGACGCGTGGAGACGGCGCTTCGGCGGGTGTACACACCGGACGGTCTCAACCTGGGGATAAATCTCGGCGAGGCGGCGGGGGCTGGGGTTGCCAAGCACCTACATCTCCATGAACTACCTAGGTGGAGTGGTGACACGAATTTTATGACGGTAACGGCGGACACCCGCGTTCTGCCTGAGGAGTTGGTGGTAACCTGGAAAAAGTTACGATCTGCACTTACTTAAGTGCAACATGCGTACTTTGTATGCCATCCTATTGGCAGGTGGTCAAGAACTCATCGAGGTACCTTTATGGCTACGCTCCCCAAGAAGATATTCGATCACTCCCATGAATTTACGAAGGTGCAGGCGGCGCAGATCGTTGCGGTGAGTCGCCCCCGACCTCTGCGGTGTGATTTTGTGTGCACGCAAGGTGTGGAGGCTTCCGTGCTTCGATCGTTTCCCTATGAGACGGAGGACAGTCTGATCACGGGTGGAACTCGCTCTCTTGGCCGTCGGCTGCTTGCGTTGAATCTGGAGGGATCACTTCGGCGCAAGAGCGCTGCGCCAGTTGTGGCGTCCTGGACAGTTCTACCTGCTCCAAAGATTGCCTGAGTGAATGGGTTGGCCTTCCCTGAAAGATACTGCGGAGGGGTCTTGGGGGGGTGCTGAGTGTTTTACGAGGGTTTTCGGTCCGCGCTCACGATTGTGCCGCCCGCCAAGTGCCTCGAGGGGATTCGGGTAGCCTCGAAGTTGGTGATCTTCCACTCGCCATCAGGTAGATGCTGATAGATACGGGTGTAACGGAAGACTCCGTTTATGGGAACACCCTCGTTTGTTCCTTCGACGGCGGCTCTGACGGTCACGATCGCAACTTGTCCGACCAGTTTGACCTTCATCTCGCCGAGATCGATTTTGGTCAGGATGAAGGTGTGCGAGCGCATTCGGCTTAGCTGCTGCGCTTTTGTGTTGACCTGCCCCGTCATGGAGATGCCGACGTAGTCATCGGAGAGCAGCTTGTCCATGGTTGCGACATCGCCGGCGAGCTGAGCGACGCGCCACTGCTCTTCGAGGAGCTCGACTTCGCGCTTGGCGTCGTGTTTCTGGTGCTCCTTCGCGAATCGCAGGCTGAACGCCGGGGGACAGACCACCAGAATCAGAAGCAGGATGGCCCCTGTGCGGTGGTGGCGCGAACTGGTGGGGGGAACACGCATAACTTACCGCGGATGGTAGAACGCCGTGAGAGCGCGAGTCAAAACAACTTCCGTGTTAGATGCTGGTGAGAGAGCGCTGATAGAAGGACGTTTTTGCAGTGCAATCGGTTTGGGGTGGTTTCTGGGATGGCCGCGGGACGGGTTTGGGTGTCTCCGTTGCGGACGCGCGGTGGGTGGCTTCTCAGGAGCGGAGCAGGTCGGAGAAGTCCGGGAGGGTCATGGTCTGGTCGCGGTCGGGGCCGGTGGAGACCATGCCGATCTTGGCTCCGGACTCCTGTTCGAGGAAGTGGAGGTAGTCCTGGGCGAGCTGGGGGAGCTTGCTGAACTCGGTGATGCCTTCGGTGGAGGCGTTCCAGCCCTTGAGAGTGGTGTAGACGGGGACGATGGAGTCGAAGCCGCGCATATCGGCGGGGATGGTGTCGGTGAGCTGGCCGTTGATCTTGTAGTGGGTGCAGACGGGGATGTCGACGCACTCGTCCATGACGTCCATCTTGGTGACGACGAGCCACTCGGTGCCGTTGATCATGTTGGAGTAGCGGAGGAGCGGGAGGTCGAGCCAGCCACAGCGGCGGGGGCGGCCGGTGACGGCGCCGTACTCCTGTCCGCGGGCGCGGAGGAGTTCGGCGGAGGAGTCGTTAATCTCGGTGGGGAAGGGGCCTTCGCCGACGCGGGTGACGTAGGCCTTTGTAACTCCAATCACAGAGCCGATCTTTGTGGGGCCGACGCCGGTTCCGGTGACGGCTCCTCCCGCTGTTGCCGATGAGCTGGTGACGAAGGGGTAGGTGCCGTGGTCGATGTCGAGGAGGGCACCCTGGGCGCCTTCGAACATGACCTTCTGGCCATTGCGGATGGCGTCGTTGAGGAGGACGGCGGTGTCGGTGACGAAGGGGGCAAGCTGCTCGGCGGCCCGGGCGTAGTCCTCGTACATCTGCTTGGGGTCGAGGGGTTCGGTGCCGAAGAGGGCGTTGGCGATGGTGTTTTTTTCGTGGCAGGCGTTCTGGATGTGGGTGCGGAGGAGGTGCGAGTTGAGGAGGTCAACGACGCGGAGGCCGGAGCGGTGCATTTTGTCTTCGTAGGCCGGGCCTATGCCGCGGGAGGTGGTTCCGATCTTGGTGCGACCGGGGGCGTTTTCGGCGGCGAGCTCGATCATGCGGTGGTAGGGGAGAATGACCTGGGCGCGGTTGGAGACGAAGAGCTGGTTATCGATGGGGAGGCCGGCCTCCTTGAGCTTGCGTACCTCGGAGAGGAAGGCCATGGGGTCGAGGACGACGCCGTTGCCGATGACGCCCTTGGTCTCCGGGCGGAGGACGCCGCAGGGGATGAGCTGGAGGACGAACTTGCGGCCCTTGATGATGACGGTGTGGCCGGCGTTGTGGCCGCCGGCGTAGCGGGCGACGACGTCGAACTGTTCGGAGAGGACGTCGACGATCTTGCCTTTACCTTCGTCGCCCCATTGGGCACCGAGGATTACCGCTGATTTGCGTTCGGTCACGGGTGGATGTGGCTCCGGTAGAAGGTCGGGGTTGGAGAGCTGGGCCCGATAGTGATTTTATACCGGCTGCGGATTTGCTCGTCTTTGTTCGTCCACGAGAGGACATTTCGAAGGAGGTAGGCAATAGACAAATAGCAGCAGACCTCACCACCACAGGTTCCCGTACGTTATGCTCTGCCAAAATTTGGCCCTAGAAGGGGCGGATGAGAGAACTCTTAGGTTCCCATTCCGGGATACCGGTAGCGGTCAATGGGGATGTATTTCCTGGACCGGGTGTTGGCGAGGTCCTATACTCGCGCCTACGATCGATTCGGCCGGAGTTGCTGTATTCCCATGAAGCTGCGTTGCCTAGGTTGCCTGGTGTGTATGACTGTTGTCTTGGGAGCTGCTGGCGCACTGGGACAGTACCCCTCGACGGGGAAGCGCGGTGTGTATGTGCCGGAGTACAAGGGCGACCCGGGGGTTCTGCCTGGTGAGACGGCTCTGACGCCTTTGCAGACGGAGCTGATTGGGCCGCTCGATATCTCTCGGCTGAAGGTCGGCTCCGCTGTTCTGACGAAGCTGGATGTCGCGTGGACGGGTCGCGGCTGCACGCTGGCCTTGAAATCGATCCTGGCGGGGCACGTGGCCGAGATCGACGCTCGGACGAAGCAGAATCCAATCTCTCGCGTGACTTTGGTTTTCGATACTGCGGACTGCAACGGTACACCTTCAGCGCCGTTCGCCACGGGGCTGGTTGCCGTTCTCGCGGGCAGACTGGGGGGTGATCCGGACCTTGCCGAAGGGCCTGCCCTGGCCGATGCCGTGGGCCTATCGACGGGGGGAGGAGCCCGCAGTGCGCAGGCAGCTTCCGCGATCACCGACTATAGCGCGCTTCCGATTCGCAAGCTGCCTGCGCAGGTGATGCCGGGGCAGGTGGTTGGGCTCCGTCGCATTCGGTTGAGTGTGGGTACGGGCGTGGACGGCGGATCGGTGCTGTCGTCTCCGAATCACGACCTCCGGCTGGAGAGCACGACGCATTTCATCCTGATGCCACCACCGCCGAAGCCGGGCGTCGTGGCAGCGGCACCGTCTCCGGCTGGAGTTCCTGGGAGTTCGAGTTCTGTTCACGCGGCGGCTGCGAGTCCAGCCAACGCCCGAAGCGGAGGATGAGACGGAGGTTTGCAAGGGTGCATGCAGTACGACCGGGAGTGCAGATTCCGCGGCTGCGACGATGGTGCTGGCGAAGCTATCTGTAGCCAGTCTGGGATATTCGCCGAAGGATAAGCGGGAGGTCACCTCGTTTGGCTACGATGCGACACTGACTTATCTGAACGGCCGGAACCTGCTGTTTACGTTTGATCCGCACCGGCTGCGGGAGCGCGGCGGCGGTCTCCAGCACGAGTCCATGCGCACGGTGCGAGCGCTTCTGATCGATCCTGGAACGCAGCAGGTAAAGCGGATTGTGGACTGGCGCGTGCAGGGGGAGGGCAGGTATGTCTGGCGCGCGGGCGGCGACCGGCTGGTTGTGCATATCGGACATGAGCTGCGGCTGCTGGATACGGATCTGAAGACAGTTCGCGCGGCATCGCTGCCTGGACCGCTCGCCTGGGTCTCGGCTGCCCCTGCTGGAGGTCACTTCGCGGTGGGAGTGTATACCGAACGCCATACGCCGGAGGTGCACCGGCAGCTTTTGGACGCAACCGGCGACGATCCAGAGGAGGATGTGGATGTTCGCGTGTACGATGGCAATCTCGATCTGCTTCTGAGCTCCCCGCGGTCCTCGGCGAGTTATGCTCCTGTTCTCTCCGACCTTGGCGAGATCCGTGTGCGTGCGATGGGGCACGGGCGATGGCAGATCTCGGAGTACCGGTGGGACCGCACGGACTACAAGATCACTGTGACTAAATCCAGTTGTCGCCCGCACGTATCGGCGACGCTCTCAGGCTATCTGTTTGTGGTCGGATGCGAGTCCGGTTCGGACGTTCGTTGGTACCGGATGTTACGTCCTGACGGGCATCCTGTGTTGAAGGCTGTTTCGCCCTCGGCGGAGACCGAACTTGCGGTTAACAGCAGCGCGCCGGGCGAGTTCGCGGTGCGAGTAGTGAACTTGACCAAAGCGATGACGCCGGGCCAACCGTTCCATAAATCAGACCTTGAGAACGAGGCGGTCAGCGTGTATGCCACGGCGGACGGGCACCGGCTGTTTACGCCAAGGCTGCCGAGGTGCCGATGGCGGAGCAGTCATTTGCCGTGTCTCCTGAGGGGAACCAGGTTGCGTTAATCGGGGATCGCTCGATCGATTTCTATGCGGTGGGGTCCAAGTAGCTCCTGAGGATGCCCTTCCGCGTGGTGTCGAGCTTGCGCTCGCCTGGCCAGTATGGTCGAGCTACCTTGCGAGCGACTTTGACTGGTGCGGCTTGCTATGCGAGGCGGGAGTAGGTGATCTGCCCGGCCTGCCAGAGGCGCAACGTGGGGTTTAGTGGCGGTCGCGGTCATGGCGATCGCCATGATCTTCACGGTCCCAGTGCCCTTCGTGCATCTGCCAGCCGTGGTCGTAGTGGTCGTAGTGTGGATGTGACCAGTAGGCGCCGGCGTATGGGGGACGTTGCCACCGGCTCGGGACCCAGATGTACTGGTTGCCACCCCAGTTCCAGTAGCCATCGTTCCAGACGTAGCCGTCTCCGGGCATGGGGGGCTGTACCTCGTAGCGCAGGGGCGGCGGGGTTTGGCCGATATAGATGCCGACCTGTGCGAAAGCCGGGGCTGCCAGAGAGCCTGTAAACAGGGCAGTTGCGAACCATTTTGCTTTCGTCATCGCTGCATCTCCCTTCGAATTGCGTCCTGGCGGAGGCTAGAGTCAGGCGGGGTAATGGTTAGGCGTCGAGGGGCGCGTGGGAGGTGGGTTCAGGGGTGGGAGCCCGGGGTGACGGGCGGGAGGTAGAGGTGGTGGTCGATGGCGTAGCGCAGTTCCTGGCCGGCGAACCGGTTGAGGGCGCGTCCTTCGGAGTTTTGGAGTTGCGGGTAGTCGTCGACGATGACGGAGTTGGTGGAGGGATGGGCGAGCCAGAGTGTGAGGTGCTGGATCTGATGCTGCTTTCGCCAGAGAAGGTCGGCGAAGGCAGCGCGATCGATATGCAGATTGAAGACGAGGCAGAACAGGGTGAAGAGCGCGAAGCTGGCGGTGAGCTTTGACGGGGAGATCGAGTAGCGGGAGATGACGTCGACGGCGAGGATATAGACCAAGATGGCGAAGAGGACGGAGTACATCTTGTATCGCGGCGCCATGGCCGTATCGAGTCCGAAGCTGTGGCGCGTGACGGAGACGGCTGCGGCGGTGATGAGGATGAAGAGCGCGAGGTATGCGGGGATGGGGGCTGCACGGAGGCCGCCGCGGCGCTGGAGGAGCCAAAAGAAGAGCGCCACGAGAAGGAGCCCAACGACGACGCTGGGACTGGTGTGGCGGCCGGACGCTCCCAGGAAAGCGAAGGGGTAGAGGAGCAGAGTTGCTAGCGGGTGGGCGAGGGGCGGGCGGTCTGGCAGAAAGCCGGGGTGGAAATGGAGGGCATAGACGCCGGCCATGAGGATGGTGATCGCGGACCAAAGGGCGGCCCAGAGGAATTGCCGGAGCTGCAGGAGCAAGAGAAGGCCGGTAAAGGCGAGGAAGAATCCGTTGCCGGAGGCGGCGGTTGCGAACAGGAGGGAGGTGCAGGCGAGCGCAAACGCGGAGGTCTGGTTACGTGCGAGGAGGAGGATGGCGAGAATGGAGAAGAAGATGGATGGGTTGTACATGAGGCCGGCGACGGTCCAGTTGATGTTTTCGTCGTACTGCGGGGCGAAGAAGAGCAGGGCGATGGGCACGAAGAGGAGGAGGCGCTGGGCGAAGGGGGTGTTGCGGGGCTGGAAGATGTGCCAGAGGAGCAGAGCGATGAGAAAGATAAAGAGGTTGCCGAGCCAGCCGAGGAGCGCGAAATTGAGATGTCCGGAGAGGCTGTAGTCGAGCGCGAAGACGGCACTGGCGAAGATGAGCTTGTACTGGCTGTGCTGCCAGGTGAGGATACTGGCAAGGTGGTGTAAGGCGCCGTGGGAGGAGGCGTAGATGTTGATGAACTGGGTGGCGGCGTGGAAGTCGTCGAGGTAGGGGATGTTGACGGAGGTGCGGATAGCGATGAGGAGAAGGGCGGCTGCCGGGAGGAGGACTCCTGGAATGCCGAGCGCGATGGCCGTCCGGTCGGAGACGAGCCGGAAGGGTGGATCTGAGGGCATGCCTGTATCCTATCGTTCGCGGACGGGCGCGGCTGGGGCCTTTGAGGATGGGCGATTCGCGAGTTGGACCTGAGGTGTTGCGATGCCGGAGTTACCGGAGGTGGAGACGGTCGCGAATGGAGTGGACGCGCGCGTGCGTGGGCAGAGGATTGTGTCGGTGTGGACGAGCGGGAGGCCGCAGACGTTCAAGAGCGCGGAGAGCGAGATCGAGGAGGTGCTGACGGGGACGCGGATTGAGCGGGTGCGGCGGGTGGGGAAGACGATTGTGATGACGCTGGGGCGGGCGGACGGTGGCGGGGAGGGAGAAGCAGATTCCTCCGCTGCGCTGCGGAATGACAACCAGAAAGACGGAAAAGGGAGGGCGGAGTTTCTGGTGCATCTGGGGATGACGGGACGGCTGCTGGTGAGTGCAGCGGAGGTGCCGCTACCGGCGCATACACATGCGGTGCTGCGGCTGGGGGATGGGCGGGAGGTGCGGTTTGTGGACCCGCGGCGGTTTGGGCGGCTTTCGGTGAGGGTAGTCGCGGAGACCGGCGGGTACGCGGGGCCGGGGGTGGAGCCGCTGACGGTGTCGGTGGAGGACTTTGCGGGGCTGTTTCGGGGGCGCAAGGTGGCAATCAAGGCGGCTCTGCTGAACCAGTCGCTGCTGCATGGGGTGGGAAACATCTATGCGGATGAGGCGCTGGCGCGGGCAGGGGTGAGGCCGAGGCGGCGGGCGGGGCGGCTGACGAGGGCGGAGTACGGGAGGCTGCATGGGGCGCTGCAGGAGGTGCTGCGGAGGGCGATCGAGCTAGGTGGGTCGTCGGTGTCGGACTATGTGGATGCTGACGGGGTGCGGGGGTTCTTTCAGCTGGAGCACCGGGTGTATGGGCGGGGCGGGGAGGCTTGCCGGGTGTGCGGGGCGGCGATCAAGAAGATTGTGGTGGGGGGGCGCGGGACGCATTACTGTCCGGTGTGCCAGAGGTAGTATCGGTCGGGCGCTGGGTGGTCACTGCTCGCCTTCGCGAGTTTGGGTCTGGGGTCTGGGTGAGTCGGGCTGTTTCGGTGGGAAGGGTTCGCGGTGGCACGGGCGGAATACCGGGATTCTTCCGCTGCGCTCAGAATGACAGCGATGGAGTTGGCAGCGGGGTCAAAGGGGGATGCGGGGGTCTTTGGGGCAGCCGGGGATCTGTTCGGCCTGGGGGATGGAGAGGAGTTTGCCTCGGGGGAGGAAGGTGAGTTTCTCGCGTTTGCCGTCGGTTTCGCGGAGGGTGAGGGTGACCTCGCGTTCGGGGTTGCCGTTCCAAAGGGAGAAGCCGCCGAGCTGCTGGCCGTCGCGGACGCCGGCCTGCCAGGCATTGCTGCCATATTGCACACCGTGGACGATTCCCTGGTGATGGAGGGAGGCGGCGTCGAAGCCGAGGTCGAAGGTCCAGGCGGGGTGGTTGTTGAAGGCGACGCACTCGCCGAGGACGCCGGGTGGGAGGGGGACGGTGTCTCCGTGGAGGGCGAAGGAGCGGCGCTGGGCGACGGTGGCATCGTCGACAAAGCGCCGGGTGGTGCGAAAGATGCGATCGGCGGAGAGAGGTTCGGAGCGGCCGGAGCGAAGTGCGAGCATGAGGTCGGTGAGGGTGCTTCGGCCGGCAGTCTGGCGGGTGATTTCCGAGGAGAGCCAGAGGGCGATCATGGCTCCGCGGAGGTAGGGCTCCTGGTAGGCGAAGAGGTCGGTGGCGGGCGTTTGCTGCAGGTCGTCGTTGCTGGCGTGGATGCGGGGAGAGAGGTGGTACTCGCGGATGGTGTCGTTGAGGCGAGCGAGGTACTGGGTGGAGGTGATAAGGCCGGCGCGCTCGAGGACGACGTCCTGGAAGAAGCGGGTGAAGCCTTCGCCGAACCACGCGATTTGTTCGGTGTCCTGGACGGCTCCCAGGCCAGTGGGGTTCCAGGTGTGAAAGGCCTCGTGGGCGAGGAGAGAGGCGGTATCGGGGGTAAAGGTCTGACGGTCGGAGAGGAAGAGGCTGGAGATATTGGTGAAGCCGCTGCCGCCGCCGCCGGAGCTGGGGTCCTCGTAGGGAGCGATGACGATGGCGTAGAAGGGAGCGGCTGGATCGGACCAGAGGCGGCGCTCGGTGCGGAGGATGCTCTCGACGGCGTGCGTGACTTCTGTGATGGGGAAGGCCCATTGACCGTACATGGCGAGAATAACGGGCTGGCCTCCGACGTCGAGGGGTGCGGTGTTGAACTTGCCACCGGTGAAGAGGGCGTTGCGGACGGCGGACCAGGGTCCGGAGAAGCTTTGGTGGGGCTCGGTACCGAAGCTGGTGATGAGGGTCTGTGGCCGGGGTAGGCCGTCGAAGTCGAAGGTGGCGTGTACCTCTTTGGTTCCGGCGATGGCGGGGGCGACGAGGCTGTTTTCGCCGGTGAGTTCGAAGAGGGTTGGGGTGAGAAGGGCGCGGTGCTCGAAGGGGTGCCTGAGGGGACCGGACCAGTCCTGCGAGAGGGTATAGGAGAGGCTCACGGGGGTGAGGCGGCGGGTGTGAAGGAGGCGGTGCGCGGGGTCTGCGGAGGGGAGGAGGGTGGCGTTGACGTCGGGGTTGGCAAGGTCGAGGTCGGAGACGGCGCGGTAGAGCTCGGTCTGGCCGGCCCACTGCGAGGGAAGCAGGAGCACCTGCGAGTGGGAGGTTGGGGTGAGGGTCAGAGTGATGCGGATGTGAGCGGGATCGTGGAGGTCGAAGCGGTAGTGGAGTTCCTCCGGCGATTGCGCGGGGGCGTGTGGGACAGAGCAGAGGAACGACAGACTGGGGATCAGCAGGCGGAGCAGGTGTTTCACGACTGGGAGGTCCTTCTTGACAGCGCCGTGGCCGCTTCGGGATGGGCGAACTCTGTTGGTAACTGTCTCTGCGATGGTAGCGGGGTGCAGGGGGTGTGACCAGCTAACCTTGGTTTCAGGAACGGCTTACCGGTGGGTTGGAAGGAGGTTACCTGCTTTGGCGCTGCGAGCTTTGGGCTTGGGGCTGTGGAGCTGCCGGCGAGGTTGACCCGCGGGCGTTTTCGAGAGGTGGTCTTGTCGCCTACAATGTCGGTGCATGGTCTTGCCGTTCCCGTACACGAAGCGCTTCCGGCACGGCCGCCGCGATCGCGGCCGCTTCTGACGGTGCTGCTTCCCCACGCCTCAATTTTGATAGGCTTTGGTTCGTTCCCGCACATGCATGGTGCGGGCGCGCTGATGTTCCTTCTGCCGCTTCCTGACGGGAGCGCCGTTCCTGGAGATAGAAAGTAATGCCAGCTGAAGCTACACAGCATCCTGATTCGTTCCATAGCGCCGCGACGCTGACCTCCGGCGGGCAGACTGTTTCTCTTTATCGGCTGGACGCGCTGAAAGATGAGGGGATCGATGTGTCGCGGCTGCCTTTTTCGCTGCGCATCCTGCTCGAGAACCTATTGCGGAATGAGGATGGGCGGACGGTGACGGCGGAGGATATCCGGTTTTTGGCGCGGTGGGATGCGAAGGCGGAGCCCTCGCGCGAGATTGCGTACATGCCGGCGCGGGTGCTGATGCAGGACTTTACGGGTGTGCCGGCGATTGTGGACCTGGCGGCGATGCGGGATGCGATGCGGGCGCTGGGCGGGGATCCGGAGAAGATTAACCCGCTGCAGCCGGCGGAGCTGGTGATCGATCACTCGGTGCAGGTGGATGAGTTTGGGACGTCGCAGGCGTACGACCTCAATGCGGCGCTGGAATTTCAGCGGAACCGGGAGCGGTATGCGTTTTTGAAGTGGGGGCAGACGGCGTTTCGGAACTTTTCTGCGGTGCCGCCGGGGATGGGGATCTGTCACCAGGTGAACCTGGAGTACCTGGCGCGGGTGGTATTTACGACGCTGCCGGACGCGAATGGAAAGGTGACAGCGTATCCGGACACGCTGGTGGGGACGGACTCGCACACGACGATGGTGAACGGGCTGGGCGTTCTGGGGTGGGGTGTGGGCGGCATTGAGGCGGAGGCGGCGATGCTGGGGCAGCCGGTGAGCATGCTGGTGCCGCAGGTGGTGGGGTTCCGGCTGACGGGCAAGCTGAAGGAGGGGACGACGGCGACGGATCTGGTGCTGACGGTGACGGAGATGCTGCGGAGCTTCGGGGTGGTAGGCAAGTTTGTGGAGTTTTATGGGCCGGGGATTGCGGAGCTGCCGCTGGCGGATCGGGCGACGATTGCGAACATGGCTCCGGAGTATGGGGCGACGTGCGGGATCTTTCCGGTGGACAAGGAAACGCTTGCATACCTGCGGTTGACCGGAAGGACGGAGGAGCATATTGCGTTGTGTGAGGCGTACTTCCGGGAGCAGGGGTTGTTTCACACGGCGGACTCTCCGGAGGCGGTGTATTCGGCCACGCTGGGGCTGGATCTGGCGACGGTGGAGCCGAGTGTGGCGGGGCCGAAGCGGCCGCAGGATCGGGTGCTGCTCTCGAAGACGCCGGAGAGTTTTGCGAAGCAGCTGCCGTCGCTGCAAGGGCCAAATGCGAATGCGCGGGCGGAGCGGCAGATGGTGCGGTGGGAGGGTGAGGGCGGACATGCGAGCGCGACGGGGGATGTGACGAGCGGCATGGGAGCGCCGGCGCCGGCGGTGCCGGTAGCGGTGCAGGTGATCTCGACGACGCACGACGATCTGCCGCCGGTGATTCAGCAGCCTCTGATCCGCGAGCCGGTGACGACGGTGCGGGAGCGGTTTGGGATGGATCCGGAGCCGTATCTGCGGGATGGATCGATCGTGATTGCGGCGATCACATCGTGCACAAATACGTCGAACCCCTATGTGATGATGGCGGCGGGGCTGCTGGCGAGGAAGGCGGTGGAGAAGGGTCTGCGGACGCCGCCGTGGGTGAAGACGTCGCTGGCGCCGGGGTCGCGGGTGGTGACGGACTATTATGTGCGGTCGGGTCTGCTTCCGTATCTGGATCAGTTACGTTTTCAGGTGGTGGGGTATGGATGTACGACGTGCATTGGGAACTCGGGGCCGCTGCCGACGGATGTGTCGAAAGCGATCGAGGATCACTCACTGGTGGCAGTGAGTGTGCTGAGTGGAAATCGTAACTTTGAGGGACGCATATCGCCGGAGGTTCGGGCGAACTACCTGATGAGCCCGCCGCTGGTAGTGGCGTATGCGCTGGCGGGGCATATTGGACATAACTTCGAGACGGAGCCGCTGGGGCGCGGACGGGATGGCGGGCCGGTGTATCTGCGGGATATCTGGCCGACGCAGAAGGAGGTGGCGGAGACGGTGAGTGCGTCGATCGACTCCGAGATGTTCCGAAGTCAGTATGCGACGGTTGCGGATGGCGACCAGAACTGGCAGCAGCTGCGGTTTCCTTCGGGGAAGACATATGGATGGGAGGCGAATTCGACGTATATCCGAAAGGCTCCGTACTTTGACGGGATGCCGGCGGCGCCGTCCGGTGTGGAGGAGATCCATGGGGCGCGGGTGCTGGCGGTGCTGGGCGACTCGGTGACGACGGATCATATCTCGCCGGCGGGATCGATCAAGCTGAATGGGCCGGCGGGCAAGTACCTGACGGAGCATGGGGTGAAGCCGGCGGAGTTCAACAGCTATGGGAGCCGGCGCGGCAACCATGAGGTGATGGTGCGGGGCACGTTTGCAAATGTGCGGCTGCGGAACAGGCTGGCTCCGGGGACGGAGGGCGGTGTGACGCGGCTGCTGCCGGACGATGTGCCGATGTCGATCTACGACGCGTCGGTGGAGTATGCGAAACGAGGGACGCCGCTGGCGATACTGGCGGGCAAGGAGTATGGGTCGGGGTCGTCGCGCGACTGGGCGGCGAAGGGGCCGCGGCTGCTGGGGATCCGGTTTGTGATTGCGGAGAGTTATGAGCGGATTCACCGATCGAACCTGGTGGGCATGGGGATTTTGCCGCTGCAGTTTATGCCGGGGCAGAATGCTGAGTCGCTGCACCTTTCGGGCGAGGAGGTCTTTGATGTGGGCGATGGCCCGGGGCAGCTGCAGTCGATGCTGGACACGAAATTCGCGGGTGGAAAGATGATCGCGGTCGTGGCTGAGTCGGATCTCGGGAAGAGAACGGAGTTCAGCGCGACGGTGCGGATTGATACGCCGCAGGAGATTTTGTATTACCAGCATGGTGGGATTTTGCAGTATGTACTGCGGCAGCTGGCGGGTAAGGCTTAGGCCCTCGCTTTCTTCTGATCGGTGAGGACGGTGTGGTTATCTCGCGCGAGTGGGCGACCAGCGCAGACCGCCGCCAAAGGTCTGCTTATAGAACTCGCGCTGGACGGGGTACATGGTGCTGCCCTGGTAAAAGCCGAAGACCTCGTTGTTGAGGTTTAGGCCGTAGGCCACGGCGGAGAAGCCCTTGGGCAGCTGGTAGGTGCCCTGGAGATCGATCTGCAGGTGGGAGTAGAAGTATTGATCGCCGTTGGGACCTTTCGGGCCGCCTCCGGAAAGGGGGATATCGGCGGCTTGTCCGTTCGAGATGATCGGGCCGGAGTTGCTGGTGTTGTAGTTGTATTGAGAGATGTTGGCCTGGTTGTAGGTCATGCCGAGGCGGATGGAGAGGTTGCGTTTGTCGTAAGTTGGGCTGAAGTTGTAGCTATTCGGGGCCTGGCCGATGAGCGCCGGATTGGCACCTTCGGGTCCTCGATTAGGGCCGCTGATCTGTCCCGGCTGCAGGACGGCCGGATCAATGTACGGGGGCAGCTTCGCCTGCGAGGCAGTGTAGCCGTAGTTGGCAGAGACGCTGAAGCCGTTGAGCAGGCTGGGAAGGTAGGTGAGTCGCTGCTGGTAGGAGATCTCGAAGCCGTAGACGTCCCCGCTGCCGGCATTGATGGTCTGGTTGAGCAGGTAGGGTAGGTTGTTGCCGGTGAGAGCCATATCGGCTGGGTGTACTGTCTGCGTACCGACGATTGGGTTGCTGAGGTTCTTGTAGAAGAAGCCGGCTTGCAGCAAACCGGTATGGGGCAGACTGTTCTCATAGAGGAGGTCGATATTGTCGGCGTACTCGGCACCGATATTTGGGTTGCCCTGGCTGACAGTGGTCCGTGGTGAGTTGCTGCTGTTCGTAACAGTCTGGAAGGGGATCAGATCGCTGAACTGTGGACGGGCAAGACCGCGACCGTAGACGAGGCGGATGCCGGAGGATGGGGTGAGGGCATACCGGAGAGACGCGCTCGGGAGCACGTCAAGGAAGGAGGCCTGGACGCGGATGGGTGTCGTGCCGATGGAGTTTGCGTTTCTCTGATTGTTGTAGCCGAGGTTGTTCTCGCTGGTGTTCTCGAAACGCACACCGAGGACGAGACGAAATTTGCCGAGATCGGTGGTGTTCATCAAGTACCCGGCGGAGATCTTTTCAATCTGGTTGAAGGAGTTGCCGACGATGGAGGAGCTGACGGTCTGGGCGGTAAAGGCTCGGACCTTGTCGTACTCAACCGCCGGACCGAATTTGTAAGAGCTTCCGTAGTACCCAGTGTCGTTGAACGCGTTGAGGAAGTTTGTCATGGCCAGGGTTGGGTCTTCGGCGTTGGCACCAGCCGCGTGGGGCGTGTAGATGAGCGTGTCCTGGTTGGTAAATTTGTGTATGTTGCGGAAGCGGCCACCGACTTCGAAGGTGCTGGCATGCCCCCTAAACGTGTAGGGCTGGGAGAAGGAGGCGCCAAAGCCGAGATCGACCTCAGGAGTGTACGTGTTCTGGACCCTCTGGCCGGAGTAGAAATATTTCGTGGGGTCGAAGAGGTTGACGCCATTTTGAGGGTTGATGTGGGGAACGAGCGGGTTGGAGACATCCAGGGTGTAGACGATGTTGTTGAGCGGATTGGAGGAAGCCTGCGGGGCGAAGAAGGCGGTGGAGTAGCCGTCGTCGCGGGTGCGGCCGACGGAGGTGTCGAGATCCCATGCCAAGAGGGACTGGCGCAGGACGTGATGACCTCCGAGCTGAAGACCGCCGATGTCCTGGATGGGACGGCGCCGCAGAGCCTGGAAGGAGACGGAACCGTGAGGGCCGCCCTGGGTGGAGGTGACGAAGGTATTGATGGCGGGGGTGTAGATCCAGTCGTCGCCGAAGTTTTTGAAGTGTGAGTAAAGGTACTTGAGATAGAGGCTGGAGGTCTGGCTGAGGCGGTAATCGAGCGTTCCGCCGAAGCCGCGGCGATCGCGGAAGTAGCGATAGTCACGGAGGTCGTAGGTGCCCGAGAGCGCGGGACCCGGCTCGACGTCGTTGATGCCCTCGCCGCTGAAGTCATAGGAGCCGCTGAAGAGAGCGCCGAGCTTTTTGCCTTCGAGGAAGCGCTTGCCGATGGTTCCATCGAACTGGTACTTGGGCCGGCCCCCGATGATGGGGACGTAGCCGCCGGTGGATTCGAGGTAGATGGTGGGGCGGTCTTCGGCGCTCTTGGTTCGGAGGTCGACCGATCCGCCGATGCCGCTGCCCTCCATGTTGGCCTGAAGGGTTTTGTTGATCTGGACGGATTCGACGAGGTCGGCCGGGATGATGTCGAGTTTCATCTGGCGAACGGTCTCGGGTGTGGCGATATTGACGCCGTCAAGCGTGACATTGGTGAGACGGGGCTCGGTTCCGCGGATCTTGACGTATTTGCCCTCACCTTCGTCGCGCTCGAGGGTGACGCCGGGGAGTCGGCCGATGGCGTCGGCGACGTTGGCGTTGGGGAGGCTGGTGATGACGTCCGCGGGGAGGACGTTGATGATGTTGTCAGCGGTAAAGGTGCGGTTGATGGCCTCGACCTCTCCGCCCTGGCGACCGGCGTAGACCTCCATGTTTTGCTGGTTGGAGGCGATGCTGAGGGAGACGTCCGTACGTAGTAACTGGCCGGCGGTGATTGTAGTGGGCTGGGTGAGGTCGTTGAAGCCCGCATAGGAGATGGTGACTGTGTAAGCTCCGGCGGGCACGCCGAGGAGGGTGAACTGCCCGATGGCGTTGGAGGTGGCGGTAATGCCGCCGGGGGTGAGGGTGATCTTTGCGCCCTGGAGCGCGGCGCCCTGCGCATCGGTGACGGAGCCAGTGAGCGTGCCGCGGCCGGTCTGGGCGAGTGCGGGTGAGGCGAGTGAGACGAGGAAGAGAAGCGTTGCCAGAATTGCGCGCCTGATCAGCATGAAGCTCCTTCGGACAGCCTGTGCTTTGCCTGCGTGGACTTCCTCCCGGTCCGCTTGGGGCGGAGGAGGAGGTTCACAGAGAGGACTTATGCGTCGAAGGTAGGGAGACAGCTTTGGCGGGAGGTAACAGGGCTGTTACGGGAGTTTGAATGAGAGCGTGAGGTTTGCTGTGGAAGGCGCGTATGTTTGCGAGGCGCAAACGGACTTGGTGCCAGGTGACGGGCCTTCAGCGTTCAGGTGGGCTGAGGCGAGATCGGCTCAAGCGCCGACGAGGCTACGGACTTTCCCCCAGACCCATTGGGGCATAACGACGCGGGCCATGTGGGAGCGGAGCTGCTCGTAGGTGGCGAAGCCCATGGCATAACCGCAGAGGAGACGGAGGAGATCGGGGTCGGACTGGGCGCGGCGCATGAGGGAGTCGACGCGGCCGGGCTGGGTGAAGAGGCGGCGCTGGATGGCGACGGAGTGACGGAGTTCGGTGCCGATCTCCTGCTCCCAGGCGGTCTGGTAACTTGCGAGTTGGCGGGCGTCGAAGCGGTGGGCGCGGAGGGCGTTGATGGCGGCGTCGGCGGCGAGATTGCCTGAGACCATGGCGAAGTAGATGCCTTCGGCGGAGAAGGCGTTGACCATGCCAGCGGCGTCTCCGGCGAGGAGGACGCGGTCTGCGTAGGTCTTGCTCATGGGGCCGGAGATAGGGATGGGGAAGGCGCGGTAGTTTTCGGGGCGGCTTTCTCCGGTGGCGAATCCGCGTTGTTTCATCTGCTCGACAAAGGCGAGGTGGTGTTCTTTGGCGCGGCCGCGGACGTGTTCGACGAAGTACTCGGGGCCGGAGCCGAAGCCGAGGTTGATATGGGACTCTTTGGGAAATATGTAACCGTATCCGTAGCTTGAATCGAGGGTGAGGAGGAGGGTGACGCGGTCTTTGTATTTGGTGTCGAGCTGGGTGTAGGGGGTTTCTTCCATCATGTCGACGGCGTACTGGCCGTGGACCTCGCCGGTGCGGAGGCCGCTGAGACGAGCGATGACGGAGTTGGCGCTGTCGGCTCCGATGACCATGCGGGCGTGGAAGTTGCGGCCGTCGGCGGTGGTGAGGCGGACGGCTTGGTCGGATGGCGGAGTTTTGTGGGAGGGGTCTCCGGGGTGGGGGTTGGGTTCGTCGATCCCACCCATGACGGTGAAGCTGTCATGGATGGGGCACCCCGGCTTTGGGTCGTATGTTGTAGCCATGTTGGTTACGGTTGCGTCCATGGCGACTTCGCATACGGCGGAGGCGCGTTGGAAGAGGGCGGCGTCGAACTCGATGCGGCGCACGAGGTAAAGGATGGGGCTGCCGTTGGGGTCGGTGTACTCCATGCCGGTGCCGTCGGGGCTTTCGAGGTACATCTTTGAGAGTGTATTAACGGAGATGCCAGCGAGGATGTCGCGAAGGTGTGGGAGGCGGGGGAGGGCGCGGGCGGTGATGCCTCCGCCGCAGGGCTTTTCGCGGGGGAAGGATTTTGCTTTCTCGATCAGGAGGACGCGGAGCCCGGCTCGTCCGAGCTTGAGGGCGGCGGTGGATCCGGCGGGACCTGCGCCGACGATGGCGACGTCGTAGATCTGCATTTAGTCGGTGGTCTCCACGAGGAACTGTTCGAGCTTGCCATCGGGCATGGTGTAGGTGGAGAGCGAGACGGTCTTGCCGGAGCTGTAGGTGACGGTGTAGCCGCGGTAGGTCATGCCTCCGCGGAGGGCGGAGCCGGCGGGTTTGAAGGTGGCAATCGGGCCGAGAGGGCCGAGGCTGATTTGGAAGTCGCTGATGGTCTCGGGGGAGAAGTAGAAGTTGCAGTCGGGGGTTAAGGCGCTCCGGTCGAGCTTGCCTTGCGCAAGGGTGGTGAGTAGGTTGCGGGCCTGGGTGGCGGTGGCTTCGTCGGTGGTCGAGGTGCTTCCGACGGAGGGTAGAAGGAGCGGGGCTACGGCACGGGCGATGGAGCTGGCTGCGGAGCTGGCCTCTTGATTGGTGAGGACGGCGATGGCGATCTTGTCGTCGGGGTAGACGGTGTTCTGGGCGACGAAGCCGCCGACCTCGCCGGAGTGGGCGATCTCGCGGTGCCCGTCGCGGGTGCGGACGTCGACGGCGAGGCCATAGTGGGAGCCGGCGCCGTCCTTGAGCTTGACCTCGGTCTCGAGGGCCGTGTAGCTGGCGGGCTTGAGGAGGGTTTGGTCGATGATGCTGATGTCCCAGGTGAGGAGGTCGGCGACAGGCATGGCGAGGGTGGCGTCGCCGAAGTACCAGCCAGGGGCTTCGAGGATGGCGGGGCGGAGAGGGGCGAGGGCGTTGCGTGCATAGCCTTGGGGTTCGACGCGGTCGCGGTCGGTGTCGAGGTTGAGGACGTCCTTGAGGGCGAGCGGATGGAGGACGCGGGTGGAGAGGAACTGCCAGAAGGGCTGGCCGGAGGCTTTCTGGACGATAAGGGCGGCGAGGACGAAGTTGGTGTTGCTGTACTGCCACCTGGTGCCGGGCTCGAAGTCAAGGGGTTTGCCGGCCCACTCGCGGACGACCTCCATGGGGTCGGTGGGTTTGGTCCAGGCGGGGATGGTGTAGTCCTGCGGGGCGTAGTCGGAGTAGCCGCTGGTGTGCGAGAGGAGCATGCGGACGGTGACGTCGTGGGCGCGGGTGAGCTCGGGGTACCAGCGGGAGACGGTGTCGTCGAGGCTCATCTTGCCGTCTTCGACCAGGAGGAGGACGCAGGCGGCGGTGAACTGCTTGGAGATGGAGCCGACGGGGTAGTGCATAGCGGCGGTGGCGGGGAGTTGGGGCTGAAGGCGGGCGTTGCCGTAGGCGGTGGTGTAGGTGATGCGGCCGTTCTGGACGATGCCGAGTTCAGCGCTGGGGACGCCGGTGTCGGCGAGGACTTTCTGGGCGGCTGCGTCGATGCGGGACTTAAGGTCGGGGGCGATCTGCGCGGCGGCGGACAGGGTAGAGCAGAGGGCAAGGGCGGCGGCGGTGAGGAGACGTGGCCGGTGCGCTGGAGTGAGAGACATATGGTCAGTATCGCTGGAGAGTTGGGTTTCGCGCGACCAGGATTGCGGTGCTTCAGGGCAGGTGGGTGTGGGTGAGATCTTCGCAGATCTCCCAGAGTTTGGCGGCGGCTTCCGTGTCGCGGGCCTGGTGGGCGATGCGGGCGGGGCCGACGTCTCCGCCGCGCATCTCCGCGAAGCCCTGCGGGCCGTAGTAGCCGCCGCTCTTGGCACCGGGTGCGGTGGCGGCGTAGAGGGTGGGGAGGGCGCCTTCGACATCGGAGTTGAGAAGGAGGCCGATGGCGTGGCCGGCCCAGCGGCGCATGGCGGTCTCCGCGTGGCTGTAGGCGCCGGCCTGGAAGAGGTTGGTGTTGGCGACGCCGGGGTGGGCGGCGACGGAGAGGATGCGGCTGGTCGTCTCGCCTCCCGCGCGGAGGCGGCGGTCGAGTTCCGAGGAGAGCATGAGGTCGGCGAGCTTGGACTGCCCGTAGCTCTTTGTGGGCGAGTAGTTGCCGTGGTATTGGAGGTCGGTGAAGCGGATGCGGGCGTGCTTGTGGGCGATGGAGGCGATGAAGACGACACGGGGGGCGGTGGGGCTGCTGGCGGCGGCGCGTTGGAGCGCGGGCAGGAGGTGGGCGGTGAGGGCGAAGTGGCCGAGGACGTTGGTGCCGAACTGGAGCTCGAAGCTGTCCTTTGTTTGGAGGCGTTTGGGCGGGGCATAGACGCCGGCGTTGTTGATAAGGAGGTCGAGGGGGGTATCCCGGGCGAGTTCGCGGTCGGCGAAGGCCTGGACGTCGGCGAGGTCGGCGAGGTTGAGCTCGCTGACTTCAATGCTGGCCTGCGGAATGGCGTTGCGGATGCGTGCTGCGGCTGCCTCCCATTTGGCGAGGTCGCGGCAGGCGATGACGACTGTTGCTCCGTGGCGTGCGAGTTCGAGGGCGACGGGGTAGCCGATGCCGCTGTTGCCTCCGGTGATGATGGCTCGGCGGCCGGTCTGGTCGGGAATGTCGGCTGTGGTCCAGTGGCTGCTCATACGGGTTTGGATGCCTCGTGTCTGTAGGTGGGTCGTTTCGCCTGATCGTGCACCGGGGTTCCCCCCCCCCCGTACTGAAGTATGTCAAAATCTTCGAAGGAAGGGACTTAGGTCTGGACTTAGGGGTCCGCTCTCTTGAGGAGTGGACCTTGCGGAAGAGACGGTACCTCAGGGGCTTTCGTTGCGAGTTGGAACCTTTGCTGTGTCTTGATGGTACGTCCTGGGTTTGGGTGATTGCGCCACTCTGGGTGTGCGAGAGTTTTCTGCAAGGTTTGTTTAGACACTGCGGAATAGAGGCTCTCGGCGCGCACTGGAAAGCAGATAGCGAGATTTTGTCAGGACGCTCCTACGCGGTGGCCTCTACACTGGGGTGGCGGCGGTTTGGCGCGTGGTGGTATCCGAGCGATGCATCTTCCCCTGTTCACGGCGCTGGTGTTTCTGGGATCGATTGTGGCGGGGCTGCTGGGTGCGCTGACCGGGCTGGGCGGGGGTGTGGTGCTGACACCGCTGCTGACAATTATGTTTCATGTGGATATCCGGTATGCGATCGGGGCTTCGCTGGTGTCGGTGATTGCGACGAGTTCCGGGGCGGCGGCGGCGTATGTGCGCGAGGGTTTTTCGAATGTGCGCATCGGGATGTTTCTGGAGGTGGCGACGACGCTGGGGGCGCTGTTTGGGGCGTTTCTGGCCTCGCGGGTGCCAACGCGGGCGCTGACGGTGATCTTTGGGGTGGTGCTGCTGTACTCGGCGTATCTCTCGTGGCAGCAGAGCCGGCGGGCGGGGGAGGTGGAGCCGGCGCTGGGTGAGGCGGCAGGGCGGAGATCGGACCAGCTGGGCTTGTCGGGGTCGTTTCCCGTGGGCGATGGCAAGGTGGAGAGGTATCAGTCGGACCGTGTGGCGGGTGGGTTTTGTACGATGTTTGGGGCGGGGACGCTATCGGGTTTGCTGGGGATCGGGTCGGGGGCGGTGAAGGTGCTGGCGATGGACCGGGTGATGCGGCTGCCGTTCAAGGTGTCGACGACGACGTCGAACTTCATGATCGGGGTGACGGCGGCGGCTTCGGCGGGGATTTATCTCCATCGCGGGTATATCGATCCGGGGCTGGCGTTTCCGGTGATGCTGGGGGTGCTGGCTGGGTCGCTGCTGGGGGCACGGTACCTGGTGAAGGCGCGGGTGTCGCTGCTGCGCACGGTATTTACGGTGGTGATTCTGGCGTTGGGTGTGGAGATGATTGTGAGTGGATGGAGGGGGCTCGGTGGGTGACGTTTCGGGAAAGAAAGGAGGTGCGCTGAGCGATGCGGCGATGGAGGCTGGGATGGGGAGGCTGCTGCAGGTTGGTGTGCTGCTGGCGTCGCTGGTGGTGCTGGTGGGAGGGGTGCTGTACCTGCGGACGGACGGGGATGGGCGGGTGAGCTATGCGAGGTTTGCGAGTGAGCCGGAGGCGCTGAGAAGGTGGACGGAGTTGCTGCAGGCGGTGCGGCATGGGGAGCCTGCGGCGGTGATCCAGGTGGGGATCCTGCTTTTGATTGCGACACCAGTGGCTCGGGTGGTGTTTGCGGTGGTGGCGTTTTGGGTGCAGCGCGACTGGAGGTATGTGGGGATCAGTGTGGCGGTGCTGGCGATTTTATTACTGAGCTTTTTAGGTAGTGGTGCAGTTTGATTCTAGGCCGCCCGCGCAAACTGACGGTCCAACAGCCCAACCAGCCTTCCATTGTCCAGACGTGCTGCACAAGCCCAGCCTCCATTGCCGGAGTGACGCGAGCGTTTTGGACCCGAACGAAGTTGTAGTGCATGAAATGTAAGGCGACCGCATGGCCATGGTTTTCGATCTTCTTTGAGAGGCCATTTGTCATCCGAGTAAAGCGGCGCATCGACATACGCATGGTGAGGTTCTGACGCTCTACGAAGCTGGTAGAGACGTGCTTAGGATCGGGGACGCCGCTTACGGTCTTCCTATCGTAGCCGATGCAAGTGGCAGGGCTGTAGCGCGTATCGTGGGCGTCGTAGCCGTATACCTTGTGGAGCACTGCATAATTGGCATCGCCGCCGAACGCTTCTTCTACGGCCTTGAGGTACGGCTTGTGTGCATCGGTGGTGATCTGCGGATTGCCATTAATGCGTTCCCGGCAATCCTGCATGAAGTCCGTCGCCCAACCTGTCGAGCGACCGCCAACAAGGTATGACTCACAGAGCTTTGTTTCGGCGTCGATGGCTGTCCATGTCCACGCGTCGCCCCATCCCTCATGCTTCTTTGCGAGAGACGTTCTTAGCCTTATCCCCAACAAAGGCCCAAATCTCATCACACTGCAGACGCCGTACTTTGAGGTTGCGAACGTTGCGGTGGTGATACTCGGCACAGGCGCAACCCATGTCCTCAATCAGTTTCAGTACCGTATGCTTCGCAACGCCCGTTATGCGGACGATTGCATTGATGCTGTTCCCGCTACGAGGGCTGGGACAACTTGGACGCGCTTTGCTGTGCTTAGACGGTTCACTGAATTCCCCTGCAAGCATACTGCAAATAATGCTTGCAAGGGGGGGGGGAGGAGGAATGCAAGCATTATTACAAATATCGAGGTGCAAGCATGAGCGAAGAAGTGGCAGGGAAAGCGAAGGGCGGATTTGCAAGAGCGGGAGTTCTCTCGCCACAGAAGCGGAGCGAAATTGCCAAGAACGCGGCGGCGGCTCGGTGGGGTGGAGCAGACCAACTCGCAAGGGCAACACATGAAGGGCCGATGCGCCTAGGGAACGTGGAGATTTCGGCGGCAGTACTTGCAGATGGCAGGCGTCTCATCACGCAAAGCGACTTCATGCGAGCGTTAGGACGTGCGCGGCAAGCTAAGGGGCGTCAATATTACGACGGCGACGTCAACTTGCCTGCCTTTCTCACTGCAAAGAACCTTAGACGATTTATTCCAAAAGACTTAGAGGTGACGTCAAGCCAGATTGAATTTGTGACTCTTCGGGGTGCTAAGGCATTTGGTTATGCTGCCGAGCTTCTCCCGAAAGTATGTGAGGTCTTCTTGCAGGCTAGCGACAAAGGGCAATTAACCGTTTCGCAAAAGCACATTGCAGACCAGGCAAAAATTCTGATTCGACTACGCTCAGGGTCAGAATGACCGCCTTAACGGCGGCAGAACGTGGCTAGGCTTGGAGCGTGGGTGTCAGAGGTTTAGGGGCGGCTGGAGCAGGCTACGGCGGCTTCGATGCCGGCGTTGACCTGGGCCTGGGCGAACTCGGCGGTGACGCGGATGCCGTTGAGGATGGCTTTTTCGTTGGACGACCCATGGCCTACGATGCAGACGCCGCGGACGCCGAGGAGGGGGGCGCCGCCGTACTCGGTGTAGTCGAGGCGCTTCTTCCAGGACTTGAAGGCCTTCTGGGAGAGGAGAGCGCCGATCTGCGAAGTGACGGTGGAGCGCAGGTTTTCGCGGAGGGAGGAGCTGACGAGTTTGGCCAGGCCTTCGCTGGCCTTGAGGGCGACGTTGCCGACGAAGCCGTCGCAGACGACGACGTCGGCGCGGCCATTGAAGAGGTCGCGGCCTTCGACGTTGCCGATGACGTGGAGGCTGGAGGCGCGAAGAAGGGGGAGGGTTTCCCTGGTCTGGGCGTTGCCCTTGGAGTCTTCTTCGCCGATGGAGAGCAGGCCGACGCGGGGGTGGGCGATGTGGAGGACGCTGCGGGCGTAGAGGTCGCCCATGATGGCGAACTGGAGGAGGTCTGCGGGGTCGGAGTCGACGTTGGCGCCGACATCGAGGAGGACGGATGGGTTGCCGTTGGTGGTGGGAAGGACGGCAGCGAGGGCGGGGCGGTTGACGCCGGCGAGCATGCCGAGGACCATCTTTGCGGTGGCCATGGCGGCGCCGGTGTTGCCGGCGGTAAAGAAGCCGGCGGCGCGGCGTTCGCGGACCATTTTGAGGCCGACGCGCATGGAGGAGTCGCGTTTGGAGCGGACGGCCTGGGCTGCCTTGTCGTCCATGCTGATCCACTCGGCGGCGTGGACGATCTCGATGGGGAGGATCTCGCCACCGAGCTCGGCATCGAGCAGTGGACGGAGGCGATCGCTGGGGCCGACGAGGTGGACGCGGACGTCGAGTTGACGGCACGCAGCGATGGCCCCGCGAATCTCGGATTCGGGGGCCTTGTCGGAGCCCATCCCGTCTACGGCGATGTCAGTCGGCATCTGGGGGTGTTCTTGGGACTGTGAGGATGCGTTAGCTGGCTTCTTTTACGGCTAGAACGGAGCGGCCCTTGTATTCGCCGCACTTACGGCAGACGCAATGCGGCAGTTTGCGCTCGTGGCAGTTGGGGCAGATGGAGGTTCCGGTGGGTGTGAGGAAGTCGTGGCTGCGGCGGAGGGCAGTCCGTCGCTTGGAGTGGCGCCGTTTTGGATTAGGCATTGCAGTGTCCCTTTCGATCAGCCTATCGGCGTGTGCGCCGGGCGCATGCACGATGAGGCGAAGCTTGGTGTTACGAGAGCCGGTGGAGATCTACCGGCTGGTCTTTTCTATCTGTCCTGCCGGGCCTATCTGTCCTGCGGGGCCAGTCTGTCCTGCCGGGCCGGTCAGCTCCTGTGCCAGGCCAGCAAGTGCATTCCACCGCGGGTCAGCCGGAGCGTCATCGCAGTGGCATTTTGCCTGATTCAGATTCTGTCCACAGTGCTGGCAGAGTCCCTTGCAGTCCGGCTCGCAGAGCGTTCGTGTGGGAAGGGAGAGGAGCACCTGTTCGCGCACGACGTGTTCGAGCAGAAGCCCGCTTTTTTCATAATACCCGATCTCGGTCTCTTCTTCGGAGATGGCGCGCTCTTTCCCGTCTCCGTCGACGGCTTCGGGGCGGAAGATGAGGTCGAAGTCGCCGGAGAGGTGTTTGGGGACGGGCTCGACGCAGCGGGCGCAGAGGAGTTCGAAGTCGCCGTTGTAGATGGCGCGCAGGCGGATATCTTCGACGACTTCTTTATGGCCGCGGCGCTCGATGATGAGGTCAGCCTCGCCTTTGACGGCGAGCGGGCCAATCTGGCGGACGTCGGGGGTGTAGTCGAGGGAGTTGGCGGGGATGGTTTGGTCGAGATGGAGGGGCTCGTCCTGGAGGTCGATGGGTTTGATGAGCATGGTACTGAGATCTATTTTCTCATGCCTGGCGCGGGTGCGAGGGGGTTGGGGTTCAGTCCGGTGTGGTGGGGAGGAAGAGGCTGAAGATGGTGCCGTGGTGGACGGGGTGCTGGGAGCTGCGGACCTCGAGGCGGCCTTTGTGGCGCTGGATGATGCCGTGGGAGATCCAGAGGCCGAGGCCGGTGCCGTTGAGGTCTTTGGTGGTGAAGAAGGGTTCGAAGAGGTGGTTGAGGGTTGCGGAGGACATGCCGTGGCCGGTGTCGGCGACGGTGATGCGGACGCCGCGGCGACCGGTGGGGATGTCGGTGGTGTCGTGGGCGCGGGCGAGGAGGCGGCCGCCGGTGCGCATGGCGTCGATGGCGTTGGCGATGAGGTTATTGAGCACCTGACGGATGTCGTTCTCGAAGCAGAGGATGCGGGTGGCGGAGGTGTAACTGGTCTCTACCTGGATGCCGGAGTTGGAGAGGCGTCCCTGGTAGAGGTTGAGGACGGCATTGACGAGCTGGGCGGCGGTGACGGCGGTGGGGCGGACGGCCTGGCGATGGAAGCGGAGGGTCTGGGTGGCGATCTGGGAGACGCGGGAGAGCTCCGACTGCGCCATGTTGACGTAGACCTTGAGCTCGGGTGGCAGGCCAGGATCTGTGGAGACGAGATAGAGGAGGTTGGTGATGGCCTCGAGGGGGTTGTTGATCTCGTGGGAGATGGAGCTGGCGAGGCGACCGACGGCGGCGAGTTTCTCGCTTTGGACGAGGGCGGCCTCGGTTCGTTTCTGCTGTGTGACTTCAAGCGATGCGGTGGTAATGCCGGCTAGATTTCCGGCTTTGTCGTACACCGGGAAGTAGTTGACGTTCCAGGTTCGGCGATCGCCGGGTCTGGAGGAGAGTTCGCCTTCGAGGATGTAGTCGCGCACGGGCTGGCCGGTGGCGACCTGGCGGAAGAGCTGGCCGATGGAGGCGACGCCGGAGGCGATGTCGAGGACGGAGCGGCCGATGATCTGGTCTTTGGGAAGGCCGATCATGCGGGCGAGCTCGTCGTTGATGCGGAGGTATCTGAAGGAGACGGGATCGAAGAGGGCGAGGCCGACGGGGGTGTTCTCGTAGATGGACTCGAGTTCGGCGCGCTGACGTTCGGTTTCGAGCTGCTTCTGATGGAGTGTGGCGGCAAAGGTGCGGCTGTCGTGGATGTCGATGGCGACGCCGAGCCATTGGAGGACGGCGCCGTTTTCATCGCGGACGGGCGAGGCGCGAAGTGAGAACCAGCGGGAGGCGCCATCCTCGTTGCGTATGAGGCGGGCTTCGATGTCGTAGTCTGTGCCGGACTCGACGGAGGCGCCCCAGACGCGGAGGACGCGGTGGCGGTCCGTGGGGTCGAAGGCATTGATCCAGCTGCCGGCGTCGTCGGGGGCGTGCTGTGGACCGATGAACTCGAGGAAGCGCTGGTTGGCGTAGCTGATGCGTCCATCCGCGGCGCCCATCCAGATGAACTGCGGGTTGAGGTCGGTGAGGATGCGGTAGCGGTTTTCGCTATCGCGAAGAGCTTCGTGGGCGAGGCGATCGGCGGTGATGTCGCGAAAGAAGATGATGATGCCGTCGGGCGCGGGCCGGGCCTCGATGCGGAGCCAAAGGTTGAGGGGATCGGGGTAAAAGGCATCGAAGGTGCCGGGGAGGCGGTCCACCATGGCGCGGTGATATTTCGCGACGTAGGGAGAGTCTGGGTAGACGGTTCCGGGGAACTGCTCCCAAAGATTCTTGCCGAGGGGATCTCCGGCGGGAGAGAGCAACTCCTGAGCGCGGCGATTGAGGAAGGTGAAGTTGTAGTCGAAGTCGAGTGAGATGATGGCGTCGGAGGTGACGTCGAGGACCTGACCGAGAGCGGCGGCCGCGCGGTCGCGATCGCCTTCGGCGCGCTTACGGGCGGTGATGTTGGAGAAGAAGAGGATGATGCTGTCGTCTGCGTGCGGGCGTGCCGTGATGCGGAACCAGGCGTTCAGGGGATCGGGGTAGTAGGTTTCAAATTCGGTAGGGACACGCTGGTCCATGGTGCGGAGATAGTTGGAGAGGTAGGGCTCGCCGAGGGCTTCGGGAAAGAGCTCCCGCATGTCCTCACCGACGAGCGGGCCCGAGTTGAGAAGTTCGATCGCATTTCGGTTGGCAAAGGTGTAGCGCCAGCTCCGGTCCACAATCAGGATGCTGTCAGGCGTGGCATCGTAGACCTGCTGGAGCTGGGTGACAGTGGCCGCGCGGGACTGCTCGACTTGCCTGTCAGCAGTGATGTCGCGATAGAAGACGGCGAGGCCGGTAGGCTGGGGAAAGAGCTGGACATCGACCCAGAGGTCCAAGCGGGGATAGAAGAACTCGAAGCGGCGGGTTTCGCGGTCGTGCATGGCGCGGAGGAAGTTCTCTTCGAGAACCGTGCCGCGCGTGTCGGCGCGAATATCCCAGTAGCACTTGCCGAGGAAGTCCGGGCCGAGGTGGCTTATCGCGATGGCCTGCGCGTTGGCGTAGAGGATGTGGAAGCCTCGGTCGAGGACGATGACGGCATATGGGCAGATATCGAGGAGTGCGGCAAAGTCCGGCGCTGCCGTGGTGTCGAGAGTTTCGGTCTCGCGGCGGAGATCGGAAGAGCCGTCGATGATGGAGTTGTCCGGCATGGGGGCTTGTTTTTCTGAGCTTACTCCCCTGTGGTGTGGCCGGAGGATCTCGCTTCAAGGGCAGCGATGCGGTCCTCAAGCGCGGCGATGGCGGAGCGGAGAGCGAGCAGTTCGGTCTGCAGGGAGGGGAGTGATTCGGGCTGTGAAGAGGCCAGGCCGGAGTCTGCGGGAGGGGGTGCGACGGCGGAGGGATCACCGAGCAGGTGGGCGTAGCGGGCTTCGCGGGAGCCGGGATGCCGGGGCAGGAGGGTGACGAGGGGGCCGGTGGTGTCGGGGGTGATGGGTGCGTCGGCATCGGGCCGGGGCGGGCGCGCGGCGAGACGGTCGAGGGTGGCGATGACGGCGGCGAGGTCGTCGAAGGCGTGGAGGCGGTCGGAGCGGGAGCGGAGCTCGCCGGGTGTTTGGGGGCCGCGCAGCAGAAGGAGACAGAGAAGGGCGGTCTCATCGCGGCGCAGGTTGAGGAGGGTGCGGGCGCGGTGCTCGTACTTGGGGACGCGAGCGGCTGCTGTGTCACGGCTACCGCGGTTGGGGGTGACGAGGCCCCGGTCTTCGAGGGACTGCAGGGCTTCGAGAACGTCTTCTTCGGAGAGGGTGAGGACGGGATCTCGCGAGGAGCGCTGATTGGCGGCGGCCTGGAGCGCGTTTCGGGAGAGCGGGTAGTACTCGGGGGTGGTGATCTCCTTCTCGATCAAGGAGCCGAGGACGCGGATCTCATTGGGCGAGAGTTGCATACCTATAAGGGTGCCACAGACTCAGGTCGCAGCGGGTATTGCGGGCAGGGGAGTCGCTTATGACACAAAAGTTACGTAGCAGGTTGTCTCCGGGTGGCGCATTTGCCGTCGTGAACGATTAGAATCGAGATAGCGAATAGGGATCAGCGGTCTCGATATGGGCTGGGCATTCGTGGATTAGAGATTGACCGGGGGGGATGTTGCGGATGCGGATGGAGCTGACAAAGCGGGTGGCAGCAGCAGCAGCGGTGGCGGTTGCGATGGTGGGCATTTGCGGCAGCCGGGCCGATGCGGCAGGTATGCCGTCTGCGGGTGTGGTGGCAGGGCAAGGGATGATGTCGGGCGCGATGACTGGTCTTGGACAGCGCTATGCGCTTCATCTTCATCATCTGCACACGGGCGAGAGCCTGGATGTGGTGTACCGGGTGGGGAACTTGTATCTGCCGGATGCGATAGAGAAGCTGAACCTTTTTTTACGGGATCATCGGACTCAGGCGGAGGCGGATTACGACCCGCGGGAGTTCGATCTGCTGCACTCGCTGATGGCAAGCATGGGACGGGCGAATGGCGTGATCGATATTGTGTGCGGCTATCGTTCGCCGGAGAGCAATGAATATCTGCGGACACGAGCATCGGTGACGGGCGTTGCCGAGCATAGTCAGCATATGTTGTCGAAGGCGATCGACATCCGGGTGCCGGGCGTGTCCACGTTGATGCTGCGGAACGCGGCGCTGGCAATGGGAGCGGGCGGCGTGGGGTACTACCCGGGGAGCCAGTTTGTGCATGTCGATGTGGGTCCGGTGCGTGAGTGGCAGTTTGGCGGGTTCAGCCGGGCGAGGGCACGGCTGCGATCGCGTCGTCACGCGGTTCGGTTTTCACGCGGCATGTGATGCGTGTGTTTTGAGAGGGCCCCGCTCTGGCGGGGCCTTTTTTGCTGTCATTGCGACAACTGGAGGATTACAGAGAGACAGGAGCGGCACTGGTATGCTGCGCGGGATGGGCGCGAAGGTGGTTGGGGCGGTGCTTGCGTGCGCGGAGGAGTCGCTGCGGGGTATTGCGGAGGAGATGGCCGAGCAGGCGCTGCGATCCGGCACAAAGGCGGAGCGCTGCCGGGCGCGGGAGAGCTTGAAGAGAATGAGGCGCGCGGGCGCTTTGGAAGGCGGCACGTTATAGTCTGATCTACCACAGTGGCTATTTTGAGACGCTATTTCCTCGCAGTCGGCTTCGATCGAGCTCCATGCTGAAGACAGACTATGTGCCGTTCTGCTGGAGAACCCTTTGCTCGCGCAAGGGAGGAGGGGTGAGCGCGCGATGGCCTGAGCGCCTGGTTGCGGCAACGGCTCTGATGCTGGCGTTCTTGTTGGCCGGCGCCGGCCTGCGGGCGCAAACGACTCTCACCATCGCCACTGTAAATAACGGCGACATGATTGCGATGCAGCGTCTCTCCAGGCAGTTTGAGCAGCAGCATCCGGACATCCATCTGGACTGGGTCATGCTTGAAGAAAATATTTTGCGGGAGAAGACCACCACTGATGCCGCCACGCACGGCGGCCAATACGATGTGGTCACCATTGGTCCGCTGGAGACGCCGATATGGGGCCGACGCGGGTGGCTTCTTTCGCTTGGAGACAAGCTTTCCCCGAGCTATGACGTGGACGACCTGTTGAAGCCGATTCGCGACGGAGCATCCGACCACGGCAGGCTCTACGCGCTTCCGTTCTATGCGGAAAGCTCCCTGACCTACTACCGGAAGGACCTCTTTGCCGCTGCGGGCCTGACTATGCCAGCGCATCCTACCTACGAGGACATCGAGCGCTTTGCCAAGGCTCTTAATGATCCTGCCAAGGACGTATATGGCGTATGCCTGCGCGGGAAGCCTGGCTGGGGTGAGAATATCGCCTACGTCACAACGGTCGCAAACACCTTTGGCGGCCGCTGGTTTAACGAGTCCTGGAAGTCGCAGCTCGATTCCGCCGAGTGGCACAACGCTGTCTCGCTCTATGTGAACCTTCTCCAGAGGTACGGTCCACCGGGGAGTAGTTCGAACGGCTTCAATGAGTTGCTGACGCTGTTTGAGAATGGCCGGTGTGGCATGTGGATCGATGCCACTGTGGCCGCTGGCGCGCTCTCGAATTCGAAGCAGTCCAAAGTTGCGGACGCGGTTGGTTTCGCACCCGCACCCGTCGCGGTGACTCCTCGTGGCGCACAGTGGCTCTGGTTTTGGGCGCTCGCTGTTCCTTCGTCGACCAAGCATGCCGATGCAGCTATCAAGTTTGTCGAGTGGGCCACTTCCCGGGAGTACATCCGCCTGGTTGCGCAGACGGACGGATGGGCCGCTGTACCCCCCGGAACGCGCCGTTCCACCTACGAGCAGCCGGAGTATCTGGCGGCCGCGCCGTTTGCCGGTCTCGTGTACCGCTCCATCATGGCGGCCGACCCGCTTCACCCGACGCTGGATCCAGTGCCCTATACGGGCATTCAGGTGGTGGTGATTCCTGCGTTTCCCACCATTGGCAACCAGGTTGGGCAGATTCTGGCGGGGGCTCTGGTCGGCAACAGCACGGTCGATGAAGCTTTGCACAAGGCGCAGGCGGCGACGGAGCGCGTGATCCAGCGCATGGGGGTCGCCCAGTAGCCGATGACACCGACCACTTCCAACGACGTAGCGCCTCTGTCCAGACCGGCCCGGAGCTCGAATCGCGTGCGCGGCCTGTCGCTGAATCTGCCCGCGATCACGGTACTCCTCATCTGGTCTGTCGTTCCGCTGCTGATGACGCTCTGGTTTTCGTTCCAGCGCTACAACCTGATGGACCCGGGCCGGAACGGTTTCGACAGGCTGGGCAACTACACTTACCTGTTCAGCGACCCCGGTCTGCTCACCGCCATCTGGAACACTGCGTTTCTACTGGTTGCCGTGCTGGTCATCACCATCGGCCTGGGTACGCTGATTGCCGTTCTGCTTGACCAGGAGTTCTTCGGTCGAAGCGTTGTGAGAGTGTTGGTGCTGGCTCCCTTCTTCGTGATGCCCACGGTCAGCGCTCTGGTGTGGAAGAACATGATGATGCATCCGGACAACGGCTTGCTGGCCTTCCTGATGCGGTCCGTAGGCCTTAGGCCGATCGATTGGTTCGCCGTCGCACCGCTCACGTCCATCATCCTGATCGTCTCCTGGGAGTGGCTTCCCTTTGCTGTACTGACCTTGCTGACTGCCGTCCAGTCACTCGATCCTGAGCGTCAGGAGGCTGCGCGCATGGACGGTGCTGGCCCCCTCGCCATGTTTCGGTACATTATCTGGCCGCACCTCGGACGAGCCGTGGCGGCCACTACCATGATTGAAACGATTTTTATCCTCGGCATCTTCGCGGAGATCTACGTCACAAGCTCGGGCGGCCCCGGCTTTGCCTCCACCAATCTCTCCTTTCTCATCTATCGCTATGTCCTGATGGAGTACGACATTGGTGGCGCATCGGTCGCTGGGCTGCTCGCCATCGTGCTCGCAAACGTCCTTGCCTTTTTTCTGCTGCGCTCGTTTGCGCGCAACCTCGATGCGTAGCTTCTACGAAGGAGGACGGAAGCATGAGATCTCATAACTTGCTGCGCAAGTTGCGCATGACGCTTCTTGGCTGGACCGTTGCGATCGTTCTCGCGTTTCCCGTCTTCTGGATGGTCCTGACCAGCTTCAAGACGGAAACTGAAGCCATCTCGCGCGTGCCTCAACTCTTCTTTCATCCCACGCTTAACAGCTACGTCGCCGTGCAGGCGCAGGCGCATTATCTGCACTTTGCCTGGAACAGCGTTTTCGTCTCGCTCGGTTCGACGCTGCTGGCGCTGGTGTTGGGAATTCCTTCCGCTTACGCCATGGCATTCATGCCCACGCGCCGCACGCGAGGGACGCTGCTGTGGATGCTCTCCACCAAGATGATGCCGTCGGTCGGCGTGCTTGTGCCCATCTATCTCATCTTCCGCGACCTGGGGCTGCTCGACACGCGCACGGGCCTTCTGCTGGTGGACGCGCTGGCGAATCTGCCTATCGTGATCTGGATGCTCTATACCTTTTTCAAGGAGGTACCGCGCGAGGTGCTCGAGGCAGCGCGCATGGATGGCGCGGGCCCGCTCCGCGAGCTCTACAACCTGCTGCTGCCGCTCTCCATGCCGGGCATCGTTTCGACCAGTCTGCTCGCGGTCATTCTTACCTGGAACGAGGCTTTCTGGAGCCTTACACTTACTGCTTCGAAGGCGGCCCCGCTCCCGGCATTTATCGCTTCCTTTTCGAGCCCGGAAGGACTTTTTTACTCGAAGCTTTCCGCCGCCTCGACCATGGCTATTGCGCCCATCCTGATACTCGGCTTTATCAGTCAGAGGCACCTGGTCCGCGGCCTTACCTTTGGCGCGGTGAAGTAACAGCGGAGGCGCGACATGGCAACAGTGGAACTGCATCGGCTGTATAAGAGCTATGGTTCGACCGAGATCATCAAGGGGATTGACCTCACGATCCGCGACCAGGAGTTGACCGTGTTCGTCGGACCGTCCGGGTGCGGCAAGTCCACGCTGCTGCGCCTGATAGCGGGCCTCGAAGAGATTACCGCGGGCGACCTGCTGATCGACGGCCAGCGCGTGAACGACATCTCCCCGGCCAAGCGCGGTCTCGCCCTCGTCTTTCAGAGCTACGCTCTCTATCCGCATATGAGCGTGGCAGAGAATATGTCGTTCAGCCTCAAGCTGGCCGGGGTTCCGGAGCAGGAGCGCGAACGAAAGGTGATGGAGGCGGCGCGTATTCTGCACCTCGAACCCCTGCTTGAGCGCAAGCCAAAAGACCTCTCCGGCGGCCAGCGACAGCGCGTCGCGATTGGACGGGCCATTGTGCGCAACCCAAAGGTCTTCCTCTTCGACGAACCACTCTCGAACCTCGATGCCGCCTTGCGCGTCCACATGCGTCTCGAGCTGACCAGGCTGCACCGCCAGCTGCACGCCACGATGATTTACGTCACGCATGATCAGGTGGAGGCCATGACCATGGCGGACCGGATTGTGGTGATGCAGGCCGGTGTCATCGAGCAGGTCGGCTCCCCGATGGAACTGTATCGCTCTCCGAAGAATCTCTTCGTTGCCGGCTTCCTCGGCTCTCCGCGCATGAATTTCCTGCAGGGCACGGTGCAGCAGGCTGATGGTTCAGGAGTCAACCTCGCTGTAGGCGACACAACACTGCGTCTGCCGGATTTCACCGGTTCAGCAAAGGCCGGTGAGAAGGTGACTCTCGGCGCCCGGCCCGAGCACATCGGCATCGTCCAGGATGGAGGACTTCCCGCACGCGTCAACCTGGTCGAGCATCTCGGCGCCGAAAGCTACCTGCACCTCCAAGCCTCATCGGGCGAAGCTTTAACGGTCAGGGTGAATGGCGAGACCGAAGTGCAACCGGACCAGCAGGTGCGCTTGCAGTTCGATCCAATATCCGTGCACGTCTTTAACTCGGCTGGCGATGCCATTCCGCGTGTGCCTGCGCCCGTGACTCCGGTCGCATCATTCCTTGGCTGACAGCCCGCGGGAAAGTTCTGTACCAAGTTCTGCACCAGGGAGCATTCAGAGATGGCGAAGGAAATATCCAGCGTGAAGTTGAATCAAGCGTCCTTATCGAGCCTGCCTCCGGAGGTTCGCGTTCCCGCTTACGATCGCGGCGGGCTGCAACCACACATCGTTCATCTTGGGGTGGGTGGCTTCCATCGTGCGCATCAGGCAGTCTACCTGGACGATCTGCTCGCGCTGGCGGACACGGAACGCTGGGGCGAGACCGGAATCGGAGTCCTCCCAAGCGACATCCGCATGAGGGACGCGCTGCGTGGTCAGGACTTCCTGTACACGGTCGTCGAGCGCAGTGCGGCCGAGCAATCTGCGCGCGTGATCGGCTCGCTGACTGGCTATATTTATGCCCCGGAAGACAGGGAAGGAGCTATAGAGAGGATGGCAGCGCCTAGCACCCGTATCGTCTCACTCACGATTACCGAGGGTGGCTACTACATCGACGAAAGCACGGGTGAGTTCGTCGCGGGCCATCCCGACATTCAGCATGATCTCCATCACCTGGATCAGCCCAGCAGCTCAATTGGTTTGGTGGCTGAGGCGTTGGATCGCAGACGGCTCCGAGGTCTGCCGCCGTTTACGCTCATGTCCTGCGACAACCTGCAGGAGAACGGACATGTCGCCAGGAGAGTGATGCTGGCATACACCGGACTGAGCAATTCCGCGTTGCAGCAATGGATTGCCGAGACCGTCGCATTCCCTAACAGCATGGTTGATCGCATCACGCCGGCCACAACTTCTGAGGACCTTGCCTTTGTTGCCGAGCGCTTCGGGATTGAGGATGCGTGGCCTGTGATGACCGAACCTTTTCGTCAATGGGTTATCGAAGATCACTTCTCAAACGGCAGGCCCGAGTGGGAAAGGGTCGGCGCCCAGCTTATCGGCGACGTAGCTCCCTTTGAAACGATGAAGATTCGGCTGTTGAATGGCAGCCACCTTGCTATGGCCTACCTTGGCGCATTGATCGGCTTTACTTATGTGCACGAGATCATGGCCGACCCGATCTTTGTGTCTTTCGTGGAAGCCTTTATGGATCAAGTCACCCCCATTGTTCCCAATATCCCGGGCACCTCGGTCGCGGATTATAAGAAGACCTTGCTGGAAAGGTTCTCGAATCCAAATATTCGCGACCAGGTGACTCGTATCTGTTCGGAGGGCTCGGCCAAGATGCCGAAATGGCTGCTTCCTTCCATCATTGAGCTTCTGGAGCGGGACGGCAATATAAGCCTGCTTGTTCTCGTAGTGGCTAGCTGGATCTTCTACTTTGGCCAGGGTACAAACGAGCGCGGGCAGCCTTTAGAGGTCGTCGACGCACGCGCTGCCGAACTGATTGGTCTGGCCAGGTCAAAGCCGATGGACCCCCGGCCGATGCTCGCCGAAAGAACTATCTTCGGTGAACGACTTCCGGCGAATCCGAGTTTCGTCAAGGCCGTGGACGGTGCGATCAGCATGCTGTCAGTTAAGGGTGTTCACGCAACCATGCGGCACACTCTTTCTTCTTTAAATTCCTAGATCCATCCGCGACTCACTGTTATGAGGGCGCAAAAAGGCCGCCCGAAGGCGGCCTTTTGCTTGGTGTGTATCCTCACTTAGTCGCCAGCTACGGTCTCTTCAGCGGGGATGGCGTTGACGACCTCGGCCTTGGAGACTGGGGCTAATTTGATGCCGGCCATACTGGAGCCCACACCGCCGATATCACCGAGGGCGATGAAGCCGGCAGGCTGGTCGGGTTCCTGGAGAATCTCCTTGCGGTAGAGTTTGGCCATGCGGGCGTTTTCGGCATCCTGCTTGAGCTTCGCATCGCGTGCGCGGATTTTTTCCTCGCGGGCGTTCTTGGCGACGCCGGACTTATCCATGGTGTCGTTGGCGGCGGCATTGACGTGCTCATCGTTGAGGACGAGATCGTACTTCGCTTCCTTCTCGAGCCCGACCTTTTTACCGCCGGCGAAGATCTCATGCCGGCCGTGCTCCTCGTACCACTTGGTAAGGGTGGAGGTCATGTGCATCTTTTCGATGATGTTGCGCCAGCCGACGCCGGTGTTGTAGGCGCAGAAGGAGATCTCGCCTTCCTGGGTGGCGTAGGGGATGATGCACTGCTCGGTGCGGCGGAAGTCGTAGTTGAAGAGGTCCTGGAACCACATGCCGGCGATGAAGAGGAAGTTCCAACGATCGGCGCGGCGCATCTCGATGTCCTTCTGAGTGCGGTCGGCGGTGACCTTGCCGTAGTTGCGGCCGGTAGCGCCGAAGCACTTATCGAACTTGGACAGGAGATCCATGATCTTGAAGTGCGTGGGAGCCTCCGTGGGGTCGTAGTTGCGAAGGAGGGCGAGGGCGGCGCCGAGCATGGTGAGGTACTTGCCACGGGCAGCGTCGTTAACGCGGGCGATGTCCTTGGCGAGACGGTCAGCGTTGAGGAAGGCGGTGACGGGAACGGCTTCCTTGGTTTCCTTGTCGATCATGAGCGCCATGCCGATGCCGCAGTTGGGGTGGCAGCCGCAGGAGAGCTGGCCCCAGTCGCGGTTGGGACCGTGGACGAGGTCGGCCCAGTCGGAAAAGGTGGACATGAAGGAGATGGGGAACCAGTCGCGTACGGGCTCGCCGAGGCCGGTCTGGTTTTTGACGTCGTGGGCGAGGTGCGAGAGGGTGTAGCGCTGCGCCATGCGGCGCTCGTCGGAGACCTCTTCGTCGCGGCCGGTGAAGGAGACGGGCTGGAAGGAGAGGAAGTTGATTTTTTTGGGGTTGTCTAGGGCAAACTCGATGATGCGGCCGACCTGCTCGTTGTTGATGCCGTTGATGATGCAGGTGACGGGAACGATGTCGACGCCGGCCTCGTGGAGGTTGTGGATGGCCTGGAGCTTGACGTCGAACGAGTTGCCGACCTTGCGGTGCGAGTTGGCGGCGTTGCCGATGCCATCGAACTGGAGGTAGGCGTAGCGGAGACCGGCCTCTGCGGCGGCCTTCGAGAACTCCTTGGACTTGGCGAACTCGATGCCGTTGGTGGCGGCCTGGACGGAGGTGTAGCCGACCTTGCGGGCATAGGCGACGGCGTCGAGGAAGTAGGGGGAGAGGGTGGGCTCGCCGCCCGAGAACTGCACGGACATCTGGCGCTTGGGCTTGATGGTCACGGCGTTGTCGAGCATGGTCTTGATCTCTTCCCACGTGAGCTCGTGGACGAAGCCGACCTGGTTGGCGTCCATGAAGCAGGGATCGCACATCATGTTGCAGCGGTTGGTGAGATCGATGGTGAGGACCGAGCCGCGGCCATGGGTGACGGTGGAGGTACCGTGATTGTGGAGTTTTTCGTCGTTGTGGGCGCGGATGTCGCGGCCGGGGAAGACCTCTTCGAGGTGCTTGAAGAAGGCGGTGTCGATGGACATGACGTCTTCAAAGTGGCCGTGGATGGGGCAATCCTTGACCATGAGGATCTGGCCGTCGCGCTCAATGATCTGGGCCTTGATCTCGCCGACCTTTTCGTTCAGAAGGATCTCGTGGGGGAGCTTGCCGTCGACAATCTGCTGACGGATCTCGGGGATGCAACGCGGGCACAGGGAGTCGGTGGTGCGGGGCCAGCCGAGGGGCGGCTTCTCTTTTTGATAGCTCTTGAGAAGGGGCTTATCGCTCCACCGGGGGGTGAAGCTGGCGTTAGGGCTGATGGAGTTGAGCTTGTTGTAGACGGCCCAACCGGCCTTTGCCGTGTAGGTGATGCCCTTCTCGAAAAGCTTCGCTGCCTTTGCCATATATGTGTTCCTGATCTCCTGAGAATTGGCTGTATCAGCCCATGTAATGCGCGTACCCGATCGTCCTTAGCGTACCCATTCGATTGCAGCGGAGGGAGTATGGTTGCTGATTCCCTGCGGCTGCAGCAGGCGGGATCTACATGCTAACCCTGCTATTTAAGAGTACTTAGGGGGCTCGCGATCTCGAAGCCGTAGGGGCCGAGCGGGGAGTTTCTGCATTGAACGGGGCTCACGTGACGGCGAACGGTTTGGGGGATTGTCATCTGTTCGAGGTTGTGGCAATGGCTGGAGCAGCGCCAGAGGGAAGAAAATAAATTTCTAGACCGGAGGGAAGTTCGGCCGAGTGATAGATCCGCTCGGTTGCGGGCTGGAAATCGGCGGGGGTTGCGTGGGGGATATCGACGAAGGTCTGGGGATTGAGATCGATGAGTGGGAACCAGGTGCTCTGGATCTGAACCATGATGCGGTGGCCGGGGAGGAAGGTGTGATTGACCTCAATCATGTCGACGTTGACGGCGTCGGGCTGGTTGGGCTGGAAGGGCTCGGGTTTGGTGAAGCTATGGCGGAACTTGCCGCGCATGGGCTCGCCGCGGACGAGCTGCTGGTAGCCGGCGAGGAGGGTGGGCGGGACGTCGACGTCGGCGCCACGGCGTTTTGGTGCGGGAACGGCCTGCGGTGTGGAGTCGGGGTAGACGTCGATGAGCTTGACGATGAAGTCGGAGTCTGTGGAGGAGGTGGCGACGTGGAGCTTGGCGGTGAGGGGGCCGGCGAAGGTGAGGGGGTCCTTTAAGGCGTCGGTCTGGTAGACGAGGACGTCCGGGCGGCGGGAGGCGAAGCGCTGGTCGGCAGCCATGTATTCGCGCTCGGGGCCGGGGGCGGCGGTGTAGCCGACCTCGGGGACGGGGTGCGCGGGATCGCTGACGTAATGGTCGAATGCGGCGTCGCCGGTGGCAGCAGGTGGAGGGTTGAAGGAGAGCTTGCCGCCGGGCTGGAGGTAGAGCATTCGCCTGGTTGCAGAGGGTGGGGGCCAGGCGGGGTAGGAGCGCCACTGGTTGGAGCCGGTTTCGTAGACGGTGGCTTTGGCGAGTTTGGGGTCGGGGCCGTCCTTGAGGTAGTGCTCGAAGAAGGGCAGCTGGATGTGTTCGCGGAAGAAGTCGCCGGTGTCGGAGCCGAAGCGGGCTTCGCCGAGGTGGTTGCCGGGGACGGCGGACCAGGCGCCGTGGAACCAGGGGCCGATGACGATCTGGTTGGAGGTTTGGGGGTTCTGCGCGGCGATGGCGTTGAAGGTCTTCCACGGGCCGGAGAGGTCTTCCGCGTCGAAGAGGCCTCCGACGGTGAGGACGGCGGCGTGGATGTTGTGGAGGTGCTGGGAGATGTCGCGCTCCTGCCAGTGGGGGTCGTCGGTGGGGTGGTCGATGGTCTCGTCGAAGTACGGATTGTTAATGAAGGCGCGGGCTTTGGAGAGGGGCTCGAGCGCCTGGAAGGCGACGTAGGCGTCTTTGGAGGTGTAGGGAGGTTCGGGGGGAACGGGACGCGGGGCGCTGCGGCTTTCTGGGGTGGGGTTCTGCTGGGGACGGAAGAGGAGGTAGAAGTCGTTGGCTTCGAACATGAGGGCGCCGTTGTGGTAGGCGTCGTCGTTGTTGTAGAGGTCGGTGACGGGGGCCTGGGGGCTGGCGGCCTTGATGGCGGGGTGCGAGTCGATGATGGAGGCGGAGGTGTAGAAGCCGGGGTAGGAGATGCCGAGGATGCCGACCTTGCCGTTATTGTGAGGGATGTTTTTTAGGAGCCAGTCGACGGTGTCGTACATATCGGTGGACTCGTCGTGTTGGGTGCCGGTGGGGTGGTCGATGTGCGGGGTCATCTCCTGCCAGGCGCCTTCGGAGCCGAAGCGGCCGCGGACGTCCTGGTAGACGAAGATGTAGCCGGACTCCTCGAAGGAGCGGGATGGGCCGATGCCGCGCTCGGGGAACTTGTCTTCGCCGTAGGGGGCGACGCTGTAACAGGTACGCGTCATGAGGAAGGGGTAGGCGCGGGAGGTGTCGCGGGGGGCGTAAACGGCCGTGAAGAGCTGGACGCCATCGCGCATGGGCACGTGGAACTCGTGCTTGGTGTAGTGGGCCTTGACGTCAAAGGGCGCTGTTGCGGGCTTGGGGGCGGGGGTCTGGGCTGGGAGGCTGGCGGCGGCGAGCAGGAAGAGGAATGGGAGAACCAGGAGGGGTCTGCGGGGCATGGTGCACAGTTTACAGAGGCGGTTGCCAGACCTTCGTCCCCCGTTCTCCGTTGGGGAGAGCGGGCTTCCTTGGTGGGTATGGATCAGTGGCTGATAAGACCCAGGTTCGAGAGTCCGGAGATGGGGCACCCAGCGAATCAGGGCGGGCTACTGGCGCTCGGTGCTGTAGTCGTTGATGATGCGCTGGAAGAAGGTGACGCGGATGTGGAGTCGGCGGGCGACGTCGGGGAGGAACTCGCCGATGAGCGCGTCGGAGGGATCGGAGGCGAGGCCGATCAGAACGCGTTGGGTGGTGGCGGGGAGGTTGCGTTCGACACCGGGAACATAGGCGTTGGTGATCGCGGCCGAGATGGGGTAGGTCAGGAGCGTGGCGTAGTTAGGGATGGTGTGGCCGGTGTCGCTTTGCGAGATGACGGTGTGAGCGAGGGCGTGGAGGATGCGCTTCTGAAGCGGCGCGCCGGGCATGCGGTGGTAGCGGATGTCCTGATGGGCTACGGATGGGATCAGCCATGTACCGAAGAACTCACCGGTGGCTGCCTGCGAAAGGGAGTAGCCGTAGTTTGTGCCGAAGCCACGGAGGCCCGGGCCGTAGGCGCTGTGAGGCGTGGTCGCGACGTAGATGGCCGAGGAGAAGGCGATGATGGCGAGGTTGCCTGGGTCTGCGAAGTCGGTTGCGGCGATATACGCCTTCTGTCGCGAGGTTATGGGGAGGGAGATCTCGCTGTTGAGAAAGCGCTGGTTGGAGAGGATCTGGAACCGCCGTTGCTGGATGCGGCGATGGAGACCGGGATCTGCCGCGGTGTTCCAGGGGGGTGAGCTGTATCCGGGGAG